>ERZ1292629.2494-Hain-H43-01um-R1-2494-length-15396-cov-15_pt1 | contig 15396 bp, 32 predicted proteins | sample MGYA00564399_ERZ1292629 | MGnify/ENA primary metagenome ERZ1292629 (study PRJEB36523, sample SAMEA6512636) | groundwater metagenome | collected 2019-01-08 | study: AquaDiva: Metagenomics assemblies of 32 groundwater samples
ACACGGCGGGTGGGACGCGGCCCTGCGGCGATTGGTGAAGCGGCCATGACCGACCCCGTGCGCACGCTGGCAGAACGACTGCACAATGCCGTCTGACCAAGAAGCGATGACCCCGCCCCCGACCGCGCTGACGCCGGAGGAGCAGGAGACGATCAAAGCGGTAGAGAAGTTCGCGCGGGCGCGCGTCAACCAGCTTGGCCCAAATCCAGTGTCTTCGGCCCTTACGAAGACGCTCGCCATCATCCGCCGTCTCGATGCACGGGTGTTGGGAGAAGAAAGGGCACGAGAGGAAGCCAATTCCGCCGAGATAGCAATGGCCAAGCGGCTTGATGCGGCTATCCCGCAGATGGAACGCATGACAGGGCTTCAAGAAGACCGGAACCGCTGGTGCGAAGAAGCGCAGCGGGTGAAGCATCAGCGCGACGCCCTGGCGCGGGCCGCTGACATGATGCTCGCCGAAGCCAAGAACGACATCACGGGCGAATATTCAAGTCCAGCGATTCGGGCATTGCGTGCCGCCCTCGCCCGGCTGGACGAGGTGGGGAGGACAGGATGAGCAAGGCGAGCGAGTGGGCGGATGATTACCGTGGGCATGATCGGCAGCGCCCGGTCCATTTCAGCGTCACTCGAGCCATGCTCGCTAAGGTTGGTGACTACGGAAGCCTAGAGGTGGTTTCCCCAACCATCGACAAGGCCGATGCCCTCGGATTCGCTTGTTGGATTCTCGCTACGTTCGGTGGGGACACGGTGATCGCCCGGCTGGACGAGGTGGGGCGATGACCGAGCGCGAGATCGCAGAGGTGCTCCAGGCGGTGCCGCGGATCCCGTGGTGTACGCGCTGCGACATGGCCGTGGTGTACGAACGCGAGGCTCGACGGTGGTGCCAACGGTGCTCGAACATGAGCACCATCGTCCATCGGCCCGACTACGACGCGATGGCCCGCGCCGTCGCAGAACGGTTCATGGAGCTAGGCTGGGTCAACCTCGCCGACCCGGCGGTCTGCCACGGCGGGCACGCGGCGTGCGTCCACGTGATCGAAGACATGAAAGTCCGCAACGTGGCCCGCGCGGAGCAGCGGGAGCAGATCGAGGCCCTCGAAGACGCGATCACGGAGATCGCTGACTTCATCCCAACGGATCAGAGGATCAACATTCCTGCGCTGGTCAACCGCGCGATCGCGGCAAGCATGGATCGGAAGCGAGCCCAGGCATGAACGCGCTCGCGGCCGCGATTGCGGAGGCACGCACGCTCGACGGCACCGACATCGCCCAGGTCCTCCGCGCCTTCGAGTTGCTGGAAGTTTTCGAGGCGCACGTGGACGCCCAGGCGGACGAGCGGTGGAAGCGAACCGCCGCGGTGGAGATCGTCCGAGCGCTGGCGTGATTGAATGGGACGACCGCCTCGAGTGCCACCGCTGCGGGCATTTGTTCTGCGAGCACTTTCTTGGTGGGCAACGCTGTGGACGGCGCTGTGAGTGCTTGCGATTTCTACCGCCACCGACTCCACAGATAGGAGGCAGCAAAGCATGAGAACGCTGCCCTGTCGCTCCTGCGGCGCGCGGATCGGCTTCATCGAGCTGGCGAGCGGGAAACGGATGCCTGTAGATCCCGAGCTCTGCATGGACTTCGTGACCGACGACACCGGCCCGCCGCGCATCACGCTGGTCAGCGAGAAGGGCGAGATGCTGACCGGCAAGCAGGCGAGCGTGACGACGCCGGGCAGCTACCGCATCGAGGGGTACGTGAGCCATTTCGCAACGTGTACAGACCCGAAGAAGTGGCGCGGTCCGTGATCGGTGCGTGCCGCCTCTGCGCGAAGTGCGGACGGCCCTGGACCACGCTCGACCTCATCGTCGTCTGCGGAGGGCGGTCGTGGCACTACGTCCGGTGCCCCCGCGTCCGATGAGACTCCTTGATCTCTTCTGCGGCGCCGGCGGTGCGGCGATGGGCTACCACCGCGCGGGCTTCACCGAGATCGTCGGCGTGGACATCAAGCCCCAGCCGCGGTATCCGTTCATCTTCGTGCAGGGCGATGCGCTTGACTACCTCCGCGAGCACGGGCACGAGTTCGACGCGATCCACGCGAGCCCGCCGTGTCAGGCGTATACCCAGCTTGCGAAGGGCGAGCACCCGCGACTTATTGAGCCGGTCCGTGACGAGCTCCGCCGCGTGGGCGTGCCCTATGTCATCGAGAACGTCGTTGGTGCCCCGCTGCGCGCCGCTGTCATCCTGTGCGGCTCGATGTTCGGACTCAAGGTCCAGCGCCATCGCCTGTTCGAGACCATGTTCGCGCTACTCTCCGCCGACTGTGTCCACGGCGGGGAGATCCGGGCCTACTACGGCAAGAAGGGGTGGCTGGTCTGGACACCCGGGGCGGCGAACGTCCAAAAGCGGGGCAGGCGTCCCTTACTTCGTGGCTCTGTGGATCTCGCCCCCGCCGACATGGGAATCGACTGGATGACGACGTGGGATGAATTGCGCGAGGCCATCCCCCCCGCCTACACGGAGTTCATCGGTAGACAGTTACTAACGATTCTCCAGCGAAGCGAAGCGGGACCGTGACCGCGCCGCGCTGCTCGTCCGGCAAGATCCCCTACGAGAATCGCTGGATCGCCCGGCGCGGGCTCGCGCATCGGCAGACGGCCGGCGGATCGCAACGGAAGGTCTACCGCTGCCCGGAGTGCCGCGCCTATCACATGACCTCGAAGGGCCGGTCGTGATCCGCTTCTTCGTCGCCGGGATTCCGAAGAGCATGAAGGTGGGCGGCATCGCCCGGTTCCAGCGCGGGGGCAAGGTTCACATGGTCCCGAAGCGGGCGAACTCCGAGTGGGCGCTCCTGGTCGGGCAGATCGGCCGCGCCCACGCGCCGGCGGCGCCCTTCATCGCGCCCGTCCGCCTCACCGCGACCTTCCTGATGCCTCGGCCGAAGAGCGCCGCGAAGCGGATCCTCTTTCCGATGACGCGCCCGGATCTGGACAACTGTCTGCACAAGCTCTCGGATCAATTCAACGGCGTCTTCTGGAAGGACGATAGCCAGGTCGTGGACCTCGTCGCCACGAAGCGGTTCGCGCCCGAGGGGCAGGCGCCCGGTCTCGAGCTCATGATCGAGGAGCTCGTGACGCCGTGAGAGCCCAGGCGCAGCGGACGGCGCCCCACGGCGGCACGATCGCGTGCCCGCGCGTGGAGTGTGCGAAGCTCCCCGGGTTCCTCAACCTGGCGAAGCTCACGTCCCACCTCGTCGACTACCACGTGCTGACGGCGGAGACGGCCCAGGCGGAAGCCAGAGCCGCGGGCGACGGTCCACAACCGGAGCCGGACCCGGTCTTCAAGCACCCTCGCCGGGTCACGAAACGAACAACCGCCAAGGTCCCACTCGTAAGCCATGCGAACCAGCCGCGCCCCTGCCGCCACTGCTCAGCGCGGGCGAAGCGGGGGGAAGGTCCGTGCCCCTATCATGGGGGCCGAACCTACACGCGCTCGCACGGCCGCGGCGCGCCGCGGACGACACGACGTCAGCTCGTCCTCGCGAGCGGCGGTAACCTGAGCTTCGAGGCAAGCGTGGACCTGTTCACCCTCAGTGCTCCAGACCGGCGCTTCCTGTTCGGCCTCATCGACGCGCTCGACCGCTACCAGCGCAAGGACAAGGAGAAACGATGACCACGACCGAGACCGCCTTCGAACTGCGGGTGCTGCCCCTCACGGCGCTCCACGAGTCGCCCCTGAATCCCCGGAAGCACTTCGACCCGGTGAAGCTGAAGGAGCTGGAAGCGAGCATCCGGGAGAGCGGGGTCCGGGTGCCCCTGGTCGTGCGGCCGTCCGGCCTCCTGGTCGACGGCTACGAGATCGGCGCCGGGCATCGCCGCTACCAGGCGGCGACGGCCGCCGGCGTCGCCGACGTCCCGGTCCTGATCCAAGAGATGACGGACGACGACTTCGCGGAATTGCTCACCTTCGAGAACCTCGAGCATGAGGACCTCCATGCACTCGACGAAGCCCAGGGCTACCGGATGCTGATGGAGCGCGGGTACGACGTCGGGCGGATCGCCGGGCGGCTGGGGAAGTCGGTCAAGTATGTCTACGATCGGGTGAAGCTGCTGCAGCTGACCAAGGAACTGCAACGCCTGTTCCTGGCCGGCAAGATGACGGCGGGCCACGCGATCCTGCTGGCGCGGCTCTCGCCGGCGGACCAGACGCGCGCGATCGACGACGAGAGCGGGGGGCTCTTCGAGGCCGAGCACGTCCTGTGGGATCCGGACGGTAAGGACGACGACCAGGTCAAGCCGGTCAGCGTCCGCGAGCTCCAGGGCTGGATCGACCAGCACGTCCGGTTCAACGCCGGCGCCGCGGACCCGATGCTCTTTCCGGAGACGGTCAGCGCGGTCATGGCCGCCAAGGAGGGGGCCGAGAAGCTCGTGCCCATCACCCACGAGCACTACATCCAGCCAGAGGCGCGGGATGGGCGGACGTTCGGCCCGCGGTCGTGGAAGCGCGCGGATGGGCGCCTGAAAGCGAAGACCTGTAACTTTTCCGTGACCGGCGTCATCGTCATCGGCCCAGGGCGGGGCGAAGCCTTCAAGGTGTGCGTGGACAAAGACAAGTGCGCGACCCACTGGGGCAGCGAGAAGCTGGAGCGGGCCCGTAAGGCAGCGCGCGGCGAAATCGGCGGCAGCCAGAAGGGCGCGGCGGCCCGCTACGAGCGCGAGCAGGCCAAGGCCAAGGCGCTCCAGGGCAAGACGGAGGCGGCGCGCGCCCGATGGAAGACGGCGACGCCGGCGATTCTGCAGGCGCTCGCCCTCGCCGTGAAGAAAGCCTCCCCGCGCAGTCGTGGCCTCCTGGCCGACATCGTGCTTCGCGCGATCGAGCGCCCGTTCGGCGTGCGGGTGCCCGCGGGGATCGTCCCCCGTGGGACAACCGCGGAGGACCTCGTGCGGCACGCGGCGTTTTCGATCCTCGCCGGCGAGTGCCAGGGCTTCGATGCCCACGAGCGATTCCCGAAACAGGCCCGCGCCTTCGGCCTCGACGTCCGGAAGCTCGTGGACGCGGCGGCGCCGCTCCGGGCCGCCGCTGATAAGGCATGACCCTCGGGGTCTGCCCGGCGCCAGGGTGCGACGTCGAGGTGCCGCTCGATCGGTTCCTCTGCCGGCGGCACTGGTTCAGCCTGCCGGGTTCCGCGCGTGACGCGGTCTGGCGGACCTGGCGCGCTCGGCTGGCGCACCGGACGCCGGAGACCATCCGCGCGCACGAGGAGGCGAAACGGCGGGCCCTCGCGGCGCTGGTAAGCCGGTGACGACCCCGACCGAGGCGCGGATGCGCCGGGAGCTGGCGACGTCGGCGCGCGCCGCCCGGATCACGCGGTACAAGAAAGAGCGCCCCTGGCGGTGTCTGGTGATCGTCGAGGGCCGGCGGTGCATCCGGCCCCGGGGTCATGCCGACGCCTGCCGATCGTGGTTCGAGCGCGTGGACGGCGACGCCGCGGGTGTCATTCCGCCGTGCCAGTGACGAAAATTATTGTCACTGTCTCGCTTCCGCCACGCTGACGCCCACCGTTACAAGTCAATGTTTTCGAGGGTCGTCGGTGCCGTCCACCGTCACTGACTGACGCGCGCCGTCACTGTCCGCGTGGCATCGCGCGTGCAAGACTCAGGCGCGGAGGTGGTCCATGTACGACGACGACCGAGACGATCTGATTGACGGCGTGGGGTTCGCGGACCCGGGCGGGCGCTCAGCCCTGCGCGCGGCGTCGCGTCGCAACCCGCGGAATCGGCCCTGCCCGACGTGCGGTCGGAAAAACGTGCTGACCCCGCTCGATGTCGCGCGGCATTACCAGTGCGACGCCTGCGCGGATCTCGCCGAGGGGGGAGGGGACTAGTCCATGCCAGACGAGGAGATGACGCGGGTGATCGAGGCAACGGACCTGCTCACGGAGGGCGAGAAAGCAACGCTGATGGTGCTGGCACTCGCCGGCGAGCCGCGGGCGCTCGCGGTGGTCGAGGAGCTGTCGCGGCCTGCGCACGTCCACGACTACGCGATGTCGCGGTACTGCGGCGCGCGCGTCTGCGACGACTGCGGCGACCACCAGGGGCTCGCGCGCTGCTTCTGCGGCTGGTCGAGGTCGGGCGGGAACGGCCGCGCCGAGCTGGTCGAGATGGGCGAGACGATCGAGCCGGAGGACTACTAGACCGTGGGCGCGCTAGCGGTACCGCTCTTGGGGAAATGCCCCGGCTTCGGGCCGCGCTCTAGCGGGTGCTCAACGGTGGTCCGCATGGATGGCGTACTGGACGATGAAGGCAAGCCGGCGCTAAGGCTTGTATGGATTCCACCGAGCGACACGCCGCACTCAGCTGATGGCACCCGTGAGCAGATCTTGGACGTGGCGACGGCTCAGCATTGGCACCTGGTGCCGCATTGCATCCTTCATCGGTGGCCGGTCCGGTTCGTGAAAATTCGAGCGGTGCCGAGCGATGAGGCGTGTAGTGATGGTTGTCGCCTGGCCACCGGCTCACTCTGTAAGTGCTCGTGCGGCGGCTGGAACCACGGGCGCGATGCCTAACACGTACAAACCGAAGTATCGGGTCCGGTGCGCGCGATGCGGCTGGAAGGGAAAACGCGCGATCATTCGCGCGTGCCCGCGATGCGGCTACTGGTATCCCCGACGACAGGAGACGATCCGATGATCTCCCCCCGCTTCGTCATCCTCCGCGAGGGCGAGCACTGGGCGGTCGGGCGGCACGTGGCGACGATCACCGATGTCCCCGTGTACTCGCTCACCGACGACCATTTCGAGATCATCACGGACGCGACCGCCTGGGTGGCGGCGCAGGAAGGAAGCGGCGCATGAGTGAGACGGCGATCTTCTCTCATCGGTTCGTGGCCGGCTCGAGCGTCGGCGAGGTGCTCGCGCTGACGGTCGAGCTCCGGAAGGGGCCCGGGCGGACCTGGGGCGAGACGACGAACGCGAACGGGGCAACCGTCCGCGGGCTCGTGGAGTTGCCCGACCGCCTCGAGCTGTCCGTCACGGGCGAGGTGTACGACTCCCGCGGGCGGGATCTCGGCGGCGGGCAGTGCGTGGACGCGCTCAGGCGTCTGGTGCAGGAGGGCTCGAGCCCGGGCCCGGGGCTCACGCGCGCGGACCTGGCGCGGCTCCTCGAGGTCTGGGAGCGGTGGCACCTAAACGGAATGCAGAGCGCCTGCGAGCATCAGCGGGCGCGGGGCGAGACCTACACGACCCACCCGGGGGCTGTTTGCCCGGACTGCGGTTACCGCCTGGGGTCGGCGTGGCTGACCGAGCTGCTCCCGCCCGACGTCGAGACCTTCATTCTCGCCCTTCGGGGGCTGCCGGCCTCGGCGGGGGCCGCGGGGCAGTCCGAGAGTTCGGCGCACGCGGACGGAATCCGGTTTCGGGTCGTCGGCCGGGCGCAAGCCAACCCGAACATGCCCGACAGCGAGGGCGACCACTGGCGGGTGCAGCTGACGGGCCCGGGCGGGAAGATGTCGCTGACGTTCACGAAGGGCTCCGGCCACGGCGGCAAGCGGCCGACCCTCGCGGAGGTGCTCGATTGCCTGGTGACGGACGCCCAGAGCCTCGAGGGCGCGCGGTCGTTCGAGGAGTGGACGCGAAACCTCGGCGACGACCCCGACTCGCGCCGGGCTGAGCGGGCGTACAGGGCCGTCGTGGTGCAGACCGACAAGCTCAAGGCGTGCCTGGGGCCGGCCTACCGGCGGCTGGTGGCGTCGTGAGCGCCCGGTTTGCCGTGATCTCGTCCGCGACGATCGCGCGCGATCCGCGCGGCAGACTCAGCGCCGCGTTTTGGGTCAAACTCGCCAACTTCGCCCGGGCCAGGGGCCAGGACGTCAACCGAGACTTCGAGGCGGTGCTACGGGATTTCGAGGCTTGGCGCGACGATCTGTGGACGCGGGTGCGGGCGTTGCGTCGTGAGGCGGCCGAGCTCGAGGGGCGCGCGCGGGCGCTCGAAAGTGAGGCGGATACATGAGCCTGCGGGAGTTCATCCGGACGCATCGCGCGGAGATTGACACGGTGATCGTGGCGGCTGGGGGGCTGGCCACGAACGACGAGGAGCGGCGCCTGTGGATCCTGAACGATGAAGGGCTCTACCGCTGGGCCCGGGCGGCGGGGGTGCGGATATGAGCGCGTGGGCGCTGTACGAGCTCGCGACCCCGACCCGCTGGAAAGCCGGCGCGGTCATCCGCTACCGGGTGGTGGAGGACGACTTTAACCGGGCGAGCTACGCGGCGCTCATCGGCCAGACCTTCGGCAAGGCGCCGGCCTACGCGCACGTGCTCGAGGAGCGGGAAGCGTTCTACTTCGACTGCGCGGACTGCGGCGCGGACGGGCCCGAGATTCACGGGCTGCTCGCGCCGGCCGGCATCACCGCGGATATGGGGCCGGTGGGGTTTGACGACGTCGGGATCCTGACGGCCGAGCCGGAGGTGAAGGGGCGGCGCCGCGGCCCGCGGCCGGCGCTCTTCTGCCAGGGCTGCACCGCGAAGCGGACGGACGCGGCGCCCTCGGCGGTGGCGCCATGAGCGCGCCGGCCGTCGAGGGCCTCCGGTTCCTGTCCGACGACCTACGGGGCTGGGCCCGGGCCTGGGCGGTCGTGGCCAGGCGCTACGGGGACTCCGCGTGCCGCCACCCCCTCGCCGGCGAGGTCTGGCAGTACATGGGGACCTCGGGCGGTTGGCACGAGTTCCGACACCGGGCGCTCCCGGCGGAGCTGCTCAAGCGGGCGGTGGAGCGCGAAGAGTGGGGCGGCCCCATTTGGCCCGGGGACTGCGGCGGGTGGCGGGTCTATGACCGGGTGCGGGCCGAGCCGGGGGACTTCGAGGTGGCGCGGTGAGCCGGGGCCGGGCCCGCGTCTCGGTCTGGCGCGAGCTCGGCCGCGCCGGCGTGGCCCTGCTGGCGCTCTTCGCCTGGAGCTTCCTGGTGGTGCTCGTGGCCGGCCAGCTCGCGCGGTGGGTGCCGTGGGACTGAGGATCCGGCGCGATCTCCGACGCTACCGCGTCGGGCGGGTCCTGGTGAGCCAGCTGCGAGAGGGTGAGCGAGCGCCGCGGGTGTGGCTTCGCGTGGTCCGGGGCCGGCCGGTCTGGGGCGGCCTCGAGGGCGCCGGCCGGTGGGATCGGTTCGAGGCGGGCCGCTGGGCGCTCGCCCTGGGCGCTGAGGCGGTGGAGGTGCAGCGATGACCCTCCGTCGCGCGCCGCGGTGTTGGGTGTGCTGGTACTGGTTTCGTCTCCGTAACCTGTGCCTCTGCCGCTGTCCAGGGATGCGGTGGTTTCTTGGGGTGATGAACTGATGACCCTCCGCGCCGTCTGGCGCGCCGCGACTTGACGGAGGATGCCCGACCGCGGTAGGCTCCCCGGCGTCATGGCGCTCAGGACTCAGACGGGCTCGGCCGGCAGCATCGCGACCGGGCCCGTCGTGCGTTCCGGCGGGCGTCGCCTCGGCCGCGGGCTGCTGCTGTTCGTGGCCTGGCTCGCCAACTACGCCGGCGCCGTTGCCGCTTGGTGTCTCGTGAGCGGCGAGCGGTGGCCGTGGTGAGCGCCATGCAGACATACGACCGGCGCCGGTTGTCACTCACGGCGCCGGTAGCATCACCCCTGGCCGCAGGACCGCCCCCGCGGCGAAGAGGCACCCTGAATACCCTCTAGGGGTATACGTCTACCACCGAGCCCCCCGCCGTGTCAAGGGGGAGCGGATGCCGCGGGCGACGTCGTCGCGGCCGTAGTGACCGAGTGGCGCCAGGGACTTCGGGCCGAGCGGAGACGCCCAACCCTCTGAGCCCCGGCGCCCCCTCTCTCCAGGAGCTTCGCCCTCGAGCGCCTCACGGAGAGGGGGTAGGGGGAGAGGTTCGGTCAACGCTCGGCTCCACCTGCCGCGACGCGGTCGGGCCCTCGCTCCTGGCGAGGTCGGGGACGCCCGGCGCCGCGCGGCCCCTCGTGACGGCAGGGGATGGGACGTCATGACGTCGCCGGATGTCGCCTGACGTGGCGGCTCGCCGGCGCGCGTACTCGGCCACGGTCTCGGCCTCTCGCTCGCGCATGAACGCCTCGAGGGCTTCCGTGCTCACCATCAGCCGCACCCGGCGGTAGGCGAATGGCGCCCAGCGTGGCCGACACCAGGTCGTGACCTTGTAGCCTTGCAACGCGCCTTGAGCGATCATGCGTCGAACGCGCCTCGGGTGAAGATCGAGAAGGCAGGCCGTCTCCGTGAGCGTCCATGCCTTCGGAATCCGGATGCGCGAACGAACGGCGGACGAGCGCCTTGACGCCACGGCGCCTCCGAGCGTAGCGTAGCGGGCCAGGAGGGGTCAACCGATGGCGAAAGCGAACATCGGGCAGGGGCGACGCCGCTACGGCCTCGATCTGACCGAGTGCTGGCGTCGCGCCAAGGCGCGGATCCTCGAGGCGTCCGGCCTCAACCCCGACGTGGCGCGGTCGGTCGTCGAGCCGGTCGCTCGGGCGCGGCGCCTCGCCGAGCTGGCGGCGCCGGCCGACATGCGCCTCTCGCTCGCCCTCGGCCTCGGCGCCTCGCCAGCGGACCTGGAAGCGGACAAGGCCGGCGCGCGGCTCATGCTGGAAGCCGCGCACAAGCGGCTCGGCATCGTCGGCCTGCGCTCCGGCGACAGCCTCGAGCTCGGCGCGAGCGAGCGCATGACCGACTTCCTCCGTGCGTGGTTCGACGCCCCCACCCCGCCCGCCACCCCGCTCCCGCCCGGTCGAGTGGTCGAGACGACCGCCCGCGCCCTCGGCCCCGCGCCCGACCCCGCGCCGGCCCGGGATCGAAAGCGGCCCTAACCTGCCCGCGGGCGAATGTGCTGAATGCTGGCCCTTCGCATGACGATATGAAAAATCCCAGACCCCTCAGCGCCGAAGAGCGCGAGACCTGTGAGATTTTCCGTCTTCGCGTTGACACCGGAGGCGACTGGCTCGATGCGCGGCTTCTGGCGCTTCTTGACCGGCTGCTCACCGAGGACACCCCGTCGCATGACTGTCCCAGAAATCCCGGTCCTGATACTCCCGGGGGGTATCGCCCGTGAGTCCTGAGTCGGTCGGCGCTGGCTGTGGCGGCTGTGGCGAGCCGATGACCGTGGGCCATGTCCTGTGTCGCAGTTGTTGGGAGCGGGTGCCGGAGGCGGTGCAGCGGGAGTTCTACCACCAGCAGGCGCGGCGCAAGCAACGCGGCATCGTGAGCCAGGACGCCGCCGAGCGGGCGCGGGAGGCGCTGGTGGCGGCGGCGAAGGCGGTGCGCGGGGGCTGAGGCCACGTTTCCGCTTGACAGGTCCGCGTCCCGGCCCTACGGTGCGCGCAGACCCCCCAGACAGGAGACGACGATGCCGACACTGAACGACCTTCGGAAACTCCACACCGAGCAGGCGCTCGTCGACCCGGCGGTCATCCGGCCGCTGCTGGACTATCTGCAACAGGTGGAGGACCGGCTGGAGGCCCTCGAACGCCGCACCGCCGGGCGGGCTCGGCCGGAGCGTCCTGAGGAGGGCCCCTCCGCCGGCAGCCAGCGCGCGACCCAGGGACCCTGACGCGGATGAGTGTCGTCCTGCAGGCGGGCGGGGCACTCCGCCGCTACGGCGAGTGGGGCGAGCTGAAGTACGAGTACGGCACCAACGCCGACGGGCAGGCGCTCGGCGTCAAGCGCTTCACCTGGGCCGAGAAGGTCCGCGCTCGGCACGCGGGGCTCGAGTTCGTGCTCTCGTACTTCTCGGACGCCTTCGTGGATCCCAAGCGCATGAACGAGCTCGCCTACCTGGCCGACCAAGAGCGCAAGGCGCTGGAGATCCTCGTGCAGATGGTCCAGACGGCCGTCGCGGACGGCGTGGGCTACCTCGGCGTGCCGAACCCCTCGCTCGAGGTGCAGAAAGACGCCGTGCAGCTCCTCCGCGAGTGGGTCCGGCAGGACGGCTACCCCGAGAGCTGGGAAGCGGACCTGCGCCGGGTGATCGACCAGGCGATGACGCGGCTGCGCCTCTGGCGCGAGCGCCTGCAGGCGGTCCAGGCGCGCGTCGATCCGGCGCATCAGGGCTGGGGCTTGGCCTTCGACATCGTGCCGCCGGAGCCGCGGGAGGCGCCCGCGTGATCGTCAAATGCCCCTGGTGTCTCTGGTACGGCCCCTCCTGGGACGCCTATCTTGATCATGTCCTCACCAGACTTGGCGATGGTCTGCATCAATGATCGGCCTTGATCTTTTGTACCGTGGCGTGCCCGTCCCGAAGGCCGAAGAGTATCTCGGCGCGCCGGCCGACCGCTGGCTGACCTGCACCATCGGCGAGGTCTACGAGCGGCTCCGCGCGCGGGGCTGGGACGTCGCCCCGACGCTCGAGGTCGATCTGCTCATCGCCGCGATGAAGGAGGACAAGCTCCCCCGAATTCCGGGCTGGACGGCGCCGACCGAGGAGCTCGTCCACGAGGTCCCGGCGCTCACCGACGTCTCCCTGCAGGAGTTCCGCTGCCAGCGCAAGGGCCATACCTGGAAGGCGCGCGGGGTCTATCGCTGGGAGACGTCGACGGAGCCCCACCTTCGGAGCGAGCCGCTCTGCCCGTACTGCTTCATCGAGTTCGCGAACACCGTCTTCGCGGTGACGGCGACTCCATGACCGCGCCCGTCTGCCCGCGGTGTGGCCAGTCGCTCATTCCGTCCGGCCTCGGGAACCCGTGCCGCCACTGCGGCTGGTCGTCGGGGCAACCGAAGGCCGTGCCATGAGCGACTCCATTGTGCTCGTCACGCAAGCGCAGTTCGATCGAATCTGGGACGCCCTCCCGCCAGACCAGCGCCGCGAGGCCCCGGCTGACCATCCCCTAACCCGCGCCGGCTACGTCGCGCTCTGGTGGGAGATGGCGCAGGCGTGGATTCGCGTGAGTCCGTATGCCCTTGAGGCCGTCCTCGCCATCGAAGGTGCCCAACGCGCGGAGTTCCGCTTGATGGAGCAGTTTCTATCCATACGCGGCGCCGAAAAAGTCGCCGAACAGATCCGCTGTGCCGGTCAATATCTCCATGTCAGCGACCTGCTCGCGGCGGTTCGCGCCTACGAGATGGAACCATGACCGGGCTGGCGGTCATGGCGGGCGTCGGCATCGGCGTCGCGGCCCTGGCGCTGCTTGTCGTCGCCTTTGCCCTCCTCGTGCGCGCGGTGGCGACGCTCCTGCCGCCGGCGGGCCAGTTTCTCAGCGACGTGCAGGGGCTCCGCGAGTGGTCGGCCCAGCGCGCCGAGCAGGAACGCCGGCGCACGACGACTGCGGCCGCCCCGTCGACCGAACCCCGGACCGTCGACGGGGTGGCGCCCGCGCCGGTCTTCGAGCCGGAAGCCCCGAGGCCGCGCCTAGCGCGCCCCGTGATGCCTGACGGCCCGACCTCCGCCGACCTGCCGCCGGTCATCATCGGCGATCTCGACCGCTTCGACGCGGCCGCCGCGGAGGAGTTCGTCGCTCGTCCGGTGGCGCCGGCGAGCCGCCAGGCCGAGAAGCCCCCGGGCCCGCCGATCCAGGGCGAAGAGGGCTTCTGATGCTGACCGTCAAGTGCCACATACCGGATCAGGCCCGAGAGGGTGGGGATGATCTGTGCCACCTCCTCTGCCTGCAGATCGACGCGATCGGCACCCAGGCGCGGCTCTACGACCTGCAGCGCGAGATCCTCGACCGGCTCCGGTCGCTCGAGGCGGCGATGCGGACGCTCACGACCTCGCTCGGCGAGCTGCGCGGGGCGATCGGCGCGGAAGGTCGACCGCGCTGATGGAGACGACGGCGCACCGGCACACGTGGGACTGTCTCACCGGGTTGACGTGGAACGACGTGGAATGGGCGCCCGATGGCCTCACGCTCCAACCGATCGCAGGGTGGCCGTGCGTTGCCGCCTCACCCGAAGTGGGCTCTCCAAGCGGCTCGTCCATGATACTGAGGCCGATGAAAGACCCGGGCCCGCAACGAACCGGCGAATCGCCAGGAGGCGTAGGCCGCGCGGCCGAGCCGGACACGGGTACAGTCTGAGGCCATGATGACGAAGGCGAGCGCAGCAAGGGGCGGCGGGGCCAGGCCCGCGCTCGCGTCGACGGGATCCCGGACCCCGCGCATGAAGGACGGCGACGACGCCCGTGTGACCCACGGGCGAACCGCGCCGGCCTCGGAGCGCGCTGGACGCGGCGCACCGTCCCTGGCCCCATACTTCTGAAAGGAGAGGCGATGGACCAGCAGGGGCAGCAGGCGATGGACGGGACTCCGGCGTTTGTAGCAGTCACGTTTAGTGATCTCGCCAAGACAGGAAAGTTCCAGGGACAGGGTTGGACTGGGCACGACGCCACGGTGATCGCGATTCAATTCCAGTGCGGTCCGATCGGTGAGGTGGGCATCAACGGTTGCTCGATCGAGGACGTCATCGACGTGCTCGTCGCGCGGCTCGATGGGTTCCAGCGTGGGCCGTTCAAGTGCCCGGAGAACAAGATGGCGCTGAACATGCTACTCGGCGCGAAAGGCTGGCTGGGCGAACGTACCCTCCTCCGCCAGACCCAGGGCGTCGAAGGCACGAACGCGCCGCACCAGAGCTGAGGCGTGGCCGATGCTGGTCGACATTGACGACGAGCTGCTCGCAGCAATCGCAGAGTTCAGAAACCGAGAGGTCGCCGCCCAGGTCGACACAGTGGACATCGCGCGCATCTTCCAGCTCGCGGTCGATTACCGCAACGCCGCGATTTCTGACGCGCCGCGCCCCGGTGATGTCTTTCAGGACTACGCCTGTCAACGGTGGCCTGTGATCGCGCGGATCTTCCGGCGGGCGACCGACACGAGGAAGGCTGCTGGATGAACTTCTTCGACCGCCTCGGCCAGCTCGTCGTCGGCGCGAAAGCGCAATGGATCGGTCGGATCCAGTACGGGCGCGCCACGGTGCTCGGGCCGACCCTCCGCGCGATGACCTCCTCGGCGACGTGCGATACCTGCCGCGGACCGCTGCGCGCGAACGGCGGCATCGTCCACTTCTGCGGCAAACTGTGTCGCCATGCGCGACACCATGCCGAGCGGTTCCGCCGTGAGAGACTGAAGGCGTGGGCCGCAAAGCCGGCGCGGTAAGCACCGTCGACGAACTCCGCGGCGCGATCCGCCAGGACTTTCTGAAAGCCTGCACGGCCCTCTATTACATCCGCCCGCGCTCGAAGGTCGATCCGGAAACCGGCGAGGCGCGCGAAGCCGACGAGACGACCGGGCTCATCAAGTTCGAACTGTTCCCCGAGCAGCGGCGCACCGTGGACGTGATGCTGGGCCAGCAACAGCGCCACGAGCCCGTGCGCGTGGTCAAAGTCAAGCCGCGGCAATCCGGGGATTCGACGCTGGGCGCCATCTGGCAGTTCCACCACGTCTACTGGGGCCGGAACGAGCACGGGCTCA
>ERZ1292629.2495-Hain-H43-01um-R1-2495-length-15389-cov-6_pt1 | contig 15389 bp, 17 predicted proteins | sample MGYA00564399_ERZ1292629 | MGnify/ENA primary metagenome ERZ1292629 (study PRJEB36523, sample SAMEA6512636) | groundwater metagenome | collected 2019-01-08 | study: AquaDiva: Metagenomics assemblies of 32 groundwater samples
GATTCCCTAGAGAGAGTTCATTGGGCGACTAGGCAGTCCACGGGAATGATTTTGGCTACGGGGCCCACCGGGAGCGGCAAAACGACGACTCTTTACACTATTCTTGATATTTTGAATACCCCGGAGGTAAACATTTCCACCATAGAAGATCCGATAGAATATCAAATGCAAAGAATCAATCAAACCCAGGTAAAGCCGGAAATAGGACTGACTTTTTCAAACGGACTTCGCTCTCTCGTCCGCCAAGATCCGGACATCATAATGGTGGGTGAAATCCGTGACGGCGAAACGGCCGACCTTGCGGTGAACGCCGCCCTAACCGGTCACCTGGTTTTATCAACGCTCCATACGAATTCTGCCACCGGGGCGATGCCACGGCTTATTGACATGGGAGTTGAACCATTCCTCTTGGTTTCAACATTGGATATTGTCATAGCCCAACGGTTGGTCAGACGTCTCTGCGCGGATAAAGAGAAACACATTCTCTCTCCCGCGGAGCTTAAAACATTAGCCAAGTCAGCGGATATGGATAAGGTCTTGGCGACACTGAAAGAAGAAAATGTGGTCAAAAAAACCGATACATGGGAAACAATACCTTTTTATAACGCCAAAAAAACGGCGGAATGCGAAGATGGTTACAGCGGTCGCATTTCCATTCACGAAGTGCTTAAGGTTACTCCATCAATCAAGGAGCTTATTCTGAAAGGTGTTTCAAGCGATGAGTTGGAGTTACAGGCCAAGAAAGAAGGAATGATGACCATGATTGAAGACGGAATTTTTACGGCGGCGCGAGGCATCACCACCATTGAAGAAGTTATGCGCGTTGTTTCCTCGGAATAGAGATTAGAAAGTAGAGAATAGAAGTTGGATTTCTCTACCCTCTACCCTCTACCCTCTACCCTCTACCCTCTACCCTCTAAATTTATGCTATACACATTCACCGCAAAAAATGAAAGCGGAAACTTGACAGAAGGCAAGCGTGAGTCAGCGGACAAAACCTCGCTTTCTCAGGAGCTAAGGGCGGAAAATTTGATTTTGGTTGTGGCGCGGGAAACGGCCGGAAATTTGGATTTGTCCGCCGTGAATCATTTTTTTACCAGGATAACTCTCCACGAAAAAATCATTTTTACGCGAAACTTGGCGGCTATGCTTTCCGCCGGGATATCGTTATCGCGTGTTTTGGGCATTCTTTCTCGGCAGACCCAAAACTTCAAATTCAAAAAAACCCTAGACTCGCTTTTGGACGACATAAACAAAGGACAAAGTTTAAGCGAAGGCATGAAAAAATTTCCGAAAGTATTTTCTTCCTTGTTTGTTTCGATGATCAAATCAGGAGAAGAGTCGGGCGGGCTCCCCAACTCCCTTAAGTCAGTAGGTGTTCAGCTTGAAAAAAATTACACCATGAACAGAAAAATCCGCGGGGCGCTTATGTATCCGGCCATAGTTATTACCGCTATTTTTGTGATAGGCATTTTGATGCTTATTTACGTGGTGCCTACTTTAACCGCGACATTCAAAGATTTGGGCGCGGAACTCCCCAAAAGCACTCAACTTGTAATAGCCTTTTCTGATTTTTTGGTTTTACATACCGTTACTTTTATTATTTCGACGGTGTTTGTTTTGACCAGTCTTTTTTATTTTATCCGCACCCGTTACGGCGCGCGGGCGTATCAGTTTGTGATGCTGCATTTCCCGCTTTTTGGTCCGATAATCAAAGAAATAAACGCTGCTCGCACGGCGCGCACTCTGTCGTCGCTCCTTTCGTCGGGAGTGGATATGAGAGAATCTTTGGTTATCACCGGGGGCGTTTTGCAAAATGTTTTTTATAAAGAAGTTTTGGAAAAAGCGGAAATTGATGTTGAAAAGGGGTTGCCCCTCTCGGGGTTGTTTAAAGAGAGGACGGATTTGTACCCGGTTATGGTCGGAGAGATGATGGAGGTTGGCGAAGAGACCGGCAAATTAAGCGATATGCTTGAAAATATTGCTGATTTTTACGAAAGCGAGGTTGACGCCACCACCAAAGATCTTTCCACGCTGATTGAACCCTTAATGATGATTATGGTAGGCGCTGCCGTAGGATTTTTTGCAGTGGCCATGATTTCTCCGACATATTCGGTTTTGAATAGCATATGAGGTAACAAATAACAAATAACAAATAACTAATAACTAATAACTAATAACTAATAACTAATAACACGAGTCGTGAACCAAATAATAAAACTTGAAACATGAAACTTGCAACTTATAACTTGAAACGCATAGCCCAAGAGTGTAAAGAAAAAACTAAACAAAAGTTTTACGTTTTACGCTTTACGTTTCGCGACAAGCGTGGTTTTACCCTAGTAGAGCTTGTTATTTTTTTATCAATTGTGGTTTTTGTTGCCACATTATTTTCAAACGGGCTATCAGTTTATCGTGACAGCCAGGCCCTTTCTACAAGCGCGGAAACTATCGTGTCGGCCATTTCCACCGCAAGAGTTAAGACAATATCGTCTGAAGGTGGCGAGCAGTTCAGCGTTTATTTTGAAAACGGGAGAGCCGTTGTTTTTAGCGGAACAATATTTTCTGGGGCGAGTTCTTCGGACAAAGAGTTCAAGACAGAAAACGCGGTGATTATATCTGCCATTAATTTGGCCGCGTCTCCGAACACGATGGTCTTCCAAAAAATCATCGGCCAAACACAAAATTACGGCAACATAATCTTGTCGACCAAGACCGATCCCAACAAGAGGAGAACCGTATTTATCAGCAAAACAGGCGAGGTGTCTAGGCAATAAACGATAAACACGAATCATGAACCTACAACAACCTACAACCTACAACCTACAACCTACCAAGCGTGGTTTTGGCGTGATCGAAATCGTCATTGCTGTCGGGGTGATTTTTGTAGCCCTTTTTTCCATAATGGCGGTGGCGCGCGCTTCGCACGAGTTGAATCGGCGGATTCTTTACGCCACCCAAGCCGGTTTTCTGCTCGAAGAGGCGAGCGAGGGTGTTCGCGCCATGCGTGATATTGATTGGAACAGCATATCTGCTCTTTCAAACGACACCGCGTACTCTTTGGAATTTTCGAACAACATGTGGCGCGCTACCACCACAATAAGTTTGATTGACGGAATTTTTGATAGGACGATAATTTCAAGCGCGGTGTACCGTGATTCAAGCGACGATATCGCCCCATCCGGGATGGTTGATGCCGGCACAAAAAAAATCACCATAAATGTCTCGTGGTGGAACGGAGCAGCCACGTCTTCAAAAAATCTTACTTTATATTTAACCGATATGTTCAACTAGAGTTTTTCTCAAAATGATAATTACCGGAAAAAGAAAAAATACAAGAGGGGTGTCGCTTATGGAAACAGTGGTCTATGTTTCTTTGGTGGCCCTTCTTTCCGTGATGGTTGTGGAAGCGTTACTTTCTCTTGGAAAAGTTTTTAAGTACGTTAGAGCAACCAGAGATATTGAAAATAGCGCCTTAGTAGCGCTTGACCGAATCGTGAAAGAAATAAGATTAGCCGATGCCGTCGCTTCGGGTGGAGTTTTCGGCACAACAACGCCAACGGGGAAGCTCGTACTTTCTTATTCCGGCGCGACCCCGGCTATTCGTGAGTTTTCCGTTGATGGAAACGGCGTACTTCGGCTTTTTGAAGACGGAGTGGACGGAGGCTCTTTGACATCAGGAAACGTATTGGTAAGAACATTTTGGCTGGAAGAGGCTACGACCACGGAGAGAACCGCGATTCGCGTTACTCTGACATTGGAAGACAAAATTGAAAAAACAAATCCGAGGAAGGCGACTTTTTACACGGCGGCGGCGATGAGGGGTTTGTACTAATTCGTAAAGCGCAAAGCGCGGAACATAGAACATTTAAGGCAACACAATTAGCTTCAGTAAATAAATGAAAAATAAAAAAGATTCCAAATTTTATGTTCCAAATTTTACGTTCCACGACAATCGCGGGCAGGCCATGCTTATCGCTACCGTGTTCTTTTTGGCTATCGCCACCTCCATTATGCTTGGTACGGCGAACCCCGTGCTTGAACAAAGCCGTATTTCCGACAGTCTCATTAATTCCAGACAAAGTTACTCTATTTCCGAATCAGGACTGGAAGACGTTCTATACCGCATAAAGAAAGGCATGCAGGTTTCTTCAGTAGAAGTTCTTTCCGTAGCTAGCTCTACTGCCATAACCACAATCACAAACATGGGCTCTAGTGAAAAATTGGTCACCGCGGAAGGAGACTCCAATAATCGCATCAGGAAATCGGAAGCGAGAGTTACGATTACAAGCGGTAATTCGTTTAGTTACGGCGTTCAGGTCGGAGAGGGTGGTTTTGAAATGGAAAACAACAGTATTGTAAACGGTAACATATATTCCAATGGCCAAGTTGAGGGAGAGAATTCAAACTTAGTTAAAGGAGATGTTGTTTCTGCCGGACCTTTGGGTGTGGTGGATGGTATTTATGCGACGAGCTCTGTTTACGCCCACACCATACGAAATTCGACTATTGATAAAGACGCTTATTACCAATCAATCTCGGGCACGACTGTTTCTGGCGCGAGCCATCCCGGAAGCGCCGACTTGCCCAAGATAGCCCTTCCCATTTCCGATGATTCAATCGCGCAAATGGAAAACGAAGCGGTCGGAGGCGGGACAATTAATTCTCCGTGTCCATACAGAATAAATTCAAACGCGACCATAGGACCGGTAAAAATAAATTGCGATTTTGAAATTTACGGCAGTCCGACGATTACTCTCACCGGCTCAATTTGGGTTTTAGGGAATATAAAAATTTCAAACGGGCCGACCGTAAAGGTGTCATCGTCCCTAGGGGGGAGAAGCGTTGCTCTTATCGCCGACAACCCGAATAACCGTACGACTTCAAGCAAAATTGATCTTAATAATACGGCGGTGTTTCAAGGTTCCGGAAGCCCTGGATCTTATGTGGTGATGCTATCGCAGAATAATAGCGCCGAAGGAGGCGGAGGAGAAGAAGCTATTTATGTTGACAACAGCGCGAGTGGGGATTTTGTTGCTTATGCCGGGCATGGTAAGGTGTTGATTGCTAATTCCGTTAGTTTGAAGGAGGTTACGGCGTACAGAGTGCATCTAAAGAATTCCGCTAGTGTTACCTACGAAACCGGGTTAGCCAGTCTTTTATTCACTTCGGGCCCGTCCGGCGCATGGAGTGTCGGAGGATGGAAGGAGGCGGAGTAAGTAACAGCTGATAGCTTTTAGCTGACAGGGGAAACACGAATAGTTAAGAGAATACCAATAAAACAATGGTGTTTTTTCATTTGTCTATTCCAAATATGGTAAACTTAAAGCAATAATCAATATGAAAAAACTTATAGTTGGAAATTGGAAAATGAATCCGACAACACGAGACGAAGCGAGACGGCTTTCGAGCGATATCAAGCGCGGCGCGGTAAAAATAAAAAACGCGAATATCGCCGTTTGTCCGCCGTTTGTTTTCGCAAGAGACGCGATGGAAATTTTTGATGGAGGAAAAATTTTAGTTTGCGCCCAAGATATTTTTTGGAAGGAGAGTGGGGCGTATACAGGTGAAATATCCGGTCTGATGTTAAAAAATTTGGGCGTCAAGCTTGTCCTTGTCGGGCATTCCGAAAGAAGGACTCTCGGGGAAACAGATGACATTGTCAACAAAAAAGTTAAGTCGGCCATAAAACTAGGTTTGGTTCCGATAATTTGTGTTGGAGAAAAAGAACGCGACAATCATGGATATTATTTAGCCACCGTGAAAAAACAAATAGAACACGCTTTTGCCGGTATTCCCGGAACAATGCTCAAAAATACCGTTGTTGCCTACGAGCCTATTTGGGCGGTTGGCAATGTGGAATTTAAAACGGCCACTCCTCATGACGCGGTAGAAATGGCTATATTTATAAAGAAGGTTTTAGCTGACAGATATGGGGCGGAACGCGCTCACGATATCCGTATTTTGTATGGTGGTTCGTCTAACCCCCAAAATGCCGGCGGGTTTTTGGCGGAAAAAGAAATTGCCGGGCTTTTAATCGGACGCGAAAGTCTGGACGCCAAAAAGTTTCTGGCAATCACCGCGCTTTGTTAATACGAATTATTAACGAATAAAGGTTACTCGGGGCAAAGCCCCGAGGTATTGGAGGAACTCGCTTCGCTCGCGCAAACGCGCGGCAAGCCGCGCGGTATTGAACCTTTAATTCGTCTTCGCTCGGACGACATGCCAAGAGTACTTGGCGCGTCGCTCCTCGCTCGACGAAATAAAAACGAATGGAATTCTATTCGTATCATTCGTACCCATTCGTATATTGGCATCGTGTATCAATAAAAATATGTTGCCGTTTAAAACAATAAAAGAAGCAAAAAATCTAAAAGGAAAGCGCGTAATATTGCGGCTTGATTTGAATCTTCCGACAGAAAATGGCGTAATCCAAAACGATTTTCGTTTGAGGCGGGCGATTCCCACAATAGAGTTTTTAAAAAAGAGCGGCGCGAAAATAGTCATCATTTCCCACACCGACGCGCCAGAGTACGGATTGAAACCCATAGCGCGATATTTGAATAAAACGACCAGTGTCGGTTTCGTGCCCGGTGTCACAGGACCGCTTGTAAGGTCGGCCGTCTCGCAATTACCGGACGGCGGAGCCGTTATTCTTGAAAATTTACGAACCAACAAGGGTGAAGAAAAAAATAATCTTAAGTTTGCCAAAGAACTTGCCTTTATGGCCGACATTTATGTTAATGAAGATTTTGCCACTTCTCATCGCAAACACGCTTCAATCGTTTCTTTGCCGGAATTATTACCAAGCTATGCCGGGTTTTTGTTTGAAGAAGAATACAGGCATTTGAGGAAATTTCTTAAACCAAAAAAACCATTCTTTTTTATTTTGGGCGGAGCCAAGCTCGAAACAAAACTTCCTCTCATAAAACGATATTTGCCCGCGGCGTTCTCTATTTTTGTTGGAGGAGCTTTGGCCAACTCTTTTTTTAAAGCGAAAGGCTATGAGATGGGAAAATCTATCGTGGGGAAACCATCGCCAGATCTGAAAGTTCTTCTTAAAAACAAAAAAATTTTGTTGCCAGCCGACGTGAAGACTTTGTTCGGGGATACGGTTTTTCCGGAAGATTTGTCGCCAAAAGACAAAATAGTTGATATCGGTCCGATAACCTTGGTGGAGCTCAAGAGAAAAATTTTAGGGGCGAAATCTGTTTTGTTCAACGGACCGGTTGGCATTTACAACGAAGGGTTCGGTTCCGGCACGGAAGAAATTTTGAAATTACTCGCGAAAAGCAGGGCGGAAATTGTTTTAGGGGGCGGGGACACTCTGGCTGTCGTGTCAAAACTTAAACTGGAAAATAAATTTAGTTTTGTTTCCACCGCTGGCGGGGCGATGCTAGGGTTTCTGGCGGAAGGGACACTCCCGGGGATAGAGGCGTTGAAGAAAAGCAAAAACTAAAATCGCGCCCCAGAACGCGATTTTAGTCCCAGTTTTTAATACGCTTACGTTTTTATGCTTGCCACTTTTGTGAAACCGCAAGCGCACGGTGTTCGATGGCATACATGACAGCCATTTAAAAATATTTTTTCAAGTTCATATGCCACGTCAATATTGGCTGAGTTAGCAATCCCAAATATGCAGGAAACTAAGTCAGCCAGTTCAAGCTTGATCTCATTGAATTGCTTCTCCAGATGTCGCCCAAGGTAGTTGTGCACCGACTCGCCTACTTCGCCGGTTTCTTCCGCAAAATGAATGCCGGCATCGGCCAAGGTTCGTTCTCCCGAAGGGTAGATTTCCCGGAACATTTTCTGGAAACCGGAGAGGTTCCGCGGTTTACGCGCGTCTATCATCGGAACTTTTTTGCGCTTGTTTAGTCTTGTGTTTTTACACTCGCACGGTTTTTTGCCGCAGTATGAACAAAGGGCAGGGAATCTTTTCCATACCTCGTCCTCAACTTCTATGTGAAGCCTGTTCCCAACAGCCATAAGCCATGACAGAGAGATGAGGAGATTGATTTTTAATTTACTGACATCCCCTTTCCGAATTCCTTTTAACGCTCGCATGGCGAATCTTTGTTGCTGGGCCAACAAATCCCAAATTGAGTAAAGCCGATCGTCTGGCAAAGAATAAAGACTCTCAATCAATCTTTGGAAATCGGCAAGAGATTGGTTTTTGCTGAATTTAGCCATTTATTTTATTCCAGTTTTAATTTTTTCGGCTATTTCCCGCGCTTCGCCGCTCTGGTATCCGCGCTTGCCTTTCCAATGGGCGAACCCATCGCCGTCATAGCGAGGGATTATGTGGGTGTGGGCATGATAAACAAGTTGTCCGGAGACGCGGCCGTTGTTTGAAATTACATTTACCCCGTCGGCGTTTAAACCATTCTTAATGGCCGTGGCCAGCTTCTTTGAGGTAGTAGAAAGTTTTGCCAGCAGTTCTTCCGGCATATCAAATATGTTTTCATAATGTTCTTTTGGCAAAAGCAAGGCATGTCCGATATTGATCGGATTTATATCCAAAAAAGCCAAAGAAAAATCGTCTTCGTAAACAATAATTGCCGGTATTTCGCCCCTGATTATTTTGCAGAAAATACAATCTTGCATACTTAAATCATATCACAAGGCCCCGTGATATAATTGCAAGATGGATAAACACACGCGAGCGGAGGCGGTACCAGAGGAGGTTGCTCTAGAGCTCAAAGAATACAGCGATTTTACACAAGTACTCCTTTTTAACCGCGGAATTAAAACACGAGAGGAGGCGGAGAAATTTTTAAATCCGGATTACGAGCGGGATATTTACGACCCGTTTCTTATTTTAAATATGGGCAAGGCGGTGGAGCGCATTGTTCGCGCCATTGACGCCAAAGAAAAAATTGTCGTCTACGGCGATTACGACTGCGACGGCATTCCCGGCTCGGTGGTGATGCACGATTTTTTCAAAAAAATAAAATACGAAAATTTTTCCAACTACATTCCCCACCGGCACAAGGAAGGATACGGATTAAATAACGGAGCGATAGAAATTTTTGCCAAAGATGGAGTGAGCTTGATCATTACCGTGGACTTGGCAATCGCAAATGTTCTGGAGGTGGCTTACGCGGAGTCACTAGGCATAAATGTTATTGTGACGGATCACCACCTTCCCCAAGAAGTTTTGCCACCCGCTTACGCCATTGTAAATTCAAAACAAGCGGGCGATACGTATCCCGATAACATGCTCTGTGGCGGAGGAGTAGCGTGGAAACTTGTGCAGGCGCTTCTCAAAACACGTGGAAAAGAGTGGGGGGTATCTCCGGGTTGGGAAAAGTGGTTGCTTGATATGGCCAGCCTTTCTACTATCGCGGATATGGTTCCGCTAGTGAACGAAAATCGTGTCATCGCTCATTATGGTTTGAAAGTAATGCGCAAAAGTCCGCGTCCGGGATTTCAAAAATTACTCAAGAAGATGCGAGTTGAACAAACAACTCTTACCGAAGACGACGTGGCTTTTATGATAGCTCCGAGAATAAACGCGGCATCGCGCATGGATATTCCGATTGAGGCATTCCGTTTGCTTAGTACGAGCGACGAAACTGTCGCCGACGAACTATCCGACCACTTGCATAATTTAAATGACACCAGGAAAGGTTTGGTCGCGGGGATGATGAAGGAGGCAAAAAGGCACATAGAGGAGCGCGGGGTGAAAGACATTATTGTCATTGGCAATCCGAATTGGAAACCCGGGGTGATAGGGCTAATCGCCGGAAAACTTGTGGAGGAATACGGCCGACCGGCTTTCGTTTGGGGCAGAGAAGATAGCGAGCATATAAAGGGTTCGTGCCGTTCCGACGGGACGGTAAATTTGGTGGAACTTATGGCTGCGGTAGGAGAAGGATTTTTTTTAAACATAGGCGGGCACGAGTTTTCCGGCGGTTTTTCCGTAGCGCATGAAAAAATTCATTTTTTGGAAGAAGAGCTTCTCGCGGCGCACAAGAAAATCAAGAAAGTCACGGCCTTGCCTAGCGGCGAAATGATAGATTGCGCGCTCGTAGTTGATGACGTGACGGAAGAAAATTACAAAACCATTGAAAAGCTGGCTCCATACGGGGTGGGAAACCCTAAGCCTGCATTTTTGTTCAGTAATGTGGTAATTAAAGAAGTTAGTAAATTCGGAAAAGAAAAAAATCACCTGAAACTTATTTTTGAAAATTCAAAAGGAATTAAAATTCCCGCCATCGGATTTTTTATGAGCCCGAAAGATTATAAAAAAGTCACAGTTGAAGATGGGGCAACCATAAATCTGATTGCCACCATAGAGCGCTCGCTTTTTATGCGCCGTCCGGAGATAAGATTGAGAATCGTTGACATTGTGTGACATAGGAATAAACTTGAATTTAGTCTAAGTACAGGAGATTTCCGATGGCAAAACCGATAAGACTTTCTGATATCGTTGATACGAAGCCGAATGAATCGGTGATTGTAAGCGAAGAAGAAAGAGGGCAAATAATGCTTGCGGTCGCCAGAGAACAGCAAAGAATAGACGACGAGGAAAGAAGAAATAGACGTCCCTTGTCCGAACACAATCCAGTAATCAGGTAAATACAGATTGTTGATGCGGCGCTAAAGTGCGCCACCTTTCTTTTTGTAGGTAAAACTTAGATTGTTGACATTATGTAAACTGCAGATTAGATTTATTGATAGTCAGATTTTTTTTGGAGGGCGAGATGGGAAGAGCAAAAGATAGAGTTACGATGATTGGCGCAAGAATGCTTGTGTCAACTCTTTTTTCCGGTATTCAAAAATGCAAAAGGAGAAAAGCAAAACAGGAAAAAAGGAAAAGAGAGAAAGAAGAAAGGGCGGCGCTTGGAGCAACCATTTCAATCCGGACCAGCTGAGGGAGACGTTTATGGGACTTGTTTCGGTGGTTCTTGTGGCACATGATGCGCTCGGTTGTATCGAGGGGGATAGTGGTTTTGGCAAAAAATTGCAGGAAGCCGTTATTGTCGGGGCGAATTCAGGCGGGAGACAAAAACCTGATGTGTCCGCGCAAGGTGAAGGAAGGGGTACATACATAAACGCAGCCAGTTACGTGACAACCTTTCGCACTAATGACAATGGGGTCGTTCTCATCGAAGAAGGAGTCGCCAAAAGTTTAAGGTATGAAGAAGCGGCCCACCTTCGTCGGTTGCTCGAGCGTTTTCGCAGAAAAAAAGAAAAAGAAAAAAGTAAATGAATTTTTTATCATTCGCGGCCTAGCCGCGATTTTCTTTTGGCATGATATAGTAGTATGAAATGAAACACTCAAAAGAAATAATTGTATTCGCTGACGGCAGTTCATTGGGGAATCCCGGACCGGGTGGGTGGGGGGTTGTCGTGGTTTACCAAGACAACAAGTTAAAAGTTAAAAGTGAAAAGTTAAAAGTAACAGAATTGGGCGGGGGAAACAAACACACCACGAACAATCGCATGGAACTCACTGCCGCCATTGAGGCGCTTGAGTTTTCCTCAAAACTTAAAACGCAAAACGTAAAACTTTTAATATATACAGATTCGTCATATACGATCAATGGAATTACTAAATGGATAAAGCGGTGGGAGAAGACCGACTGGATAGGTACGAACAAAAAAGAAATTCTAAATCAGGATCTTTGGAAGAAACTTTCTAAACTTACCAAAGGCAAAAATATTCTATGGAAACATGTGCGCGGGCATGTGGGTATCGCGGGGAATGAACGCGCCGATTTTTTGGCCACCATGAACGCCCGCGAACAAAACTGGAAGAAAGGAAAATTTTTCACAGGGCCACTTTCCAAATATCCGTTTGACATATTAAACACCAAACCAGCAAAAAAATTTCTGCGTAAGTCCGCGTCAAGTCGGCGCAAGTCTGCGGCTAAGGCACATTCATACCTATCCTTAGTGGACGGGAAATTAATACGTCATCAAACTTGGCCGGAGTGTGAGAAAAGAATAAAGGGCGTTTCCGGTGCGAAGTTCAAGAAGGCGGTTTCAGCCGAAGACGAAAAAGAAATAATGCGCGGGTGGGGGATAAAGGGTTAGTTTCGTGTACTCATTCGTTTTTACATTATAATTAGCTATAGCTAATTATAATGTAATTATGTTTACCGGTGATGTTTTTGTGAAAAATTAAGAAACTAGTAGATATTTTGGTTTGGAAATGGACTGCAAAAGGAGATCTTTAATTCCTTATTCCAATGTTTTCAAGAACATTGGAATAAGGAATGTTTTGAAAAGCGCAAAAAAAGAAACCCCGGGGCAAGCGGGGTCATTTTTTATGAGTGGCTATTTCTTCTTTGATCACCACAACCTGAAAGTGTTGTTTGAGGGGTTTTTCTGGATACGCGGTTTCCGACTCAACCCCGTTTTCTTTTATGATGATACGCATTTCTTTGAAGTCGTCATCCAAGAGACGCATCCCGAGAACAACGATAGACCCAACGGACACATCTTTAGCTTCGCTTAAATAGCTTATGGTCTCGCTTAGACCGGCTGGGTAATAGCCAAGTTCCTTGAGCTCGTTGTATACCCCACAAACCAGCGTGTTTCTCTCTAAAGACGCCAAGGCCATCGTTTTTTCGTACGTTGTTTCTCCTTCGTATTCCCTGCTCAAGACCTGGTTATCTATAAGACCAGAGAGTTTTTTTGTTTTTTCCGATCCGAGAGCCCATTGTGCGAATTTTTTCAGGGCTGTTTTTTGTATCCATGTTTCCAGAGTTTCAATAATGGTTCTTTTGCGGTGAACCAAAACTCTTAATTTGTGGCTGATTTTCAAGACGGCCTCCGTCTCGTTTACACAACTGCTTAAATGCTAACATGGGTGCGTGACAGAGTGAAACGAGGCATAATTAATAAAATGAAAACAGACACTCTCCTCGTGCTGATTTTCGGCTTCACTTCCGGCGTCAGCTTGGGCTCGCTTACGAATTTCGGGTGGCAATTCCCGATTTTTTTCCTAGTTTTGGGGTTTGCGCTTGTTTTTTACGGCAAGAGTTATCGTTCACAAAAGATTATCTTTACAATTTCCATTTTTGTTCTGTCGGTTTCTTTGGGACTGGCGCGGGTTGAGATTGAATCGTACCGTTATCAAAATGTTTTATACCCCATGGAAAACTCGCGCGTTGTTTTGCGCGGTGTGGTGGATGAATTTCCGGATATTCGTGAGGCAGGCGCGCGCCTCGTGGTTTTGTCCGACAGCGTATTTTTCGACGGAGCTACCACCACGGCGAGAGAACGATTGCTCGTAGTATCGGATTTGTATCCGACTGTTCATTACGGCGACGAAGTCGAACTTTCCGGCGTTATTCGAAAAGTAAAAAATTTTTCCAAAAGCGGCGAGCCGTTTGATTACAGCGCTTATCTTTCCAAAGATGGGATATTTCACGAAATTGTTTATCCGAAGATTTCCATAATTTCAAACGACAACGGAAACATCGTCCTTCAAAAATTATTTTCCATCCGTGAAAGATTTTCTGAAAAATTAAAAAAGAGCATTGAAGAACCGGAAGCATCGCTCGCTCTCGGCATGCTTATCGGCGAAAAGCACGCCCTTCCGAAGGCGCTTACGGAAACGTTCAAACATGCCGGCATTATTCACCTTGTCGTTTTGTCCGGCTACAATATTTCTTTAGTCGGGCAGTTTTTTATGAAGATATTTTCTTTTTTGCCGCTTGTGGCGAGAACGATATTTGGCGGGGTGGGGATAATTTTGTTCGTGCTTTTGTCCGGCGGGGGAGCGTCCGCTGTTCGCGCGGCCGTAATGGCCGGCATCGCGCTTTTTGGAACAGCCACGGGCCGTTCTTACGAAGCCGGACGGGCGTTATTTATCGCCGCTTTCGTCATGCTTTTGGAGAATCCGAACCTGCTTATTTTTAGCCCGTCGTTTCAGCTGTCTTTTTTGGCAACATTCGGACTTATTTACTTGTCGCCATGGATAGCAAAATATTTTTGGAGAATTAAGGGGAAGGGCTTCAAAGAACTTTTATCCCAAACTCTCGCCACCCAAATAGCCGTTTTGCCGCTACTCGTTTATTTAAGCGGCTCGGTTTCAACAGTCGCTATTTTGGTTAATTTGCTGGTTTTACCGACAGTTCCATTTGCCATGCTGGGCGCGTTTGTCGCGGGAGCGCTTGGGTTTGTAAGCGCCGCGATTGCCGTTCCTTTTGCCCTCTCAACTTCGCTTATCCTTTCTTATACTATTTCAATTTCCCAGTTTTTCTCTTCTCTTCCCCAGTCTTTTGTTTCGGTCGGCTTCGCGCCGGCTTGGGTTACGGTCTTGGCGTATGTCGCCATCGTGTTTTTTGTTATCTTTAAAAAAGACTCTGAATTGATTTTAAAAAAAACCAAAAATGACTTCAACAAGAAATAATTTTCTTCTAGCGACTTTAATCGCGCTTCTTTGCGTCAATATTTTTGTTTGGTATTTTTTGTTGCGCGAGGAAAGAGGGGGAGAGCTTAAGGTGGCGTTTTTGGATGTAGGTCAAGGCGACGCGATTTATATAGAAGCGCCGAATGGCAACCAAATGCTTATTGACGGGGGGTGCGGGGGGCAAATTTTGCCGGCGCTTGGGGGTGTGATGCCAATTTACGACCGTTCAATAGACGCGATTTTGGCAACGCACCCGGACAAGGACCATATCGGCGGATTGCCGCTTGTGCTCGAGAGATACAAAGTGGGCAAAGTTTTTATTTCTGGCGCGTCATCAAACACGGCGGTATATAAAACTCTTGAAGAGAAAATTAAGGGAAGCGAAGCGGAAGAAATTATTGCACGCAGAGGAATGAGATTAAGACTTTCGCGCGACGTTTATTTTGATGTTTTGTTCCCTGATGTTGACACATCTCTATTTAAAGAAACGAACGATGCTTCTATCGTTGGACGGCTTGTTTACAAAAACGAATCGTTTCTTCTAACCGGCGACTCGCCGATAAAAATAGAAAAGTATGTAGCCTCAATAGATGGCAAAAACCTGAAATCCAGTGTTTTGAAGCTCGGTCATCACGGTTCGCGCACTTCCACGAGCGAAGAATATCTGGGGTTTGTGTCGCCGGAATACGCCGTTATATCGGCTGGCTGTAAAAATTCTTACGGCCATCCGCACAAAGAAATTTTGGCGCTCTTGGAAAAATTTAAAATCCCCAGACTTTCCACCTGCGACTCGGGAACCATAATTTTCACGACCGACGGGGAACAGCTTGCGCATGAAACCGCAAAATAATTTTCAACAAATAACAATATAACAAATGATTCAACTATTTGCTTATTCGCGCGAATAAGCAAATAGTTGAATTGAAAAATAAAAAGCCCGCGGGGTACGCGGGTATTCCTGACGGCTTTGAAGTGTATTCGGCGGCTGGTGTATAAGCATTGGCGACTCCGGGTCTGTCTG
>ERZ1292629.2496-Hain-H43-01um-R1-2496-length-15389-cov-5_pt1 | contig 15389 bp, 12 predicted proteins | sample MGYA00564399_ERZ1292629 | MGnify/ENA primary metagenome ERZ1292629 (study PRJEB36523, sample SAMEA6512636) | groundwater metagenome | collected 2019-01-08 | study: AquaDiva: Metagenomics assemblies of 32 groundwater samples
TTTCACACAAAATCAGCGCCGAGCAAATTCGCGAATACTGTGAAAGTATAGATGGCGCCGGTTTGTACACGGTCATCGTTGGCCATGGCAATGGCATTGGCGCCTCATCGCATCAGGTGGGATTTTCGGAAGTAAATGATTTAGACACTATTGCTATAGCCAGAAAAGCTTTGAAAAAAACGCGTCTGGGAATTTTTATGATTCCCGGATTTGCCACCATTGCCGATGATTTGGAGCCGGCGCTTAAATTGGGGGTTGATTTGGTGTGCGTGGCCGCGCATTGCACTGAAGCCGATACCACCCAGCAATATATAAAGTATCTGGCTTCCGCAAACAAAGAAGTGCATGGAGTTTTAATGATGTATCACATGACCACCAAAGAAAGATTGCTGGAAGAAGCATTAAAGATGCAATCTTATGGCGCGCGCGGTATAATAATAATGGACTCGGCCGGAGCATCTATCCCGTCTATGGTTTCGGAAACCATTAAACATCTGGTAGATAATTTGTCCATTCCGGTCGGTTTTCACGCTCACAACAATTTGGGGATGGCGGTGGGCAATTCGCTTGTTGCTATCGATAGCGGTGCGACGATTATAGACGGCACTTTGCGCGGATTTGGCGCCGGCGCGGGTAATTGCCAGCTTGAAGCCATGGTAACGGTTTTACAAAAAATGAACTTCGCCACCGGGATTGATTTATACAAATTAATGGACGTGAGCGAAGGCATTGTTACAAAAATAATGACGAAGCCGCAAGAAATAGACACAATCGGCCTGATGGGCGGTTTAACCGGAGTTTTTTCAGTTTACGCTTTGCCTATAAAACGAGCGGCGGAAAAATACGGTATTGACGCCCGGGATATTTATGTGGAGGTGGGGAAGAGAAAAATTGTCGGCGGCCAGGAAGATATGATTAACGAAGCGGCCATAGAATTATCTAAGAAAAAATAGTAAAAATAATTTTAATTACTTGTATTTGAATATGAACGTTGCCGATTATATTTTTAAATTTTTAGCGGAAAAAGGCACAGATGAAGTTTTTATGGTTTCCGGCGGGCAGGCCATGTATTTAATTGACGCTATTTACCGAAGCGGTAAATTTCACGTTACCTGCACGCATCACGAACAATCCGCCGGCATGTCAGCCGACGCGTATGGGCGAATTGCCGGCAAACCGGCGGTGGCGCTGGTTACGGCCGGTCCGGGCGCGGTAAATGTTATCAATGGCGTAGTAGGTGGCTGGACTGATTCAGCGCCGATGATTGTTATTTCCGGACAGTCAAATTTGGCTAATGTGCAGTATCAGGAGCAAACCGGCATCAGGCAGTTTGGCGTTCAAGGCATAAACATCAAACCGCTGGTAGAAAAAGTTGCCAAGTATTTTATCACCGTGGATGATCCGGCCAAGATATTAACTTATTTGGAAACCGCTTATTTTTTAGCGACGAGTGGCCGGCCCGGTCCGGTTTGGATTGATGTGCCGTTAGACATACAAAGAGCGGAGGTTCCGGAAAATATTTCTTCTGATTTTAAGTTTCCCGTAGAAGTAAAATCGGAAACAGCTGTTGTGGAACAAATAGAAAAAATGATTGAATTATTATCTAGCGCTAAAAGACCCGTTTTGCTTGTTGGGCAGGGAGTAAGATTGGCGCATGCTACTAAAGAATTTGGCGAAGCCATCTCTAAATTAAAAATTCCCGTATTAACTTCCCGGCTCGGCATAGATTTAATCGAAAGCGACAATGATCTTTATGTGGGACGTCCCGGCACTTACGGCGAAAGAGCCGCCCATTTTGCGATTCAGAATTCCGATTTATTAATAGCGGTTGGTTGTCGTTTAACTACATCTTTAATCGGCCATAATGCCCAAGATTTTGCCAGAAACGCTAAAAAAGTTGTTGTGGATATAGATCGGCTGGAATTAGACAAACCGACAATTGAAATTGAATTAAAAATTTTAGCAGATGCAAAAGTATTTTTTAAATTATTGTCAGATAAATTAAAAAACGCGAAGCCGTTTGATTTTAGCGCCTGGTTAAAAAAATGCCAGGAGTGGAAAAGAAAATATCCGGTTGCTTTACCCGCTTATAAAAAAGAAAATCCGGTTAATTCGTATTACTTTACCGACAGGTTGTCCGAATTGTCCGAATCCGGCGATATGGTCTTGGTAGACACCGGTTCATGTTTTCACGTCGCTTGTCAAACATGGAAAATAAAAAAAGGGCAGCGTTTTCTTACCACGGGAGGACTATCCTCAATGGGGTATTGGGTAGCCGGAATCGGCGCGTGCGCGGCCAATAACCGCCAAAGAACGTTTATTATTACCGGTGACGGCAGTTTACAGATGAATATTCAGGAATTTGCCACCATCAAACACAATAACTTGCCTATTAAGGTTTTTATTTTCAATAACAACGGTTATTTACTTATCCGGCATACCCAGAAGAATTTTATGGAAGGCCGTTTGTTGGGCGAAGGTCCAGAGTCGGGAGTTTGGTGCCCGGATTCGCTGGCCATTGCTAAAGCGTATGGCATTAAAGGCGTGCGCATATCCAAAGCCAGTGAAGTTGACAGAAAAATAAAAGAAGTTTTAGATTTTAACGGTCCGGTAATTTGCGACATTATGACGCCGGAGTGGCAATTGATAGTACCGCGCGTTGCATCGGAAAAAAACGCCGAGGGAAAATTGGTTTCCAAACCGTACGAAGACATGTTTCCGTATTTAGATAAAGATGAGTTGGCCGAAAATATGTCAGCCTAAACTTTTTCGCAGAACGCCGGCCGATTGAACGAGGCCTATGATGGGTTCGTTTTTTTCCAATTGGTTTAGAATTTGTTCGGTGAGTGTTTGGTGCTGTTTTTCTTCATCAGAAATCGGCGTTAATTCTATTTGCAAATAATCTTCCACCGCCACGACGTCAGCCAAGACATCGTTCCAAGCATTATTTTCAGCCGCAAGTTTTTGCAGGTTTTTTTTATTTACAAATCTGCCGGCGCGCGCTAGATCGTCTTTTAGGTTTAAATAATATTGCTCGATTAACGGCAAAGATCCGTTAATTTTAGCGGCGGCAATGCCTCGGCCGGTGCCAATAATTTCCGGAGGCACGCCGAGAGAATAAAATGCGGCCGTAAAGCCAATGGCGCGTGGAAGTTTTACGGAACCGACCGCGCGGGAATAGCCAAAAATGCCCACATGCTGGACGCGTTCGCGGCGTTTGGGTATGGATTGGGCGATGTTGCTAATAAAATCCGCGACACTCTCAATCGTTGGTTTGTAAAAATTTTCAAATGTTTTGATTAGTTCAATTAATTTTTTTTCTTCCGGCTCTTCCATGGCGGCGGCTTGGCTTGATTGCAGTTTGTCTTCAAAAATTTTTATTGATTTTATCACTTCTTCTTTTGGAAAATCGTATCGAAAAGCGCTTTGCAACAGAACTGTTTTTATGCCGGCATATTCGCGAATAAAACTTTCCGTGTTATATGGGGTGAGGCCGCCGCGAAAAGGCAAAGAGGCGGCGCCGAGAATAGGGTATAAATCAATGTTGTTTTCCTCGGCGCATTTTTTGTATTTTGCCAAAGCGATTTTGATGGCAATAACGGTTGGCACTATGCCGGAATTAAGCGCAGGATCAGATCGGGCTATGTATGGCCGTATATAATTTGGCGTTTTTTTAAATTTTGTTTTATGAAGTTCAAGGTATTTTTTAATTATTTTATCCGAATTAATAATTACGTCTGTATTTTCAAAAAGTGGAATTATTTCTAGGTGATGCGGGGCGCAATTTTTTAATTTAAATAAGGGGTGTTTTAAGTTGGTTAGTTCTTCAAATGCTTCTTCAGCATCAATCATTTCTTCGGCGGTTTTTACCATAGGCAGAATTACCTCAAAAATCGGCGGACAATGCAAACCTACTTGTTTGGCCATGCCAGCCGCGCTAAGGATGCCCATCATGGCCCGGCTCATGCGAAATTCTGTTTCTGTGTTGGAATTTGGTAATCTGAATGTGAGGAATTTGTCCAAGCCCAGTGGATGTTTTTGGAAAAAATCCAAATGTTCTCCCAGCAATCTTTCCAAAATAGATTCATCAACCAGTTTTCCTTCCCAATCCCATTTGTATTCGGAAATACCCAAATCGGAAAATGATAAAAAGCATTCCTTTGCTTCATCTTGGGCGCCAATAAATTCCGAATGATGCCAATATGGCACGGAAGCGTGATCAGGGTGTTGTGAGGCCATGGTGGCCGGTATTTTTCGCATAGTTAGGTTAAAATTCGTAGCCCGCATATTTTACAACAGATTTTTAATTGTTACAAGTATCAAAAATATCGTTTTAAAAACCCTTTTATTTAGCCCAAAAAGCAGGTTGACTAATCGGGTTATTTTAGGTACACTAAAAAATACCGTAAAAGAGCAATTTTTGTCTAATTTTATGAAAAAATTAAGAATTTTTTTAACCGGCGGCGGTGGGTTTATTGGCCGAAATATTTTGGAGATATTGAGTTACGAGCATGATTTTTTGGCCCCATTTAGCCAGGAGCTGGATTTAACTGATGCGGATGCCGTTTTTGAATATATAAAAAATAATAATATAGACATAGTAATTCACGCCGCCAACGTGGGCGGCAATCGTAGTCAAAAATGGGTGGGTGTGGAATGGGTATTGGAAAAGAACATGCAAATGTTTTTTAATTTAGTAAGGTGCAAAGATTATTATAAAAGAATGATCGTGCTTGGCTCCGGCGCCGAATATGACAAGCGGCGCGACATAGTAAAAATAAAAGAGGAAGACTTCGACCGGCGCGTGCCCACCGATCATTATGGCGTGGCCAAATACATCATGGCCAAATACGCTGAAAACGTAGATTTTATCACGCACCTGCGTCTGTTTGGAGTGTATGGTAAATACGAAGACTATAAAATTAGGTTTATTTCCGAAGCGATTTGCCGAGCGATTTCAGATATGCAAATAATCATAAATCAGAATGTCTATTTTGATTATTTGTATATAAATGATTTTGTCAAAATCCTAAATTATTTTATTATCAATAAACCGCGGCAAACTTTTTATAACATCGGTCGCGGCGAAGCAATGGATTTGGTTTCTATCGCTAAAAAAGTTTTATCCGCAACCGAAAAAGATTTGGCATTTGTGGTAAAAAATCCGGGGTTAAACAAAGAATACTCCTGCAACATGGATAGACTAAAAGCGGAAATGGGCGAAATAACCTTTACCAACCTTAATGATTCTTTGGCTGAAATGACAGAGTATTACCAGTTAACCGCGCCCAGTTTAGACGCGGAACCACCGCTGTAAACATTCCAATGTTTATGATTGGCGAGATGTTTGTTTTTTTAAAAAAATACTTGGGGGCCATAATTTTGTCCTGTTTTTTTATTTTTGCCGTTATTTGGATGGGGAATATTATAGCGGTTATTACCAGCCGAGCTGTTCTTGATCCATTGTCAATAAAAGTTGACGGGTTGGACGCGGTCAATCTGACATCTATCAGAGTGCTGGCAACATTATCGCGGGCCGGCAATACCATGAATTTAACCAGAATATTGGAAGGAAATAAAAATGAGTGGAATAATCCGAGTCAAACTTTCGTAAATAAAATATTAGTAGGCATGAATAGTGAAAGTCTTGGCCAGTTTTCAAAAATCACTATTTCACTTGGAGAAAAAGATTTTGTTTTTACCAAAGATCGGTTTTTGTCCGAGTGGAAAAAAATAGAAACAAAAAGCGGCGGCTGGTTTATGAGCGACATAAACGGCAGTCCCGGTTATTTTGTGTATGAAGCGCCGGATAATGTGAAAGTAAAGCCGTGGCATACGCAAATTCCCTTAGTCTCCGGCCTTTTGTCCAGCTTGAATTTTAAAGGCAGTGAGTATTTGGTGCAAAAACCGATAGTTTCCGCGGTTAAAACTTTTTTGTTGTTAGTTGTGGTTTTAATAATAATTTTTTTCATTCTATCTATTGTTAAACGCAAAAATACCAATGTTAATGATCCGGATATGGATTTGCGTAGCAAGCGAGAGTTAGTGGTTTTTGCTTTAAGCATTATTGCCACTTCTATCGTTTTATTTTTGTTATGTCTTTTTATAAAGTCTTTTTATAAACCGGACACCGCCCACATATTAGCGGAAGCCTCTAAAATTTATTTAGATAAGTTTTTGCCGTCTTTTATACCCAAAACAGTAGAAAGAGCGCAATTCTCACTTAGTATTTTATTAAGCCCGTTTTTGTTGCTTATTTTTTATAAATTATTTAGTCGCTATGTTTCTAAAATAAAAGACGAAATTATTGGTCGTTTGTATTTTATTGCCAGCATTGCCGCCCCACTGTTGCTTTTTGCAATTGCGTATATCGGTTTGGCGGTTAGTAATTTTATGTACACCGGAAAGAATTTTTTTCTTAGCGGTGTAGGCAAGTATTTATACGGCTTAGTCTTATTTCCAGTCGGCGTTTATATTATTCTTTTACTAAAAAAAGATAAATATGATAATTTAATTAAAAATTTAGTATATTTGTTTTCCGGCCTGTTAATGGCAGTGGTTTTTTTTATAAGCGTCATCAATGTAAACACCTCCAGTTTAATTGATATACAAAATATTGTTAATCACGCCAATCCGATTTTTTATCCCATTTCACAAGTAATGGCCGGTAAGACGTTGTTAGTAAATTTATCCAGCCAGTATGGTCTGTATCCTGTATTTTTAGAGCCTATATTTAAGCTAATCGGTTTAAACATCTTATCTGTTACAACAATAATGGGCTTGCTGTTAAGCTTGAGTTTTCTATTTATTTTTCTTTTCCTTCGCCGGTTAGTAAAAAATAATATAATTTTATTGTTAGGATTTAGCACGATCGCGATTTATTTATTGGATGGTTCGGCCAATCCGTATCCGTATTTTCAGTATTGGCCGATTAGGACTTTTTTTCCCAGCCTACTTTTGCTTCTCTCTTCTATTTATTTTAAAAACAGAAACCGGATTATTTATTATTTATTATTTATCATAAGCGCCCTGTCTATTTTATGGAACTTTGATTCCGGAATTATGGTTTTTGTTTCTTGGATATTGGCCTTGATTTACACGGAAGCGTTTAACGGTGACAAAAAAATAATGATTAAAAATATCGCCCGGCATCTTTTTCTTGGCGCGCTGGCGCTGACGGTTGTTTTTGCCGGTTATGCCGGTTATACATTTTTACGAAGCGGTCATGTTCCAAACCTGGCCATGTTTTTTCTGTATCAAAAAATGTTTTATGACGGTTTTATGATGATTGCCATGCCTTTTCCTCACGTATGGATTTTGGTAATGCTAGTTTTTCTTAGCGGTTTGTTGTTATCAATCAAAAAATGGCTGGTTAAAGACGGTGATTGGAGAAATACTTCTATTTTTCTTTTGTCTATTTTAGGTATGGGCTTGTTTAGTTACTACGAAGGCAGATCGCACGACGCGACATTTTATTTGCCGTTATATCTGCCCCTTATTTTATTGACAATTTTTGCCGATATTTTATATAGTATAGTTGTTTCTCATCCAAAATTGTACGGGCATGCCTTGTTATTTTTAATGGTAATATTTTTTATTCTTTCATCCCCGCTTAGTATTTTATATAAAAGCCGTGGGTATTATAAATGGTCGTCCATTGGGCTTAACTCTTTTTTTCAGAAATCAGAAACACCATTAACAAAGAATATAGATTTTATAAAAAGTAATACCGCAGAAGGAGAGAGCGTGATAATTTTGGCCGGGGGGTTTGATGGCGTGTATTACGGCGAGTCGCATACGCGTTCGGTTTTGGATATTCCTTCTTTTACCGAAATGTTTTTTAAGCGTGAGTCGGATTACGCGGTTGATTTTTTAAAATGCAATAAAACCAGCAAAGTATTTATTTATCCGTTTAGCGAATTTTATACTCAATTCGGCAACGATCTTGTTGATATCAGAATCAATAAAACGATAAAAAATCACTATGCGGTTGTTGCTACAAGCAGCGAAGATATGGCTATGTTGCTAAATAGCCGCGGAGGTTGCCAAAATTAAAGGAAAAGATTATAATGTTGACATAATACAGTCGTGTCAAAAGGCACGGTTTAAGCGCTATTATGAAGGTATTTTCCAAAGTATCCCCGCAAACACTAATAGCTTCTTGCGTGGCAAACAAAGACATTTCCGATTATCGGGAGGATTTAAGTCCGGCCGAAGAGCTTGTGCAGGTTTGCGCCAGGAATTTGAAATTAGACGTTAAAATAAAGGCGCATAAACACAATCCACAACACAGGGAAACCGAGCTCACCCAAGAGGCGTGGGTAATACTGTCGGGAAAGCTCAAGGCGGTTTTGTATGACCTGGACGACTCTTTTTTAACGGAAATTATATTAGAACCGGGAGATTGCATTGTCCTGTTCAGAGGAGGCCATAGTTTGGAAGTATTAGCGGATAACACTAAATTCTATGAATTTAAAAACGGACCATACAACGGAATCCAAACAGACAAACAGCCGATTAACCAGTAATTGCCTTATAACTGGCGAACCGGTAGTCAAGATTGTTGATTTAGGGATGCACCCCTATGCAGATACTTTTATAAATAAAGATCAGCTTGGTTTGTCAGAACCGGTTTTTCCTTTGGAAGTTTATCTTAATCCAAATTCCGGCCAAATTCAGTTGGGGTACATTACCGACGACTTTGAAAGGTATAATTTATACGCCTATTCGTACACATCGGCCAATTCGCAATTTTCACGGAATCATTGGGATAATTATCATAAAACCATTGCGGAGCGTTTCGTCATAAAAAATAAAACAGTTATTGAAATCGGCAGTAATGATGGCTATTTACTAAATCATTTTTCTTCTGACAATGTAACTTTGGGCGTGGATACGTCAAAAGAAATGTGCGATTTAATGTCGGGAAAAGGCATGAATGCCATTAATGATTGTTTTACCGAAAAACTGGCTAAAAATATTAAAAATAAACAGGGGACAGCGGAGTTGATTATAGCCAACAACGTGTTTAATCACTCTAATAATCCTTTGGATTTTGCCAAAGGCGCGGCAGATTTGTTAAGCGATAGTGGCGTGTTTGTGTTTGAACTGCCTTACTGGGAAGACACATTTAAATCAAAAAAGTTTGATCAAATATATCATGAGCATGTAAGCTATTTTACGATTAAATCATCTTTTAATTTATTAAAAGCAGCCGGATTGGAGATATTTGATTTTGAAAAAGTGGATTATCACGGCGGTTCACTCCGCGTTTATGCCAAGAAATCAGCCGCACCGGTTTTGGTAAATAAAGTAGCCGACGCCATTAATAACGAAGAAGAGCTGGGTTTATTTAAACCGGAGACTTATGTTGGTTGGCAAAAAGAACTGCTTGGCAGAAGAAACCTATTCCTTCAGCGTTTGTATAATCTTAAAGTTAATTATCCAGACGCACCGATTATCGGAGTGGGAGCCGCGGCCAAAGCTAACACCTTTTTAAATTATTATAAATTAGATGCGTCCGTATTAAAATACGTAACGGACAGTTCGGTATATAAACAGGGCAAGTTTACTCCTTTAACCAGGATACCAATTGTGGCCGATGAAGTATTTGCGGATTACGACGAGGTCTATGCCTTGATTTTATCTTGGAATTTATCGGACAACTTAAAACAAATATTATTAAAGATAAATTCAAAAATTAAATTTATAGAAGTATAGAAATATAGGGGCTTCGCCGCATATATTCTCATTCGCTCATAAATAATTTTATTCAAAAATAATCGAGCAAGCTCATTATTTTCTCTAAAATCATTTAATTCACTCATTTCGAATATAGGGGCTTCGCCGCATATATTCTCATTCGCTCGGAAAAAGTTAAAAACATTTAACTTTTTCTCTCACTCATTTCAAATATGAAAGTAATAAATATATACGAAAACGAAGATTCGGCTTTGGAGGTTCACAAAGATGATAGGGGCGTAATCGCCGATGTTTTTTATAATACTCAAATACACCATGTGGCGGTGGTTGTGTCTGAACCAAACGTTATTCGCGGCAATCATTATCACAAGGAAACAACCCAGCATATGTTAATTACCAAAGGCGAGCTGGAATATTGGTATAAACCCGTGGATTCAAAAGAAGGGCCCAAGATGTATTTGACTAAAATCGGCGATCTGATATCAACCGGACCAAACGAAATACATACGCTTAAAATAACAGATAAGGGGAATGAGTTTATAGTATTTTCCGAAGGCAAAAGAGGCGGCAAAGATTATGAGTCAGACACGTTTAGAGTTGATCCTATCATTTAAAATAAATTTTTAGTTTTACATATATGCGGATAGGTGTAATTGGATGCGGCGGTTTTGTTGGATCGGCTTTGTGCGGATTTATCGCCAAAACCGACAACGAATTGATAGGGATAAATAAAAAAAATTATAACGATTTTATCAATAGCGAATTTGACATACTGATAAATTCCGCCACGCCCTCAAAAAGATATTGGGCGTTAAATAATCCTTTGGCGGATTTTAAGGCCACGGTTGGGCTAACGGCGGAAATTGTCTATAATTGGCGCTATAAAAAACTGGTGCAAATAAGCACTGTTTCCGCGAAACTCCAATTAAACCATCCGTATGGAATACACAAGCATTTGGCGGAGCAGTTGGTGTTAAATTCTAACCAAAACAATTTAGTTATTAGATTGGGAAATTTATTTGGCGAGGGGCTAAACAAAGGAATAATATACGATATCATAAAAGGAAATCCTTTATTTGTGTCCGGCGATTCCAGGTATAGTTTTATAGATGTAGAAAAGGCGGCAGAAATTATTTTTTCAAAATTAACAAAAAACGGGATTGAAAACGTGAATTCAAGAAATACGATATCTTTAAAAGAAATTACCGACGAGTTGGGTCTAAATATAAAATTCGGCGATGGGTATGAATGCCACCCAGAGTTTGCTGACAATGATTACCCGGACGCCACTGAAGTTTTTCAATATATAAGAAATAATTTAAATAAATAATCCAAGCAAATTAATTATGAAAAAAGCTTTTATAACCGGCATAGCGGGACAAGACGGCAGTTATTTATCCGAATACCTCCTGTCTCTTGGCTATGAAGTCAGCGGCATAGTTAGGAGAAATTCCACCGTTGAACACCAAGAAAATAGAATAAATCACCTTGACGTAAAATTGGAGTATGGTGATTTGTTGGATCAGTCATCATTAGAACGCGCCTTAAGAAAGTTTCAGCCTGACGAAATATATAATTTAGCCGCGCAGAGCCACGTCCGAATTAGTTCGGACATTCCGCAATTTACTGTGCAAACCAACGCGCTAGGAGTGTTAAATATTTTGGAGGCCTATAAAAATATCTGTCCCAATGCCAAGTTTTATCAGGCAAGTTCGTCGGAAATGTTTGGCACTTCGGTGGATGAAGACGGCTATCAAAGAGAAACCACCAAGATGACTCCGGTGTCGCCTTATGGTTGCGCCAAAGTATTTGGGTACAATATAGTTCGCAATTATCGCAACGGTTATAAACTGCACGCCTCCAACGGTATATTATTTAACCACGAAAGCCCGCGAAGAGGAAGTAATTTTGTAACAAATAAAGTCGTCAAGGCGGCTGTTAGAATTAAATTAGGCCTGCAAAAAGTCTTAGAAATGGGTAATATGGATTCATACCGCGATTGGGGGCACAGCCGTGATTATGTTCGGGCCATGCACTTAATTTTACAGCAAGACAAACCCGGAGATTGGGTGGTGGCAACGGGCGAGACCAGGTCGGTTCGGGATATGTGTGAATATGTATTTAAAAAGCTGGGGCTGGATTATAAAGAATATGTGCAAATAAATGCCAGATACTTGCGACCGGAAGAATTGCCGTATTTAAAAGGGGATTCGTCCAGAATTCGCCGGGAATTAGGATGGAAGCCGGAGTGTACTTTTGAGGCCATGATGGACGAGATGATTGAACACTGGTTAAAAATTGAAAATAAAAAAATATAAAAAACATTTATATGGAAGAAAATTTAAAAGCGGAGATAATTAAGCATTATCAGGAAAAATTTTCCAAGAAACAATTTATTCCCGGAGAATCTTCCGTGCCCGTTTCCGGCAAAGTATTTGATGAACAGGAGATGATTTTAGGCGTAGAGGCGGTTTTGGACGGTTGGTGGACCGAGGGCCGGTTTACTAGCCAATTTGAAGCCAAAATTAGCCGTTGGTTGGGGGTCAGACACGCAATTTTAGTTAATTCCGGGTCGTCGGCCAATTTGTTGGCGCTTACCGCCCTTACCTCCATGAAGTTGGGTGAAAAAAGATTAAAACCCGGAGACGAAGTAATAACCGTAGCCGCGGGTTTTCCAAGCACCATTAATCCTATAATGCAGAATAATCTAGCGCCGGTTTTTGTGGATGTTGATTTGGGAACTTACAATGCCAATATTGAGGAAATAAAAAAAGCGATTACACCTAAAACTAGAGCGATAATGTTGGCGCACACACTTGGCAATCCGATGGATTTAACCGCCATCATGGAATTGTGCAAGGCAAACAACTTTTGGTTTATAGAAGATAATTGTGACGCGCTCGGTTCTAAGTACGATAGTAAATTTACGGGAACTTTTGGCCATGTTGCCACTTGCAGTTTTTATCCGGCGCATCATATTACTTTGGGTGAAGGCGGCGCGATATTTACCAATGACGGCGTACTCAACAAAATTATTCGCTCAATGCGGGATTGGGGGCGAGATTGCTGGTGTAAAACCGGAAGTGATAATACTTGCGGCATGAGATTTGGTTGGAAGTTAGGCGATCTGCCGTTTGGTTATGATCATAAATATATTTATTCGGAAATTGGCTATAATTTAAAAGCCACCGATATGCAGGCCGCTTTGGGAGTCGCTCAATTGGAAAAATTGGAAGGTTTTGTGGCGAAACGCAAAGATAATTTTAAAATTTTGTATGACGGTCTGAAGAAATACGAAAATTATTTTGTTCTTCCAAAATGGGAAGAAAAAGCCGATCCAAGCTGGTTTGGCTTTTTGCTTACGGTCAAAGCCGGCGCTCCGTTTGGTAGAGATGAGCTGATTCAGTATTTGCAGGGTTGTAACATAGCCACTCGCTATTTGTTTGCCGGCAATATTACCAAACAGCCATATTTTATCAGCAACAAAGTAAATTATCGCGCGGTCGGCGATTTAGCCAACACGGATATGGTTATGAGCAATACTTTTTGGATTGGGGTGTATCCAGGATTAAGCGCGGAAATGGTAGAGTATATGGTGTCGTGCTTTGAGAAATTTTTTGAAAAATATAATTAACTACACGCGTATGTCTGGTGCAAATAAACTAATTAGCATTGTTACCCCTTGCTATAACGAAGAAGCCAACGCGGCCGAGGTTTATAATCAAGTGAAAAAAGTAATGGCCGAATGTGGCTATAATTACGAGCACATATTTATTGACAACGCTTCGGTCGACAAAACCGTGGCGATTCTAAAAGAAATAGCCGCGCAAGATAAACATGTAAAAATAATTGTTAACGCGCGCAACTTTGGTCAGTTAAAATCTCCTTATTACGCCATGCTCCAGACAAAAGGGGACGCGGTGGTATTGTTGTATTGCGATTTACAGGATCCGCCCGGTCTAATAAAAGATTTTATTAAAAAATGGGATGAAGGTTACAAAATAGTCGTTGGCATTAAAAATAAAAGTGAAGAAAGTCCGTTAATGTTTGCCGTGAGAAAATTATATTATAATTTAATTAAAATAATCGCCGAAACAGAGCAGATAAAAAATTTCAACGGTTTTGCCTTGTATGACAGACAGGTTATAGAAACTTTAAAAGTAGTGGATGATCCGGATCCGTACTTACGCGGGTTAATTAGCGAGCTTGGTTTTTCCATGGCCAAAATAGATTATGTGCAATCCCAGCGTAAAAAAGGCAAAAGTTCAAATAATTTTTACAGATTATACGATGTAGCCATGCTTGGTTTTGTTAATCATTCCAAATTGCCGTTGCGCTTAGCCAGTTTTATCGGTTTCGGTATGTCGCTCATCAGTTTTGCGGTCGGCATGGTCTATTTGATTTATAAACTTCTGTTTTGGGATCGATTTCAAGCCGGTTTGGCCCCGGTTACCATTGGTATTTTCTTGTTTTCTTCCATCCAACTATTTTTTATAGGCATTTTGGGTGAATATATTGGAGCCATTTATGCTCAAGTTAAGCGCCGGCCTTTGGTGATAGAAAAAGAGCGGATAAATTTTGAATAATATATGCCGGAGCAAAAATTGCTAAGCATTTGTATTCCCACTTTTAATCGAGCGGATTTTTTGCGTTACAATCTGTTAAGCATTACCGGCCAGTTTGATGCTGATCCCTCACTGGCAGGTGTTGTGGAAGTGGTAATTTCCGATAACGCTAGCGCCGATAACACCAAAGAAATGGTGGCTAGTTTTATTGAAAAATACCCAAATATTGTTTATAATAGAAATGAAACTAATATTGGATTTGATCGCAATTTAAACAACGCAGTCAGGTTGGCCGGAGGAAAATATTGTTTTACTTTGGGAGATGATGACGCTTTGTTCCCCGGGGCGCTTTTTATACTAACCAAAAAAATATTAACCACCAACATTCCTTATTATTTAGTTGGCCGTGTCGGTTATTCGCGCGACATGATGCGGGCTTATCCTAGTGAAGGCGGGGCTGAAGTTGCGGAAGACAAGCCTTACGCAAGTTTGCAGGATTTCGTCAGGTCGGTCGGCGGGTATCTTAATGTGATTGGGATTTTCGGCGGTATGTCGACTCATGTTTTTTTACGTGAAACATGGGTGTCTTTCAACGAACTGAATAAATATATCGGCACGTTGCAAATTCATACCCATGTTTTTTTGCGGGCGTTTCGTACCGCCAAGTTTATGGTTTTGCAAGATTTAATCGTGAAAACACGCGGTGATAATATGCGGTGGGATGATATTGTTGGATTGGAAACAACCCAGCGGAGAAACATGCGGGCGTTTAAGGATTTTTTATGGATTAAGGATTTGTATGATTTACCGCAATCAAAAATTGGGGCATTTGTCTATTTTATGGGTAGAGGATATTGGATTGCCGCAAAAGGGTTGATAAAAAAGTTTTTGATTTTAATTAAATGTGATAAATATTTCCTCAATAAAAAGAAATAGTATGCAAGATTCTAGCATCGCCTTTATTATTTTTACTTTTAACGAAGAAAAGCGCATTGAATATCCGGTGCGTAATTTTATTAAATACGGCGAGGTAATTGTTTTAGATGGCGGCAGTACTGACAAAACCGGTGAAATAGCGCAAAAATACGGAGCTAAATTTTTACAACGGCCCAAAATTAATAT
>ERZ1292629.1452-Hain-H43-01um-R1-1452-length-22905-cov-5_pt1 | contig 15368 bp, 14 predicted proteins | sample MGYA00564399_ERZ1292629 | MGnify/ENA primary metagenome ERZ1292629 (study PRJEB36523, sample SAMEA6512636) | groundwater metagenome | collected 2019-01-08 | study: AquaDiva: Metagenomics assemblies of 32 groundwater samples
CTGGTGACAAAAAATGACCAGTAGTCAGAAGATTGTTTAATCTCTTCCACATATCGACAATCTGATGCTCGGGAATGTCACGCAGAAAAGATAAATCAAGATCTGCTCGTCTCAGGCTTCCGTCCTGAAGCTTTTCTGTCAGATTTTTGGGCAACTCGTTTTTAAGCGGAAGTTGCTGTTGGGTATCAAACGTCAAGCCAAGTAATGGTCCCATGATTTCCACAGCTCCAAAGGTAACCGTGTCCAGCGTCAGTCCGTGATCGATTGCCACCATTTGTGGTTGTCCATTTTCAGCTATCTTTAACCTTCTCTTCTCGTCTACTTGCAATAGATAGTTTGCGTCTTTTCTGTCAGTATTCCCAAGCAGATAGTCTAACGCTGCCATGGCAGAGAAATCTTCCGAGGCTTTGATACGATCCCATTCTTCGTCAGTCGCATCATCGAAAAACTTTTCACCTGAAATATATTCTGGCGGCTCCATGAACATTTGTAATGCTCCAATCCTTCCGCCAATTTCACGAATGGTTGTCGGTGGTACTAAGTCAAACTTAAAATGCTCTGAAACTGCGTAACCAGCGACTTCTCTGGGATAGTAGCTAGGAATACTGTGGTGACTTTTGGTCGACTCGTTTTCGCCGTCATATGGCTTAAAAATACACAGTAATGGACTTTCGGCTCCATAATGGATCATAACTGGTTCCGTAATATTGTTAGACCTATCGCGTCCAGAGTATTTTTCTTCAAATAGTCGTACAATCTCTACGATATTAGTATGACTTGCGATCTCGTCTGGATATAGTGTGTCAATTGACCCAAGCTCGTGCGGTTCTCCGGAACGCATCACTTCTATGATATGGGACTTGTCGCCAAATCGGCTTTCAGGCTCAGAACTTATTATAGTTTCTGGAATCGGACCGGGTATTTCACTCATACTCCCATATTGCAGTAAATATAATTTCCGGCAAGTTTCGGGGTTTGTCTGGTACAATGATTAGATGTCTCAAGACAGAATCTTCATCAAAGGTGCTCGTAAGCACCCACGCACCAAACCTTCCAGCAAAACGGACTCCGTCCTGTTCTTGCATGGAGCGGATGGTGCGGGGCAGGTAACCTCAAAATGAGTAACGACCGGATATTCATTAAGGGAGCGCGAGAACATAACTTAAAGAATATTGATCTCGAATTACCTCGGGAGAAGTTGATAGTGTTCACCGGTTTGTCCGGTTCTGGCAAAAGCTCACTGGCTTTCGACACAATTTATGCTGAAGGTCAGCGCCGCTATATGGAATCGCTCTCCAGTTACGCCCGCCAATTCTTGGGCCAGATGGAGAAACCCGATGTCGATTATATCGAAGGTCTGTCGCCGGCCATCTCGATCGACCAAAAAGCCAACTCGCACAATCCGCGCTCAACCGTTGGCACGGTGACTGAAATATACGATTATTTACGGCTGCTTTTCGCGCGCATCGGCGTCCCCTACTGTCCAAAATGCGGCCGGACTATTGCTCGCCAAAGCGTCGACCAAATGGTTGACCTGATCGTTGGCTTACCCGAAGGCACCCGCATCAGTGTTTTAGCGCCTGTCGTTCGCGGTCGCAAGGGCGAATATCACCAGCTCTTGCACGATTTGTATAAAGGCGGGTTTGGCACCGTTCGCGTCAACGGCGAAATCTTCAGTCTGTCAGACAAAATTGAGCTTGATCGCTACAAAGCTCACAACATTGAAGTCTTGATCGACCGACTAATCATTGGCTCCTCCACTCGCTCGCGCTTAAACGAAGCAATCGAGTCGGCGATGAAGCTGAGCAAAGGTTTGGTGATCGTCTCGCAAGAGGGCAAGGACGATGAGATTCTACTGTCGCAAGACTTGGCCTGCCCGTACGACGGCTTTTCATTGGGCGAAATTTCCCCACGATCATTTTCATTCAACTCGCCGTACGGCGCCTGTGAAGATTGTCACGGCTTGGGGTACCGCAAAATCATCACCGAAGAACTTATCATTCCCGATTCATCTAAGACAATTGCCGAAGGCGGCATTATGCCCTGGACTTATTCTGGGGTTAACTATTACGGCATTCTGTTAAAAAATGCCGCTGAATACTTCGATCTGTCGATCGACGTGCCAATCAAAGATCTCGACCCAGTCGGGTTGAAAAAAGTTTTGCAAGGTGCCGGAACTCCGCTTAGACTTAACCTGAAATATTTTTCTGCCGGTGTCGCTCATCACTTTGCCGTCGGTTTTAACGGCCTGATTCCGCATTTAGAAAAACGGTACCACGACACCGATTCCGATCATGTTCGCGATGAGATCGGAAAGTATATGCTGTCGAGTCCCTGCCAGAGCTGTAAGGGCGCTCGCCTGAAACAAGAGGCCTTAATCTTTAAGGTCGGCCAAAAAAATATTTCCGAAGTAACGGAGCTAACCATCGACAAAGCCCGGGAGTATTTTGCGGCGCTCAAGCTGACCGCTCGCGAGAAATCGATCGTTGATAAAGTAATTTTAGAAGTTACCAGCCGCCTGGAGTTTCTGTCAAAAGTTGGTTTGGACTATCTGACTCTTGATCGTTCAGCGACTACCTTGGCCGGCGGCGAAAGTCAGCGCATTCGCCTGGCCTCCCAGATCGGCTCGGCCTTAGTTGGTATTCTTTATGTCTTGGACGAACCGACCATTGGCCTGCACCCGACCGACAACGCTAAACTGATCGAAACCCTGCACCGCCTTCGCGACTTAGGCAATACCGTCATCGTCGTTGAGCACGACGAAGAAACCATGCGAGCGGCGGATTTCTTGGTTGATATTGGCCCCGGCGCTGGAGAGCACGGCGGCGAAATTGTCGCTAGTGGCACCTACGACGAAGTTCTAGCGAACCCGAAATCAATTACAGCGCCGTACTTGCGCGGTGAAAAAGCGTTGGTTGTGCCCGAACGCCGCGAAGTGGCCAAAGGCCACAAAATGCTGACCGTCCACGGCGCCACGGAAAACAACCTCAAAAATATTACCGTCAATTTCCCAACTTCGCGTTTTGTGGTGGTGACAGGAGTTTCTGGCTCTGGTAAATCAACTTTGATTGCCGAAATATTAAGCAAGGCCGTTAATCGCCGAATGGGCCACGGCATGCAGACACCCGGGGCGCACGAAGGTTTGAGCGGTGTTGAACATATTAATAAAATGATCGAGATCGACCAGTCCCCCATCGGCCGAACTCCGCGCAGTAACCCCGCCACCTACACCAAAGCTTTTGACCCGATCCGTCAGCTCTTTGCCGCTACCCCAGCCGCCCGTAGTCGTGGCTATAAGCCGGGCCGCTTTAGCTTCAATGTTGTTGGCGGGCGTTGTGAGAACTGCCAAGGCGACGGTCAGATCAAAATCGAAATGAATTTCCTGCCGGATGTTTATATCACTTGTGATGTCTGTAAGGGGACGCGCTACAATCGCGAAACGCTGGAAGTAATGTGGAAAGGCAAAACCATTTCGCAGATATTGAATATGACCATTGACGAGGCGTTGGAGTTCTTTGCCAATATTCACACCATCGCCGATAAATTAAAGACAATGCAGAAAGTTGGCCTGGGTTATGTTCGCTTAGGCCAGAGCGCCACGACCTTGTCGGGCGGCGAGGCCCAAAGAATCAAACTTGCGGCGGAATTGGCCAAGCGCGACACCGGCGCCACTTTATATATTTTAGATGAGCCAACAACCGGCCTGCATTTTGCCGATGTTGAAAAGTTGCTCGGTGTTCTCCAGACGCTCGTTGACCGCGGCAATACGGTGGTAGTAATTGAGCATAATTTAGATGTTATAAAGTCAGCCGACCATCTGATCGATTTGGGGCCGGGCGGCGGCGAAAAAGGCGGCGAAATCGTTGCTAAAGGCACACCAGAAGAAGTCAGTCAGAACAAAAATTCCCTGACCGGTCAGGTATTAGACAAAGTTTTGTTTGGGCAAAAAAAGGGGGCATCTGTTTCCAGACGCCCTTGAGTGAATTCGATCACTTTGCCGGCTTTTTCTTCGTAATTAGGATTGCCCAAAGGATCATAGACACGACTATCAGTGAACCAAACAATCCGACAATGACACCCCAGCGCCAATCTGACTCAAATCCCCAATAGGCCAGCCCAAAACCAAAAAGGCCAATGAGGTACGGCACGATCGGCGGTTGGTCTTGGGGATTCGGTTTTGGACACTTACAACCCATAATGCACCTCCGGGTACGATTTACGGTAATCATACCAAGCGGAATACGCTTGGGAAGTCACTTGCTAGCGACTATAGACTAGCTGACTTCTAAAATCCAGTCTTCGGGTACTAAAAACGGCAGAGCCTCGTGGCCTGCCGTTTTAGGATTGTTGCAAGACTATACCTCCTTGCATTTGAAAGTTGGCAGTGTTTTTTCTTACCGCCTAGAAAAGTCCGTCCCCTCGGGACGGAGAAAAGCTGGCTTGCCATGAGCGAGCCAGCGGTCGAATGGTGGAGGCGCTGGGAATCGAACCCAGTTCCAAGGAAAGGAACACTTCGTCATCGGTTTTTCTAAACGCATTTCCCCGATTGAGCTACCACGCTCAGACAAAGCTCAAGCTATCCCTGTCGAACCCGTTCGCCCCCATCTCGTAAGTCTGCCCACGAGGCGGAAGCGAAAGAGTTTTGATGGTCATTGTGGCCCCTCAGAACCCTGAAAGATTTCAGAGCTCAGTTGGGTGGGCCAGTTCCGACTTGCGTCAGACTGGCCCGTGATAGCTTCTGGAGGAAGTCATCGGCTAGAGAGTTTCGTTAAGCTGAACTTCTTCCCTGACTCGATCCTCCATGAGTCGATCTGCGATCTCTTCAACTTTCCGACCGAGCTGACTGGCTTTCAACTCGCTCTTAGCTGCTTGCTCCAATCGCAACCTCTGTGTGTGGATCCGTTCGTCCACCGACTCAGTTGCCCCTTCCATTTCCTGGACCAGCAGTTGAACTTTGGACCGAAGCTGGCTGACGTTCTCGGTCGACGACAACGAATCGAGTTCGGCCAGAACCCGGTAGAGGTCTTTGAGCTGAGTCCGATAGGGGTGACTCCGTTCTTTTCGCTTGGCTGCCTGGCGCTTTCGCCAGTTTGTCCAGCCAGAGCTGATGGACTTTGGTGCTTTGGCGAAGAGCAACCCAAAAGCAGAGAGCAGCCCCACTAAAGGGGCTAACACGAGCAAGAGGACCGTGCTGGGGATTGTTCCTTGAACCTTCCACCAGCTCGACTGGTCGCTTTTGATAATATCAACGTCCTTCTTGTCCTCGTCCCAGTAGTAGTAATCGCCATAGACGTTTACTACTATCAGGAAAGCCAGCAGTGTCAGACCCAGCCAGATGATGCTCATTGTCTGCACTGGCTCCTTCCAGATATTGTAGTTGTATTGGCTAGCTGGTATGGGTTGCCGTCTAACAACCGAGCCCTTTTGCTCAAATACCTCGAGATCGCTTGAGAACTCGCGCGTATGACCCACCAATCCATCCATAGGATCTGTCCAAATGTAATCAGCCAAGAGCGGATCAAGTTTGGAGTAAGCATCTCGCTCCAAGTCCAGCTCAACGCTGAACTTTCGGCCAAGTTCATGCTGAGTCTTGCGCATGAGCCAAAGATCACTAGCCAGCTGATCGACAGGCTTGTCCTTCGGACCGCTAACAACGGTTGGGTTTGACACCTTTCCCCAAAACTCGTTGACGATTGGCACCTGACGGTTGTAGAGGAGAACTCCTCTAATGTGTTGAGAATTGAGGGCTACGCTTATCAGGTAGGCACCACCAAATACAACCGCCATCACCGCTATCGTCACCGATAGGATCTTAAAAAATCGATGCATGTCCTTCCTCCAGTTGCTTCGAGGTTTCCCTCATCTTCATCCACCACGAGTGGTGAACGAGGAAAGGGAAGCCCTGTCGAACCCATTCGCTCCCATTGCCCGGTCCCAGTCTTGCGACCAGAACCGGACAGCGAGAGCGAAAGAGTTTTGACGCCTCGGGTCGGGGACCCGAGGCGTCGCGAGTATTATGGCAGACATCCTCCGAATGGATGCGCCAAAGTGTTAATGGACAATGTAGCCCCCTCAGAACCCTGAACGATCTCAGAGCTCAGTTGGGTGCTCAAGTCCGATTTGGATTATCGGACTTGAGCGGACGAAAGCTAGCTCTTCTTTTTCGAAGGAGAGAAAGCTCGAAAAACGGGACCGAGAATTTTGCGAAAACCCAATCCAAGCAGGAGGATCACGACGAGGGGCGTTAGTAGCGGGCCCAAGGCGTCGAGAAGCCGAGCAGTGACGAACCCGGACACTCCTGGGATCATCAAGAGGACGATCCCCAGCCCGATCAGACTGGCTCGTAGCCGCCGCGGGGTGCCGAAGAAGAATGTCAGAAAACTTTGAAAACGATTCATATTCTTTTCCTTGCCCGATACCCGCGGTGCCACGGATCTTCCCTCAGAATCCTCGATCCACCGATTGGTAGATGAAGGATTCAATTAGGTGGGCCGAGGTGTTGTTTCCCTCGGCCCTGGTTGAAACGCTAATATCCTGCTTGCCCCTTTGTCGCTTCCTCACCTACTCTGCTCTCACGGCAGATTCAGTGGCTTTCGCAATTAATCCTTTTACCGTGGATTAATCAGTCGGCGCGCTGCTGGTTGGTGCCAGACTACGGTGTCATCACTAGCTCCTCCCTCTGGATACTAGTAAGAGTGACTCAGAGTTATGGGGCAGGACCGATCTAGAGCCATTACTAACCGAAGCTATATCTAGACCGTCGTACGGTAGTTTCTATCGTACGAATGCGAGGATTGGGTGACCCGACTCAAGGCTTGCGCCTCAGTGCAGTCGAATCCCTAAATCCCTCCTTTAAACTCACTTCTCGATTTCGCTCGAAGCAAGCTTGAAGGAAGGAAGATTGACGAACGACCGTCCGTCAATCCCCTTGGTCAGGCCCATCCTACAGTTTCCCGCGGTAGGCGAAGATGGCCAGCCAGGCGGCAGAAAGTGCCGGCAGACCCACCATTCCAAACCGGACCACGTCCACATGGATGCGGCCGATGTACATCGCCCCCTCGGCCGTAGGGGTTCCCCACGTCATGCCCAGCATGGCGAAGAAGAAGATTGCAACCGCCATCAAAGCGGCGGCACCAAGCTTATTACTCCATTCCATAGCTTCTAACGGCGAGATATTTCACTCGTCGCCTCCTTTCAATCCAGAACATTAAACTATTGTTGTCTGGCCTGTTCGAATTTCGGTATGCCAGTTGCCTGTTATCCGGTTACGGACTGAAAGGAAATCCTCAACGCCTTCAATTGTTTGAAAACGCAATCGGATGCCCATAGTAGACCTCATCCCCGGCCACAAGTTACTGTGAACAGGGAAAGGTGGGCCAGACATCGGCATCACTGCCGAGCTGACCCAAGATTTCGGAACTCGAGGAGACTGGATCGTTGCTGATTGATTTCCGCCTTCATCTCCTCGGCGGAAGGCTACCAGCCGGTTTCTTTCCGGAATCGGCGCCAACGTCTGAACGCAGCAGTTCCTGCGACACTTGCCCTAGGCTCCGCTCTTGTGCGCCACTCTCGCCGCAACATTCGACGAAGAACATCAGCCAATTTGGCTGTAGGCGCTGCAGTTTCCCTAACCGTAGGTACGCCGATGCCGAGGTAAACGGCATCGGGGAAGTTTGGATTAGGATCGTTTATGTCTCGAACTTCGGTGACCGCTACCACCCGGTCGTCACGAAGAACGTAGGGATAAGTCCCCAGGAATCGGCTCCTACCGCCGATCTTTTCTTGCCGCCTGCTATACCAAAGATGGCTCTCGTCATCATCGAGCGGCCGACTACTTTGCCTCGTTGTGCTGCTCATATTTTAACGGCGAGATATTTCACTCGTCGCCTCCTTTCAATCCAAAACACTGAACTATTGTTGTCTGGCCTGTTCGAATTTCGGTATGCCAGTTGCCTGTTATCCGGTTACGGACTGAAAGGAAATCCTCAGCGCCTTCAAATGTTTGAAAACGCAATTGGATGTCCAGCCCGGTTCGTGAAAACCGGAGCTGGACGTGAATGGGGGAGCTACAGCCCTGCCTTTCGAAGCGCAGAAGCCAGAACCGATTCCGGCTCAGCCGCCAGAGTCGTGTCCGACTCAACGACCGAAGCCGGCATGGCGAGCTCCTGACACAAGGCAAGGAACTCGTCCAGGTCTCGTTTCCTGCCGAAGGGCAGGTCAAGACCAAAGGTAGCGGCAACGGCAACAATTCGGTCCAAGCCGAATCCGTTTGGGTTGCCATGGAACCAGCCCTTGGCATCGCCGAGAAGGACGGGATCCCCTCGGAGCAGGGCACCGTCCTGAAGAACGAACGCCATCGCATCCGTTTGCGAAAGAAACTGCCTTGCGGCCGCTTCTTTCACCTCACTAATGGCCTTTTCGGCCACGGTTCGCGAGGCCTCCTCTTGAGCCGCCGCCTTTTCGGCTTGCTGGCGCAGGATGTCCTGGACGACCGATGGTGCGCTCACCAGCGCCGCCTTTTCGTCCAGCCGAGTCGCGGTTTTCGGGAAATCGGAGCGGATGAACCGCTCGATCTCCTCGTCCGTGAGCCCGCCATCCAACCTGAGTAGAGCTTCCTCAAACAGGGTCTCCCAAGTAAGGCTGGGCCAAAACATACCCTCCTCCCACGACTGGGAGATACTGACGGCCTTGACGCCGTCAGCCAATTCGAGTTGGTATGTGGTATTGGACCACTTGCCGTTTTTCTCATAGCGGGAACCAACTACGAGAAGAATCCCCGGAAGATCCTCTCCGTCCTTCCAGGTGAAAACGATCCGCCCCGTTTCTGCCGGAGCGACCACGACAAGCGCCACCCGCCGCGACCGCGGCTGGAGGCCATTATTGTATTCTACCTTCATCTTTTTTTCCTGTGCCCGTGAGACAAGATTTGGCCCGTAGGCCAGTCTCGTGGGCTGGCGTTAGATCGGAACGCAAACCTAGAAGCGCACAACAACAATGTTGTGAGCTTCATTGGTTCGAAAATGGTAACGATTTAATTGCTTTAATCGCTCCTCGCTACGCGCGAAAACCTTTCGTGCACAATGAGGAAAACTAGTTGTTAAAGTAAGTTGGTGTTGATCAGGGCTCTTTAGGCCGAAATCTCACAACCCTGTATCTCAATGATACGCAACAACATTACCATATTTAGCTCAAAATGTCAATGCATTTGGGTGTAATTTTCTCGTCGTTGGCATATGCTACTATAGTATCGATCGAGATTTACGAGAACACCCTTCCATTTACTGATATTATTTTAGAAACTATATTTGAGGGTGGTCTTATTACAAATAATTATGGATTCATACTCTCTCTCCGCCAGATGATTACAGGTTTCACTTTCCCTATACCTTTAAGGGTATAAGGGGAAACGTGTTAAATGCAGTGATTCAAATAAAAAAGCTGATATATAGTATATGCGTCTTCCCTGTTACTGGAAGCGCCAGAAGAATGTACAGTTAGCTTGAACCATAACACAAATGTATTACAACGATTCTCAAGACAGCTTCTGTGCCGCGTTGTGTTTCCCAGACTTTCTCCATGCACTGCGAAAGTCGGCCATGAAAAAAGGTGGGCCGCTGGGTCCACCTCTTGGACGATCGATTCACTAGGCAATTGCAAGCTGGTAGATGGTTTCTAATCCCAGTAACGGCTCCCCATTCTCGAGCAAAAACCGGCAATCACCGCACGATGCTATGTGTTGAGCGAACTCCTGCTTGAGCAATGTTCGTTGTTTGGAAGTGCCGACCCATAAGCACTCGTCGAATAAGTCGAATGGTCGCTGATCAATTGCTTGCCCAAGTCGCCAACAAGCGACGAGTAGCCGGAATTCAACGCAATGCATATCCTCCATCGCTTTCACCTCCTGGTTGTTGAGTCAATTGTAGCGAAAAACTCGCCAGAGTCAAGCTGACGAGGAAACAAATAGCTACTAGCTACTGGCTTCTGGCACATTCCTGGTTTGGACTCTGACTAATAGGGATAAGTGGGATATACTGTGAGCGATGAAAAAGTCGACAAGTAATCTTCCAACCCAACCGGGGGTGTACCTTTTCAAGGACGAATCTGGTGCCGTGCTGTATGTTGGCAAGGCCAAAAACTTGAGAAACCGGGTTGGAAGTTATTTCCAGAAAGGTGGCGACCCTTCGATTCTTCCACGGAGTCAGAATCGCCATGAGCAAGGTCGAATGGCGACTCCGCTCAGGGCAGGCAAACATTTAGATCGACCATGGGTACGGGTGATGATCGGGTTAATTGATGATATTGAGACAATTGTGGTCAATAACGAACTGGAAGCCCTAATTTTGGAAGCCCGCTTAATCGGTGACTACTTACCGAAATACAATATAAAGCTAACCGACGACAAGGCGTACCCATTCATTAAACTGACAATTAACGAACCCTTCCCTCACTTCCAGATTGTCCGTCAGCGCACCCGAGATGGGGCGAAATACTTTGGCCCCTATCTATCGGCTTGGTCGGCACGACTAACCTGTGAGTTCTTGCGCCGGCTTTACGGCGTTCATATCAGTAATCGAACGATTCGTCCTCTCGACTCCGCTCGAGGTAAACCCTGCTTAAACTGCCAGCTTGAGAATAACAAATGCCCGCTGGCCGCAGAAATTTCAACGGAAGCATATGCCATTCAAGTTACTAAATCTGTTGATTTCTTGCTCGGCAAACGAAACTCGCTTTCTAAAGACTTAAGTTTGCGAATGGATCAGGCCTCTGCATCTAAGAATTACGAGCTGGCAGCGAAACTCCGCGACCAGTTGAGGGCAGTCAAGCAAGTAACGGCCAAACAGCACATCGTCGGGCAAGCCCAGGAAGATTTCGATGTCATCGCCACCGCTAAAACAAATACTCGGTCGGTCGTAACCTTACTCATGGTTCGCCAGGGTGTAATGAGTGGACAGAAGCAGTTTGTCTTTGACTCGCCTATCGATCAAGCGGAAAGAGAAGTTATTCGCCAATTTTTCTTAACGCTTTACGCCAACTTCCCTGTACACCCGAGTTTAATTATTCTAGAAGCTGCCATCGACGACCAAAAACTGATTGAAAAGTGGCTGGAAACGATGTCCGGTCATTCGATCGAGCTACGAGTTGCTAAACGCGGCGACAAGGTAGGCTTTGTGGCGTTAGCCAAAAAGAACGCTGGAGCAAAACTTGAATCCAGCTTGGTAAACCAAGACTCCAGTATGCTTGGTGTTGTCGCCATCAAAGAATTATTAGGGTTAGATAAACTGCCGCAACGGATCGAAGCGGTTGATATATCTAACCTCGGTGCGAGCGAACCGGTTGGCGCGACTGTTTGTTTTATTAATGGTGTTTCGGCTAAAAGCGAATATCGACGCTATAAAATAAAAACGGTCGAAGGGCAAGATGACTTTGCGATGATCGCTGAAGTGACCGCCCGACGTTTTGCTGACACTTCCCGACCGCTACCAGATTTGTTTGTGGTTGATGGCGGGCCGGAACAGCTTGCCGCAGCCCTTAAGGCGGCGGAGCAACTAGCTACTAGCAACTGGCAGGCTAGCAAGGAGCCAGAAGCAAGTGGCCAGATGCTGCGATTTATCGCTCTAGCCAAGAAGCCGGATCGGATATATTTGCCGGGAAAGAAAAAACCCGTTGCGACTTCGCGGGGACATAATGGAGTTTTGCTACTTGCTCGTATCCGTGACGAAACGCACCGCTACGTCATCGGCTTTCATAGAACCCGCCAGCGCAAAAAATCTCTTGGAAACCTCCAATAAATCTTGACTTTATCTGAGAAAGTGTTAAACTTTCTTTGTTAAAAATTCTCCAAGGAGGTGAATTTGTGGGTTCGTTTACATTAGATATCCGACAAAGTAAGAGCCATACCATCGATCTTCCACCCGGAACTGAAGAGCTCTTACGAGAGCCGCTCGCAACACTCGATGGAAAGGTTACGGTGATGATAACGCGTGCCGCCAAGGGCACCCATCATCGTAAAGGAATCGGTCTGAAACCCAGGCCAACCGGGAGCTATGAGATCCGTGGAACTGTTCAGCCCGGAGCGAACAAAACATGCAGGGAGTTTGTGGCACAGGTCCACCCCCCGCTCAAACCAGAAACAGTCTACTGTTTGTGGAAAGATCCGCCAAAAAAGATCAAGAAGCAAGTAGCAGATCCATTGCCCTCAAAAGAGTCGCTCGAGTCGTTTCGCCAAGCTACTTCGGTACCAACCGTTTCTCCGTTCAATCTGAACGAGTTTTGGAAGGTCGAAGCGCACCTAGACGAAGCCCTCAGCTGTCTAGCAGTTGGCGACATCAAAGACGATGTGGTCGATGGCGACGCTTTCCGCACAGCCGTCCGGCTGGTGCTTGAGGCGCGGGGTTTAAAGCCCGTCGCGCTCGACCTTGCTCAATCGCTCTCGACCCTAACTAGACTGGGTCGAGTCAATAGCATTGGCAATACGCGACCCTTCAGGTCGTATCGTCTGAGCAGAACTGCAACAGTTAAGGAGGAAGCAGTGACAACAATCGTCGACGCCGAGCGCAACGAAACCAAGGAAATCGAAGTCGAGGAGACGCAAGCAGAATTCGTACTTCAGCGTTTTTGGCAACGCGACCCTAAAGCTCTGGAAGAACTCGGCCGCTATTTTGCCGGACAGTCCCCCGAGGACTACACCAGCAAGTTGGTGCTTGGTCAAGCAATTCGCAATATCATCCAAACTTTCGGTGGCGCTGGCAATGACAAGCAGATTAGCAGTAGTCTGCAGGCCCTCAATATGATGGGCGTCATTGAGCATGTGCCAGGGGACAAGACCAGCTACTACTGGAGGGGGTTACATGGTTTCGGCTCAAACGAACGGAGGCCGTGGGAAAAGACACCGCTTATCAATGTGGTCGGCTTAGCCGCAACTATCGAAGAGCTAGTCAAGATCGCTGAAGGCGACGAGCATCTCCTCGGCAAGGACGCGCTGTACAAGAAGCTGCGAGGGCTTTATGTCAGCAGAACTGGTGGTAATCAGCCGACCAAGACAATGATCGGGCATGCCGTTCACCGCCTCTTTCTACAGGGCGCTTTGGAAACAAGGGGTCCGAATGATGCAAGAACCTATCATCTGACTCGGCAAGCGATCGCCGATGCCACTTCACGAAAGGTCGTGGCGCCGAAAGTCGATACTTTTAGCGGGCCGCTGCCGTTAACCGCGATCCTCGAGGGATTGACGAAAGCAGCCGGTAGCGACCGCTGTCTGTCAATCCGCATCGCAGTCGTAACCGTTTCTAAAACGGCGAATTGCGACGAGGACAAGGCGGTCGAGCTGATCGACGAGCTCCTCAAGAACGGGTATCTGCACTTAACCAGGGGTCGCGATCTCTGCTCTCACAAGATAACGGCGAAAGCCGTGATGTATCTGAACGACAGCAAGAAGAGCGAGCCGCCCGTTGAAGTCGCCGAAGATCCGACGCCTCCGGCGACAGAGTCGTTCAAAGGAGTCGATTCACCGGCAAGCTCGTCGCACACAGCTGACGCCCGAACGATTGGAGATGTGACACCTCCGAACGGTATCGGCCAATTGGCTAAAGTGAGCGCCGCTCTGCAGACAATTGATTGCAAGATCAAGGTTGAGCGGGAGAGAATGGCTTCGGCTCAAGCGATTGTCGCTTCAGCGCAGAAGGCGATCGCTGAACTCGAGGCGGATCGCAGTCATCTATCTACCGCTAAGGAGGCCCTTGAACAGGCCACCAAAGAAGCAGCGGATCTGACGGCGAAGTACTCCGAGTAGTCCTAACGAGATCCCAAGGGGTCCAGCATCACGCTGGCCCCTTTTTTTTCTAGCGAAGTCGGGTGAAATGGTTGCCGAAGGCCAGGATGTTGATGCCGACGATGATAAAGAAGATGCCAACTAGAATGCCGACCAAGGCAGGAAAGATTATCACCAAAATCCCAAAGGCAATCGCCAACGCGCCCATAAGTTGGAGTGAATTCATAAGATTAGTATACACGGAAAATTGGCCAAAAACTGTTGACATTCCGATGTGAAATTGCTAATATCTCAACATCCTGCGAACATAAGCCACTGGCTTTTGTTCAATGGTGCACTAACCCATAACCAAGTGATAGGTAAAAGTTGTTTAATGCAATCACCTATTGCTTCGGGGAGGGTTTGGAGGACACATTTGAACATTCACGGACCGCCCGTAAAGGGCATGAAGTTTGGAAACAAGTCTATTTTCACGACCAAGACCGTCTCGAACGGCGGCACCAACACGGCATGCGCGGCCGCGGGCAACAAGAGCTGACACCGGCCCCGGCGCGGCCACCCGCGAAAGCGGGTAACCAGCGGAAATCCTTCCGCCCTAACTGACCAACGGGCCCCCGTCTCTGACGGGGGCCCGTTCCCTTATACTTTTATTTTACATCGCATTCTATGAAAGCGCCCCCGGGACGGGGGCGCGGAAACTGGCGGAGGGGGAGCTTGTGGCTCACATCCCTACTGCAACGAGACAAATTGCCCCTCTTGTATCACAGCAGAAATCCCCTCCAAGCACAGAGTTCAATTTAAACCTCGGATATGGCCTAGTCAAGCTCGGAGTTTCTTAAGTATTTCGATATTTTTCTGGTCTGGCCCTTGATCGTCAAAACCCGGTACTTCTACGTAACTCGATAGATGAGCCCAGCGCTCGTCGTTTAAAATAAAACCAAACGGTTCAGAGCCGAGAAATCCTTGGCCGATATTCTCGTGCCGGTCGCGCTTGGCGCCCAGAGCAAATTTAGAGTCGTTGAAATGCCAGCAGAAAACTTTATCAAGACCGATCAAACGCTCAACTTCTTTAACATATGCTTCGTACCCGTCTTTAGTTTTAATATCGTAACCAGCGGCGAAGGCGTGACAGGTGTCCAAGCAGACCCCAACTCGATCTTTATCCGATGACACATCGATCAGCCAAGCCAGATCCTCGAGCTTACCGCCCATCGTCGAGCCGGCCGAGTTTTCAAAGATTAATTTCGATTGTTTGGGGGTATTGGTCAGGACTTCTTTAATCGCCGATCTAATTTGGTCTTTATGCAGGATCTCACCGTCGTTGTAATTTCCGGGGTGAAAGATAGTTCCTACGACACCAATTTTTGGCGCTAAGGTTAGGGTTTCCGTCAGGGCTTGAATAGTTTTATCTAAAACCTCCTGTTTGTCGGCAGCCAAATTGGTTAAGTATATGCCATGAAAGATAACTTGCTGAAAAATCTTTGGCCATTCGGCTTTAAACCACGCGCACCGTTCTTCGTCCCAGCCGCGAATCTTCCATTGCAAAGGCGCTGACGGAAAAATCTGCAACGCTTCGGCACCGATATTAATTGGGGGGGGG
>ERZ1292629.2497-Hain-H43-01um-R1-2497-length-15364-cov-10_pt1 | contig 15364 bp, 17 predicted proteins | sample MGYA00564399_ERZ1292629 | MGnify/ENA primary metagenome ERZ1292629 (study PRJEB36523, sample SAMEA6512636) | groundwater metagenome | collected 2019-01-08 | study: AquaDiva: Metagenomics assemblies of 32 groundwater samples
ACGTCCAAAGATTGAAAATATTTCTTTCACCGCCCAATCATTGGATTTAATGGAATCGCATCTTAAACGCGCCGGCGCGGAATATGAAATTTTGACGAAATTGGACTTTAAGCAGATAAATTGATAGAATTTAAAAATGCCTAAAATTTTTAATAATCGCTACTTTATAATAGGAATTTTAGTTATTGTAATAATCGCTTTAACCGGCGGCGCTTTTTATTTTGGCTATCAAAAAGGAACGCAGAAACCGCAGACCGTCATTATCCGCGGCGTTAATAATCTTGAAGAAGGTAAAGAACAGGGGATTGATTTCAGCATTTTCTGGAACGCCTGGCAGACGCTCAAAGAAAAATACGTTGACGCTGACAAAGTCAATAATCAGGATTTGGTTTACGGCGCTGTTTCCGGTTTAGTGGATTCTCTCAAAGACCCGAACTCGGTTTTTATGCCGCCTTCGGACGCCAAAAAATTCAGCGAAGACATCAGGGGCCAATTTAGCGGCATCGGCGCGGAAATCGGCATTCGCAACGAACAACTGGTGATTGTCGCGCCTCTGAAGAACACGCCGGCGGAACGGGCGGGCTTGAGAGCCGGCGATAAAATTTTAAAAATTGACGACATTGCCACCTATGACTTGAACGTTGACGAGGCGGTGAAACTGATAAGAGGGGAAAGAGGGACAACCGTTATTTTGACAATCCTCCGAAATGGCTGGGAAGAACCAAAAGAAATTTCCATTGTCCGCGATATTATTCAAGTGCCGACGCTTGACTGGGAAATAAAAGACGGCAATATTCTTTATCTTCATCTTTATAATTTCTACGAACAAGCGCCATTTCTTTTGTATCAGGCGATTGTCCAAAGCATTTTTCACGATATTCAGGGTATTGTTCTTGACCTGAGAGATAACCCCGGCGGATTTCTGGAAGCGTCGGTAAACATCGCCGGCTGGTTTTTGGAACGGGGCGCAACTGTGGTTAGCGAAGAATTCCGGTCAGGCGAAAAAGAAATTTTTAAAGCCAGCGGCAGCGGATTGTTTAAAGATATGCCAATGGTGGTTTTGATAAATCAGGGTTCAGCTTCGGCTTCGGAAATTTTAGCCGGCGCATTACGGGACAACCGCGGCGTAAAACTTGTCGGCAAAAAGAGTTTCGGAAAAGGCACGGTGCAGGAAATGGTGGAATTAAAAGACAAGTCCGTGATAAAAATCACCGTTGCCCATTGGGTTTTGCCACAGGGATTGATTATTGAGAATAACGGCTTAACGCCCGACTACGAGATTGATTTAACCGATAAAGACAGGGAAGAAAAAAGAGACCCGCAATTGGAAAAAGCGATGGAGATTTTGAAATCAGAGATTTCAAAGTGAAAGTTATACTTTTAGAAAATATAAAAGGCTTGGGCAATAAGTTTGACGTGAAGAAAGTCGCTGACGGTTATGCCAGAAATTTTTTGTTGCCGAAAGACCTGGCTAAAATCGCCACCGACGAAACGGTAAAGGCGCTGGGAAAACAAAAAGCCGCCGCTGAAAAACAGAGAGAAGAATTGAGAATATCGGCTGAAAATTTAGCGGAAAAACTTTCCGGACAGGAATTTCATTTTTATCCGCAGATTGGCAAAAAAGGAGAACTTTACGGTTCAGTAAAAAAAGACGACATCAAAAAAGTGATTGAAGATAAATTTGAGGAAACGAAAAAACTTGACTTGGAAGCAGATTTAGACAGGCCGCTTAAAACAGTCGGCGAATGCGAGGTGATAATTCATTTGGGTTACGGCGTAAAAGCGAAAATCAGAGTAATAATAAATAAAGCGGTGATTGAATAATTATTTTACCGCCACGATTTTTGCGTATCGGCGGTTGCCGTCAAAACGAGTTTTCTTTTTGGAAAGGAATTTGACAATGCCGGCTTTTAAAGCGTAGAGAGTGTCGTCCCGGCCGCGAGCCACGTTTCGCCCAGGCAAATACTTCGTGCCTCGCTGACGAATCAAAACTTCGCCGGCTTTTACCGCCTGGCCTTCCTGTCTTTTTACGCCCAAACGTTTTGCTTTCGATTCTCTCCCTAATTTAGTTGAACCCCCAGATTTAGTGTGCGCCATAGTTCGCTTCGCTCAAAATCAAAAATCAAAACGCAAAAATCAAAATTACAAACCAAAAATTAAGAGTAATTTAAATAATTTTGAATTTTGACTTTTAAATTTTGAATTCCTTAAATTATAGTATATAATTTAAGGGTATGTCAACCCAAAAGCTAATTTTTGACATTGAAACCGTCGGCGTTGATTTTGAGTCGTTGGACAAAATATCGCAGGATTCGCTTACGCGCTGGATTAAAAAAGAATCAATCGGCGAAGAAGAATACCAGACGGCGCTGGAAGAATTGAAAAGCGGGCTCGGCTTTTCGCCTTTGACCGGAGAAATCATCGTTATCGGCGTCTTGGATTACGCGAAAAATCAGGGCGTTGTTTATTTTCAGGCGCCCGGCCGGCAAATTGAAGAATTCAGCGAAAACGGCATCACGCTCAAACAAGCAACTGAAAAAGAAATGCTGGAACATTTTTGGAACGGCGCCAGGCAATACGACGAATTTATAAGCTTTAACGGCAGGGGATTTGACGGGCCGTTTCTAATGATCCGTTCGGCTTTTCACGGCATCAGACCGACTAAAAATCTTTCGGAAAGCCGCTATTTGTACCAGCAGAAAACCTGCGTCCATATTGATTTGGCTGACCAGCTCGCGTTTCAGGGCAATGTGAGGCGGAAGGGAAGTCTGCATCTCTGGAGCAGTCTTTTTGGCATAAAAAGTCCGAAATCGGACGGCGTCACCGGCGACGACATTGGCCGACTTTACAAGGAGAAAAAATTTTTGGAAATCGCGAGATACAACGCGGGAGATTTAAAAGCCACGAAAGAACTTTATGAAAAATGGGAAAAATATCTGAATTTATAAAAAATCACAAACGCGATATTATTATTTTCCTTTTGGCATTTTTAATCAGTTCCATCAGTTTCGGGCTCGGCTATCTGGTTAATCGCGAATTCAACCGCGCTCCGATTGTGATTGAAAAATGCGCCGATTTATAAATAACCGAGCTGTCTTAGCCAATAATCATTTTCCCATTCCCATAATTTTTTCGCACCCAGAAACGCCTTAAAGTCCTCCTGCCAGTAGGGGAATTCTTTAAGTTCAATGTTGCCTTTAATCTCCGACCACTCGTGAACGCAGTTTTTTGCTTTTTTGCTGTAGCCGCCATTGAGCCACGGCAATTTTATTTTTTTCCTTCCGCCTTTTTCCCTAAGCGTGGCGCCGCATTTCAAACAGGTTTTATTTTGGTCAATCCGCAATATCCAACGGGTCTGTAAATTTTTAAAATCTTTTTCAACAGCCGCCATATAAGCCGCGGTCTGAAGATTGTAATCGCGGTAAATCGCCTGGGAGGTTTTAATGTCCAAAACCCCGAACTTGCCGTCAATTAAAGCCAGAGCGTCCAGAGTGCCGGCATATCGTTCGTCATAATGGATGACTTGTTTTTCCACGAATTCCGGGTCAACTTGAATGTGTTTTTCTTCAAGGAATTTCAAAAAAGCGTCAATCGCCGGAGCGATAACAGAGTCTATAACAGGGGATTGCCTCATTAAAATTTCTTCAACGGTCTCGTGGATGAGCGTGCCTTCGTTGGCAGATTGTTTTTTCACGGCCTCGCCTTCCTCAAAATTATTCATTTCGGCGTAAAAACGATAAAGCGCGGGTTTGGCTTTAATGTCCACGATTTTCGTCACTCTCGGATACCAAACGCCGTCTATCTCGTATCCGGAAAGCCCTTTGAAATGGTCTAAGTTGGAATAATACATTTATTTACCCAATAACATTAAATAACATTAGCACGTTTAATGCCCGAAACGCAATAGGAAACAAGGGTTTTGCTAATTAACATATGTCGCCCATTATCTCTTTTGCGACGGATATATACACCAACTACTAAATAGCGATATCCGACGCAAAAGATAAACCGAAGATTTTGCAACGCTAAATAGACATTTATCATCGCAAAATCTTCTTCCGTACAAAAATTTATAAATAACTCAAAATCAATTTAATAAAATCAATCAGAAATTTCAGAACACCGATAAAAAGCCATTTGACAATCCCCCACATCCAAAAAATCAGCCGCTCGGTCAAAAGCCAAAGATTGTTCGCCAGTAGAACAAATAAATCAAATAATTGCCTTAACTCATTCATTTTCTATATTTTTTTTATCGCGACCTTGATTCTTTTTAAACTTTCTTCTTTGCCCAAAATTTCCATAATTTCAAACGGTCCCGGCGAGGCGTGTTTGCCCGACAAAGCGACGCGCAGAGGCCAGAGCAGTTCGCCTCGGCCCCAAACCTCGGTAAGCGGCATAATGATTCTTGCCAAATTTTCCTGAGTAAAATCCGATTCCGGCGCTTTTTCAATTTCCGCTGAAAGCAATTGCAGATTCGCCAAAATTTTATCTTCTGACATATTCTGCCACGCCAAAAGTTTCGGTTCATAATCCGGCAGTTCAAAAAAGAAATCCGCCAGTTCTTTGAAGTCAGTAAGTTTTTTAATTCTTTCTTTTTCAATTTCAATAGCCCTAACAAGCAGTTCTTCATTTTCAAACCAATCTTCGGGGATAAAATCTTTTAATCGCTTGGCTAAATCTGTCGCGTCGCTGGTTTTTATGTATTGGGCGTTAAACCAATCAAATTTTTCAATGCTAAAAACCGCGCCGGCTTTCTGCACGCGCTTAATATCAAATTCTCTAATTAAATCTTGGCGGCTTAATACTTCGCGGTCATCCTTCGGGTGCCAGCCGAGCAGAGCCAAAAAATTGACCATCGCCTCGGCTAAATATCCCTGCTTCCGGTAATCGTCCAAAGAGGTTTCCAAATACCTTTTAGACAGCTTGCTTCGGTCCGGCGAAAGAATAAGCGGCAGATGGGCGTATTTGAGTTCGTCAAAGCCCAGCGCCTTGCCTATCAAAATCTGTTTCGGCGTGTTGGAAAGATGGTCTTCGCCGCGGATTATATGGGTGATTTTCATTTCAGAATCGTCAACCGTTCCGGCAAAAACAAACAAGGGCGCTTTTAAATTTTTAGCGATAACAATGTCTCCTATCAATCCGGTGTTGAAACTGACTTTCCCGCGGATTAAATCATTGAATCCCACTTCAACTGAAGGCGTTTTAAAACGAATCACCGCCTGCTCGTCTTTCGCTATCCTCTTTTCACTTTCTTCTTTTGATAAAGCCCGGCACTTGCCGCTGTATTTCGGCGCCAAACCCTGACTAATCATCGCCTGCCTTTCGTTTTCTAATTCTTCTTTGGTGCAAAAACAATAATAAACCCAATCATCGTTAAGAAGTTTTTGAAGATATTTTTCGTAAATATCCATTCGCTCGCTTTGCCGATAGGGGCCGTAGTCGCCAATATAATCTCTTTCCCCTATTACTCCTTCGTTCCAATCAATTCCCAACCACTTTAAACTTTCCAAAATATCTTTCTCGTATTTCGCCTCCGAACGTTCAATATCTGTATCCTCTATCCGTAAAATAAATTTGCCGTCGTTCTGCCGAGCAAAAAGCCAGTTAAAAAGGGCGGTTCTGACGCCGCCGACATGCAAGGGTCCTGTCGGCGCCGGCGCAAAACGAACTCTCACCGATTTTTTAGGACTATCAGTCATTTGTAATAAGGATTTTCTAATAAACCTTTGTCAGATTCAAAATTTCCTCCGCGATGGTTTTGGCGGCCTCGGGTTTAGAGAAATTTTTGGCGGCTTGGGACATTGACTTTAGTCGCGATGGGTCGCTAAAAAGTCGGCGCAATTGGTCAAACAAAATGTTCGGTTTTAGGTTTTCTTCTTCAATAACCAGAGCCGCGCCGGATTTAGCGTATTCATAAGCGTTGAACGATTGATGATTATGCGCCGCTTCGGGCAAAGGAATTAAAATAGACGGTTTCCCCATTGCCGCGATTTCAAAAATCGTGCCGCTGCCGGCGCGACCAATAACCAAATCAGCGGCCAAATACGCCTCTTTTATATTTTCCTCAAAATAAGGAACGATTTTATAGCGCGCTTTTTCTTCCGGCGTGAAATTCTTCAAAACCACGTCGAGTTCTTTTTTAATTTCGTCAAAATTTTTCAAGCCGGTCTGGTGTAAAATCTGGTAATCCTTTATAAAATCGCGGGCAATGTCCAAAAAGAAATTGTTGATTCTTATTGAACCCTGTGAACCGCCGATTACCAAAAGCAACGGCGCGTCCGGATTGAAGCCAAAACTTTTTTTCGCTTCCTTTTGTTCTATCCCCTGCTCTAATAGCGCCTTTCTTATCGGATTCCCCACTAAAGCGGTGTTTTTATTGTTCAAAAGTTTTGCCGCTGAACCAAAAGAGATGCCGATTCGGTCAGCAAATTTGGCGGACAATCTATTGGTTAATCCCGGCACAGAGTCGGATTCGTGAATAACAATCGGCACGCGGTAAAATTTCGCCGTTAAAACAATCGGCAAAGCGCCCGGCCCGCCTTTGGAAAATAAAACATCGGGCATCAGCCAGAAAATTTTCCAAAACGCCTGGAAAAAACTAATGGGAAACTTTAGAATGTCCAAAAAATTCCTTAAATCGAAATAACGCCTCAGTTTGGCTGAAAAAATTTTATAGACCATTATGCCGTTGTTCTCTAAAATCGTTCCGTAGCGGTCCGGCGCGCCCATATATTTTAAATCAACTTCAATTCCAACGGTTTTTTCCCGAGATTTCAATTCTTCAGCCACCGCCAGAATCGGATAAATATGTCCGCCGGTGCCACCGCCGGTGAATAAGATGCGCAACATTTAAGTGTACTTTGATATATTAACAATTACTCCGGCGAGCGTCAAAAAAACCGCCAGCGACGTGCCGCCGTAACTGATAAACGGCAAAGGCACGCCTGTTAAAGGAATCAGGCCGGAAATCGCGCCGATATGAATAAATGTCTGAATGGCGAGCACCGAAGTCAAGCCGACGGCGATAAGTTTTCCGAATTGGTCCCGGGAATTTTTGGCGATTAAAAATCCCCGCAAAATCATTGTGATAAAAATTCCCAAGAGAATCAAAGCGCCGAAAAATCCGAACTCCTCGGCAATGACCGCGAAAATGGAATCGCCGATGGGCTCGGGAAGATATTTGAATTTCGTGGTGGATTTGCCGAAACCCACGCCCCAGGGTCCTCCGGCGCCAATAGCCATTAACGCCTGATTAAGATGATAGCCGCCGACCTCAACGTTGACTTTCTCCGGATAAATGAACGCCTTAATTCTTTCAAAACGATAAGGAGTGAAATAAATTACTAACGCCAAAACCAAGATTCCCAGAAGAATAGTGCCGACAATATAAGAGAGTCGGGCGCCGCTGACAAAATAAACAACCAAGCCGCTCGCCATTATGATAACCACCGTCGTGGTGGCCGGTTGAATGAGCACCAAAAAAGCAATTAAACCGCAGATAAAAAGAAACGGCAAGTATCCTTCCAAGAAACTTGTCTGGCGGCTGATTTTTTTATTGCTCAACCAAAGAGCCAGATAAATTATAAAAGTGAGTTTTAAAATTTCCGCCGGCTGGATGGAAAATGGCCCGAGGTCCAGCCAGCGGCTCGCGCCTTTAAATGAATAACCGAGCGGCGTAAAAACCGCCACCAATGCCAGAATGCTTAAAAATAAGAACGGTAGCGCCAATTTTTCAAAACGTCGGTAATACATTCGGCTGGTGAGCAGAAATCCGACAATACCCAAGCTCAAACCGTAGAACACCTGATGTTTTAAATAATAATAAGTGTCGTTGAACTTTATTTTGCCGATATCCGAGGAAGCGCTGGATAAAATGAGCAACCCAAAAAGCGTCAGCAAAGCGACGCAAAAAAGAAAAACATAATCCGGATGATGACCGAGTTTAGCTTTCATGTTTCAACACTTTCCCCGCTAAAATATTCTGAAATTGTCCTTCTTTCACTACCCTTCTGCCGTTCAGAATTACTTCCCGGATTTCGGCGTCGCGGAAAAGCACTAAATCAGCCGCGTAGCCGCCGCTTACCACTCCCCTATCTTCCAAGCCGAGTTTTGCGGCCGGCAAAGAAGTGATTTTTCTGACTGCGGTTTCCAGCGGCATAATTTTTTCTTTTTCAACCATCTCTAAAAATCGCGTAAATGTTTTGTAAGACCGTTCCGGTTTAAATCTGACAACATCCCCAAAACTGGCGCTGTTTGAAGCGATTATTGAACGTTCATGCGATAAAAATTCAGTTATCTTCTTAGGGCTGATGTTTTTATAAGAAACAACCGCCCGGAAAGACGCGTCTTCCATTAAATTTAAAAGCCCCTCAATTAACGTCAGATTTCTGTTAAAGGAAAACTCTTTCAGGGTTTTGCCGTTAAGGAATTCTTTAGCCGGAGCATTAACAATGACAATTTCCTCGCCTTTTATTTTCGGCAGTTCCGCGACAATCTTTTTTCTGATTTCCGGCGTCTGGATGTTTTTAAGCATCAATTCCCTGTCCCCTGATTGGGCCCAGCGCGGCAGAAAAACGTCAACGGTGACAACGCTTTCATTAAAAGGATAAACGTCAAAATAAACATCGGCAGCGTTGGCGTTTTCGCTGATAAGTTCAAGCGCCTGCTCATAATCTTTTTCAAAACCGACAAGCGGCTGGAAATGGTTGACTAAAGCGGTCACGCTGTTTTCTTTAGCAATGTTAATCGTTTCATTGACCGCTACGAGCAATCCTTCTTTACGATGACGGAGATGAGTGGCGTATAGGCCTTTGAATTTTTTAATCATACCAACCAATTCTTTAACTTCGCCGTAAGTCGTATGGTGCGCTTGAGAGTAACCCAAGCCGGTGGAAAATCCGAAAGCGCCGTCTTTCATGGCTTTTTCCAAAACCGAAGCAAAAACCTTCATTTCGTTTTGGGTCAATTCTCGATCGGTCTCGCCAACTAATGCCTGACGAACAGTGGTATGGCCAACCAAAGTGCCGAAATTAACTCCCAAGGGCCGCTTTGACAATGTTTTTAAAAATTCTCCAACTGTCTGCCAATTGACGTTCATCCGATTGATGTCTGCCCATTGTCTAATTGATTCCAAAGAGCCGTAAAGAAGCGGCGCCAAAGACGCGCCGCACTGACCGCCGATAATGGTGGTTACGCCTTGGAGCAGAAAATCTTTTTGCGAGGGATTGGAAAAAAGCGTCAAATAGTGGTCGGAATCGGTGTTGATGTCGATAAACCCGGGCGCCAAATACGCTCCCATTCCGTCAATAATTTCGTCAGCCCGATATTTCGGGAAACTGCCGACGGCGGAAATCTTGTCGTTTTTAACCAAAACATCGGCTTTCACCGCCGGCCGTCCGGCGCCGTCAAGGAGTTGGACGTTTTTGATAAGAATTGTTGCCATGTTTTATATTATAACACAAAAAAGTTATTGAACGGCCGTCAAATAACTTTAGTAAATAAATTAGTTTAGAATCGCTTTTTACAAAAACTTACTCAAGAAAAATACAACCAATCCCAAACCGGCGAAGGCCGCGGAAATAATCCAGAAACGCATCGTGATTTGCGATTCTGGCCAGCCGAGAGCTTCAAAATGGTGGTGAATCGGCGCCGCCAGAAATATTTTCTTGCCCCGCAATTTTTTGGAAAGGAGTTGTAAGGCAACCGAGACGGATTCAACAACCAAAATAAATCCGATTACCGGCAGGAACAAAACGCTGTTGGTCAAAAAAGCAATAACCGCCAAAGTAACGGTCAAGCCCATAATGCCGGTTTCTCCCATATAAAACTTCGCCGGGTGCACGTTGAACCAAAGATAAGTAATCAGCGCGCCGATGATGACCACAATTAAAGCGGTTAAATCGTAGAGCCCTTTGGCATAAGCAATCACGCCAAAAGCCGCGAAAATCGGCGCCAGCACGCCGGCTGATAATCCGTCCAAACCGTCCACCACGCCGCTGGAAAAAGTCGCCAGCACCACGAGAACGAAAAGCAAAATATACCAGCCGTTGATATCAATATTGCCGTAAAAAGGAATAAAAATGCTGTTCCATCCCAGTTTGTAATGGAACCACCAGGCGCCGACCAAGGCAATCAAAAGAATTAAAGCCAGCCGCACCCGAAACCTGACGCCGCCGCCGATATATTTACCCTTATTAACGATAACCAAAATGTCGTCAATCAAACCCAAAAGAGAAGCAGCTGCCAAAGTGAACAAAGGCAGCCAGGTCTGGGAACGCGAAAGAAAATTCACTTTTTCAGCCAGTTCCGGCGACAAAAATCTGGAAACCAAAAATACGCCTAAAGTGACGAGCAAAGTCGTCCCCCATATTAGAATTCCGCCCATTCGCGGAGTACTAACTTCTTTTTCAGCGTGTAATTTCGTAAAAATCGGTGTTTTTTCGCCTCCAAAGCTCTCTTCTCTCGGCTTTTTCTTCCAGCATTTGTATTTGTAAAGAAAGCGGATTAAAACCGGCGCCAAAGCAATCGACACCGCGAAAGACACCACGAACAAGCTTAAAAATTTAACGATGAGAAAAACGTGGGTGATATACATATCTATTCATCTATTCAACGCACTTCAACAATTCTTCCGTCTCCTTGTATCTGTCGGAACTCCCTAGAATAATGAGTAAAACTGGCCGGTCATTTTTGTTGAAAAGCGAAATTAAATTCTGTTTTGATTCATCAATAAAACCGGTTTTGCCGCCGATGAAATCCGACCGGCCGACGAATTGATTGGCGTTGACAAGCCGTTTTGCTTGATTTGTTTCTAAATCCAAAATCAGGCTCTCTTTTTGTCTGCTAATGCCGAAGATTTCCGGATAATTTGCGTAAATATAATTTACTAATTTCGCCAAATCATTAGGCGTTGATTGATTCAAAAAAGAAAGGCCGGTTGGTTCAAAAAAAATCGTCTGAAGCATTCCCAATTCGCCGGCTTTTTCATTCATCTCTCTTACAAAATTTTCCGTACCGTAGGCCTCGGCCAAAGCGACAGCCGCGTCATTGCTGGAAGTCAGAAGCATCGCTTTAATAAGGTCAAGGGCGATGTAAATTTCGCCAGGGCTTAGATTGCCCGCTGTTCCTTCGCTGTTTATTGCGTTTTCGCTCACTAAAATCGTTTTTTCCGGGCCTATTTTTTCCAGCGCAACAACAGCGGTCATCAATTTGGTTAAGGAAGCGATAGGCCAGCGGTTCACGGGCTTCCTTTCAATGAAATTAAAATTTTCATTAATGTATCTCATAATGGCCGACTGACCATTAAATTCCGGAGAGCAATAAACATTAGAATCAGAATCCGACGCAACAACGCCCGCCTGATAAGAGACATTGCCCAAAGGCGCGGCTTCTTCAAATCCGACAACGTCAACCTCTCCCCTTTTCTGCTCGCCGCCGACTTTAACCATCAAAAGCGAAAGGGAAATAACAACGACAAATACAACAATCGGTGCTCTCATAAAGTTAAATTAAGTTTAACAGATTAAAAATCGGCTGGCAAAGGGGTATAAATATTTTTCGGGTCCCAAAGCAGGAAGCCGTTGATAACTTCCGGAGTGCTGGAAGCCGCGTCGTAGAGCGCCTGGATTTGTTTTTTTACCATTGCCGCGTCATAGTCCGCGCCCAAATCAAAATCCTGAAGCCAAGGCCGGAGTTTGACTAACGACTGAGTTGAAGTTGTTGTCGTAAGTTGTAAGTTATAAGTCGTGAGTCGCCGCAGAGCGGCCTCCATTGAATACTTTACCACCTCGTAAGGATAAAACGCCGGATTTTTGTAGCCCAAGAACCCTTTGGCGTAATGTGAAGGATAGACCATTGGAGAAATATAATCAAAATAAGGAAAGATATCTTCCAGCGACTGGCCGATGCCCATGTCCCCATAATTAACCGTGACCAACCCAAAAATGTCGGCAGAAATTTTTTTGTCCGCCAATTGTTCGCGGAGCTCTTTGAAAAATTCTTTAATCACCGCGTTTTTCGGCGTTTTTCCGTCCCAGACGGGAAAACTCATGTCATCCAAGTTGCCGTCCGAAGCAAAACGAATGTAGTCAAAATTCAACTCGTCAAATCCCCTTTCAGCCGCGTCTTTAGCGATGGCGATGTTATAATCCCAGGCCTCTTTACTGGCCGGGTCAATCCAGGCAAGTTTTTTATGGTCAAGCCATAATCCCCCTTTCTCTTTGCTATGAATCGCCAAATCCGGCCTTGCTTTTGCCAAAACCGGGTCCTGAAAAATCGTGATTCTGGCAATCACGTAAATATTTTCGTCGTGGAGTTTTTTAAGCAAAGAATTTATTTTCGGAATCCTGATCTCCTTGGCGCCGTATTTTTCAACTTCGCTGTTTTTTATGTTGTAAGCAACATATCCGGAAAAATCTTTAATGTCAATGACAATGGCGTTTAAATTGTTTTTCTTGATGAAATTTATAAGCTCGTCTGTTTTTCTGTTTGAGCCGGCGGACCAGCTGGTGGCATAAATGCCTTTTATTTCGCCGGGCGGATTTGCCAAGGGTTTCTGGTTTTCTATGTCGGAATTCTGGTTTGCCGGCGCCGGAGCGTTGGTCAAAGGATTCGGCTGCTTGGCTTCAAAGTCAAAAACGCCGGACAGTGCTCCGGCAGGATTGTTCAGGTCAATGTTTCTACTAACTCCCAAAACCAAAAAAAATACCGCCCCAACCACCGCTAATACCAAAGAGACCACGAAATACCGCATTAAATCTAAAATACCCGATATTTCTTTAATTTGCAAACTCTCGGATTTTTACTATAATAATCCTATGTCGCTCGCTATTTATCGCAAATATCGGCCGAAAAAATTAGCTGATGTTTTAGGTCAGGAAACGGTTGTCCAAATTCTTCAAAATGCCGCCAAGCAGGACCGCTTGGCGCACGCTTATTTGTTTTACGGTCCGCGCGGCAGCGGGAAAACAACTACTGCCCGGCTGATCGCCAAAATCGCCAATTGCGAAAAAAGACAGCAGGACCGAAAATTTAAAGAACAAGGCGAACCCTGCAACGAATGCCGGCCGTGCGTTGAAATTGACGAGGGTCGGGCTTTGGACGTAGTTGAGATTGACGCGGCTTCCAACCGCGGCATTGATGAAATCCGCGACCTTAAAGAAGGCATCAAGTTCTCCCCTACTTCCTATCGTTACAAAATTTTCATCGTTGACGAAGCGCACCAATTAACCAAAGAAGCGTTCAACGCCTTGCTAAAAACTCTTGAAGAACCGCCGGCTCATGTCATATTCGTTCTCGCCACCACGGAATACGAAAAAATGCCGGCAACCATCACCTCGCGCGCTCAGAGATTCCATTTCAAACGTCTACCGCTTGTTAAAATCGTTGGAAAATTGAAAGCTATCGCCAACGCGGAAAAAATAAAAGCCGACGACGCGGCGTTGGAGCTTATTGCTTCGGCGGCCGAAGGAAGCTTCAGAGACGCGGAGTCGCTTTTGGACCAGATAAACTCTCTTGAGGACGAAATTGTTTTAGAAAGCGTTGAGAAAATTCTCGGCCAGGTCGGATTTAAGCGGACTGCGGAACTGGCTGAACTGTTGATTAAAAATGATTTGGCTGGCTGTCTGGATTATCTGGCGAAAATTCAGGAGGGCGGTTATAACCTCGTTCAGTTTAACAAAGACCTGATTCATTATCTGCGCCGGATTCTGGCTTTAAGATTTGGTCCGGATTTAGAAAAAGAATTTTCCCGGGAATTGACCGACCAGGAATTAAACACCGTCAAAAAACACAGCCAACTCATTGACATAGACAGGACTATTGTTTTACTAAAGTCGCTCATCAGGGCTTACACCGAGATGCGCTACTCGCCTTTCGCCATCGTGCCGCTGGAAGTGGCGATTATTGACAATTTGAAAAATTCAGAGTATAATTTATAATAAATAAGTACAATAAAATCTAAAGGTCGGCAAATTAATTATTTTTAAAATTAGATATGAAAAATTTAGTTGTTAGTTTACTGATAATCAGCGTCATCGGTGTAATTGGTTTTGCTTTAGTTTCTCAAGCTGGTTCAGAACCGACAGCCAGAAAAATCGTGGTTTTTAAGCCGGGCGTTGAAGATTCGGAAAAAGAAGCGCGGATTGACAAGGTCAAGGGAATAAAAATCAAACACCTCCGTTTGATTAACGGAAAAGCGGCTTTGCTTTCCAAGAGCGCTGAAGAAGCTTTGCTGAAAGATCCGGCAGTTTCAAGAATTGACGACGATGTGGAAGTTTTTGCTTTATCCAGATCAGTCAAAGACGAGAAAAACGAGAATGGGTTTTTGTTTGAACGAAAAGCGCTATCTCAACCAGCCCAAGTTCTGCCGTGGGGCATTGATAGGATTGATGCGGAATTGGCTTGGGTTACCACCACCGCTAACCCGATAAAAGTGGCGGTTGTCGACACCGGCATTGATGTAAGCCATCCGGATTTGAAAGATAATATCAAAGGCGGCGTCAGTACGGTTTGGTATACTACGAGTTATAATGACGATAATGGCCACGGGAGTCATGTGGCTGGCATTGCCGCGGCTCTTGATAACACGATTGGCGTGATTGGCGTCGGCCCGCAGATTGATCTTTACAGCGTTAAAGTTTTAGATCGCCGCGGTTCAGGTTATCTTTCTGATGTTATTGAAGGTCTTGATTGGACGATTGCCAATGGTATGCAGGTCGTCAATATGAGTTTAGGGACAACGGCTAATATCTTGTCTTTTCGGGAAGCGATTCAAAGAGTTAATGACACTGGTATTGTTCAGGTGGCGGCAGCGGGAAACAGCGGCGGCGCAGTGATTTATCCGGCTGCTTATCCAGAAGTAATCGCGGTTTCGGCTACTGATAAAACCAACACGATTGCTTCTTGGTCTTCGCGCGGTCCGGAAATTGATTTAGCCGCGCCAGGAGTCAACATCTATTCAACCTACAAAGGTTCAAAATATAAAACTCTTTCCGGCACTTCAATGGCCTCGCCTCATGTGGCTGGTTCAGCGGCTTTGGTGTTAAATACGCCTGTTGGCGCTTATGACATTGATTTTGACGGTATTTGGGACCCAACCGAAGTCCAACAAAAACTTCAAGACCGGACAATTGATTTGGGAAAAATTGGCTTTGACAATCTTTATGGTTGGGGCTTGGTAAACGCCTATAACGCGGTTCAGCCGTAATTTCTCTAAAATTCCCTTTACGAAATGTAAAAAATCGAGTAAAATAAATACCGACCAGAAATGGTCGGTATTTATTTAGAAAATTGCCGGGTCGTCTAATGGTAGGACATGGGCCTTTGAAGCCCAGTATCGGGGTTCGAATCCCTGCCCGGCAGC
>ERZ1292629.2499-Hain-H43-01um-R1-2499-length-15340-cov-8_pt1 | contig 15340 bp, 15 predicted proteins | sample MGYA00564399_ERZ1292629 | MGnify/ENA primary metagenome ERZ1292629 (study PRJEB36523, sample SAMEA6512636) | groundwater metagenome | collected 2019-01-08 | study: AquaDiva: Metagenomics assemblies of 32 groundwater samples
GGCAATGTCGGGATTGGGACGACTAATCCAACCGTAAAATTAGAAGTTAATGGAATATTTAAATTAACGCCCCGTCCTGCACAACCATACGGTTGTGACGCGACCCATAAAGGCGAAATGTATTTTAATAGCATGGCGAATGATTTTTACGGTTGCGATGGTGGTGGTTGGAGGAAGTTGGATCAATTTTAATGCCTTATAAATTTTTAAAATTCAGCTCTTTGATAATTTTGGCGGTTTTGATAATTTTTGGCGGCTGGCTGGCTTTTTATTTCCAGTCAACGCAGGCGCAAAGCGCGGAATATGAAATGGCGGGTTGGATTTGGTCGCAGAATTATGAATACATCTCACTTAATTCCGATAATTGCAAAGATAACCCCAATTGTTGGTGCGGCGGCGCGCCATGCGGCACGCCACTCGTAAAATATAGTGTCAAATTAGGCACTAGCAATAATATCAGTGGGTGGGGTTGGAGTAGTAATGTCGGTTGGGTTTGTTTCGGTATTACTTGTACCGGTTCTCCTCCAGGGCTGCCATCTCTAGGCGAGACGAGTTTAGATGCAGATTCCGGCCAAATTAAGGGCTGGGCGAAAGTTATATCATTGGGAGACCCTGATGGCTGGCTGAAGCTCGGCCGCGGCCTGGCTTTCTCGGGGCAATACGACGGCCAATATTGCTACAACTGCCAGCCAAAATGTTTAGAGTGGTCTTGTCGCCAAGTTGGCGACCCACCGCAGACCATTTGTGATATTCCGCCTTGTGTTCGTTATTCAGAAATTGATTATGATTATTGTAAAAGCTGTTTTACCGAGACCTATTTTAATGGGCAGAAGATTCCAGATTCTGCGATAGACCCAATTGTCGGCGGCAACGGACTCGTTTGCTCTTCTTGCACTCAAAATTGTCGCAAAGAGACAATTCCCGGCTTAGATGTTTCGCGTATTATATGTGATAATTGTAGCGGTTGTGAAAGATATGGCGCTGGTTCTGAAATGTCAGACGGTTCTTTGTTTGGCTGGGGTTGGAATGGCGCCATTGACAGTGGCGGGATGCGTAACATCGGCGCTGGTTGGACACATTTCAATCCGCAGGGGGGCGGCGGCTTCATTGTCTATCCTTGGCTGGAGACAAAATACGGCTCGATTTACGCCCGCTTGGGCAGAGAAGTCAGGCAAAAGGCGGGGGCAGTCGGCAATAACGCCACTTATTGCATTTTTGCCGATAGTATAAGAAATATCCGTTCCACCAATTGCGAGCAGGCTATTCCTAATATTGATTTCAAATTTCCCCAATTAAGTTCGGGTGAAATTTACCGGAACGCTTTGGGCAAGATTGACGTGGCGGGTTTGACGAGGGTGGTAAGAAACGGACGCAATAAATACGGACAGGAAGTCATTACTATTACTGACCCGAATTTCACCGGCGCTAAAGTATTAGGTCGAAGAGTTTATGTGAAAGGAGGCGATTTGACGATTGATGGAAATTTAATCTTTAATAATGCTGATGATATCGTTAAATACGGCAATGGGATCATTATTGTGAATGGCAATCTCTATATTGAAAATGCTATAATGTATGATAATGACGGTGTTCCTTCAAACTTAAATCAGTTAGCTTCGGTCGCGTGGATTGTCAAAGGCGATGTGATTGTGGATCCGTCAGTGGAAGAAATCGCCGGCGCATTTATTGTTTTGGGAAATGGCAGCCCTAGTCCATGTGCCTCAACTGGTGATCTGGAATTTCCCCAATATGATCAATACGGCTGCGGCGTCTTTTTCTCTGTTAACCCTCTAAAAAGTCCCGACCAATTAATTCCGTTAAAAGTATCAGGACTCATCGCCGCCAAGGCCTTTGATTTTCGCCGCACTTACGCTAAAGCATCCGGCGGTTCGGAAAGGATAATTTACGACGGCCGGCTGATTGCCAATCCGCCGCCCGGCCTGGAAGGATTTGCCGAGAAATTGCCGGTGATTCGCGATTTTTCTTACTAATTTTGAATGATGAATTTTTAAATTAATTCTAAGGGACTTGTAAATTTTTAATTTCAAATTTTTAATTTTATAAATAATTTTTAATGTGCCGGCTTCGTCGGCATCCCGCCTTGGCGGGATGATTACGAAGTAATCAAATTTTTAAAAATTAAAAATTAGAGCATTATTTAAAAATTACAAAATTAAAAATTAAAAATTTAAAAAAGATTTTATTTTATGGGACTTTTTTCCAAACAACCCAGCTATTTAGGCGTCGACATCGGTTCGGCTTCTTTGAAAATGGTGGAGCTGGCCAATCTAAATGGCCGGCCACGGCTCATTACTTATGGTTTTACCGAAAAGAGCAATACCGAGCTTAAAGGGGAAGAAAATACGAGCCGGACCAGCGAGATGGCCGGTCTTCTAAGCCAGATCTGCCAAAAGGCGCGCGCCACTTCCAAAAAATCAATCGCCGCTTTGCCGAATTTCTCCGTCTTCACTTCCATTCTGAATCTGCCGTCAATGCCGAAAAAAGAGCTGGCTTCCGCCATCAGCTGGGAAGCGAAAAAAATCATCCCTATTCCTTTGGAAAATATCATTCTGGATTGGAAGATTGTCAGTGAGACGATGAGCGCCGGCCAATCGGCCGAGGCGGAGGACAAGTCTTCGGCGCTTTCCCAGCAGGTCAATTCTTTTAAGAAAATATTTTCCAAGCCGAGGAAGGATTTGAAAATTCTCTTAACCGGCGCCAGCAAATCGCTGGTCAAAAAATACATTGATATTTTCGTCCAGTCGGGACTGACGCTCCTAAGTTTGGAGACCGAGAGTTTTGCTCTCATCCGTTCGCTCATCGGCAACGACAAATCCACTATTATGATGATTGACTTGGGAGCGGCGACTTCCAGCCTGACGGTCGTGGAAAAAGGCATCCCGGTTTTGAATCGTAGCATCGCTGTGGGCGGCATCAATATCACGCGCGTGATTTCCACCAGCTTAAATGTTAATTTGGAACGGGCCGAGCAATTCAAACAGGATATGTCGCTTGATTTGGAGACGGCCGGCAACTCTTTGCCTCAAACCGTGGAAAATTCTTTCACCCCGATTTTGAATGAGATAAAGTATACGATGAATCTTTTTCAAGAGCAGAGTAGCGGTCGGATTGAAAAAATTATTTTGACCGGCGGCACCTCGCTTTTGGGCAATCTGACCGGTTATTTGGAAAAAGCTTTAAATATCAATGTTTATATCGGCGACCCTTGGGCGAGAGTGATTTATCCCGTGGAATTAAAGCCGATTTTGGACCGCTTAGGCACCAGATTCGCGATTGCCATCGGCCTCGCGATGAGGAACATAGAATAAATTATGCCTGATATAAATTTATTACCTGACGATTTCAGAAAAAGAGAAGAAAAAGAAAGAGCGCATTCGGCGAACCGGCCGAAAATTTTTAACGTGGAAATGTCCAGGCCGTTAGAAGAAAAGAGAGCTAACTTAAACAGCGACAAACCAAAAAAATCTTGGTGGTCAAAAATTTTCGGCCAGCCAGTTTCACCGATAAGAAATGGGGTAGCACCAATTCGAGCGTTAGAAAGTCAATTTGAGCGTAAAGAAGAAATAAAAAAACCACCGGAGAAAAAAATTGAAATGAAAAAAATGCGTCCCAAGAAACATTTTTGGCGCGGAATTTTCGGCCGACGGGAAAAATTATCCAAGCCGATCGCTTTCGCCAAACCGGCTTGGGTAAAACCGCCAGTGGCACCGAGAGTATTTAGGCCGTCCTTTGTTCCTGAACTTAGCGGCTTGGAAAAGAAAAGAGAAAATCTGCCGCCTTTAATGTCAAAGAAAAAGGAGAAAAAACCCTGGTTCTTTTTTGGCTTCGGCGGCAAAAAAGCAAAACCAGAAAAGCCGATTATTTCCGCCGGCGAAGAAAAAAAAGAAATGGCAGACAGTCCTGTCGTCGCGCCTAAAACTAATAAGCTCAAATTCAATATTAATTTAATACCGCAAGAGCTGATTTCCATCAAGTATTACGACCCGCGTTGGCAGGGAATAATAATTCTTATCGCGATAATCTCGGCAGGCTTAGTGGTATTTGGCCTTTACTTTTTAATTGATTTTGGCCAGACCGATATAAATAAAAAAATAGCGGCTTCAGAAAATACCGTTAAACGATTGAATAAGGAATTGGTTGAATATCAAAAGCAATACGACCGATACATCGGTTTAGAAACAAAAATTCTGCTTATTGACCAGCTGTTTAAAAACCATATTTACTGGACTAAATTCTTTAATTTGTTGGAAAAGTATACTTTAGACGGCGTCTATTTCACCGATGTCTCGGCCGACGCTTCCGGCAATTTGGTTTTGCCGGCTCGGGCGGACAATTACGAGCGAGTGGCCGAGCAATTAGTCGCCTTGAGGAACGCAACGGATTTTATCAAAAAGGCGACGGTTGATGAGGTCAAATTGGAAGTGTCGCCGAAATCAGGCATTGTCGGCGTTTCTTTTGACCTTAAGCTAAAATTAGTCGATGATGTTTTTAAAAAGTAAAATTTATTTTTTTTAGATATGCCGGAAAACATAGATCAAACCAAAAGAAGAGAAAAGCGTCCAAGCGGCTTGGAAATATTTTTCAACCAATTTTTCGCGCCGATTGTCGCTTTGATTTTTGTCGCCATCGTGATTATTGGTTATTTTTTGGTTTTAAAGATTCAATACGCCGAGTTTGTCCAAAGCCGTGATGTCGACCTCAACCGCCTCAACCAGTCAATAAATGATTTGAGAGAAAAGAAAGAGATGTTTAATCAAAAAATCGGCTTGTCCGTCGCTATTGATCCCGCGGAAGAAAGGCTGCTTTCCTTGGCTTTGCCGGATGGCTATGATTTTCCCTCCATTTTAGTGCAGCTCACGACGCTCGCGGAAGATTCCAATTTCGCGGTCAAAAACATAGAAATCAATGAAACTAATTTAAGCGCGCCCAAGGCGGGCGAGGCCGCGATAAAATCCTCGGTCGGCGGACAAAAATTAAAAAAAGTCAATATTCGGATGGAATTGGCCGGCGGAAGCTATTACGATTGGAAGAACTTGCTCACCAATATTGAGTCCAGCGCGATGATTTTTGATATTTTGGCGATTGAATATGTGCCGGAGAAGTCGGACCATACCTTGAGCTTGGTCGCTTATTATTACTCCAATTAAATTTATGAAAGTGAATAAAGCTACTAGAAATAATTATATTATTTTATTTATCATCCTGGTCATCAGCGTGGGGGTGGTGTTTTGGAATTTCTGGCAATTCAATCAGGCATTTGATAAAGCCAGGCAGGAGGTGAATATTTTATCTTCCGGCAACGGATCCACGAAGACCATATCCGAAAAAAGGAAGTCGGATTTGATATTAAAACTGAAAGAATTAAAGCAATACGGATTTTGGCCGATTACGGAAGTGCGTTTGAGTGAAAATCGCGGTGATCCTTTTTCACCGCGCCCGGGGCGTTAAACTTTTTTATGCCCCGTAGTGAAAATTTGAACAGCCGCCTCTGGCGGCTTGAAAAAATTTGGCCTCATGAAAACACATTTTTAATTTTAAAAAACATAAAAAAATTAATAAATTTAAATAATTCAAATTTCTACTACGGGGTATGCCGATAAGCCAAATTGAAAAAAAAATCAAAGATTTTTTAGTTGAAAAAAATCTCATCAGCTTGAATCGTTTGTCTGAAATTGAAGACATCGCCAAAAAATCAAACGACAGCTTGGAAGATATTTTAATCCAACAAAAAATTTTTTCCGCCAAGGATTTCAATCAACTGAAAGGCCGGATTTTTAATGTGCCAGCAGCGGAATTGTCGGAAGAGACGATTGACCAGAAGGTTTTAAATATCTTGGACCAGAAGGTTTCCCAAAATTACCAGATGGTGATTTTTGCCCGCGAAGGAGAAACGCTTAAAGTCGGCATGGTCAATCCGGGCGATTTCAAGGCGCATGAGGCGGTGGAATTTTTAGCCGGCCAGCAAGGGTTGAAGACAAAATATTTTTCTATTTCTTTGGCTGATTTTCGTTCGGCCTCCGGCCAATATCAGGGGTTTAATAAAGAGATCACTTCGGCGATGGCCTCGGCCAAAGAAAAATTCGCGGAAAAGGAAGAAGTGCTCGGCTTGGTTCGGGGCGGGGGAGACATGGGAGAGATCATCAAGAGCGCGCCGGTGGCGAAAATCGTTTCCGTCATTATTAAGCACGCCATTGACGGCGGCGCTTCCGATATCCACATTGAGCCGGGCGCCAATGAGGGCCGGGTCCGCTACCGCGTGGATGGCATGCTCCATTCCACCATCACGCTGCCGAATTATCTCTATGCCGCCGTGGTTTCCCGCATTAAAGTAATGGCTAATTTAAAATTGGACGAGACGCGGCTGCCCCAAGACGGCCGCATCCGCGCCGACATTGACGGCCAAGACATTGATTTGCGCGTTTCCGTCCTGCCGACTTTGGACGTGGAAAAGGTGGCGATTCGCGTTTTGGATACTTCGGCCGGCGTGCCTTCCTTGGCGGAATTGGGCTATTCGCCTTACCATATTGAAAAAATCGAGCGGAATATGAAAAAGCCCTTCGGCCTGTTTCTTTTGACCGGTCCGACCGGCTCCGGCAAAACGACGACGCTTTATGCCATTTTGAATATTTTAAACGCCGACGAGCAGAATATTACTACTTTGGAAGACCCGATTGAGTATTATATTTCCGGCGTTAATCAATCGCAAATAAACACGGAGATCGGATACACTTTTGCTTCCGGCCTCCGCGCGATTTTGCGCCAAGACCCCAACATTATTATGGTGGGTGAAATCCGCGACAATGAAACCGTGGAGCTGGTGATTCACGCGAGCTTGACCGGCCATCTGGTTTTTTCCACGCTCCACACCAACAACGCTTGGGGCGCGATCCCGCGTCTGATTGACATGAAAGCCGAGCCGTTTCTCTTGTCTTCAATTTTTAATCTGGTGATGTCCCAGAGATTGGTTAGAAAAGTTTGTCCCAATTGCCGTGAGGAAATGAAGCTGTCTCAAAAAGCTAAAGAAAGGGTTGACGGCGAGATTAAAAAGATCCCCCCCGTTTTTTTAGCGGAGTTTAAGGACAAATATGTTTTTTACCGCGGCCAAGGATGCGCCAGTTGCGCCAATACCGGCTATCTTGGCCGGACGGTTGTGGGCGAAATTTTGGAAATAGATTCCGATTTTAAAGATTTGATCGCCCGAAATTACACTTTTAAAGAAGTGGAGGAACTGATGAAAAAACAGAATTATCTGTCGCTGACCCAAGACGGCATCGTCAAGGCGCTTAAAGGGCTGACGACGGTGGAAGAGGTGATAAGAGTGTCGCAAGACCAGTGACGAAGTCGAAAGTCCATAAAGTCCATAAAGTCGAAAGTCTTTAAGTCGAATTTAAAAAAATGACTTTATGACTTTAAGGACTTTATAGACTTTTGACTAATAAATATTATCTTATGTCCAAAAAGGAAAAATCTATTTCAGTGCTCATCGTGGAAGACGATGTTTTTTTGGCGGATTTGTACCGCACCAAGTTTGAAATGGAGGGATTTAAGGTATTAGTGGCCAATGACGGCGAAAAAGGGCTTGAACTGGTCAAAAAGAGCCGGCCGGATGTCGTGCTTTTAGATTTGATCCTGCCGAAAATGAGCGGTTTTGAAGTGCTGGCAAAGATAAAAAATGAAGGTCCGCTCCAAAATCTGCCGGTGATTTTACTCACCAATCTAAGCCAGAAAGCGGATGTGGAAAAAGGATTGAAAATGGGCGCGAACGACTACCTGATTAAGGCCCACTTCATGCCTTCGGAGGTGGTAAGCAAGATTAAAAAGTTGATTAAATGACGCGAAGCGTCATCCCGAGGGACGCCCGCCCCGCATTGGCGGGGCGGGATGACCGCGGGGATCCCATAGGATTGCCACGGTCGTTCCCCCGCATTTGCGGGGTCACTCCCTCGCAATGACAATTAAAACCATGCAATCTTCCCAAACATTGAAAGTAAAAGAAATTTTGGCGGAAGCCGTAAAGCGCGGCGCCGCTGATTTGCATTTTTCAGTCGGTAATTCGCCGGTTTTGAGAGTCGGCGGCGAATTGTCCACTATGGATGACCGCGAGCCGATCACCAAGGAATTTATGGAATCATTCGTGGAGTCATTGCTTAACGATTGGCAAAAGAAAAAATTAGCGGAGAGCCGCGAATTGATTCTGACTTATGATTTTGACAAGAATTTGCGCTTCAAAGTGAATATTTTTTTTCAACGGGGGTTTTTATCCGCCACCTTGCGCCATATTTCCCTCCAAGTGCCGACTTTAGATTTCTTGGGGCTCAATCCGATCTTAAAAGAATTGGTCAATTTAAAGCGAGGATTGGTAATTATTTCCGGCCCTTTTGGTTCGGGGCGATCAACGACCGTAGCGGCGATGATTGAAGAAATAAACCAAACCAGGCGCGAGTATATCATTACGATTGAAGATCCGATTGAGTATGTTTTTTCCAATAACAAGAGCATTATTGAACAGCGGGAAATCGGCTCTGACGCCAATACTTTTGAAGACGCCCTTAATTATTTTGAAGAAGAAGATGGCGACGTGCTTTTTTTGGAGGAAATGAGTCATTCCGCCCTCGTGCCGAAAGTTTTAGAAATCGCGCGCGGCAGCGCTTTGGTCCTCACGACTTTAAGCGCCAGCTCGGCTTCCAACACGGTGGCGCGGATTTTAGACAGCTTTACCACCTTTGACCAAGATCGCGTGAGACGGCTTTTATCCTCGGCCTTGAAGGCGATTGTGTGCCAGAAAATTTTGCCTAAAATCGGCGGTGGCGTGGTAGTGGCGTCGGAAATAATGTTGGTTAATGAAGCGATTCAGTCGATAATTACCTCCGGCAATATTTCTCAAATTGACAACATTATTCAGACCTCGCGCCGAGAGGGGATGATTTCCTTTGAGCAGGTTCTGGCCGAACTGATTAAAAAAGGGAAGATATCCTCGGCCGACGCGGTAGAAAATTCAGCCGATAAAAAAATGTTAAATGAGATGATGGAGTAACCTTTTCCGTTTTGTCATTCCCGCGAAAGCGGGAATCCAGGATGCAAAAGAGAATTTAATTAAAATTAGTCTGGATCCCCGCCTTCGCGGGGATGACGGTTGAGAGGGTTTTTTAATTAAAATTTTTATAACGGAGTATGCCAGTCTACGGCTATAAAGTCAGGGATAAGAGAGGCCATCTGATTGAGGGGATGGTGGAAGCGGTCGGAGAAGAAGCGGTCGCTAATTTGCTTTTGGAAAAAAATCTGGCGGTCATTGAGATCGAAAAGAGGAGCGCCATCGGTTTGGAGAAATATGACATCAATATTTTCAGCCGGGTGCGCGCCAAAGACCTCGTCTTTTTTTTCCGCCAATTGGCGGTGATGATTGACGCCAACTTGCCGATTGTCAAAGCGCTTAAAATACTCGTCAAACAGACACAGAACAAGAAATTAAAAACGATCGTCGCCAGCATCGGCGACGAGGTAGATGGCGGCGCCAAGCTCTCCGAAGCGATGTCCAATTTCCCCGATGTTTTCAATACTTTTTATGTCAGTATGATCAGGTCGGGCGAGACCTCGGGGCGGCTAAGCGAAGTGATGGATTATCTTTCGGACCAGCAGGAAAAAGATTATGAGCTCCGGTCAAAAGTCACGGGCGCGATGATTTATCCGGCTTTCATTATTGGCGGTTTGGTCGTCGTGGGCTTCATCGTGATGACTTTTGTCATTCCGCAGGTAACTTCGGTCTTGGTTGAATCAAGCATTAAACTGCCTCTAATGACGCGCGTTTTAATCGGTATCTCTAATTTTTTCAGAGGTTGGTGGCTTGGGATTATATTTTTAGTTTTAGCTTCAATCGTGGGCTTTTTTGGCTATCGGAAGTCAGAGGCGGGCCGGAGGCAGATTGATTTATTTAAAATAAAGGTGCCGCTTTTCGGCAAGATTTTTCAAGACATTTATCTGGTGCGCATCTGCCGGAGCTTCGCCACTCTCTTAAAGGGCGGCGTGCCGGTAAGCGGCGCTTTGGAGGTGGTGAAAGAAGTGGCGGGAAACAAGATTTATAAAGATATTTTGTCGCAGACGGCCAAGGATGTTGCCGAAGGCAACGCGATTTCCGAGAGTTTTTTAATGTCCCGCTATATCCCAGTCGCGGTCGCCCAGATGGTTGATGTGGGCGAGGAGACCGGCAAACTGGAAGAAGTGCTGATGAAAATCACCAGTTTTTACACTCGGGAAATTGACAACAGCATGAGGAATTTATCAACTCTGATCGAGCCGATCGTGATGGTGGTTTTGGGCATTGCCGTGGGACTTTTCGTCGCGGCGGTAATTATGCCAATGTGGCAACTCTCTGCTTCACTATAAATCACAAAAACACCGACTAAAATTTAGTAGATTATTTATTGAAATAAGAATATTAAGATTTGTCAGTAAATTAATTTTGTAAAATAAAAACACAAAAACAAGAAGTGCTTTTGTGATTTCGTGCTTTTGTGATTTCGTGCTATAATATAATCATATCTATCCTGTGGATAAAATAATAAAAGGTCGAACCACATTTATTTCCTTCACTCGAGTGAAAAAAATAATTAAAAAATTATGAATAGAAAAGGTTTTACTTTAATTGAACTTTTGGTGGTTATTGCTATTATCGGCCTATTGTCATCTTTGGCAGTGGTTTCTTTGAGTAGCGCCAGGAACAAAGCTTATGACGCTGGGATTAAGAGTGATTTGTCGCAATTTAGAACCTACGCGGCAGTTAATTATGAAACAGGTAATTACGGCGGAACTACTCCTTTGGCCTTTGCTAATGTTACACCCCCTATCGCTCCCCCGACTTGCGCTAATATGACTGGTGACGATTATGTTGTTGTGCTTTCAACTGATACCGGTGTTACCTTTTATGCCGCTTACAGCAATTTGTGTACTGATAATACGAAATGGTTTTGCGTTGATTCGTCCGGCAATGCCAAAGAAGAACCAAGCACAGCGGCAAAGCCAACGGCTGGCGCCACCGTTGTTTGTCCATAAGCAGCTTGCCAATGAGTTTTTATTAAAATCCCCCTCCTCTCCGGCGGGGGATTTTTTGGTTTTAAAGGAAGAAATGTGGTATAATTAACAAGTCAAAAGTCCGTAAAGTCCTTAAAGTCGTAAAGTCATTTTTTTAAAATTGACTTTATAGACTTTTGACTTTATAGACTTTATAGACTTTCATATGTTTCCTCGCACCCGCTTCAAAATTTTTGCTTATTCAATCTTGCTTGTCATCGCCATCGGTTTGCTGATTTGGTGGTCATTTTATAATGCCGCCAAAGGCCGGGACTATGAACGGCTGGGCGAGATGAAAATACTCCAATCCGAGCTTAATTATTATTTCTTGAATTTTGACACCTATGAGATTCCCGGCTGTCAGATCGGCTCGCCGGTGAACCTTTGCGTTGGTGAAAACCTTCGCTGGCTTAATATCGGTAAAATCATTGACCCGAAAAACAGCGGCAATTTCCAATTCATCGTGGCGGAGTTATCGCCGGACAATTTTAAAATCAATTTTTCATTGGAGACGGGAGTTGGGGGACTGCCAAGAGGAAATTACATTTTAACGAAAGAAGGAATCGGAAGATAAGTTCAAATAAATGTTTTATTTTTTTGTTTTTATTTTTGGGAACATCATCGGCAGTTATCTGAATGTTATTATTTTTCGCTTACAGAAAAAGGAGCGGATTATCACTAAGCATTCTCATTGCCCGCACTGCCAAAAAAATTTGGCGGCTAAAGATTTGATTCCCATCGCCAGTTTTTTTATTTTAAAAGGCCGATGCCGTTATTGCAGCCAGAAAATTTCTTGGCAATATCCGCTCTTGGAGGCGGCCGCTGGTTTGGTTTTTATTTTGATCACCTACAACACTATTGGCGGTCTTGGCTGGTCCATGCTTTTTATTTCTTCTTCGGTTTTTTGGCTTTGGGTGAGAAATTTGGTTTTTGCCAGTTTCCTGATTATTATTTTTATTTATGACCTGCGCTGGTATCTGATTTTGGACAAGATCACCTTGCCGGCGATGGTGGCGGCGCTGCTTTTCAATCTATTTTTGGGTTTTAATTTGATAAATTTGCTTATCGCCGCCCTGATTGCTTTCGGCTTTTTTTTCATCCAATTTTCCTTGTCGCGCGGCCGTTGGATTGGCGGCGGCGATTTGCGGCTGGGGGCTTTGATGGGGCTGATGCTCGGCTGGCCCAACATCCTGGTCGCTTTATTTTTCGCTTATATTATCGGCGCGGTTTGTTCTCTTCTTTTGGTCGCTTTCGGCCAGAAAGGATTTAAATCGCAAATGCCCTTCGGGACGTTTCTGACTCTTGGGACATTAATCGCTCTTCTTTATGGAGAGACGATAATAAGCTGGTATTTAAGATTATTTTGATGACAATTTTTAATTTTGTAATTTTGTAATTTTTAAATAATGGTCTAATTTCTAATTTTTAAAAATTAAATCATTGAACCATTAAAAATTATTTATAAAATTAAAAATTTAAAAATTAAAAATTAAATCGGCAAATGTCCAAAAATTTTCATTTAATTAAAAATGGTTTTACCTTGATTGAGATTCTCGTCGTCATCGCCATTATCGCTTTTTTTTCCACTTTTCTCATCGTTGGCTTTCGTGGCAATGAAAAACAACGAGCGATTAATAATGCCGCTTTGTCCGTCGTTGACGGTTTGAAGAGAATGCAGACAATGGCTTTTTCCGGCAGTTTGGTGGATAGCCTGACGCCGGTGAGTTATAATTTTTTAATTGGCAATTGTTCCTCAAATTGCTCCTATATTTTGCGGGGTCAATTAGTTGGGAGTATGTTTACCGAGATAGAAGAAGTAAATTTTGACAAAAATATTTTAGTGGACGCGGGTGGTAGTTTAGAAATTAAATTCGCGTCGCCGCGAGGCGCGGCTATGATCAATGAAAACCCATTACAGGAAGAAGCCACAATTAAACTGTCTCACAAAGATTCATCTCTTAGTCCCATCTGCGTCAAAGTAAACAGGATTTCTGGACGGATGGATATCGTAAAAGATCCGGTGAATTGTCCTTGATTTGTTAAATTATCCTTAATGAATGTTTAAAGAAATTAAAAAACAAAAAGGCCAGGGGCTTTTGGAGCTCATCATCGCCATCGGTGTCATCACCGTCGGCCTTTTTGCCGTCTGGAATCTTTTTTTATCCAATTTTTCCGGCGAGGAAGAGGCGCGGGCGAGAATTATTGGGGTGAATTTGGCGCGTGAGGGAGTAGAGGCGGTCAAAAATATTCGCGATTCCAACTGGCTGAAAGTGGAAGAAAATGAAGAGGGCGCAGAATGGGATAGCGGCCTTTCTGGCGATGGCACGGCGGTCGTTAGCGATCTTTTTACCGAGAATTTAAGACTTGATTTTGCACCCAACAATATCAATGGCGATGCCGCCAAGCTGTTTATAAATTCCGACGGTTTTTTTGACAGCGATTCGGGCGGTCAGCCGACTGCCTATCGCCGTTTAATTACTTTAAGCGATATTTGTTGCGCTGACAATGAAGGCGGCCTTAGCGATCTTAAGTGTGACGACAATATTTTTACTGAAACCGAGTCCGGTATTCCTTGCGCCTCTGGATTGCTTAAAATCGGCATTAAAGTCAAATCGGAAGTCGCCTGGCAAGTGAACGGCAAGCCGAGAAATATCACGGCCGAAGATGATTTATTTAATTGGAAGTGACGCGAAGCGTCATCCCGAGGGAGGAGCCCAAAGGGGCGACGATCCCCGCTTTCGCGAGGACGGGGATCCCAGCTAAATTTTTAGGAATATGATTTTTTTTAAAAAACAAAACGGCTTTACTTTGGTGGAGACTCTTGTTGCCATCGGCATTTTTGCCATCCTTTCCACGATCATCGCGTCGATTTTTTTCAATATCAATAACTTGCAGCAGAATACGGCGAGTTTTCAGCGGCTACAGAATGAAGGCCGATATATCTTGGAAAAACTGGCGCGGGAAATCAGGGGCAGGGAATTGAATTATCCGCTTGAAGGGACGAATCCGCAAACTCAACTCATTTTTCGCCAGGACGAAAATGGCGAGAGCGTCAGTATTATTTTTAACGCGCCAAATCTGGTTTTTATCAATGGCGTCGGTTCAGCCGATTTAAACGCTTCTGATGTGGAGGTGACAGACATGAAATTTTTCGTTTTGCCGACTGCCGAAGACCAATGGGGGGAGGCGCCATCATCAAATACCCAGTCGCGAGTAACGATTTTATTGAAATTGAAAAATAAAGTTTCCAATCCAAAATACCAAAAGGAAATCACGCTCCAGACAACGATTTCCAGTAAGATTTATAAAAGATGAGTTCCCGTTTTCCCTCCCCTTTATAAGGGGAGGGTTAGGGTGGGGTAATTTAGATTGGTAACAAAAGATAAAATTTAATGTTAAATAAAAATAACAAACTAGATAAGGATGAGCGCGGCATTATCCTAGTCCTCACCATCGTGATGATGGCGATACTTTTTGCCATTGCCATCAGTTTTGCCATTTTTGTCATTTCCGATATCCGCCAAGCCGGTCAAATTGACAATTCGGTTTTGGCCTACTATGGCGCCGAGGCCGGCTTGGAACGGAGTTTGTTTCTTTTTCGGAAAATGGACAAAGAAAAAATAGCTGATTTTTTACCGAATGATAAGGTTGGTGAAATGGCGAATGGCGCGACTTGGACGATAGAAGGTTCCACCGACTTTGAGCCGAATTTTTTGCGCCAGCGCCTTTTTGGCGGTCAGAGCGTCAAACTCTATTTTTTAAATCGAAGCGGCGGATTGCCGCCCATGTCCAAATCGATTAAAATTGATTGGGAAAAGGGAGGCGCGGGTGGCGTCAAAATTCAAGTGATTTTCACCCAACTTAATCCTCAAATCGATTCAGACGGCGCGGTAGTTTATTATTCTGATGAAAATAAAGTGGGAAATATTCCCAGTGACATTTATTGCGAAGAATTCAAGGATTTAGACGTGAAAACCGGCATTAAAAATTCTTATTACAGCAACTATGTCGTGGAAATTCGCGCTTTGGGCACGAGCGCGGATGATTTTATTAATAGATTGAATGTTTTGGCTTATGATACGTATGGCACCGATAAATGCACGGGTAATCCGAATACAAGCGCTATTTCCAACATCACCATTAGGTCAGAAGGCGATTATGGCGGCGCGCGGCAGCAAATTATCGCCCAGATTCCGCCGCGAGATCCCGTTTCCGGACTTTTGGGCTATGTCCTGTTTTCCGAAGAAGATATTAC
>ERZ1292629.2500-Hain-H43-01um-R1-2500-length-15339-cov-4_pt1 | contig 15339 bp, 25 predicted proteins | sample MGYA00564399_ERZ1292629 | MGnify/ENA primary metagenome ERZ1292629 (study PRJEB36523, sample SAMEA6512636) | groundwater metagenome | collected 2019-01-08 | study: AquaDiva: Metagenomics assemblies of 32 groundwater samples
TTGACCCTGCACCTGGCGGTGCGCGGGCCTGGGGAGGGCGGCGGCGGAAGTACTCCCAAGAGCGTCGTGGCGGTAGTCGCGGCGATTGCGCTGATCGCGCTGACCTATGGGGCCGCCAGCGGCGCGATCGGGACCTTCCTCGAGGCCGCCGCGATCGGTCCGGGCACGTGGGGGGCTGCGGCGCTGGCCGGGGCCATCGGCGTCGCTGGGGCATTCGCGCTCTCGCGGCTGTCGCCGCCGCCGCAGATCGCGTCGGCCGACGCATCGTTCGGTGCACTGGACAGCAGCGACAGTGCCAACAACAAGGAGGCCGCAGGCGCGGGGGGCAACGTCCTGCAGCCCGGCGGTGCGATCCCGCGCGTCATTGGTACGCGCAAGGTATTTCCAGCGTTCGCCGGTGAACCGCTGGTCGAGCTCGTCGGCGACGACGAGTACGTTGAGGCCCTGCTGATCCTCAACGGCCCTCACGCACTGAGCGATCCCCGCATGGACGGGGTCGCGATCACCGATGCCGACGACATTGAGATCGAGACGCGCGAGGGTTGGTCCGACGACCCACCGGTGACCTTGGCGGTGCGCCAGGGCCGCACCGCCACGCCGCAGATCGAGCTTTCCGTCCACAAGGTCAACTCAAATACGCAGAATCAATTGGCGCACCCGCTAGATCCGACCATTGATCTTCCGGTTTGGCACGGCATGGTCTCGAGTAAGTCGCCAGACGAAATCTGGATTCACCTGTTCATGCCAAATGGCATCAGCGTCAACGGCACCACCTCGACTGATGTCGGCATTCCGTTCCGCATTCAAATTCGGAGGAAGGGTACGTCTGCCTGGACGCAACTGCCGGAACTTCATCTTTCTGACTCGATCATCGGACAGCGCCGGCGCGCAATCTTGTTCAAGTGGAAGGCGGCCGAGCCGCTGCAAACGGTTCCGACAAAATCCGGGTGGATTTACGCTCATGGCGCGGTACCGGGACAAAGCACAGCGCCGGCTACTAGCGGCTGGACCGCCGATTCCTATTTTCTCAATCCGAGTGGCAACGCTTACTTGTCTAACGGCAACGAGAGCTCGACGAAGCTCAAGAACATCAACCTGTTTTCAAATCGCGTCGAAGTTTATCTCGACGCAGCGGTCTTCGTGCCGGACATCTATGAGATCCAGATCAAGCGCGGCGCTGCCTACCTCGTTTCCAGCCTGACCTTCACGACCTACTCTTATTCAGGCTCGGTGCAAGATTTCTTCACCTATTCGAACACCACCACGCCAGTCATTCCGATGTCGCGCGCCAATCTCGCCGACCGAGTTCTGCCCGCGCGCGTGATTTCGGTGTGGAATGAGTACCTCGTACTCAAGCCGGGGTTCGCCTTGGTGGCGCTCCGCGCGCGCAACCGCCAGATCCAGAATGTATCCGTGCTGGCGTCGGGCTACGTTCGCGACTGGGACGGTAGCGGCTGGAACACCTGGACCACGACCTCGAATCCCGCACCGCACTACGTAGACATCTTGAGCGGCGCGCAGAACATCGATCCGCTGCCGGCCGATCTGCGCGGCGACACCGAGTTGGTGGCCTGGCGGCAGAACTGCACCGACGGCGACTGGCGGTGCGACGTCATCATCGACGACTTCCGCACCCAAGACGCGCTCGATCTGGTGGCTTCGTGCGGCTACGCGAAGTCGTACCACTCCGACATCTACGGCGTTACTATCGATAGGGACCGCTCTGGAGATCTGCCGACTCAAGTATTCGCCCGCCGCAATGCGCGGGGGCTCCGATTTGAGACCGCCTTCGCTCGCGTACCCGACGGGATCATACTCAACTCGCGCGATGCCGGCAGCGACTACGACAACATACAGCAGTTCGTCTACCAGCGCGACCGCTCGATCGCCGACGCAGGCCTACTCGAGACCATCACCTACGAGGGGCTGGTTGTGCCGGCGGCAGCGGCGGCCCGCGCGCAGTTCGACCTCGATCAGCTCGTCGCCCGCAGCACGTTCTATCGCCTTGATACCGACATCGAGGCGATAGTCTGCCGTCGCGGTGATCTGGTCGCGGTCCAGCACGACACCCTTACCGCGCGCTCTGGCGACGCGCTGATCAGGCGCAAGGTGATCGCGGCGGGGCAGATCACGGGGCTGGAGCTCGACTCCACTATCCCAGTGGTCAACGAGCCGGACATGCGCGCGGTCGCCGACATGCGCGCGGTCGCCGACATGCGCCTGTTGGGTATCCAGACCGGCATCGCCGTCCGCCGCAGCGACGGCACGATCTCGACCCACCAACTCGCCGGCGCGACGGGTGAAGTCAGTATCGTAACGCTCGCCGTACCGTTGATCGACATCAGTACAATCGAGGGGCTCGACGACACTGACAATCGCTACGGCTGCTTGGTCGTCGCCGGACAGATCGGCTCGGAGTACCGTCGACTGCTGGTGAGCCGCATCCTGCCCAGAGCCGGCCTCGAGGCGGGCATTGAGCTCGTCGACGAGGCCCCCGATCTCGTACGCTACGCCGCCTGACGAAAGCCCATCATGGCCCTCGACCGCCTCGTTCCAGTCAGCACCGCACCCAGCGCCGTCCTTGGCGGCGACTTCATGGACGAGGTCCAGGGAGAGCTGACCGGTCTGTGGGATCGGTCCTGGATTAAGCTCTCCAGCGTCGGCGGCACCGCCGACGCCGTCACGGCGACCTGTGTGCCGGCGCTGACCGGGGCGCTGGTCGACGGCATGCGGTTCACCATTACGCCGACCGCCAACAACACGTCCAGCGCCCTCACGCTCAACGTCGGACCCGGTGCCGCAGACGTCGTCGATCGAGACGGTAACGCGCTCGCCGCCGGCGAGTGGAAGAGTGGTCGGACGCACCTGCTGGAGTATCAGAGCGCCGGTCTTGAGTTCCGCGTTCTGGACTTCCTGCCGACCGCCGATCTTACGCAGCTGCCTAACTTCCGCAATGTCGCGTTCGGCAACGGTGGCCTCGAGATCTGGCAGCGGGGTGCCGGTGATTCTGCCTCGATCGCCGTCGCGGCGGCGACTACGGCATACACCGCCGATCGCTGGTATCTGACGACGGGCGCGACGCAGGCCTCAGTGGTGTCCGCGCAGGCGCCACTCACCGATCGATCGCGCAAGTCCGGCCGAGTGCTGCGGAATTCCGGGCAGACCGGCACGGCCGCGATGGTGTTCGCGTATCCGTTGACCCAGGAAGAATGCATCCGCTTGCGCGGGCAGACAATCAGCCTGCAGTTCGTCGCCCAGGGCGGTGCGAACTGGTCCCCCACCAGCGGTACGCTGACCTACAACGTCTACTTTGGCACCGGGAGCGAGGCCAAGCGCGGTGCCGGTTTCACCGGAGAGACCAACCCGATAACCGGCAGCGCCGCCCTGACGGCCGGTGGCGCTGTGGTGAACGTGTCCGCCACATCGGGCAGCACGGTCGCGACCAACGTCACGCAGGGCGAGCTGCGCCTGACATGGACGCCGGCTGGAACGGCAGGAGCCGCCGATTCCTTCGATCTCGATGATGTTCAATTGGAGGTATCCGATACACCGACATCATTCGAATACCTGCCGTTTGGCGTGATGCTCCTGGACTGCCTGCGGCATTACGTAAAGACCTTCGCTTACAACACGGCTCCAGCGCAGAACGTCACTAGACTAGGCTCGATTTCGGCCCGGCCTACATATGACGGAGCTTCAGCATTCTTTCCATATTTTCACTGGAGATTTCCGGTTCTCATGAGAACGTCCCCGACGGTCGTGACTTACAGCCCTAGCACAGCCGACCAGAATTGGAGAAGCGTTGGCGGAACAAGTCCGGGCGTAAGCGTCAATCCTGACACCTCAACTTCAGCCGATGGTGCACTTCTAACGTCGAGCAGCAGCGTGTCATCCGCATCGGATAATTGTTACATCCAAGTGACAGCGGATGCTGGGTTATGAGTTACCGACTTTCAAGCAACGGCTACGTCATCCGGCTAGCGGACGGTGCGTGGATTCCGCCAGAAACCGGCAATGCCGATTGGCGCGATTATCAGGCATGGCTTGGTGTCGGCAACGCACCTGAGCCAGTGCCGGAGCCGTTGGCGCCGACATCGGTAGTTATTGACGGAGCAGTATTCCTGTCGCGTGTGACGGACGAAGAATATGCGGCCGTCATCGCCGCGGCGTCCAGGAATGCGCAGCTGGCGCGCTGGATCGAGGTGCTGCGGATGCGCGGCTCGATCGATGTCTTGGGCGACGAGGCACAAGCCGCGAAGACGGCGCTTGTTGCGGCCGAGCTACTGACGCAGAGCAGGGCCGACGCGATCTTCGGAACATGAGATCATGAGCGCCTTCACTGGACCGCTGACACTTACGCATCTCGACGCCGACTGGCGGAAGTGGCGGCTGGAATCCGCGCTGCGCTATGAAGTTGGCGCGCTCGGGTCTGGCTGCTTCATCGACGTTCCGATCGGGTTCGTCACAGACGGCGCGAGTGTGCCGCGCTTCCTCTGGGCGCTCCTACCGTCGTGGGGACGGTACTCGCGCGCAGCCGTCATCCACGACTATCTCTACGCGCGGCTCCATAGTGGAGTAGCGCACCCCGAGGCACCGAACTGGAGCAAGGCAGACGCAGTCTTCTACGAGGCCATGGCCGCGTCCGGCGTGAGCGCGATGGTGCGCTACCTCATGTGGGCCGCGGTCCGCGCGGCGTCACTGCTTTACTAACTCCGCGTTCTTGGGGCGGTATGTATGGTGTTTTTATAGGCCGGCTCGCGCCGCGCTGGGGCGAGCCCCGCAAACACCAACTATCGCAGCTGCGGTTGGTCGCATCCAAGTTTGGAAGGTAACAACGAATGATAGGGAAATTGACTGCGCCTCGTGCTGCCCTCGCCCTCGCGCTGGTTGGGTGTTCTGCTTCGCTGTCCACGGCGCAGGATAGTTCTTGGCGCTCTGAGAAGGGGCCGCGGTCGCACGTGGTGGCGCGCTACCACTCCGGACGGATCGTTGGCGATCGACCGATCGGCTGTCCGCGCCGCTACTGCGGCTGTGCATCGGCGAAGAAGCTTAGGGCCCCGAACCCCGGCGGCATCCTTAATCTGGCCGTGAACTGGTTGCGGCGATTTCCGCGTGCCGCAGCCGCGCCGGGACGGGCCTGTGCTCGGCCCGGACACGTCTTCGTCATTTTGAAGGTGACCGGCCCCCGTCGCGTCCTGGCCTACGATCCCAACTCCGGCGGCGGCAAGACGCGAGTCCACGAGCGCAGCATCGCGAATTGCGTCGTGGTCGATCCGCACGCGCGCCGAGCGACGATGTGATGATGGCGCGCCATTCGCCGCGCGCAGCGCTGATTACGATCGTCATCGTCGTTTGCCTGGCGTGGCTGCTTGCCTCGTTCGTGAAGGTCGAGGCGCAACATAATCACTCTCAATACCATGCCTCCTATCAATCCTGGGTCAACAAGGATGGCAAAGGCTGCTGCAATGATCGTGACTGCGGTGAGCTTGCGGATCAAGACGAACGCAACACTGCGGACGGTACTAAGGTCAAAATCGAGGGACAGTGGTGCCCGGTGCTGGCGCACCACTACCTGAAATCGGGCAACGCGCCGAACTGGCAGACCTCGCATGTCTGCGTCACGCCGAAGCTCGAAGGCGATAACCGCGGGCCGTGCCAGCGGTTGAATTGCTATCAGCCGAAGCCGGGAACGTGAAAATGAACAGGCGCCTATTCGTACTGTCAGCGTCGTTGCTCGTGGCATTGTGCCAGGCGCAAGTTACGCTCGGGCAAGACCGGCCGCTCAATCGGGGGGCCATTGACCCCGCATGTCCACTGCAACTCATGACGCGAATGCAAATAGGCGAGGCTATGCGCGATACCCGCGACAACATCGTTAATGCTATCGATCAACTTGAACGGCCGCTGGCCGGCACGAAAAGCCGCGAGGCGCTGATCGCGCGGTTGAACTACAACAAAAGAATGATCGACTGGTTCATGAACTGCAAGGAATTCCAATGACGATCTTTCAGACAGTCGCAGCGGTTGGAATCGCAATGATCGTCGTCGTGCTAGTGTCGAACTACTGGCCGCGCGGCTGAGAAAGGAAAGACGTGATGATTGAGCCAGCATCGATCCGATACAAAAACCCTGGCGCGATGTGGGGCAGCCAGATCACTATAAAATGGGGCGCACAGAAACAAGCCGTCACGCTCAATGATGGGAAGGGGCAAGGCAATAACATCGCCGTGTTCCCGACATATGTGCAGGGCATCTGTGCACAACTCGACCTATGGCGAACGTCGAAGAAATATAAAAATAAGCGCTTCGCCGATGCCATCGCGGTCTGGTCGGGGGGCAATTCGGTCGAGAGTTATATAAAATTTGCGACTTCCCGCGTACCGGGCATGACCCGCGATACGGTGATGGATGATGTTTTCTGGCGGGGGCCTATGTGTATTCCGTTTCTCAAGGCGCAAGCTTGGCATGAGGCTGGGAAGCCCTATCCAGCGCCTAATAATGACTGGAAGGTGGCGAAGCAGATCGTATTTTCGGAAGCAAAACCAGAGCCAAAATCTATCGCCAAGTCCAAAATCACGCAAGGCGCGGGAGCAACCGGGGCTATCGAGGCGGTCGATGCCGGCGTGCAGATTAATGATGCCATCGAAAAGGTCGGGCAGGCGAAAGAAACCGCCGAGAGCTTGGGCGTGATGGATTACGTCTCGCATCTGGCTCAAAACCCGCGCTTTTGGATAGCTGTTGCTATCGTGCTGATCTGCGCCGGGATCATTTACTGGCGCTGGCGCGATCATGGCAGGGGCAGCAAATGATTGGGGTGGCATTTCGCGCGCTGCCGATTGTCTGGAAGCTTGTAAGCGTCGGAGCCTTGGTCGTAACGATCGGCGGCGGCCTATGGGGCGTTTACAATCACATTGAAGGCAAGGGCTACGACCGGGCGATAGCCGAGATCGAAGCCGCAAACACGGAAGGCGTCAACAATGCAGTGGAACACGTTAAGAAGCGCAGGGCTTGTGCTGGCACTTGGAGCCAGTCTCGCGGGGTGTGCGAGTAAGGGCGGGGTTGTAAGTCTGCAAGGAGGCGCGTGCAAGGCTTTCGAAGCTCCTGAGTATGCAGTGCGGGGAAAGCTAAAGCGCGATCAGAACTGGATTGACGATCAAATTGAATCCGGCATCGGAGCTTGCCAGTGGTCGCGTCCCAAGCCACGACCGGCGTCTTGGGATCAGCCAACCGCTGTAAAGCCAACACCAACAGTTCAGCAGCCGCCAAAGAAGAAACGCTGGCGTGACCGTCTGAAAGGTTTGGTAAGTTAGCGTAGGCGCCATGCCGATTGAGCCGATCACCGAAGAAGAACTCATCTGGCTCCGCAAGCGCAAGAGCGATGAGGAACATGCCGCGTGGGCTCTGCGTTCAATCCGCAGATGGCTGGGCTACCTCATCCCTTCGTTTGCCGCCGCGTGGGCATTCTACGAGTGGTTCCTCAAGCACATCACCTTCAAGGTCGGATCGTGAGGGGCATGCCATGAGAGCCATTCGAGAACTCGCAGACCGGCATGCTTTCATCGCGCCGCTGGCTCCGGTTGTCGCGGCGCTGCTATTCAGCGCAGCGGTCTACATTCGGTCGGAGCCGGTGAAGTTACTGCGCAGTGAGATCACTCCGGGCGGCAAGCCGGGCGACCACATCGTGGTCCGGCGATACGGCGAGTGGAAGCGCGCGGACTGCGTCGGCTACGAGCATCAGTTCGTCATCGAAGACAGCTTAAACTATCCGCACGTACCGAAGCCGGAAGTCCTCGGCGACATCGGCGCGCCGATTAGAATTCAGCGCGAGTTTCAGATTCCATTCAAGATGGCGTGGGGCGACGCGACGGTAAGGAGCCGCCTGCGGTTTGCCTGCTTCCCGTTCTTCTGGGCGTGGCCCGTGAAGATGGAACACCCGCCGTTGCGGTTCCACGTCAGCCCACCGTGAAGCAAGTGGTTAATGCTGTAGAATTTTAGATGCGCAGGCTCCGAAGAGGCCCCCAAACCACAGGGCGGCGATGCTAATCATAACGATGCCAACGATGCCTTGGCTCTTTTTTGGAAGAGGCACGACACACACCACCGCGAACCACGCCAATACCGCGCTCACTATGGTCATAGGCCACATCTAGTCCCCCTTCAAAAAAGTGCAAACTAGCGATCCGACGAGGATGCCGCCCCAAGTGGCGAAGATCGGAACTAGAACCCAAGGGCTACCACTCCACTTGAGCCAGTAGATCCCACACACAAACCCGATTGTTGTGGCTATTCCATTTCCTAAGATCGTCATTGCAGTACCTCCTGAGTGTTAACCAAAACCCCTGCGTATGGGGTGTGAATTTTCTTGGCATTCTTCGCACGTTGGTTCGCGAAACTCGCATCCGTACGGCAACACCACAGTGTAGCCGCACTTTGTGTGGACGTTCGATGCCCCATCTCGAAACTTGCGATTGGGACTAGTGGCGCACCAGCCGGTTCTGTGTCGAACGCACCAAACCATCCTAGTCATTTTGTTCCTCCGACTGCTGGTGACTGAGCGCCGCGCGGACCTTCCGATAACCCCCAAGAGGGATTAAAACGAGATGACTATCCGAAGTCGGTGGGCACCTGTAATCCGGCCCACGCTCATCTTTGTAGTACTGCGCCCGCTGCGCATCAGCCTGGTCATAGTCGCTCGCGATCTTGGCGAGCGGTTCGAGCGCCGTTCGCAGCCGCTCTATCTCGCATTGTAAACAGCCGTGTTGTATCCAATTCTTAGCAGTAAGAAGCCCATGTCCCTTGTCGCATTCTTTGAACTGAATCGTGCAGTGTTTCATACCTTCTGTCAATTGGGCTAGCAGCCGCTCTATCTCGCGCGCGACCCAGTCCATTGCCGCTACGAACGCCTTGAATCCGCCGCCTTGAGCGATGTAGTCGCGCTCGTTTTTGAAGGCATCAAAAGCGCTGGCGTCGCTCCCATCAGCTGCTCTTGGCCATCCGTGGTCAGTGACGATTTTCGGGCTCATGGCTTCAGCTCCGTTAGATGGTTGATCAGTACCAACTTGATAGTTTAGCCAGAGGCTTTTCAGCGCCTCGCCGGCGTCAACCTCTTCGTTCAAGAACTTGGCGATCGCGAGGGCTAATCCCTTATCTGGCACCGGCATGGCTAGGCCGGGACCGCGAACGGCCCAGCCCTCCTTACTGTCGTGGTTTCGATAATAGTAGTACGCACTCATTAGTTGGGCCCCGCAGTAATTCTCGCACCATCAACATCGTTGATCACGGTGGTGGTGGATGTGAACGATAACCCCTCCTCGGACTGGTGATCCGCGTAGAACAGGCGCAGCCCCGCCTCCTCGGCATAGGTGGCCAGCGCCTCGGTAAGATCGCGGACTCCCTCGCGGGAGAGCCCCCGCGTTGGCTCGTCCAGCACGCGGAAGTCTAGAGACGCGCCCGCGTGCGCCAGTAGCACCTCCGAGAGCGCGAGCGCGCCGGCCAGCCGCAGCCGCTGGCGCTCCCCGCCGGAGTACGTCTCCCACCGGACTCCCTCCGGCGCTCCCGGCGCGCGGATCGCGACCGATAGCGCGCGCTGCGTGGTGCCAGCGCGGGTCTCGCGCTCGGTCATAAACTCTACCCCCCAGTCCCCGACCCCGAGCGCCTCAAGCACCGCCGCCACGGTCTCGCGCAGGTCCTCCAAGACATCGTCGATCGCGCCCAGGCGGATGTCGCGGAAGCCCCGCGTCCAGAACTGCGCCCGCTCGACGGACGCCGCAAGCTTCTCTGCGAGGGTCCTCTTCTCTCCCAACCCTTTCTCGATCTCGCGCAGGCGCGTTCGCGCATTTGCCGCGACCTGTCGGTGCGGGTTGACTTCATTCTCTACTCGGTGACACGCCTCTTCGGCCATTGCGGCGTGGGCCTGCGCCACCGCGTGCTCGCGTTCCAGCAAGCGCAGCTCCCCGACAGCCCGTTCCGCAGCACTCTCGAGCTCGCTGAGCCGAGCCTCGTTCGCCGGAAGGATGCCCGCGAGACAACCGACTTCTTTGTCCTCTATCGCCTCCTGCTTTTCGCCGCTCGCGTGCTGGCGGGTCAAGATTTTAACTCGCGCAGTCAACTCTGGGATGTGCTTATCGGCGCCCTCCTTCTTGATTGGCTGATCGCAGGTCGGGCAGCGCCCGCGCGCGGAGAAGGATTCGAGATTCGCCGTAGTACTGCGCAGGTCCGCTGCGCACTGCTCACGCGCGCGGCGGTGGTCGCGCTGGGTCTGCTGGAGCTCGGCGAGTTCTTTTCGTGAAGCCTCGACGCTGGGACGCAGCATCTTGGCGGCGGTCCCGGCAGAATCGGCGGCGAGGGAAGCTTCCCCGCGCTTCTCCTCCAGCGAGGCCGCCAGCATTCGGGCGGAACTGAGCGTCTGGGCGGTTTCCTCGATCTGCGCGGCCTGCCCCCGCCCCCAGCGTTCCGACGCGTCCCTGGCCGCCTCTAGGGCACTGCGCGCGTGTTCCCGAGCGGACTCCAGCCCCCGTACCTCCCCCGCGACGCCGGCCGCGCGGTCTTCCAGGCGGCGCGCGCGAGCTCCCGCAGCCGCGGCCCGGCGCTCCCAGCGCTCGAGCCCCAGCGCGTCCGACAGGAGCTGCATCTTGTCGCGCGGGGCGAGGTCCAGGAATAGGGGCTGGCCCTGGCCCCAGACCGCCGCCTGGCACCAGGCTGCGCAGTCCAGCCCGATCAGCGAGTCGATGTCTGGTTGTCCAACCGCGCGCCCATCCAGGGTCAGCGCGGATGCGCGCGGCCCGCGCTGGACTACGTGGGCCAAGTCCCCGCAGCGCACGCCGACCGCGACTCGCGGCGGCTCCTCGGTCAGCCAGGACTGGACGTCGGTGGTGCGAAGCCCGCCGACGGTGCGCCCGTAGAGGCACCAGGTCACGGCATCCGAAAACAAAGTTGACTTGCCTGCACCGTTACTCCCGAGGCGCGTGTTCGCGCGGTTGATCCCGCGCACCAGGTGCAGTCCCGGAGGAAGATCGGACAGGCGCAGCGCGGTCGGGGTGACGAACGCCTTGAACGCCTCGACCTCGATGCTGGTGATGGAGGTGATGGTCATGACCAGTGGCGGCGCCCCCAGTCGTTCAGGTGCGCCTCATCGCGGCTCATGGCACTTCTTCCACGATCTTGAGGCCGGCGGCGGCGGTCACCTTCCCCTTCCCCATCTTCTTGACATACGCGCGCACCAGGTCCGCGTCTGGTGCGCGGTGCCGTAGGCGAGCTTTCGGCGTGGACGCTCCCGCCTCTGGGGACACTACCTGCACGGTGTAGAGTTCGACCCCCATCCGGCCCGCCCACGCGCGCCACTCGGCGCGGACGTCTGTGCGTGAGCGGTCTGAGTTGGGCGGGAGCTCTACGCGCACTTTGACGATGTCGCCCGCATGCGGGGCGCGCGACGCAGGCCCGTGGCGGCGCGGGACCTCGACCAGGACTTTCTGCGGCCCTTCCGTTGGGACCGACAGCATCTCGGTGCCGTCTAGCAATAAGATGCGTGGATCGAAGTCGTCGCCGAAGTCGATTGTGTAGGGCGAGCCTACGTAGGTCACAGCCCCGAGCTGTTGGGGTACGTGTACGTCTCCGGAGACGACGCGGTCGCCGGCCTTCCGAGTGAATGGGGCGGCCCCCGCCTTGGCCAACTGCCCGTGCCCCAAGTCGGCCCCGCCAAAGGTCTGATGACAAAAATACCAAGCGTACTTTTGTCCCATCAAGGTTGTCCACGCGCCCACGTCTCGGGTGTGCGGCAGGAACAGGCAGTCACCCAAACCGCGCAACTTGAGCGCCGTCGGCTCGGCGATCCAGCGCACTCGGGGCAGGTGGTGCAGGAAGCGGTAGAACGGAACGTCGATCGAGACGTAGTCGTGGTTGCCCAGCAGCACGTAGACCTGCGCGACCTCGGCCAGTGCGGCGAACCCGTCTACGATGCGATTGACCAGCGTCGCCCTGTGCCCGTCTTTGGCCTCGGTGATGTCGCCGAGGACCAGGACTCGATCAGCATCATACTCGCGCGCCAGCGCCGGGAGCTGGTCGAAGAACGCGAGGCGGTAGGCGTCGCGCGGGTTCTCCGCCAGGTGGAGGTCCGCTGTGACAAGGGTAGGCATCAACGAGACTTCTGGATCTGTTGGCGCCAGCGCGTGACCATGGCGACTGCGTTCTGCGCTTCCTGTGGGGTCCCGAAGTAGACCTTCTCGCGAGCCTCCTTTATCAATTTGTCGTGTTGTCTGCGGGCTTTGGTTTGGCGGCGGTTTTCCGTCACATTATACGCGTTAACCTTACGCTGTTGTGTTTTTATTATGGCCTGCGCGCGGACGACCGCATCCGGTTTTTTTCGCTTCGGAAAAACAACTGTATACCAAGAATACTCTTTGAGGGCGTTGAGTAGGAACTTCTGTTGCGGGTAGGTCAGTTTGTTGGGATCTCTTGTCTTGGTAGGCGTGTAATCTACTCCTGGGTTCATCGGGTTCTGAGTTTTAGATCGAGTGTACGGCTTGGGTACTGGGCGAAAATGTCGGCACCAGACATCTTCGCTAGCTTCGCCTCGACGCGCAGTTGCTCGGCCTGATACTGCCGAAGGGTGGGCATACAGAACGCGTCACCCTTGATCAGACGGTTGAGCATGATCTCCCGCAGCTGTTCCTCCGTGACTTTTCGGCGCATCATCCGCGGGCCTCCCACCACCACCTGGCGAGCAGGAGGGCCTCCGCCCGGTTGTGGTCCTTCTTGCGCGCCAGTTCTACTGCCAATCCGGGAAACAACTCGATGGCGCGCCGTCGCGCCGCTTCCTTGTCGGAAGATAGGCCCAGCGCCTTCTTCCAGACGTTTGGGCGCACGAACTCGTGCGACAGCCCCAGGGCCTGCACGACGCCGATGATCTGCCCGAATGCAGTCCCGAACTTGAAGGTCGACGCGACGCCCTGCTTCGGCATAGAGGCGACGTGCTCGATCACAACGTGCTTGACTTGAACGCGCGCCAGGATGTCGGCCAGAGCCGTGCCGTTTAGGATGACCTGCTTGCCGGCGCCCATGGTTGGCAGATCGTACACCGAGTTTGTGGTTTGAGCTCCGGTGACGGCGACAGCGCCGGATAGGCCGGGATCGAATGCCGCGATGATCATGAGCTAGCGCTCCTGTTGATTTTGGGGGTTGGTCGGTTGGCGGGACCCCCAGCTCCGCACATGAGCCGGAGTGGGGACTGAAGACTGGTCCCACTCCGTAGACCCCGACCTGGTCTAGGTGTTATACATTTCTTAGCTGCGCACTGGGTTGCGCCCGCCTTCGCCACTGTACCCATGATCTTCTCTTCTGAAGCTTATGTTGAACATACTGACATAATCAGCGCGGCCGGAACGTGGTTAGCAGGTAGGTTGCTTGGTAGGCATCGTGCGACCGCGCGGTGGGGTCGGCCAATACGACCTCGGCAGCCTCAGCCACTTCTCTCAGCGAGTAGAGGTCCGGAGTCCAGATAATCTTTTTAGCCTGTTGTTCACTCATGGTCTCCACCTCGCGCTCGCGCTCTTCGATCGTGCTAGTGGTCTCCCCGTCTGCTCGGCCTTGACTTTGGCGAATATCGCGGCGTCGGCAAGGCGCGCAAAGTAAGCTAGGGTGCTCCCGTTTAGGTAGGTCCCCGAGATGATCTCGTAGCGCATGGTGGCACCATCCAGGTACTCCTCGCGCCCGAAGTCGTGTAGGGTGATCGACTTCTTGCTCATGGTTGTCATTCCTCTTGGGATTAGACTGCGGTCAGAAGGCAGCGGCCCAGGTCAGGACCGCAGCCACAAACAGGGCAATGGCCACAAGTTCGGCCGCTGCGCGGGCTACTTGCTTGATCATTGGGTGGCCTTTCCTAGTCCTTGTCCGGCAACCCCGACACAAATCCCATCCGCCTGAGCGGGGGCTCGCGCGTTGGAAGCTCGCCGTCGAGGTTATGTGTGGTTGCGCGGGGCTGGACGTGCTCTAGCTCACCCTGGATCGACCAGCCGCACGCGCACACGGCTCGGTGGAGACCGGGCTCGTCCACGCAGCGGAGGAAGCGAGTTTTGTGGGCTACGATGCCCATCTTTCCTATTTTCTGTCTTATTTCTGGTGTGACTGCCTTGCGGTAATTGGGGTGCTTCGTCATGATCCATCTCCTGGTTCTTGGAAGTGGTTCTTCCGCTTGGAGTTAAACTGCCGCGCGATACGTCTTGGAAGTACTAGACTTAGTGGGCACTGCGTCAGCTTCCAGGATGTGTACCGATCGCCATTGTACCCAATGGCCTTGTACTCAGCGGCGATTACTGTCTTAAGAGTCTCGTAGGGTATGGTGCTGACCCCGCGTGCGAAAGTAGCGATTAAGTTTAACTTTTGCAGGGCTTGCTCGGCATCATCCTGACGTGAGAACGCTTGTACGGGGATCTCCTCATGTTCCTCATAGTCCCCATCACACTTTAGAATGATATACACGGTAGTTGGGAGTTCCATGGTACTATCCCTTCCTGTGCCAGCTGTCGCCGCCATCGTGCGAGTGCATGCCAGTCGCTACTACTCTGCGATCGACTGCCCGGCCGGCGAGCTGCTCGGCGCGGGCGATCTCAACTTTGGCCAGCGCGGAGCCGGTCGCCATCAGGCGGCGGTACGCGCAGGCGTCGGTAACTCCGTCACGCTCGACCTCGGGCCAGCCGACGAAGGTGACGGCTCCCTGGGGGCCGACGCGAGCTTGAACCTGACGCTTCTTGAGGCGCGCGTCCAGGGAAGTGACCGCGCGCCGGACCTCGTCAGCGCGCTGCTGAATAGTCTGCTTAGGCCTGAGGACAGTATCGCACGGCATGACTCAGTCCTTTCTTTTGAGGGCCTCGCGGTAGCCGGGGCGCCGCATCTTACGCCCCTCTCTTCTTGGAGGGGGCCCGGCGCGAGGGTGTCCGCACCCTCGGCTTCTCCAGGACTAGGTCGACGGCCCGCCCGCGGGCCTCGGGCGTTCGGACCGGTAGGATCGCCGCTTCGTCGAGGTCGAGGAATGCGGTCCGCACCTGGTTGATCTTCTTAATCGACTCTCGGTCGACCTCCTTGGCGGCCTCCTCGCCGGCCTTGATGATCTGTCGGGCCGACGCGCGGGCCACTTCGATGGCGGACTTGATCCGCTCGGCGGCCTCGGGGGTGAGCATCGCGCCGACCGAGCGTGCCCGGTTCGCAGCGTCGCGCACGCGCCGAGGGTCGAGCTCCTTGATGCCGACCGTCATCTCGCGCATGAGATCGCGGACCTCGGAGTTGATGGCGCGGACCGCCTCGACGTCGTCCTGTGCCACGCGCCCGACGATGGCGTAGACGCCGACC
>ERZ1292629.2501-Hain-H43-01um-R1-2501-length-15331-cov-8_pt1 | contig 15331 bp, 17 predicted proteins | sample MGYA00564399_ERZ1292629 | MGnify/ENA primary metagenome ERZ1292629 (study PRJEB36523, sample SAMEA6512636) | groundwater metagenome | collected 2019-01-08 | study: AquaDiva: Metagenomics assemblies of 32 groundwater samples
AATAAATGACAAAATCGCCAGAGTTTGCAAAATGAATATGATTATCCACGATGATGGACATACCAATGTTATTAGCACGGACGCATTGGAAAATTTTGAAGATATAGAAAAAATACATCCTAAATTTGAAAAAGACCATTTTGACTTAATCCTTACCAATCCGCCTTTTGGAGCAACCATAAAAAGAACTGAAAAAGATTACTTGGATAAATACAAATTGGGAGAGGATAAACCAAATCAGAAAACAGAGATTTTGTTTATTGAGCGTTGTATTGGCTTTGTGAAGCCCAAAACGGGCAGGATAGCGATTGTTTTACCAGACGGCATACTAACTAACTCCTCTCTGCAAAATGTAAGAGATTTCATAATGGAGCGTTGCCAGATTTTGGGAGTTGTATCTCTGCCCCAATTTGCTTTTGCTCATTTTGGAGCTGGAGTAAAATCTTCTTTGGTATTTTTGAGGAGAAAGGGAGAAAACGAAAGCATAAAAGATTACCCGATATTTATGTCTATTGCCGAACATATAGGGTATGACGCAACAGGAAGAGCGGACGCTAAAAATGATTTGGACACGATTTTTGATGAGTATAATAATTTCTTAAAAAATCCTAAAAATTATGCAGGCATCTGATGTAAAAAATAAATGCTTTGTAGTTTGGAGCAATAAAGTTGAGGGTAGATTTGACCCTCATTTTTACAAACCAGATTTTTCATTGTTAGAAAAAAAACTTAAAAAAATAAATCACTCAACTTTTGGTGATGTTATTAAGTTTTCAAACGAGATTTGGAACGGCAAGGATTTTTTTACAGAAAAATTTCCCTACATAGAAATAAGCGAAATTGATATACATACTGGGGAGATAAAAGACATAATCTACTATGAAAAATCCGAAGCTCCCAGTCGTGCAAAAATGATAGTAAGAAATAATGACATAATTGTTTCAACCACTAGACCCCATAGAGGAGCGATTGCTTTTATAGATAATTCAAAAGACGGCTTCATCGCCTCAACGGGTTTTGCCGTATTGAGAGATTTGAAAAATAAAGAAGTTGATAAAAATTATCTTTTTTATATTTTAAGAACTAGTTTCATATTAGACCAGATGTTGCAGAGAAGTAGCGGAGGCAATTATCCAGCAATAACAGCCGAAGAATTGAAGAAAATAATTATACCTCTTCCGCCGATAGAAACTCAAAATAAAATCGTTGAGATAATGCAGTCGGCTTACGAGAAAAAAGCAAGCAAGGAACAGGAAGCAGAAAGTGTTTTTAATTCCATTGATGATTATATTTTAGGAGAATTAGGTATAAAAATGCCACAGGCGAAAGATAAGGAATGTTTTAGTGTTAGTTCTCAAGAAATTGGTAGTGGTAGATTGGATTGTTATTATTACCAGCCAAAATTTAAGGAGGGAGAAAAATCTTTGAAAAAAGCGGATTGCAAGGTTGAACCCTTAAAAAATTACATTACAAAAATACATTATGGAGCGTCCCTTAAAAATATCTATGTTGATGAGGGCATACCATTATTGAGAATACAAAACTTAAAACCAAACAGGATAGTTTTAGACGATGTGGTTATGGTTTCCGAAACGAGAAGAAAGGAATTAGGCAACGCCTTTGTGAGTGAGGGCGACTTGCTTATTTCAAGAAGCGGAAGCGTTGGTATAGTTTCTGTTGTGCCAAAAGAAGCAGAGGGTTTTGCGTTTGGTTCTTTTATGATTAAGTTTTGTCTAAACGATAAAATAGATAAAGATTTTGTTTCTGTATGGCTTAATAATAAAATATCCCAGTTATTTATTAAACGAGAGAAAATCGGGGCTATACAGGGCAATATAACGATTGAGACCATTGAGAACTTACAGATACCAACTCCACCATTAGCAACTCAAAAGAAATTGGCGGGAGAGGTTAAAGAACGATTAGCCCAAGTAAAAAAAATAAATGCAGAAGCCCAAGATGAAATTGAGAAGGCAAAATTTTTTGTTGAAAATTTAATAGTTAAAAAATAAAATAAGTTGAAAAAGCAACGAGAGATAATAACTGAAGATTTTGTCCAAAATAGTTTAATAAAGTATCTTAAAATTAACGGATGGAGTAAATCATTACAAAGTGCTGAATTGTGGGAACAAGGTGTAGACATAAAAGTTCGCAATAATAAGTTTGCAAGATATTGGCTTATTGAAGCTAAAGGTGACCCTTCTATAAAAGTAAAAAGTCCTGCGGGAAGTCAAAGCAGTAGTTTTAATTCTGCCGTTGGACAAATCATTACAAGGATGCACCGAAATGGCATACGAGGTTATAAGTATGGCTATAAATATGGTGTTGCTTTTCCTATCTCTTTCAAAAAGATGGTATTAAGGAAAATACCTTTTGATGTTATGGATAAACTGAACCTTTATCTTTTTTTTGTAAATAATTTTGGTAATGTTGAAGAAATAGATTGGAAAAATTTGAGGGATATAATGAAGCTGAAAAAACAAAATATTTTATTGAAAATCTGATAGCAGAAAAATAAAAAATGTGATAGGGTAAGAAAATGGCAAAATATGAGGATTTAAAAACGATTACGGATGCGAGATTGCAAACTATTCAAACCCTAATTGATGCAAAAGATTGGGATATGACAGCTTATATGATGGGTTGTGTCCTTGAATATGCACTGAAAGCGACAGCTTGCAAAACCCTTTCTTTGTCCAGTTATCCGCCAGTAAAATCTAAAAAAATTGAAACTTTTTTTAGAACTCACGAATTTGACTCATTATTGATAATCTCTGGTTTATTGGATATATTTGGTTCTGGGGGCAGTTTCTTTGGTAATTGGTCGGCTTTTACGCAGGAATACTTGGGTCAATGGACAGAAATAAGGTTTGAGGTAGGGGGTAAGTGGGATGAAATTAAAACTAATAGTGTGTATAATGAATTAAAGGTCTTAATTAGCGAAATCAAAAAAAGATGGTAGAAAAATTTAAAGAAATATTAAAAAAAATAGAGGAAGCAAAAGGAAAAGTAATCTTATTTGCCATCATAAAAACGGATGATTTAAGTGATAAATGGTCTGTGATTTTTTCTGCTGATTGGGCAAAAACTGATAAGAGAGACGAAGTTTTTAATTTTCTTGAAGATTTATTTAAAAAAACACTTACACAAGAAGAACATCAGTCAATAGCTAGAATAGGTATTTATATGAGAGATGATTATGTTGTAAAATCTCTTTTGGTGTTTAAAAAAGATTTTGTTATAAAAGAGGAAACAAAAGTTAATGGTTTTACAACACACGAGGGGTATATTATAGAATCAAATTCCAGTAATTAAACAGCTAAACTATACCAAATTGCGGTTCTAGTATTGCCGTGATAGAATATAAAAATGTTAATTATGGGGACAAAAAGAAGAGGATAGATTTTTTAAACCACTTTTGAGTGGTTGTATCTTCTTGCCCCTGTAAGTTAATGGATAGACTAACTTGGTTCTAACGAGAAAATAGAGGTTCAATTCCTCTCGGGGGCACTAGCTAAACGACTAAACTCCGCCAAATAGCGGTTCTAACATTGTCCAAAGCCCAGAGCCAAAAACAAAAAACTCATACTTTCGTATGGGCTTTTTGTTTTATGCTTCCAGACGAGCAAGTGAACTGCTTCACTTGCGGGTGGGCGATCGAATGACGGAATACGATTTTTACAAAAGTAAAAATCAATGAGTCGGTGCCCAGACAAATTTTTTGCGACGGCAAAAAATTTAGTCGAGGGAGATACCTACCCCCGGCTTTTGATTTTTTAACGAAAAAATGTAACTCGTGACCGATTTCTATCCAGAAGCCTAAAAAACAAACCCGCCAGAGGCTGGCGGGTTTGGGGAGCTTATTGTAACTGTGGAGAATGTGCAGATAGCGCCTAAAGCGCTATCTGTAGAGCTTGCGGATGAATTCGAAGGGGGTTGGAAAAAATACCCTTGATATTTCTAATAGTTTTAGCGGCTGTGCTGTTTATGGAGATAAAAAATTTTTTCTGACTCTAGACTTTATAAAAAATTGTTTTATAAAAAGATTTCCACCAATTTTATAGAATTGTGCACTGCTAATGCACAGGTTATTCATACTTTTTGTGCACAGGGGCTATTGACTTTTGATTATTTTTAGTGGGATAATTATGTCAAGCTAATCCTTTAGGGAAACTCTAAAATATCTATGAATGTTGTTTCGTGTATTCGAGAATTATGAATTCGGGTTAGAAACAAAAAATTATATAAAAGCAGTTATCCCTTCTAGAGGATAAGCTACACAAACCAATGCCCTTCGTTAAATACGGGGGCCTTTGGCGTTATTTTTTTTATGCTATAATTAAGAAATTATCACTTATGGAAAAATTAAAATTCGGATTATTTTCAATTATTGTTTTAGCTCTGGTGGGGCTTCTTTTGTATTGGTCTATTGCCACCATCCAATCAGGCACTGAAAGTAAAACAAGCCAAGAAATAAAAACACTGGAAAAAGAAAATGAAAACTTAAAAAAAGAAATCAAGAATCTTGCTGAGGAACTTAATGTCGCGCAATCTGAGTTGGCAAAACTTGCGCCGGATGTAAAAAAAGAACCAGAAATAACTGTATATAAATATCAGAGTTTAAAAGATGAATTACAAAAATTAATCAGCGACAATGTTTTTCTGAAAGAGAAATCTAGGGGTCCGAAAGTGGGCACAGTGCAAACATTTCTAAATATTTACAATAATACTTCCAATAAAGCGGACAATGAATATGGCGCGGATACCAAAAAGAGAGTGGCGACTTTTCAAAAAGATTCGGGATTGAACGCGGACGGGGAGGCGGGCAAAAACACTTTCAATAAAATGATTGAGTGGCTGAAAGAGCAATAGCCTTAGAAGAGCCAGAAGACTAATAGACATTTCGACTAGGTCTTGCCTAGTCATTCTAAAAAATCCGAGAAAAAAGAGAAAAAAGATTGATAAGCGGGGATAAGATATAATCAAACCATTTTGGCTTGTGGATTTTAGAATCAAATACAACGGAATCTTTTTTCCACTCCTTGATAATTTCTAAAAGCTTTGCGATCGCTTTTAAATCTTTAAAGAAAACGCCCACTTCAAAATTAAAATCAAAAGAAAAAAAATCCAGATTTTGCGACCCAACCATCGCTTCTTTTTTATCTATGATTATCGCTTTGGCGTGATTCATTTTTTCTTCCATGTAAAACTTAATGCCTAGTTTTGAAAGCTTGTAGATATAAAAATAATTTACGCGATCCATAATGAAACCATGGTCAGTATTTTTCGGCACTAATATTTCCACATTCACCCCGCGCAAGACCGCCTGATGCAACATCGCCGAAAGCCAGCGCTTCGGCATAAAATACGGAGTAGTTAAAATAATGCTCTTTTGCGCCTTATGCAGATATTTTCGGTAAATTCTTTTGAAATGAAACTTTTCTCTAATGGGAGCATCATCCACTATCCAGGTATTTACTCTCGCTTTAGCAATCTTGTTATTTCTGTCAAGCAATATGGGATCTCTGCCTCCGGCATTTGTATAGGACTTGATAAAAGACACAACCGTTTTTGCTACCAGGTTGCCCGTTATTCTGACCATTAAATCATTCCAAAATCTGGATTTTTGATGCAAATTGACGCCTCCAATAAACGCAATGCGTTCATCCACCACTAAAACCTTCCGATGCATTCGATGTAATAAATAAGAGAGAAAAAGCACTTCCACTCCCGCTTTTTTCAATTCAGAAATCGCGTTTTCGCTTAAGCCGGCACTCCCAAAAGGGTCCAGAATGATTTTAACCCATAAACCTTGTTTCGCTTTTTCTTTAAGCAGATGAAAAAAATCAAACTCTTCCATATCATCTTGGAAAATATACATCTCTAGATAAATGGATTTTTGAGCGTTGGAGATGGCTTCAAACATAACTTTCCAAGCTTTTTCTGAATTAGTGAAAAACTTATAATTCATAATGAACATTATACTCGGCAGTGGGACTTTAGTAAAAGCTCTACTGCCGGGTTATACACGAGTTAACAAATGTGCTACAATGACGATATGGCAAAAAGAAGCACCACTCTTAGTCCGAAAAATAGATCCAGGCATTCCCACAAAACTAAAAAGCGATTAGCTATCAAGAAATTAATGCTGGAGAAAAAAGCTTTGCGCAAAAATTTTTAATGATTTTTGTCCAACACTCGGTATTGGACAAAATGTAAATTGTGAAAAAAAATCCTTCAAAAAAACCCAAAAAGGTGGTAATGGTGAGCGGAGGATTTGACCCCGTGCATATAGGCCACGTGCGGATGTTTAAGGAAGCGAAAAAACTAGGTAATGAACTCGTGGTGGTTATTAATAATGATAATTGGCTACATTTTAAGAAAGGTTTTGCTTTTATGTCTGAAGCTGATAGGAAAGAAATTATAGAATCATTTGGGTCAGTTGACAGAGTGGTGCTTACTTCTCACGAACCAAATACAAATGACATCACAGTTTGTCGCGAGCTTGAGTTGCTCCGACCGCATATTTTTGCCAATGGAGGAGACCGCAAAGAAAATGTGCCGGTTCCAGAGTATGAAATTTGTAGACGTCTTGGTATTGAAATGGTTTTTAATGTTGGTGGTGGTAAAGTTCGCAGTTCATCAGAATTAGTAAAGAAAGTATTAAAGAAAAAAGGTAAAAACAAAAAATAAAATGCTACCGAATCCTAAATTTTCTTCTCTTCGTTTTGGTACCAGCGGTATTCGCGCTCCAGTTGCAGATATGACCGATATGGAGTGTTATATCAATACTAGAGGATTTCTTCGATATCTTTTTTTCATAAAAGAAATTGAATCTGGTAGCCGCATCGCTATTGCCGGAGATTTGAGGTCCAGTACTCCGCGCATCATGAAAGCTGTCCATAAAGCTATATCAGCCGCAGGGTGCAAGACCATTTATTGTGGTTTTTTACCTACTCCTACCCTAACCTATTATGCTTGGAAGAAGCATGTACCCGCCATAATGGTTACTGGTAGCCACATTCCTGAAGAACTAAATGGAATTAAATTTATTAAATCATCTGAAGAAGTACTGAAAAAAGATGAAAAAGATATACTATCGCATATTGCGATAGTTCGCGAAAAAGAATATTCAAAGAACGAATATGATTCACTTTTTGATTCTGATAGTGCTTTCAAACAATCCGTTGATTTACCCGACGCATTAGAAGAGAAAAAAGCTTTATTAGAGTTTCAAAAACGCTATACAAATATTTTTCCTCCTACCATATTAACCGGCAAAAAAATTGTTCTTTACGAACAATCTGCTGTTGGGCGTAGTCTTCTGAAAAATATTCTGATATCCCTCGGCGCAGAAGTGATTTGTTTTGGAAAGAGCGATAAATTCATTCCTATGGATACGGAGAAGATGCCCGATTCCGTAATAAATTTATTTAAGAAATTAGCGCAAGAGTTTCAGCCGTTTGCCATTGTTTCTACTGATGGGGATTCTGACCGTCCCGTGCTTGCTGACGAAAATGGATCTTTTCTTTCAGGAGATCTTCTCGGCACTCTCGTCTCTCTTTATCTTAAGCCCGATTTTGCTTCAATGCCGGTTACCTGCGACGATGCAGCTGTGGCTGTTCTGGAAAAATCACATATTAAAGTTGCCTTAACAAAAGTTGGTTCTCCGTATGTCATCGCTTCTATGAATGAAAATTTGGTTGAAAATCCGAATGCAAAAGTAGTCTCTTGGGAAAGAAACGGCGGCTATCTCTTGGGTAGTGATTTAATTGTGAATAATAAAGTGCTCAATTTACTTCCCACTCGCGATGCAATATTTCCTATTCTCATTGCTATTATTTTTAGTATAGAAGAAGGCGTTTCTTTGTCTGTTTTGATTGATTCTAAACTTCCTCACCGTTTTACTTTTTCCGATGCGATTAATAACAAAACCAAGGGTTGTGAATCTTATAGCATCAACCTTGGCAAAATCATTATAAACTCTTTTTCTCCAAAAGACTCCGGCGCAGTGAAACTGAGTTTTAGTTCAAAAAACATTAATCAAGAAGCAAGGAATATTAAATCACACTTAGAAAAATACTTTAATTCTACTTTAGGTTATTCCGAAATTGAATCGTTAGATTATCTTGATGGTATTCGTATTTCTTTTTCAGGCGGTGATATTGTGCATCTTCGTCCCTCGAGTAACGCTCCAGAATTTCGATTTTACGTTACCGCCGATACTAATGAGCGCAAGCACAAGCTTCTTGCCGACTGTTTTGTTATTATCCCTCTCATGATCTCTGATATTGTATAATCCCGTTATTGGCTAAAAAGTTTTTTTGGTTGTATAATAAAATGAGCATGAAAACCCTTGTTGTAAAAAAACCTTGGGGGCAATTTGACCAATTCACCCGAAGTGAAGTGACTACGGTAAAGATTCTTTCAATTAACCCAAGTACTTATCTCAGTCTTCAATACCATAATCATCGAGATGAGTTTTGGCGTGTCATCTCCGGGCATCCAGTTTTAACCATCGGCAAAAGGAAGATAAATGCAAATCCTGGAGATGAATTCGTGATTCCTAAAAAAGAGCTACATAGGATTGAAGCTGAAGCTGATCCTGTAGTTGTGCTCGAAATTTCTTATGATAACAATTTTGACGAAAACGACATCGTTAGATTAGAAGACAAATATGGCCGAACTTAAAAAGAAAAAAATAATAAAGTCAGGACGCTTAGATGGGTCAGGATCTCGAATCAAGAAATCTTTGATAAGAATTCAAAAAAATTCTAAGCGGGTAATTCATCGTACTCTTGCGGAAATTCAAAGAAGAAGGAGGGTAAAGCAAACCAGAAAAGTTACTGTTCTTGATTTAAAGAGATCAAGACATAATCCGATTATAGAGCCTACGCCCGAGCGATATTGGGATTCGAAAGCCACGTTTAATCCAACTGCGTTTTACAAAGACGGTAAAGTACATATCATCTATCGGGCGATTGGGGAGTCTGATAATTCTGTTCTGGGATATGCAGAGAGCGATGACGGTTCGACTATCTCTCATAGATTCCCCATGCCTATTTATTTTCATTTCATGCGACAGAACAAAGATCGATTTTTGTCACCGATTTCTTACAGTTCGGGCGGAGGATGGGGCGGCGGTTGCGAAGATCCTAGGGTCACTCTTCTTGGAGACAAATTGTATATGATTTACACCGCTTTTGACGGATGGGGCTCCGTGCGCGTTGCTTTGACTTCCATCGGCTTGGATGATTTTATCGCTCGGCGTTTTGATTGGAAAAAACCGGTTCTAATTTCTCCACCCGGAGAGATACATAAAAATTGGGTGCTTTTTCCGGAGAAAATTGGCGATAGGTACGCAATCTTACATAGCTTTGCCCCGAAAATCCTTGTTGAGTACTTTGACAGCTTGGATGAACTTGACGGGAAAAAATTTATAAAGAGTAATAACACCAGGCCCGTGGATCCAAGTCGGACCTGGGACAGCTGGTTCCGCGGAGTAGGTCCAAGTCCGATTAAAACCAAATATGGATGGCTGGTTATTTATCAGGCTATGGACTATCGCAATTCGGACAAATATAAACTTGGAGCCATGATTTTGGATATAAAGGATCCAACTAAAATTTTATACCGTTCCAATCAGCCCATTCTCGAGCCGGATGAATGGTACGAAAATGAGGGTTTTAAATCCGGAGTGGTATATTCTTGCGGGGCAATCGTCAAGCAAGGTCAATTATTCGTTTATTACGGCGGGGCCGACAAAGTTTCTTGCGTAGCGACCGCTGATCTTGAAAAATTTTTAAAAGAGCTTATTCATTCCAGCACTTCCAAACTAAAAAGTGAAAAGATTGAAAATTAATTTATATGAAACTATTACGGAAAGTTAAGTCAATAGAAGTAAAAAGATGTTTCGTAATTTCAGACCTTGTAAAACAGAAGGATTTGCCTAAAGCAAAAAAAGTAATTTTATGGTTGCCAGAAGAAATGCTTGATTTAATAATCAAGGGAACATTGATAAAACGCTTCAAAACTTATAATAAAATGCAATGGTATACTGGGATTGTTGAAACAAATGAAGTTGGGGTGTGGAAAAAAGCTGGTGGTTTGCCGCTGGCTTGGACCCGCGGTTCACTTCAAGAAACAGCGCATTTTGTCGAACAAATCCTTCAAAAAAATCCAAAAAAACTTTCTAAACGTTCTAGAACAGCCATTCCCGGCATTTTAAAAAATTCTCTTTCTATAATTCAAAAAGAGAAATATTTATTTCCCATTATACTGCCAGGCGGCACTATGGGAAGAAAAGGTCTTAAAAAAATGAAAGGCGACATCGACGATGGTTGTATGCGTGCTATTGCGCTTGCGGTAAGTGGAAACAAAACAGTTAAAGCATATATTGGTAAGATAAATAAAAAATAATTTTATGTTTGTTGTAAAAAGATCGCATCACAATCCAATTCTTGTTCCGGACAAAGACCATTACTGGGAAGCCTTTGCCACTTTTAATATGAGCGTGGTAAAAAAGGGCAAAATGTTTTACGGCGTTTATCGCGCTATATCCGCCGTGGATAAATTACGTACCCCAGAGAGGATTTCGATAATAGGTATCGGCCAAAGTAAAGATGGCAAAGATTTTGAAAAACGCGCGCCTTTTATCACACCGCAAGAAGAATGGGAAAAATACGGCTGTGAAGATCCCCGCATCACTTATTTTGAGGGAAATTATTATGTATTTTATACAGCGCTTTCAAGATATCCGTTTAAAGCGAGCGGGATCAAGGTTGCGGTTGCTGTTTCCAAAAATCTAAAAAAAATAAAAGAGCGGCATTTGGTAACATCCTTCAATGCCAAAGCGATGACACTTTTTCCGGAGCGGATAAACGGAAAGGTAACCGTGATTTTATCGGTCAACACAGACATGCCTCCTGCAAAAATTGCTATAGCGCAAGTGGATAATATAGAAGAGTTATGGAATCCTTCGTTTTGGGAAAAATGGTACAAAGAGATAGACCAACATGTCATCGATCTGAAGAGATTTCCATATGATCACATCGAAGTCGGCGCTACGCCTGTAAAAACTTCTGAAGGCTATCTCCTCGTTTACTCTCATATTCAAAACTATTTTTCTTCTCCGGAAAATTTTAGTCGTATTTTTGGGGTCGAGGCGGTAATTTTAGATTTCAATAATCCGCTTAAAATTATCGGGCGCACCCGAGGTCCCTTGCTCGTTCCATCAGAATCGTACGAACTTCTGGGTCATGTTCCAGATGTTGTTTTTCCGACCGGCGCGATTATAAATAAAAACATTCTTACCGTATATTACGGGGCGACTGATATGACCGTGTGTATGGCTCACGTGAATCTGACGGATCTTATGGGCACGATACTTCCCCAGACCGATACTCGCTGGCATCTCAAGCGTTCTCTTCAAAATCCGATAATTACGCCCATCAAAACGCATGCCTGGGAAGCGAAAGCGACATTTAATCCGGCTGCTTTGCGTATAGGCAATACGACGCATTTACTATACCGGACACTTTCCGACGACAATACTTCTTACATTGGTTATGCTTCAACCAAGGATGGCATTACCATAGACGAGAGATTGTCGGAGCCGGTATATGTTCCGAAAGAGGACTTTGAATTAAAAAAAGTTGCCGGAAGAAATTCGGGCTGTGAAGATCCTCGGCTGACTAAAATAGGGAAAGTTATTTATATGTGCTATACGGCGTTTGACGGTGTTAATCGTCCGAAAGTTGCCATTACTTCCATAACCGAGAAAAATTTTCTTGAGAGAAAATGGAAATGGGAAAAACCGGTTGTTATTACGCCACCCGATTTTGACGAAAAGGATGCTTGCATCTTTCCAGTCAAAGACAGGGGGGAGTATTTTATTTTGCATAGAGTGGGAGATGAAATATGCGGAGATTATTTCAAAACTTTAAATTTCAAACTAGAAACCGTCAATAAATGTATTAATATCATAGGACCTCGAATAAACAGCTGGGACTCCGCGAAGGTTGGCATCTCGGCGCCGCCGATAAAAACAAAAAAGGGCTGGCTGCTCTTGTATCATGGAGTTTCCAAAAGCCATACCACTTATCGTATTGGAGCGATTCTGCTCGATCTAAAAGATCCGACGATAGTGATTTCCCGCACCGCTGATCCGATATTCGAGCCTAAAGAACCATACGAAAAAGTCGGGATCATTAATAATGTTGTTTTTCCCTGCGGGATGACGGAAAAAGACGGACTGCTTTATATTTACTACGGCGGCGCCGACACGGTCGTCGGAGTGGCCACAATAGAACTGGAGGTTGTTTTGAAAGCTTTGACGAGAGATCTAAAAAAGAAAAAATAATTATATCTTAATTCCCAATCTTTCTAAATCCTCCTTGCCCCATATACCAGTCAGGGTATTTACGATGATTCCTCCCATGAATGATATTCTGGTTGAATTTTCTGATTCCGTTGTATCTTTTCTATATTTTTCTAGATCTTCTCGTGTAATTGATCCCTTTGTGTAATTTTTTATTCTATACCACATCTTTGCATCTTTCTCATTTAAGTCATTCAAATCCATTGCGATCTCTCTTAGAATATTTTGTCGTTCGGCAATAAGTGCTGCTATTTCTGCACGAAAAGCTTTCATATCGATTGGTTTTTTGGCTTCAACATTGCCCGGTTGGGGCGACATATCCGGTGACATAGATTCCATTGTATATGATATAATAAACGTATGCAAATAAATTTACAGGGTAAAAATATCGAGCTGACGGAGAATGTTAAGAATTATGTTTCTAAAAGAGTGACCAATTTAGGCAAATTGCTTTCCAGAATTGAGGAAGAGGGAGGGAAAGTGATGGTAAATATGGATTTGAGTAGATCCACCCAACACCACAAATCGGGCGAAATTTTTCACGCGGATTGTTTAGTTAAAATAGACGGAAAAGAATTTTATTCCAGCGCCGACAAGGAGGATTTGTATCAAGCGATAGATACCATCAAAGATAGTCTTTACAATGAAATAAATAAAAACAAAGACCGTTCACAGACTCTCCTGTATCGCGGCGCTCGCAGTATCAAAAAAATGCTGAAAGGACTTTCTAAAAGGAATCCTTTCACTTCCAAATACTAATCTACGCTATAGCGTAGATTGAAATCTTTCCAGTCAATCTCTTTCTTGCTTTCTGGGAGGACTTTTTTGATTGCAAACTGGTTGTTTGCAAGTTCTGCATCGGTGATAATGATTCTTTTTGTTTGAAACCCGCCTTCGCCAAGACTTCGTCGGGCAAGGAAAAAAGTTCTGGGCCAAGAGGCGTAAGCTCTGAATTTGTTGTAATTTTTTACAGCATTATCAGTTAAATCTATCAATCCATCTTCTTTTTTTATTTTCTTGCAGTAAGTGGCTTTTTTTTCATCTTGTTCTTCTCCCCCTGCGAAGGGGGAGTGGCCGAAGGCCGAGGGGGTCTGTAATAATTTCACCAAAAGATCCCCGCCTATTTTTACCAGACGCTTGCGTAAGTCCGGTGTTTTTTCGTCTGGCAAAATGGAAACTTTTTCTTGCGCGATAATCGGTCCGGAATCCAATTCGAACTTCATTTTTTGAATAGTAACGCCTGTTTCACTATCGCCATTTAATATTGCCGATTCGACTGGCGAAGCTCCGCGATATTTGGGCAGGAGGGAATAATGGATATTGAGCGAACCCAGCTTCGGCATGTTCAGTATCTCTTCCGGTATTATTTTTCCGTAAGCGACAACCAAAAAGAAATCTGGAATATTTTGCTCACCACGAAAATTTTCTGCTGAAAATTTTCTCTGTCCGTCGTCGCCACTCCTCCCAAGGGTTCTCAAAACATCCCAGATTTCTTTTTGGTCTAGTTTTTCTGGCTTCAGGCAAGGGATGCTGTTTTTTTCCGCAAAGAGAGAAGTCGGGGAGGCTTGCATGCGCATTCCTCTGCCTTTCTTAGCATCGGGAGATGTTACTATTAAAGACGGCAAAAATCCGTTTTTTTTCAAAATTTCAAGCGTTTCGCTTGCCACCTCTGGCGTTCCCCAAAATACAAAATTTATTTTATTCATAAAGCTTTCAGCTAAAAGCAAAACCTATAAACTATTTCTGCGGAACTTCCGCTTTTACATCTTTAGCATGATCAATGAAAAGTATGCCATCCAGATGGTCCGTTTCATGCTGGAAAATTTGCGCTAACAGTCCCGACGCGCCTCTAGTAAATTTTTTGCCGTTTTCATCATAAGCTATAACGGTTGCTTTGGTGGACCTAAAAGTTTTGCCATAAAGTGGGCGCACGGAAAGACAGCCTTCTGGCATCCATTCTTTTTCCCGGGAAAGTTTGGAGATTTTTGGATTTATGAAAATAAGATCTTTAATTTTTTCTTTTGTTTCGACTTTTCCCACAATATTATTTTCATTTAGTAATATTTCTTCTCTACCTTTGAATTTTTCTTCTCTTTTTTGGGAAAAATCTTTTGCAAATATTTTACCAGAGACAATAAAAATGCGTAAAGAGTATCCAATTTGCGGCGCCGCGACGGCAACACCATCATCTTGACTTTTCAGCGCTTCAGACATTTCTTTCAATATCTTTTTTATTTTAGTTGTTTTTATATCGCGCGCAGGCACTTCTTTCGCTATAGTTCGTAGCCTTTTTTCTTTTTTTTGCAAAATTTTTTTTAGCATTGTGTTTTAACAGTTCCTAGAACCCAATATCTAAAACCCGGTTCTACTTAAGTTCTTTTAGATATTCTAAAAGTTTCGGCAATTTTACTGTTTCTTGAGATCTGGTGCTCATATCTCGCACTATGACGGCATTATCCAGCGCCTCTTTAACTCCAAAAATAAGCACATAAGGAATAGCCAGTTTCTCCGCAATTGCCAACTGAGAACCCAGGCTGTCTTTAGAAAGAGATTGGGCGATTGGTATATGCGCCTTACGAAGGATTTCAATGATATTTAAGCTTTTTAATTTTGCTTCCGAACCAAGTTGGATGAAATAAATTTTTGGTTTTTTTAATATGCGAGGCGCAAGTTTTTTATACCAAGGCGCGGCGACGATTCTATCTACACCTATGGAAACTCCCACCGCCGGAACATCTTTCTTGCCTCCAATTTGACGAGCTAAATAATCATAACGTCCGCCGCCCGCCAGAGCCATTGGCGCATCATTTTCCATCTCTCCCTGTCCTGTAATCTCAAAAACAGTGCGAGTATAATAGGAAAGTCCGCGCACTAAGTTTTTATTTATATTGTAAGCTATATTCATTTCTTCCAGATATTCCAATACTTCTTTGAAATGTTTTTTGCAAGCAG
>ERZ1292629.2502-Hain-H43-01um-R1-2502-length-15330-cov-5_pt1 | contig 15330 bp, 13 predicted proteins | sample MGYA00564399_ERZ1292629 | MGnify/ENA primary metagenome ERZ1292629 (study PRJEB36523, sample SAMEA6512636) | groundwater metagenome | collected 2019-01-08 | study: AquaDiva: Metagenomics assemblies of 32 groundwater samples
TACACATTATTACGACAAAATCGGAGTCGCGATAATTGAGTTGGATGCGTCACTTTCAACGGGCGACAGAATAAAATTTGTCAGAGGCGGGGAGGATCTTTTTGAGCAAACGGTAGATTCAATACAAATTGAACACGAGAAGAAGGGAAATGCCAAAAAGGGGAGCGTAATAGGTTTAAAAACAGAAAAAGATGTTAAAGAGGGAGCAGAAGTATACAAAACAAATTAGGTGGGGAAAAGCTCCTGATATAAAGTTAAGAATAAAGCAAATTGGCCGGTCCGTTAGGTTGGAGTGGCCCGGTGGAGGCGAGATACATTGTTTAAGGTCAAAAAACGCAAACACCGGAGCTTGCGCCAGGATTTGGGGGCTTTCCAGAATTTGGCAGGAAACTCTCAATCTTAGTCCGGCCTATATCATCGAAGTTATCTCGGAAAAGTTTGACAACTTGCCCAAAAAACAGCAGGACGCGGTTCTTCTTCATGAATTGGCTCACATTCCCAACAATTTTTCGGGCAGTCTTATTCCCCACATCAGAAGGGGTAAAAGAAAGTTTTCGGGAAAAGTAGCCAGGTTGATTAGAGATTATGAAACTAATAATATTACACGGTGACTTTACCGCCAAATCTTACGAAAGGCTTTCCAAATTCATTTCGGAAGCCAAAAAAAGAGGTTGGGAAATAAGTGATTATGACCATGAGACGGTCGGCAATCAAAGCCTTTTTGCCGGGGAAAGATTTGTTGTCTTGCGCGATTACAAAACGCTAAACAAAAAAGATATTTCAAAACTCAATAACTATCCGGGAACCCTGGTAATTTACAACGAAGGGAATATCCCCCAGACTTTTTTAAAAACGCTGACCAATCCGAAAATTGAAGAGTTTAAACTGCCCAAAATAATATGGAATTTTCTCGACAATTTTTCAATCAGACTATTCCATGAAGTAATAAAGACGGAACCGGTTGAATTTGTTTTTTCTCTGCTGGCAAAGCGCTTCAGAGATTTATATTGGGTGCAAGTTTCTCCCGAAACTCTTTTATATCAATCATGGCGGATTTCTAAATTAAAAAAACAAGCAAGTAATTATTCAACAAATCAATTGAGCCGCTTAATCAATAAACTGGCCGAAATAGATATTAAAGTTAAAACATCAAAAGCAAATTTAACTTCCTCTCTTGATTTCTTGTTCCTAACAAAGCTAGAATGAATTTCACCCATCATGATAATTGATCCATCAATTTTTAAAGCCTACGATATCAGGGGGATTTACCCCGGACAATTGGATGAAAATCTGGCTTACAAAATTGGTCAGGCATACACCGCGGTCATAAAACCCCAAGGAGAGGTTTTAGTGGGTGAAGACGTCAGGCTATATTCAAAAGTTCTTAAAAATAATCTGATCAGGGGTTTAAATGACGCCGGTGTCGGTGTTATCGATGCGGGACTCATTTCTACGGACATGCTTTATTTTGGCGTCGGCAACTACAAAACGGACGGCGGCATCCAAGCAACGGCTTCTCATAATCCGCCCGAGTGGCATGGTTTCAAAATGGTTAAAAAAGGCCCCGTGCCAATGACATTGGAATCAGGTATTGGTGATATCCGCGATTATGTTTCAAATTTTAAACCGATTGTGGCTGCGGCTAAGGGCTCTCTGACAAATTTAGATATCTGGAATGATTATTGTAAATTGGTTTTATCATGGATAGACACAACAAAAATTAAGCCGCTGAAAATTGTTATCAATCCAAATTTTGGCTTGGCCGGATTGATCCTTGAAAAAATTGTGGAAATTGGCAATCTTCCGCTTCAATTAATCAAATTAAATGCAGAACCCAATGGCAATTTTCCCAAGGGCAGACCGGATCCGTTTATTCCGGAAAATAGAAATGAATTAATAAAATTGGTGGCTGAATCAAAAGCTGATTTGGGTATCGCCTGGGATGCGGATTCCGATAGAATTTTTTTCTGCGCTGATGGAGGTGTTTTTATCGAGCCTTATTATTTAAACACGATTCTAATTAAACAAATGCTCAAGAAATCCCCGAATGAAAAAATAATTTATGACCCCCGTTACACCTGGGCTTTATTGGATGCAATAAACGAAAATGGCGGAGAGCCTGTTTTGGTAAGGGTGGGGCATTCATATATAAAAGAGGCAATGATTAAATATAACGCTCTTTTTGCGGCAGAATCGAGCGGACACACCTATTATAGAGATTATTGGCATTCGGATTGCGGAATGATACCTGCAGTCCAAATATTGGAATTTCTTTCTGAAAGCGGTCGTAAATTATCTGAAGTTGTCAAAGATGTTATGAATAAATATTACATTTCCGGAGAAATAAATAATAAGATTAAAGATAAAGAAGGTAAAATAAATGAAATTGCCGAAAAATATAAGGATGCCAAACAATCAAGACTGGACGGGATTGCTATTGAATACGACGATTGGCGTTTTTGCGTCAGACCTGCAAACACGGAATCCCTTTTAAGACTGACGCTGGAAGCAAAATCACAGGAACTGATGGAAGAAAAACGAGATGAAGTTTTGGCTTTAATCAGATCTTAATATGAGAATAATAGATAGTAGAGAAGAAATTGCCAAGATTGATAAAGAAAATGTTTTGGGGTCAATCGAAGCATTGCCCGATCAGTTATTACATGCCTGGCAAGATGCATCCAAAATCAGCGTTCCGGAGAGTTATAAAAGTATAAAAAATATTGTGATGACCGGTATGGGGGGATCCGGTTTGGGAGCCAGAGTAATTGAATCGCTTTTTGCCGATTCGTTAAAATATCCTCTGATTAAAATAAATGATTATCAACTTCCCGAGTGGGTAAATGAAGATACCTTGGTGATTTGCTCAAGTTATTCGGGCGAAACGGAAGAAACGATTGCCAATGTAAAAGAAGCCATAAAACGAAAAGCAAAATGGATGGCAATAGGAGCCGGAGGTACTTTAATAAAAATGGCTCAGGAATACAAAGTTCCCTATTACCAAATTCAACCCAAATATAATCCCTCCAATCAGCCGCGTATGGCCATCGGTTATTCAATTATCGGACAACTGGTTTTAGCAGCCAAAGCAGGAATAATTTCTTTTGACAAAGATGATCTCGAAAAAGCTGTTTCGGCGATGAAAACGATTGTTGACAAAGATCAGGCAAAACAACCGGCCCTGAGAATGAAAGATAAAATTATTTTTTTTCTGGCGGCCAGACATCTTATCGGCGCCGCCCACACAATTAATAATCAGCTTAATGAGAATACTAAAAATTTTTCAGCTGATTTTGTAATTCCTGAACTCAACCACCATCTTATGGAAGGATTGAAATATCCTTCAAAAAATCCTTCAAATCTGTTTGCCTTTCTTATTAAATCACCTCTTTATCCCGAAAGAATCAGACAAAGATTTGAAATAACAGAAGATGTTATTTGGAAAAACAAAATAGAAAGTTATTCTTTTGAAGCAAAAGCAGAAACTAAGCTTGCCCAAGTTTTTGAGCTAATCCAATTCGGAACTTATGTAGATTTTTATTTATCAATTCTCTATAAACAAAATCCCGCTCCAATCCCTTGGGTGGATTACTTTAAAGTTAAATTAGGCCAGCCACTGGGAAAATGACCTCGCGGGTCGACCTCGCGGGTTGAATTGAACATACAAAAGATTGACCTTTTGCCCTTTATCTTTTACTATTAATTTATGACTGCCCTTCCCCTGATTGCTTTTTTTAAGGATATTGATAAAAACGATATTCCTTTGGTCGGTGGAAAGGGGGCCAACTTGGGCGAGATGACTCAGACCGGATTTCCGGTTCCTGACGGCTTTGCCGTTACCGTTCCCGCTTATGAAATGTTTATTCAGAATAATAATTCCGAAAGAAGAATCTTGGATATATTAAAAGTACTCGATATCAACGATCCTGAACAATTAAACCAAGCCTCAAAAGACATTAAAAAAATAATCTTGACCGGAAAATACCCCGATATTGTTGCCAAAGAGATTATTAAAGCCTATAAACACTTATCGGGTCGGTTTGGCAGTGCCTTGGTGGCTGCGAGATCCTCGGCGACCGCGGAAGACCTTCCCAAAGCTTCCTTTGCCGGCCAGCAGGAAACTTTTCTGAATATCAAAGGCGAAGCCAACCTGCTTGTCAAAGTTAGGGAGTGTTGGGCTTCCCTTTTTACACCCAGGGCAATTTTTTACAGAAGCGAAAATAAGATACCTCAAGGCAGTGAAAAAATTTCCGTGATCGTTCAAAAAATGGTTCAATCCGAGTCTTCGGGGGTCATGTTTTCCATTGACCCGGTATCCAATCAAAAAGACAGGATTGTGATCGAGGCCGTTTGGGGATTGGGGGAAACGATTGTTCAGGGTTCTGTGGTTCCCGATACCTATGTTGTGCAAAAAGAAACCTTTTCTATTCTTTCAAAAGAGATTTCCAACCAATCGGTACAACTTATCAGAAAGGGAACGGAAACTAAAGAAAGAGAAGTGTCAAAAAAGTTTATCGGTGTTCAAAAGATTTCCGATGCTGATATCGTCACTCTGGCCAGGCTGGCGGACAAACTTCATCAACATTACTACTTTCCCCAAGACATCGAATGGGCCAAAGAAAAAGGCTCGCTCGGCGGACAAGGCAAAATTTATATCGTTCAGACAAGACCGGTGACAACATTAACTAATAACTCAAAACTTAGAACTAATAACTTAGAAATTAAAACAGCAGAAATACCGATTTTATCCGGTGCGGGGTCATCGCCCGGAATAGGCACGGGACCGGTAAAAATTCTCAAATCTCCTAAGGAAATTTCAAAGATAAAAGAGGGCGATGTGCTTGTCGCTCCCATGACTTCCCCCGATTATGTCCCGGCCATGAAAAAGGCAGCGGCAATAGTAACCGACCAGGGAGGACAAACTTCCCACGCCGCTATTGTCTCCAGAGAAATGGGTATTCCTTGCGTGGTGGGAACCAAAAATGCGACCAAGATTCTTAAAGAAGGAAATATCGTCACCGTCGACGGAAAAGAAGGAAAAATCTACTTGGGGACAAAAATAAAAGTATTACAAGTAAAACAAGTAGAACAGGTAGTGCGAGCAAGAAAAATAAAAACGGCAACAAAATTATATGTCAACTTGGCCGAACCCGAGCAGGCCTTGCGGATTTCAAAATTGAACGTCGATGGGGTAGGGCTGTTGAGGGCTGAATTTATCATGGCAAATATCGGCATTCATCCCAAAGAAGCTATTAAAAGAAAAACCCAGGTCAAATTTATTGCCAGACTCGCCGATGATTTGTCAACCTTTTGTAAACATTTTAAACCCCGCCCGATAATTTACAGGGCAACGGATTTTAAAACCAATGAGTACCGGTCGCTGGAAGGAGGGAAATTTTGGGAGCCCCAGGAGCCAAACCCGATGCTTGGATATAGAGGTGCCTTCAGATATGTATCCGATCCTGAAGTTTTCAATTTGGAACTGGCGGCAATTAAAATGGTCAGGGAAAAACACGAAAATTTTCATTTAATGATTCCTTTTGTCAGGTCTCCTGAAGAATTGGCCAGGGTGAGAAGATTGGTCGCGACCGAAGGACTATTTAAAAATCCGTCTTTTAAATTTTGGATGATGGTAGAGCTTCCGGTAAATGTAATCCTGCTCAAAGACTTCATTAAAGTGGGCATAGACGGAGTGTCAATCGGTTCCAACGACTTAACCATGCTCATTGAGGGCACCGATAGGGATAACTCCGAAGTATCTCAGGCTTTTAACGAACTTTCGCCCGCGGTATTATGGGCTATTAAGCGGGTAATAAAAATATGCAACAAACATCATATTACCTCGTCTATCTGCGGCCAATCGGTGTCTGTATACGACAGTCTGGTGGAATTGTTGGTTAAAAAAGGGATCACCAGCGTGTCCGTTAATCCGGATGCAATAAATAGAGTCAGGGGAGTAATATTAAATGCGGAAGCGAAGATGGTGGAAAAGTTAAATTAATATATGGCCAAAATCAAACACATCTGGGCGAGAGAAATACTGGATTCAAGGGCAAAACCGACAATCGAAACCGCCTGCCTGCTTGATAGCGGCCACGTTGCGGTGGCCTCGGTCCCGGGCGGAACATCAACCGGCAGTCACGAATCTTTGGAACTGAGAGACGCGGATATCGGGCGCTATAAAGGATTGGGTGTTCTAAAAGCGGTTGAGAATGTAAATATGATATTGGGCCCGGCTCTCATCGGCATGGATCCATCCGATCAGGCAGGCATCGACGCCAAGCTAACCGGCCTTGACGCGACCGAGAAAAAAGCCAAATACGGAGCCAACGCAATTCTATCCGTCTCGGCCTCGATTGCCAAAGCGGGCGCGCTGGCAAATTCTTTATCGCTGCACAATTGGCTCAATGAAATAGCAAAAAATTCGGGACTGGAGGCCAAAGAAAAAATACCCACCCCGCTGCTCAATATGATTAATGGCGGTAAACACGGCGCCGGAAATTTGGACTTTCAGGAATTTTTGGTCATTCCCGCCACCAATAAAAATTATTCGGAGGGGCTGCAAATGTCCGTCGAGATTTATTACGCCGTGGGCGAAAACCTGATCCGCAGGGGGGCCATCCATTCCGTCGGCCATGAGGGAGGCTATGCTCCCAATCTTTTTACGAACGCCGACGCTTTGGAGCTTTTGCTTGAATCGATCAAAGAAACTCCTTATTCAATGGGCAGAGACGTGTTTCTGGGACTGGATGTGGCGGCCGATTCGTTTTACAAAGATGGGAATTACACCATCAGGGATAAATCGGCTCCGCTGGACGATAACGGCCTTCTTGAATACTATAAGTTTTTGAACAGTCAGTATCACCTGGCGGTATTGGAAGACCCCTTTTCCGAAGACGCTTGGGACAGTTGGAAAAGAATTAACGAAGCCTTTGAAAATCAGGTCTTAATTGTCGGCGATGATTTATTGGCCACCAATCCCAAAAGAGTCGCCAAAGCCGCCGCCGAAAAGGCCTGCAATGCCATCCTCATTAAACCGAATCAAATAGGAACAGTCATCGAGACCATTCAGGTCATCAAGATGGCCAGGGATTTGAAATGGAAGGTGGTAGTCAGTCACCGTTCGGGTGAAACAAACGATTCTTTCATTGCCGATTTTGCCGTCGGCGTCGGCGCCGATTTTGTTAAATTCGGCGCTCCCGCCAGAGGAGAAAGAGTGGCCAAATATAATCGACTGCTGTCGATAGAAAAGGAGTTATGAAATTTGTCTGTTTGCTTGTTCTTGACGGTTGGGGACTGGCATGCGATGGCCCCGGAAACGCCATTTCTCAGGCAAATATTGTCAACATGAAGAAGTATTGGGCATCATTTCCCCATACCCAACTGATTGCCTCGGGAGATAGTGTCGGGCTTCCCAGAGGAGAAGCGGGAAATACGGAAACGGGGCATCTAAATCTGGGAGCAGGCAGAACCGTTTATCAAGACCTCGCCCGCATCAGTATGTCTATCGCCGACGGTTCATTTTTGTCAAATAAAGCCCTAAACGGAGCCATGACCCACGCTAAAAATAATAATTCCAACCTGCATGTCATGGGTCTGATCGGAGCCAGCGGCGTCCATTCCAACCTGGAGCATTTGTACGCCATAATTCAGTTGGCAAAAATAAATAAAATCCAAAATTTATTCCTGCATCTTTTCAGCGACGGCAGGGATTCCCCCCCCACCTCCTCAAAAAACTACATCAGATCAATCCGCACCGTTATCGAGAAAGAAGGAGTAGGAAAAATAGCCTCAATTATGGGCCGGTACTGGGCTATGGACCGCGACCGGCGTTGGGACAGAACCGAAAAAGCCTATTTGGCTTTAACTCAAGGGGTTGGTCATTTGGTTAAAACACCCGAAGAAGCCATTGAATTTTCTTATTCAATGGGAAAAACGGATGAATTTATCGAGCCCGCATTGATCTGCGACCAAACGGGCAAACCTCTTGCCAAAATAACCGATAATGATTCGGTCATCTTTTTTAATTTCAGAATTGACCGGCCAAGGCAATTGACAGCCGCGTTCGTAGCCAAAAATTTTTCCGATCAGAGCATGGTCTTGGATTTTGACCCATATCTGGAAAAGTATGAAAAAACAAATTTATTCTCCCGAGTCTCAAAATATCAACAAGTTTTTAACAGAAAAACAAAACTCAACAACTTATTTGTTGTCACCATGACCGAATACAGCAAATCGTTGCTTAAAGAAGGCGTCCAAGTCGCTTTTGAACCGGAAACCGTATCCGTTCCGTTAGGAAAAGTGTTATCCGATGCCGATCTCAGACAATTAAGAGTGTCCGAATCCGAGAAAGAAAGGTTTGTAACTTATTATTTCAACGGACTAAGGGAGTTGCCCTTCCCGGGTGAGGATAGAATTATTATTCCCTCACCCGATGTGTCCACTTACGATCAAAAACCGGAAATGTCGGCTTACGAACTGACCGAAAGCGTCCTAAATCAAATCAGATCCGGGCCTGCACAATCATTTATTCTAATAAATTTAGCCAATCCCGATATGGTCGGACACACCGGCAATATCGGTTCGGCGGTAAAAGCCTGTGAAGTTGTAGATATCTGTGTGAGTAAAATTGCCACGTCCGTCCTGGCCAAGGGCGGAACATTATTAATTACCGGCGACCACGGAAACGTTGAAGAAATGATAAATAACACTACCGGAGATATCGATACCGAACACAATACCAACCCGGTTCCTTTTATCGCTATCGGCAACAATTATTTGGGAAAATCAAATACGCTTGCGTCGGGAATTTTGGCCGATGTTGCTCCTACTGTTTTGAAATTACTTAATATTCCCGCTCCCTCGGCCATGACCGGCCGAGACCTTCTTGAAGGACTTTAACCAACCAGTCACCTCCGAGGTGGCCGAATGGACTCCTCGGAGGGTGGGTTTTTGTGAGAGAATTTTGCTCTATATGTTTCCACGATTATCGGGCATATCGAAATTGCAATTATAACCAGAATTACGAAATGAAAATTCGCCTTAACTACCGGTAAATTACCGAAAAAATATCCCGTCCACAGAAATAAAGAAACCCATGTTATTCCGCCCACGATATTGTAGGCAATAAAATGCCCGTAGTTCATTTTTGCGACACCGGCGACAAAAGGGGCAAACGTTCTGATAATCGGCACAAATCTCGCCAAGACAATCGCCTGACCGCCGTATTTATCATAAAACTTTTGCGTTCGAATCAAATATTCTTTCTTTATTAATTTCGTGTCCCTCTCAAAAATTTTCGGCCCGATAAAGTGCCCAATCCAATAGTTAATCGTATCGCCCAGAATTGCAGCCAGTAAGAAAAGCAAATAAAGCCAGTAAATATTTAGAGACGAAGTAACCGCCAGCGCTCCGGCTGCAAAAAGAAGCGAATCCCCGGGCAAAAATGGTGTCACCACAAACCCCGTTTCCATAAAAATTATCAAAAACAAAAGCCCATAGGTAACACTTCCGTATTGAGCTATAATCATAGCCAAGTTCTTATCCAGGTGAAGAAAAATATCAACAACAGTCTTAATTACTTCAGCCATGAATAAATTCTATACGATTGAGGTTAATTTGTATATCTTCTAATAAGGCCGACGACTTTGCCTTGGATGCGGACATTTTTGACAAAAATCGGCGACATGGCCGCATTGGCCGGTTCAAGTCTGATTCTTGTGGTCTCTTGGAAAAATCTTTTTAATGTGGCCATGCCGTTGTCCAAAAGGGCGACGACGATTTCGCCGTTTCTGGCCTCCTCGGTTTGTTCGATAACCACGAAATCTCCGTCTCTGATTTGTTCTTCGATCATCGATTCACCCCGAACCTGAAGAACATAGACATTCTTTTTTTGGCTTAGGAAGTTGGAGGGAATCCCGGTAGTTGCGTTGGGGTCCGTATAGGGTTCTATCGGAGCTCCGGCGGCAATGTATCCCAAAATGGGAACATCTATACCCGTAGGGGAAAAATCGATATTTGGTTCTTTAAGTTCAATTGATCTTACTTTTCCCGATTTTCTTTTAATAAGACCTTTTTCCTGGAGTACCTGCAGGTGTTCATGAACGGTCGCCAGAGAAGAAACACCGATCGCGCCGGCAATCTGCTTTAGTGTGGGAGCGGAACCTGTCGACCGGATGGTTTGCCTCAAAAAGCTTAAAATTTGGGCTTGTCTTTTGTAAATTACCAACGCCATAATTCACTCTACGAATATTACCCGAAACTGTCAACTACATCTTTCTATATCCCTTTCTTCCCGATGTGTCAATAGCAATACACACCCGATGTGTACTGTACTTCTTTACTTCTTATTGCCAAGCCGGGGGCTTTAAACATACAATTACTTCATCGTGTTTAAAAAGTTTTTTGCGTTTTTTATTTCTTCGGTTCTTTTGTTCTTCAGTTTTTCCGCCGCCGGGGCGGAAGGCGAATTCCTGATAGACTCGACGGTTGAATATAAAGTTTCGGAAACGGGAATTACACGGGTAATCCACGCCATAACCCTCGAAAACGTCTTCTCAAACTTTTACGCAACCACCTATAAACTGCGGCTGGAAAATATAAAAGCAGACAATATCCGCGCCTACGACGATAAAGGGGAATTGGACAGTCAAACCGAGGTAGGGAACGAGACTGTCATCATTAATGTCAACTTCCCTGACCCGCTGGTAGGGAAGGGGAATCGGAGGGACTTTAATATTGCCTATAATGCAAGCGGCCTCGCCCAAAAAACCGGAGAGGTGTGGGAAATTTCAGCGCCCAAACTTTCCGACAAAAGCTCGTATAGATTTTACCAGGTCAGTCTATTGGTTCCGGATGGATTTAAATCCGAAGCCTACATGTCTCCCCAACCGGTGAACAGAGGCTATCTGGACGGATACAAAACTTTTGTATTCTCAAAAGAAACGGTCTCTAAAACAGGCATTACGGCCGGATTCGGAGACTTTCAGGTATTTTCCTTTAATCTTGCCTATCATCTTGAAAATCCTCTATCCGGAAACGCAGCCGTTGACGTTGCCATTCCCCCCGACACTTCTTTACAGAAAGTTTACTATGAAGTCATTAATCCCAAACCGCAAAACGTAAACATTGACGCTGACGGAAATTGGCTGGCAACTTTTATGCTCAAGCCCCGGGAGAGGATAGATGTAACGGTAAAAGGCAGCGTCCAAATATTTTCAGGACCCAGGCAATTCCCCAAACCGGCGGACGAAACGCTGGCTAAAAATCTGCTCCCCTCCGATTATTGGCAAACTGAAGATCCCGATATCTTAAAGTTGGCCTCTACTCTCAATACTCCCAAAAAAATTTACGATTTTGTTTCCACAAAATTGAAATACGATTACGACAGAGTCAAACCCAACGCCGTCCGCTTGGGGGCCAAAAAAGCCCTGGAATCGCCAAACAATGCCATCTGTATGGAATTTACCGATCTTTTCATTGCCATTGCCCGCGCGGCAGGTATACCTGCGCGAGAGATAAACGGCTACGCCTATACGGAAAATAAGGTGATTCAACCCCTGTCTCTTGTGGCCGACGTCCTGCACGCCTGGCCTGAATATTGGGATAAAGCCAAACAAACTTGGATACCGATCGACCCCACTTGGGCTTCAACCACGGGGGGTGTTGATTATTTTAATAAACTGGATTTAAGACACTTTACCTTTGTAATTCATGGAATAGACGCCTTAAAACCCTACCCGCCCGGCTCTTACAAACTGGGAACAAACCCCCAAAAGGACGTCTTTGTTAATTTTGGCAGTTTACCCGAAAATAGGAATCCAAAAATTACCCTCAGCTACAAAAAAGATAAATATAAACCTTTTGCCGATCAAAAAGTAACCGTCAACGTTGAGAATGCCGGGGCGCAGTCCGAATATAACGTGATTATAAAAACAATATTTGATAACGACGAAAAAGCCGAAGATCTAAATATGGGTACGATTCCTCCTTTTGCCCAAAGAGAGTTTAGCGTCACCATTCCCTTTTCCTTTTTTGCCGCCCAAACACCTGGAAATGTTTATGTTTTGTATAAAGACGAAAAGTTGATCATCCCCACAGCCAAAAGGGAGGTAATTATCCTAAATTTAATAATTATACTTCTGATTTTTGCCGTTATTACTTTCCTGCTTCTGGTCAAATTAGGGAAAATTAAACCGGAAAGAGTGTTATACTTAATTCATATTAAAAAATGAAGAAAATTATCAGAAATTATGTCTTAAATACCGTCTCTTTATATCTGGTGAGCCGGTTAAGCGAAGGACTGGTCTTTGCCAAAGGAATTGAAAGCCTCCTTCTGGCCGGAGTCGGAATTACTCTGGTATCTCTTTTTGTCAAACCAATAATAAATCTGCTTTTGTTGCCCATTAATCTGATTACTTTCGGTCTATTTAGGTGGGTATCTTCCGCGATCGCGCTCTATCTGGTAACCCTGGTCGTGCCGGGGATTATGATTTCCCGATTTTTCTTTGCCGGTCTTTCCACCCCCTGGATTGATATTCCGGCTGTCTCATTAGGCGGAGTATTCGCTTTTATCGCCTTCTCCTTTATTCTCTCCCTTTTCGTTTCCGCTATGACTTGGCTGACTAAGTAGTATAATATCTTTAATGAGGAATGTTTTACTTATTTCACAAATAATAGTTTCGGTTATTCTTATTTTTCTGATAACAATTCAGGCCAAAGGCAAAGGCTTGGGTAGTTCTTTCGGAGCCGGTTCCCAATCGTCCTTTAGCCGAAGGGGATTGGAAAAACTTTTGTACAAAGTTACCTTTATCACCTCCGGTTTGTTCGTCCTAATTTCAATTGCATCTCTGGTGCTTTGATGGCGTTTATGCGAAACCTGCGCTATTACTATAAATTTCTTATCGCTTTCATATCCAGATTTAAAGGTATCTTGTTAATTGGCTTAGTTGCCGGAATAATAATCTCTTTATCTCTAAAATTTATTTACCCGTTTTTTTCTTCCCGGTCGCAGGAAAGAATAGGCGTTATCGGAAAATATTCAACCGCAAATTTACCCCACTCAATTTTAAGTCTGATCAGCGGTGGTTTGACGGAAACAGAAACAACGGGGCTGATTAAACCCCAACTTGCTTCATCCTGGTCAGCTGGTGATGACGGCAAAACTTGGACCTTTCGCTTAAAAGACGGGGTAAAATGGCAGGACGGGAAAGAAATCACCAGCGACGATCTGGTTTATACTTTTTCGGACGTTGCGGTAGAAAAACCGGACCGCAAAACAATTGTCTTTAGGTTAAAAAGTTCCTTTTCCCCCTTTCCCGGTATAGCCTCCAAACCCATTTTCAAAAGAGGCTTTTTAGGATTTGGCCCATGGAAAGTTGCAAAAATAACAGTTTCGGGCAGTTTCGTGCAAAGAATTACCCTTGTTAACGACCAAAAGCAGAAAAAAACATTTATATTTTATCCCACCGAAGAGAGGGCTAAATTAGGTTTTAAACTCGGCCAGGTAAACAAACTTGAGGGAATATTCAATCCTTCACCGATTGATTCATGGAAAACCATAAATGCAACTAATAGCCCAAATAAAGATGAGGTCGTGGCCATATTTTTCAATACCTCCCCAAACAGCCGGCTTCTTTCCGAAAAAACGATCAGACAAGCCCTGTCCTACGCAATAAATAAAGACAAATTGGGGTCAACAAGAGCCGTCAGCCCTATTTCTCCTCTTTCTTGGGCGTATAATCCCCAGGTCAAACCATATGACTACAACCCCGATAAGGCAAAAGAAATCATTGGCGGCCTGCCCAAAGAACTAAAACAAGACTTAAGTATCAGACTGGTGACCACCCCCATACTTCTGAATCAGGCAGAGAAAATTGCCAAAGACTGGGAGAGTGTCGGGATGGATGTCATATTGCAAGTGACTTCTGTCATACCGTCCGATTTTGATGCCTATTTGGCCATCTTTGATATCCCCAAAGATCCGGACCAATATGCAATCTGGCATTCCAGTCAGGTATCAACAAATATCTCCCGCTATCTAAATCCCAGAATCGACAAACTTCTCGAAGACGGCAGAACCGAACTGGATCAGGAAACGCGTAAAAACATCTACATCGATTTTCAAAGATTTCTGGTTGAAGATTCTCCGGCTATTTTCCTTTACCATCCAACCTCCTATACTATTGAGAGAAGGCAATAATCAACCCATTCGAATGTATCAACTTCTTGAGCTTTTCCAGGCTTTCCCAATCATAGATTGAAACAGCCAAAACAGTCTTTGATTTGGCCTTCAATTTTTTAATGTCTTTCTCCAAAGTTTTTTCATCAACAAGATCCGATTTGGTCAAAAGAATTACCTCGGTCTTTTTTAGCAGTTCCGGGTTAAATTTACCCATTTCGGACCTGACTGTTTTGTAATCCCTGATCAAATGCTTTGACTCGGAAGAGATGCAGTGTAAAATCACGCCCACTTTTTCTATGTGTTTCAAAAATTTAATTCCCAAACCTTTTCCCCCGGAAGCTCCTTCAATTAGTCCCGGAATATCGGCCAAAAATTTCCCTTCATGAACGCCCAGATTAGGGGAAAGGGTAGTAAACGGGTAAACCGCGATTTTGGCTTGAGCGTTGGTTAACTCATTGAGTAAACTGCTTTTTCCGGCATTGGGAAGTCCGACTAAACCAAAGTCGGCAATCAACTTAAGAGATAAAATTAATTTTTTCTCCTCACCCGGAAGACCCGGTTGGAAAATTTCCGGAGCTTGTCTGGTGGCACTTCTGAATTCCCAATTTCCCTGACCGCCCTTACCCCCAACACACAAAAGTCTTCTTTCTCCAATTTTATTTAATTCTAAAGTAGTTTCTCCTGTTTCTTTGTCGATAAGGCTCGTCCCAACCGGCAAAAGAATTTCCAAATTCTTTCCGTTAAGTCCGGTTTTCCTGCCTTTTTTCCCCGGGAAACCATTACCGGCATAAAAAATAGTTTTCCGGCTAAATTGATTAAGAAGGGTGATGTCCGAAGCGGCTTTTACATAAAGATCTCCGCCGCGGCCGCCGTTGCCGCCGTCCGGACCCGAACGCGCCATCCGACCGAAGGAAATAATTCCCGTGCCCCCATGCCCGGCTTTAAAAACGACCTCCGCATTATCAATCAACATAAATTAAACCCTTCTCTCGCACAATCTTAACACGTCGGCACCTATCGCCAAAAAACAATCTCTTCCTCACTCAATTGACTCAAATGAGTAATAAGAACAGGAAACAAGACAAATTTTATCATTTGTCAAACCTCCCGGGAGAACACAAAAATGGTTTCCTATAATTTGAACCAAA
>ERZ1292629.2503-Hain-H43-01um-R1-2503-length-15328-cov-5_pt1 | contig 15328 bp, 11 predicted proteins | sample MGYA00564399_ERZ1292629 | MGnify/ENA primary metagenome ERZ1292629 (study PRJEB36523, sample SAMEA6512636) | groundwater metagenome | collected 2019-01-08 | study: AquaDiva: Metagenomics assemblies of 32 groundwater samples
AAAAGCCCATCGTTGCCGATGCGTTATTTTCAGCAAATTTAGTTTGAGAAAATTATTGCCCTTGCCTCTGGGTATTTTTACTCAAGTCGTTCTTTCCGCCGGGTTTTTATTGTGGTTAAAGATTACCAGGCCCCGACTGATGATTTGGGCCAGCGACAAATTTAATCCTCCTTACGATTTTGATTTCCGGCACCGCTTTATTTATCAGGAATTGCGCAAAAAGCAGATTCCCTTCGTTGAATTTATCCGAAGTTTGGAGTCCTGGCCGATGATTTTACAGCACGCTTGGCAAAGGAAAAGACCGGTATTCTATTCGGCCGCGGTTATTGAAGTTCTGCAATTTTTTACTCGCAGACTTAATCGGCCCCTGCCTTCTTTTTCGACACCCGACCCCGAACAACGTTTTTGGTTTTTAGTGGCCGTTTACGGTTTCGGCAATATTAAAGGAACTATTTTAGCTATCCGCATGATAAGATTTATTTTGCGATGGATTGGGGTCCGAGCCGCTTACATCAGCGTGGGCTGCAGTCGTACTTTTCACGAGATTCTGGCCTGTAAGCTTGAGGGAATTAAAACAGTCGGCATATTACATGGCGCCGCTAATCGATATTATGATGTTTATGATTTTATGCCCGGGTTTTCCGGGAAATTACCCCTTTCGGTTGATATCTACGGCCTTTGGAGCAATTGGTGGAAAGAATATTATCTTTCCCACAGCCGGGCGTATAAGCCAGAGCAATTTTATGTTTCGGGCCCGATGCGTCCTTTGGAAAAAGAAATAGTTTTTAAAAATCCCTCTTTTCCCCTCAAGGTTCTTTTTATTTCCGAAGACATGGCCGTTCCCCAACAGGTAATGCCTTATTTTTCAGCACTCTTGGAAGTCAAAGATTTTGATTTATATTTTAAATTTCGGCCCTATCGGGACGTTTTTGAAATGCAGTTAAAAAAGAATTATCCGGAAGTTTATAAAAAAATATTAAAAAAGACAAAAATTTTACGGGGGACCATGGAAGAAGCTATTTCATACTGCGACGTGGCGGTGGGTTCGTACAGCACAGCGGTTTTGGAGGCCTTAATGCAGTTAAAACCCCCGATTTTCTATTGGACGGATAAATTGGAAGATAATTTTGGCATGAGGTCTTTGGACGTTCAAGGTCATTTTTTTGCCCAAACTCCGAACGATTTAGTTAATTGCGTGAGGGAAAGCATTAACATACCGCAAGAAGATTTAAAAAAATTACGGGAGCGATTCTTCGGCGATCCCCACCATAACGGGGGTAGATGGGTGGTGGAGCAGCTAATCAAAAATGAGCAACCAGAAAAAATTTAAAATACTTTTAGTTTGTCCCAGCGTGCCGGGAATGCTTGTTATGCCCGTGGCTGCGGGTTTGTTTACCGCTATTTTTAAAAAAGCCGGATTTGAAGTGGCCTTGTTCGACGCCACTCTTTATAGCGGGCAGACGACAGCTAGCGCTTCGCCGTCAAAAAGAGTGGAGTATCTTCAGGCCCGCAAATTTTCTTACGAGCAAGACCTCGGATTTAAATTAAAAACAAACCTAATCGAAGATTTTGTTGCCAAGGTTGATTCTTTTGAGCCGGACTTAATGGTGATTACCCTGCTGGAAGATGCTTTTTTGCAGGCATTGGCTCTTTTGGAGTCGGTAAGGGAGAAAAATATCCCCAATATCTCCGGAGGGGTTTTTGTCACGGCCGTCCCGGAAAAAGTCATTTCCCATCCTCAAATTAAAATGATCGGGCTCGGAGAGGGAGAAAAGACCTTGCTCGAAGTAGCCGAGCGTTTAAGGGATGCTCTTCCTGTTGATAATATTCCTAACGTTTGGATTAAAAAGAACGACGGCAGGATTATAAAAAATCCCATCGGCCCTCTGGAGGATATCAACGAGATTCTCCCCGACTATAGTTTATTTGAAGAAGTTCGTTTTTATCGTCCAATGGGCGGAAAAATATTAAGAACAATCCCCTTAGAAACTTCTCGCGGTTGTCCTTTTGCCTGTACTTTTTGCAATTCCCCCATGTGGAACGGATTTTATCAGGGAAAATGCGGGACGGTATTTTTCCGGAGGAAAAAAATAGCGAGATTAATAGAAGAGATTAAGTATCTGGTTAAAGAATACAAACCAGACCTTTTCTACGTCGTTGACGATACTTTCTTGGCGAGGCCTTCAGAAGAACTTAGAGAATTTGCTGAACAATATAAGCAAATCAGAGTGCCTTTTTGGATGAATACCCGGTTAGAAACCATCACTCAGGAGAACATGACACTATTGCAGGCGATGAACTGTTATCGATTATCGGTTGGGGTAGAGTGCGGCAACGAAGAATTTAGGAGGAATAAACTGAACCGCCACATTTCTAATCAGGAAATTTTAGAACGCATGGAGATTTTAAGTAAAAACGCAACCCCATTTACCGTTAATAATATTATCGGCTTTCCGGACGAGACCAGGGAATTAATTTTCGAAACCATTGAGTTAAACCGCAAATTATCCGGCTACGATACTTTGACCGTCAGCATTTTTGTGCCTTATCAAGGAACTAAATTGAGAGCGGAAGCTGTCAAAAGGGGCTATTTGGACGCAGACACCATAACAACTCATACCACCGCCTCTTCGCTTTTGCAGATGCCCCATCTTACTTCCCAAGAGATAGACGGATTAATGAGAACTTTTACCATGTATGTCGGTTTTCCTAAGAAGTGGTGGCCTTACCTCAAAGAAGCGGAAAGATTCACTCCCGAAGGCGACGAAATTTTTGCTAAGTTGAGCAAGATCTATTCTGATGTCTATTTATCCGGAGATCAATATAATAAACCAAAAGAAATCACCGATTGGGATGTGTTGGAAAAACAGTATTTAAAATTTTCTGAACAAAAACAAGGTTAAAATTATGCTAAAAACTTTTCTGCCCAAAAGGGCGATTAAGACCCCCATAATTCCCAAAAAGGGGATGAGGCCGACATAGAGAATCATTTGGAAGACGGAGGGCGCTATTTGGAGCAGATAAAGCTCTTTTTTCTTTGCCTTGGCCGTAAAAGAGGTATCGAATAAAACAAAGGGGAAGGCAAGTAAAGACAAGATGTATATTTGAGAGTAGTAAATCGAATCTAAGTATCGGGGGAAGAATATTTTATAGATATGGGGGGCGGCTATCATGTAGGCGATAATGATGACGCTGGCTAGAAGAAATAATTTAAATGATTTTTCTTTAATATTTGCTTTGATTTCTTGCGAAGATTTTTCCGCAAGTTTCGGGAAAGCAAGAGTTCCCACGCTTTTTAAGATATCCCTGATTTGATCGGGGATAATCAGGGCAAATTGATAAACGGCTAAGGGTCCGGAGCCGGTTAAATTAAAAAGCAATATTTTGTCCGATTGGTCGGCGATAACGCTAAAAACTTGCATCAGACTTAAATGTTTTCCGTAAGAGAGGCTTTGGGGGTCTTCTTTCTTATTTGGCCGAAATTTAAATTTGGTTAGCAGGTAAAAGAAATAATTTAAAAAAGCGTGGGAAACAAAATAAACAGCGATTAACCAGAAAAGATTTTTGGTAAAAAAAAGCGTAGCAATCATTGCTCCGGTGGCGATAATTTGATTGGCGATATTATATTTTGCCTGAACATTAAACAGTTTTTTGCCCGCCAAAAACCCATTATAAATACCGGCAGAATACATTAAAGGGAAAAACATCGCGGCGACCAAAAGGGGAACGGGCAGTATTTCATTTCCTCGAATCCAGTAGTAGCTGGCCACGGCGATCGCCGCCAAACCTCCCAAAGACCCCCACTTCAGCTTAGTTTTAAATCCCGTGTAAAAGGATCCTTCTAAATTGCGAGCTACGGCTTGAGTTACGGCCGTATTTATTCCGTAAAGAGTGAAAATTACTAAAATTTCCGCCAGAGAAATAATATACCGGTAATTACCGTAAGTCTCGGGATCTAGTAATCTGCCAAAAGCCATGGCCAATAAAAAACCGGCCGCCGAAGAAATGATTTGTCCTAAAGTCAACCAAAAACCGCCCTTGGCCAGGTAGACATTGTCGGTGCCGGTGTATTTTTGGGTTTTCCTGAGCAGTCCGTAGGTTTTATCTTTAATTGTTTGTATTTTATTCATCTAAGGTTAGCCCTAAAAGCGTGCCGGGGCAGTTGGAACACATTTTAAGGCCTTTTTTATTTTTTAATACCGTTTTCCGGAATTTAGCGTATTGATCGCTGAGCCATATTTTTTTGAAGGGAACTTCAAACGCGTTACCGAAGGTAAACATGCCCTCGGCATCGTAACAGCAGGGAGTCACGTCGCCATTCCAATTAATGACGGAGCTCAACCAAAGCCTGATACACTTGTTCTTGACGGGTTTTTTTCTTTTCAACCCTTTTTCATTTTTGGCGTATCGGCTGTACTCTTCTTTGGTCGGCAGAAACTGTTTCATCTTCGCCGATTCCTCTCCCGAAGTTTCTATTTCCAGAGTTACCGTTTTGAGCGTCAACTTATCTACGCCGATCTCTTTGGCTAATTTTTTCATCTTATCCACCTCATGCTCGTTGTGTTTCATGATTATAAATTGCAGTTCGACGAAAGGCAGGCGCGAGCCGAGTTTTTTCTTTTCTTCAACGACCATCCTGATGCCGCTGATGATCGTTTCGAAACTGGCTCCCGTCCGGTATTTCGACAGAGTTTCCTGGCTGGCGCCGTCAAGCGCCACGATTAAATCGTCCAGCCCGGATAATATCAACCTTTTAACATCCTCTTTGTTATTAAAGAAATGGCCGTTGGTGCTTAATCTGATGAAGATTTTTTTTGTTTTGGCATATTCTATCATTTCATAGATGTTTTTGTGGAGCATCGGCTCGCCAAAGTTCCATAAAGTCAGGTTAAGCAGGTAATCGCCGAGTTCTTGTATTATTTTTTTAAAACCATCAAGGGGCATAAATCCTCTTGCTCTTTTTAATGATTTGTTGCCGGTCGGACAAAGGGGGCAGTTAAGATTGCAGAAATTAGTCGGCTCCACCATTAAAATGGAGGGATACGAATTAGGTCTGGTATTTTTGGTTAAATAATAAAAATAACCCTTCAGCAGATTGAACAGTTTCTTGAAAGAAATTTCTTTCCCTCCGAGCAAACGCATGAGAATTTGCGTTTTCTTCATTGTTTTTTTCTTAATTTAAGAACGATAATTCTTCCCTTGGTCCAGAACAATAAACGATCAATTAAGAACAAGAGGTAAAAAAACGGAGTGGTTAGAGCAAAGGCGGTTTCGCTTCTGAATCCATAATCGGTGGTCGGCGATTTGTGCCTTTCAAACAGCTTTAGGGTGTGATACATCGACCAGATGAAACTTCCAAAGAATCGGCAATTATAGGACTTTTCGGCTATTTCAAACCCGTAATTTTGGAGTCTTTCTTTAATATCATCCATTGTATAATTTCTGTAGTGAAAATAATACCGATTGAAATTATTCAGGTAGTCCTCTTCGCTTTTAGCGTCTTGCACCAGTTTATTATAAAACAAATTTTTAACAGGCCTTGGCAGCTTCACCGCCAATTTCGTGAAGAGCGGCGTTTCCTTCAGGGGCACGGAAATTACGAACAACCCGCCGGGCTTCAAAACCCTGCTTACTTCCCTAAACGCTTCTTTATCATTCTTGATATGTTCAAAGGTGCTGATGGAGTAAATCTTATCAAAAGTATTTTTATTAAAGGGCATTTTTTGGGCATCAGCTTTAACAACTTCTGGTTTTAAATTAAGAGATCGCGCTCTTTTCCGCAACTTGTTTAAGTCGTGGCCAGAAAGGTCTAGGCCGATAACGTTAAGACCTCTTTTTTTTAACTCCAAATACCAAACACCGTCTCCGCAGCCGATCTCCAAGATTTTTTCACGCCTTTGCGGGTTTAAAAATTTAAAAACAAGAACCGCCTCGTTTCTTCTCGGGGGGTAGGGATAGCCGAAGATCTTCAAATAACCGTCTTTCAAAAAAGATTTATCCCGGTAGTCCGGGACGTAACCAAAAGAGTTCATTCTTTTTTAAAAAATAACTGGAAGGTTTTTAACAGAATTCCCAAATCAAGCAGGGGGGAGCGGTTTTTCAGGTAATAGAGGTCATACTGAAATTTTTCTTTGCTGTCCATGACCGACCGGCCGTATCTGAATTTTAATTGCGCCCAGCCGGTGAATCCCGGCCTGATCAGGTGGCGGATGTGGTAGTGGGGAATTTCTTTTTCCAAATCAATAACAAACTCCGGTCTTTCGGGCCTGGGACCGACCAAACTTATTTCTCCTTTTAAGACATTAATCATCTGAGGGAGTTCGTCGATATGGGTTCTTCTTAGCCATTTTCCTACCCGGGTTACTCGGGCATCTTCCTTTTTAGCCCAAACCGGACCGCTTTTGTTTTCAGCGCCGATTTTCATAGACCTGAACTTAAAAAGCAAGAAGGGAGTTCTGTCCTTGCCAATTCTTTCTTGACTGTAAAAAATGGGGCCATTGTCCCCCAATTTTATGGCGAGCCCGATTAAGAGAAACAAGGGAGCTGTAATTATCAGCATCAGGCCGGTTAAAATCACATCGATTCCTCGTTTTGTTCCATCATAGAATTTTTTCTCGCCCTCTCTGAGATTTTCTAAAAACCATGTTTGGGTGACGAAAGAAACGGGAATTTTTTCGCAAATTGTTTCATAAGCCATCGCCCAATCCATAAAATTTACTCGGGCCGGAAGAGATTGATAGAGATTTTCGGCCAGCCAGGAATTTGAGGCAAGGTCGTTGGGGATAATTAGGGTATCGATTCTTTTTTCTTTAATCTGGGGGAGAAGCTCCCGGTTTGCGTCCAGGGTTACTAATTTGTATCCAAGATAGGGGCGATTGATAATTTCTTTTGTCAGTTCTTGGGTTTGGGGGCTTTCACCGATAACCGCAGTCCTGTTTAATAAATGGGAAGAGAATAATAAATGGAAGATTTTCCGCCAGGCCAGGAAAAGCACCCCGAAAATTAAAACATTAAGCGCCAGGTTGCTGCGGGGGGTGATGTCAAAAGAAGTAATCAGGTAAAAAAAGATGATTCCCAGGCCCAGCCCCGCCATAATTGCCCCGATAGCCTTGGCGTAGAAGACGGAGGTCTTCATTATCTTGAGATCGTAAAGGCCAAAAATATAAAAAATAATCAACCAGAAAAGATATAAAATTGAAAAAGGCAGCAGGTGCGGATAAACCCATTTCCACTCAAGTTCGTTCCCGAAGCCAAGAAAAATTGTGGCCATCAGGGAAAGATAGAGTAGGGCAATATCTCCCCAAAGAAGAAGAAATTTTCGTGAATTTAAAGTTTTGAGCATTTTCCTTATTTTAAATGAAAAACTAAAAATTTTCAAGGCCTCGGGTTTGCATAAACATCCGCCGACCGGCCGGTTTTTATTTTGACAAAACCCCCAAAAAATGAAAAAATAAAGGCAGATTTTAATAAATGTTTAACATCGTAAGTTAAACATACTCTACGGGGTAAAAAAATAAAATTATGGATTTACAAGAATTAATAAATAAAGCGTGGAGTTTAAAACAAAAAGGCGAACGCGTAGAGGCTTTGAAATTGTATAACGAGATATACGACCAACTCATCAGAGAATCAACGGAATATGCGAGATTAGAAAGATAACCAAATTAGATGATTGACGTCCGACGTCAATCATCTCTAAGAAGCGATATTAAACACCGAGTGTTTAACACTCCCGATGTCGGGATATCCGATTTCCAGATAGATATTCGGAAATCGGATATCCGGATATCGTCGATTTGTTGATTTACGAAATCCGTCTAAATATTGCGGATTTCGGAAATCAATAGTAAGATTAAAAAATATGGGTAAACAATCAAGAGAAAAGCGGGCAAAGAAAAATGAAATAGGGGAGGAAAAATCCAGCTCCGCCGTCTTTCAAACTGGCTTGGAAAAAGTCTGCCTTTTTGTTATAACCTGGGGAATTTATCTGGTTTTATTTACTCCTCTGATAATCAACACAAAATTCTTTTTTCCCTTTGTCGCTCCCAAGACCGTTTTTTTCCGGATTGTCATAGAAATCATTTTGGCGGCTTATATCTTTTTGGTGGTGGTCAACAGGCGTTGGCGGCCGCGCATTAACGCTCTCACTATTGCCGTTACTTTATTTTTAGCAACATTTATTTTAACTTCTTTTACCGGCGTTAACCTTGGGCGGTCTTTTTGGTCGACCAACGAAAGAATGACCGGCATTTTGACCATGCTGCATCTTTTCGCTTTTTTTGTGATCTTGAGCAGTGTTTTCAAGGTAAGAAAAGAGTGGGAAAGAGCTTTGGGGGTGTCGGTGGTGGTCGGGGTTATTCTCAGTCTTTATATTTTATTGGGCGACGAAATTTCAACGAGAGGCGGAGGTACGATCGGCAATACTTCTTTTATGGCCGCTTATCTGCTTTTCGACGTATTTTTTGCCATCATTCTGTTTTTGGCAAAAAAAGGCGGCTGGCAGATTTTCTCCGGCCTAAGCTTGGCGGCTATGTTGCCGGTTTTATTAACCTCGACGGCTCGAGGGGCAATTTTTTCTTTTTTTGGCGGCCTGTTTTTATTGGGTTTGGGTTATCTGGCGTTTTCCGGTAAAAAAATGTTGGCCAGGGTTGCCTTGGGGATAGTGCTGGTTTTAATAATCTTGGGGATATTTTCAGTTATTTTTCAGCCCCCGGTGGTTAAAAACGAGATAGTCGTTACTCAAACCGAGATGAAATCGAGATTTATTGTCTGGGAAAATGGCTGGAAGGGGTTTCTCGAAAGACCGGTTTTGGGTTGGGGGCCGGAAAATTTTATCGTTGTTTTCAGCCAACATTTCAATTCCTGCATGTTTTTACCCGAATGCGGCAACGAAATTTGGTTTGACCGGGTTCATAACATCGTTTTAGATACTTTAGTCACAATGGGTTTGGTCGGTTTTTTAAGCTATCTCGCCATTTTTATCACCGCCATTTATGGGCTTTTGCGCCTGACCCCCAAAATAGCGGAAAAAAGGAATATTTTTTTTCCGTTGGGATTGGGCGTCCTTTTGCTGGTTTATTTCTTCCAGAACTTATTGGTCTTTGATATGATTAATACTTATCTGGTTTTCTTTTTTAGTTTGGCCTTCGCCGGCTTTTTAATTCAAAAACCAATCGAGGAAAAAGAAAAAAGGGGAAGATTAAATATCGTTTTGGCTTCGGCTGTTATTCTGGCGACGGTATTTATTATTTGGGCGTACAATATTCAGCCGTTGCGGGCGAATGCCTACGTTATTAAAACGGTCAGTTCTCAGGAGGTGGATGAGGCCTCGTCGCTTTTCCAGAAATCTTTAGATATCAGTTGGATGGATAAATATGAATCAAGGGAACAGTTTGCCCAAAAAATGTGGAAAGCGGGCTATCAATCGATACCCGAAGAAAATAAAGAGTCTTTTCAAAAAGCTTTTGGCCTCATTGAGGCTGAGATGGAAAAGAGCGTGAATCAGAATTATTTGGATTTTCGGCCGCACCTCTTTTTGGGAGAGCTTTACATCAGCTCTTATCGTTTCGGCGGCAAAAAGGAAGAAATTATCAGGGCTGAACAGGTTTTACAAAAAGCCATTGAGTTAAGTCCGACCAACCAGCAGGGTTACTGGAATCTGGCCGAAGCCAAGTTGTCCCAGGGTAAAATCGCCGAGACCATTTCGCTTTTGCAGAAAGCCGTGGCGCTTGAACCGCGCTTGGGCAGTTCGCATTGGTATTTAGCTATGGCTTATAAAATTGCCGGCAACTATCAACTTGCCCTGAAAGAGGCATACGAAGCTAAAAATAACGGTTATAATTGGAAAAATAACGAAGAAGATCTTAAAAAAGTAATTGAAATTTATCAGCTGGCGGGTGAGGACCCCGGTTTGATTAATAATGACGAAGATCTGATTGATCTTTATCTGGGGATGATCGAGACAAATCCCAATAAAGTTGATGTTTGGGTTGCGTTGGCGGCAAGTTACGCCAATGTCGGTCAGTTTGCAAAGGCAAGAGAGGCGGCGGCGAAAATAATAGAGTTAAGTCCCGACCTTATTCCTAAGGTCGAAGAATTCTTAAAGACCTTACCCAAATAAATGTCCCCAAAAATTTTATTCCTGTCGGCAAGTGTTATTTTTCTGGCCCTGCCTCTTTTTATTGAGGCGCAAGATGTTTTGGGTCAAGAAACCGTTTTTAATATCGAGTCCTCTTACGATTTTTCCCAAAGAACCGAACTTACAGCTACCCTGGCGCGACTTTCTCCCACCCTTTATTGGTATATTGACACCAAGTTTTGGGAGGAATTAAATTCCGAGCAACAGGCAAAAATTAACCAATCCTTAACTTCCTTAAGTGAAGAGTTTGAAATGACAATTTATCCGAAGCTGACCAGAATTTTCGGTTCGGAGTGGTCGCCTGGTATTGATAAAGATACCAGGATCACGATTTTAATCCACCAAATGGCCAAGGGAGCAGGAGGTTATAGCGACACAGCCGATGAATATCCCAGGGCCCAGATTCCCGAATCCAACGAAAGAGAGATGATTTATTTGAATGCCGATTACCTTAATACCGATTATGCCAAAAGTTTTTTGGCTCACGAATTGGTTCATCTGATTACTTTCAACCAAAAAAATAAAAAGTACGGTGTTTTTGAAGATATCTGGTTAAATGAAGCCCGAGCCGAATACGCCCCCACCTTATTGGGTTACGACGAGACATATGAGGGCAGCAATCTGCAGAGAAGAGTGAGGGATTTTTTAGACAAACCATCGGATTCTTTGACCGAATGGCGCGAAGTTCCGACCGATTACGGAGTGGTTAATCTTTTTACCCAATATTTAGTCGACCATTATGGGATTCGGGCGCTGACCGACTCTTTGGAAATGAAAGAGACGGGCATTGCCAGCATTAATGCGGCTTTATTTCGGCTCGGTTTTCAGGATAATTTTGCGCAAATTTTTACCAACTGGACCGTTGCCGTACTCATCAATAATTGCCAAATTTCGGAAAAATATTGTTATTACAACAAAAATCTCAAAGATTTCCGCATCACTCCTTTAGTCAACTATTTGCCGTTTGTCGGAGAAAGCATCTTATCCGTAACAAATACCACCAAAGATTGGTCGGGGAACTGGCACAAATTTATCGGCGGACGGGGCCGACTTACCGTTGATTTTCAGGGAAGCGGCAGCGCGATTTTTAAGGTACCCTACATTATAAGCACAGCGAAGGGCGATTCGTCCGTAGGCATCTTATCGCTGGACAAGGCGCAAAACGGCGAAGTTATTATAAGCGATTTCGGGTCCGAAACAGTCGCTTTAACCATTATTCCCATCACTCAAAACAAGACCGCCGGTTTTACCGGGATTGAGCCCTCGCGGACGTTTTCTTGGACCGCCTCAACCAAACAAGAGGTGTTATTAACCGTGCCGTCTCTTCCTCCCCAAAAGAAACCAATTTCCGAAATGTCGAGGGCTGAAATCCTGGCCCGTATCGCCGAAATCCAGCAGGTAATCGTTCAGCTTCGGGCTCTGCTTTTGCAATTGGGCGGAGCTACTTCTTGCCAGAGTATAAATCAGGATTTATTTTTCGGCCTGAAAGGTAATTCACAGGTTATATGCCTGCAGGAATTTTTGAAGAATCAGGGGGCTATTATTTATCCCGAAGGCATTATTAACGGTAACTTTTTTACCGCTACCCAGCAGGCCGTTATCCGTTTTCAGGAAAAGTACGCGATTCAAGGCACGGGTTTTATCGGCCCCATCACGAGAGCCAAAATCAACGAGCTTTTAATTCTTAAGTAATATGCCTCAAAGTCAGAACGGGGATAAAATATTATTTATCTATCCTGCGCTTTTTAGGATTACGGGATTACCCATCGGGATAGCGTCATTAAGCGCGGTTTTGAAAGAAAACGGCTATCAAGTCAAGGTTTTTGATACGGCTTTTTATGATTTCAGCGGCAAGCAGGACTGGGATAAGATCAGAGCCGACAGACTCATGTCTAAGAGGATTATTGACGAGGGACAGCACTGGCGGGTTAAAAATACTGACGCAAAAGAGGACTTAATCGCCCTTATCGCCGAATTCAAGCCAAAAATAATAGGCATTTCTATTTCAGAGCCCAACTGCGAACTGGGTTTGATGTTGGCGCGCCTGATTAAAGCAAGCTACCGAGATATTATCATCGTGGCCGGCGGAGTATTTCCGACCTTGTCGCCGGACATCATCATTGAAGAAAAATGCATAGACATTATTTGTTTGGGCGAAGGAGAAACGGCATTCCTGGAACTGTGCGACAGAGTTTCCCGCGGTCGGGAATACCACAACATTGAGGGATTGTGGGTTAAGCAAAAAGGCGTGGTTTATAAAAATAAACCGGGAAAACTGCACGATATTAACGACCTGCCCCATCCTGATTTTTCTGTTTTTGAGGAGGCGATGTTCTATAAACCCATGCAGGGCAAGCTTTACAAGATGGTCAACATAGAAACATCGCGGGGATGCCCCTATCACTGTACCTATTGCTCAGCCATTAAATTAAAAAAGTTTTTTCTTGCCCAGGGAGGCGGTAATTATTACCGCACCATGAACATGGACAGAATCATTGAGCAGATCCATTACCAAATTAAAAAACACTCGCCCGAGTTTATTTATTTTTCGAGCGAAACGTTTCTGGCCATGGGCAAAAAAGATTTTGATATGTTTATCGAAGAGTACAAAAAAATTAAAATGCCCTTTTGGTTCCAGACCAGATTTGAAACAATAACGGAAGAGCGCATTGAGGCGCTTAAAGAAGTGGGCATGTTTTGGATGACCCTGGGAGTCGAACACGGCAACGAAGAATTCAGGAAGAATGTCTTGAAAAGAACCTATTCTGACGACTCGATCATCCGCGGCATATCAATATTGGACAAATGCCGCGTTGGCGCTTCGCTCAACAACATGATGGGTCTGCCGTTAGAAAATCGGGAATTGATCTTTGAAACGATTGAACTAAATAAGAAATTGTTTGAAATAAACAACAGGTTGGAGTTTAATATTTTTATGTTCGTCCCGTTCAGGGGGTGCGAATTATACGATTTGTGCAAACAAAAGGGTTTATTGCCCGATCAGGTTTATACCACCGGGAACGATTTAAGCGACGAAAGCGTCTTGAATTTTTCAGCAGAGTACAAGGAAGAGTTGAGGGGGCTGATGAGGACATTTAATTTATATGTTGAGCTTCCCAGGGAATATTATCCGCAGATAAGAATAGCCGAGCGTTTTGATGAAAAAGGCGACGGAATGTTTAAGTCCCTGACTCAGTTATTAGAAGAAAGGCGAGGGCTTGACAAAAAAAGGCATACCTGCTAAGATGTAATTGGAATTAGTGAGCACAAAGCTCTCGTTCGACGGCACGCCTCTCTTAAGCGAGGCGTGTTGTTTTTTATTTACAAAATTCGAAGTAAGGGTTATAATACAACTGGGCGGAGATACTCACTAATTTCCATGAATTGGAGTTTTTTCTCCGCCCATTATTTTTTATCTCATGATTTTTCAGAAAAATATTTCACTGAAGAAATACACGACCTTTAAAATTGGCGGCCCTGCTGGATATTTTTTTACAGCTAAAAATAAGAGAGATTTAATTAAGGCGATAAAATGGGCAAAAAATAAAAATTTGCCATTTTTTATTTTGGGTGCCGGCAGTAATGTCTTATTTTCCGACAAGGGGTACCGGGGTTTAGTGATTAAATTCCAAAATCAAAAACTTAGCCAATTGGTTAATAGGGGCTTGGAATGGGCGGTCGGAATTCCCGGTACGGTGGCCGGTGCCATTTGGGGCAATGCCGGGGCTTTTGGCAAATCAATGAAAGATATGGTTAAAGAAGTCGAGGTGTTCGACGTTAAGGATGAAAAAATAAAAATATTAAGCAATAAAGATTGTCAGTTCGGTTATCGGGACAGTATTTTTAAGAAAAATCATAATTTGATTATTCTTTCAGCCGAAATCAAACAAAAGAAAAGTAATCTTAAGAAGATTAAAGAATATTTAGCGTATCGTAAAAAGACCCAACCCCTGAATTTCCCTTCAGCGGGCAGCATTTTTAAGAACCCTAAAAATTATTCTGCGGGGGAACTAATCGAGAAAGCCGGTTTAAAGGGCAAAAAAATCGGCGGAGCTCAAATTTCCAACGTCCATTCTAATTTTATTGTTAATTTAGGCACGGCCCGCGCTCAAGATGTTTTATCGCTGATGAAATTAATTAAAAAAACCGTGGATAAAAAGTTTAAAGTTAAACTGGAGGAAGAAATTATTATTTTATATTGACAAAATTCTTCTTATAATGAAATAATAAACAAATGGTACCAACGAAATTTTTTCTCACCAAGGGAGTAGGGGTTCATCGCGATTATCTCGCCTCTTTTGAACTGGCTTTAAGAGATGCCGGTATGGCGGCGTTTAATTTGGTTTCTGTTTCGAGTATCCTTCCGCCCGGCTGTAAAAAAGTTACCAGAACCAAGGGGTTGGAATTTTTAAGCCCGGGTGAAATTGTTTTTGTGGTTTTAGCAAGAAATGCGACCAATGAACCGAATCGCCTTCTTTCCGCTTCGGTCGGCTGCGCCATTCCGGCGGATAAACAAAAGTACGGCTATCTTTCCGAACATCATCCTTTTGGCGAGACGAGCGATAAAGCCGGCGATTATGCCGAGGATTTGGCGGCCTCCATGTTGGCTTCGACTTTGGGTTTAAAACTTAATCCCGACGAGGCGTGGGATTCACGGCGTCAGGCCTTCAGGTTGTCGGGTAAGATTGTCCGCACCACCAACGTCACTCAAAGCAGTCAGGGCGACAAAGACGGACGTTGGACATCAGTCGTGGCCGCAGCTGTTTTTATTCCGTAAATCAATGAATTAATATGGTCAAAAATAATCCTTATTTAAAAGAAAAAGTCAAAGCCATTGAAGTAGGAGGGAAAAAGACCATTTCCCAGCTTTTAGCTGAAATGCAAAATACCGGTTTTCAGGGAAGAAGATTAGCCGAGGCGGTTGATGTTTGGGAAAAAATGCTCAAAGATAAAAATTTAACCATTGTTTTGGGATACGCCGGTTCTCTGTCAACTACCGGCCAATGGAAAATCATTAACTGGTTAATAGAAAATCATTATATTGATATTCTAGTGGGTACGGGAGCTAATCTTTCAGAAGACATCGTGGAAGCTATGGGTTATACCTATTGGAAAGGGACTCATACGGAAGACGATGTCAAACTTTTAAAAAACGACCGGGGGGCTAGAGAAGAGCTACAAAACAGATTT
>ERZ1292629.2504-Hain-H43-01um-R1-2504-length-15328-cov-5_pt1 | contig 15328 bp, 13 predicted proteins | sample MGYA00564399_ERZ1292629 | MGnify/ENA primary metagenome ERZ1292629 (study PRJEB36523, sample SAMEA6512636) | groundwater metagenome | collected 2019-01-08 | study: AquaDiva: Metagenomics assemblies of 32 groundwater samples
CGTCGTGAGGACAAATGGAGGCCACCGCAGGAGTGGCCGAAATGGGCTGAAAAATACAATAAGGTTGAAGCGACTGTTCCGTGCGGAACACTTTATTTAAAATATGAACCTATTCGGAGGTTGGTTAACGGTAGTTTATAGCCGTGGCCTTCCCAGTGGAGGTGGCAACCCGTAGAACGACCAGTAGAACCCATTAGGGCTATTAATTGGCCCCTTTTTACTGAATCCCCTGCCTTTACTAATGATTTTGATAAATGGGATAAAAGCGACTCGGCCTGAATTCCATTTGGGCTATTCGTATGAGTGAGTTTAATAAATATACCAAAGCCTCCGTTATAGCCGCTAATATCGGCCACAGCAACAATTCCGTCGGCAGGCGCAAAAATATTAGTACCACAAGAAGCGGCTATGTCTACCCCATTCCTTCCGTGAATCCACTGGCTGATTCGGCCTTTGGTGGGAACCAAAATATAATCACCTAAATCAGGCAGGTTTGAAAACCTCTGGGCTATTGTTGGCTGTGTTCCTGGTTTAGTTACAATAAGCGACTTAATAATCTGTCCATCTGGAACTATTATTTCTTCGTCCATATCCAACGGCTGGCCTTCTTTCCGGTCATTAAAGGCCAATATTTTGTCCGCTGTAACCCCGTATTTCTTGGCGATTGAAGCCGCCGTATCTCCCTTTTTAACCTTATGTATAACCCCTGAAACTGGGGGGATTCTTAAAATTTGCCCTGGGTAAATACTATTGGCATTGGCTAAATTGTTTGCCCACATAATGGAAGCAACACTTACTCCATAGTCAGAAGCTATAAATGAAAGCAAATCTTCCGGCTGGACGGTGTATTCGATTACTTGGTTACTGGTAAATCCAGTTTCAATATAATCGGTCGAGGTGGGGTTACTAGTCATTAAGGAGTTTTCTTGAATTGTTGACGGATCAGGTGTATCAATTGATTCTCCTCCTCGGCCAAGGTTTTGTCCGCTTAATGCAGTTAAACTATTAATGTCGGCCAGTTGGTTTTGGGACTGGGTAATGTTAATTATTGAAGCAGAAGTTTCCTCAATATAATTTTTAAGGAGGTTGCTGAATAGACTTGTTTGTCCTTCACCATTTGTCCCCTTGAATATTAAGACCAAAAAGACCAAAACTAGAGTTCCATAAAAGTTAAATAAGCGGCTTTCGGTAAAGTTTTTTAGTTTAGGCCAAAATGACCCTTCCCTTCGGCTTTTACGCAAAAGGGCTACGATTTTATTGAGGTAATTACTAATTGGTTTTAAAATTAGTTATTTCAAGCACCTTAGATACAAAAAGCAAAAATCCTCTTGCGAGAATTACCTCTTGAGCTTACCATTTTTGGGGCTTAAAAGTCAATTTGGTTGTCAACACTAAAATTAGATGTTATTTTGCCGAAATGGTGTTAAATAAAACTTCCGAGTTAGGTTTTTTAGCGGAAAACTTGGCGGCGCGGTATTTGGAGAAAAAGGGATATGCTGTCTTAGAGTTAAATTACAGAAAACCGTGGGGAGAGATAGATATTGTTGCCAAAAAAGAGGGGATTTTGGTGTTTGTTGAGGTTAAGGCTAATAGAAAAATAATTGCCGGATTTGAACCGGAATTAAGAGCAACCAGTTCTAAAATAGCCAAAGTTGTCCGAACGGCAAGGACATATCTTGCCGAAAAGAAATATCATTCCGATCAGGAATGGCAATTAGATGTAATTTCAATAGGATTAGACGAGCCAAGAGAAATGGCCAAAATCAGGCATTTCAAAAACATTGATGTTTAGGACAGATAGTTCACACAACCTCTATGCATACGGAGGGAGACGCCTTTTTAAAAATCTACTAATTTTGTAAAAAGTGTCTCCCTCCGCTGGTTGCTTGGTAAGTAGGTGGCAACTGGCAATCGGGCTCAAACTTTCTCTGAAACCGGCTCAAAAGGCCGGTTTTTGGTTTTGAAAATCGCAACAGAAGCGAGGCTGATATTTTATTTCAGATGAGTTTGAATCTTTATGGCCAACTATTACCTATCAACCCAAGCAACCGGCGGAAGGCGTGTCCCTTTTATAAAATTAGTAGATTTTAGAAAAGGGACACCCTGCAGTCATGCATAGAGGTTGTAGGAATTATTTTGAAATAAAATATCGGCCGAGCGAAAGTTCCATGCGGAACACTTCGACGAGCTCAGTGTCAACAGGCTGAGTTGACAAAAAATAATAATAGTTTAGAATGGTGGAGGTTTCTTGAAATATCAGGAGAATTACATGAAGAAGTCAGTTCTAGTCTTTTTGGTTTTTTTGTTTGCTCTTCCAGTGTTGGTTAGTGCTCAGAAATACTACCGTCCTTACTATCAAGAGAAATCTCTCGCTAAACCAGGAGTTTTTACTTATCCTTATTTTTTGGAAAACAGGACCGAAGCTCCGCTGACCGTTTTTGTCTATGTAAACAATGTGCGTTGGGAATTTGTGATAAGTCCCGACAATGAAGTGCCAGAGATAATGCTTCCTTTGGGAGCAAAAGTAAGAGTAGTGGCTTTTGCCGATACCGGAAAAAACAAAGGCAGAAACAGACAAAAGGTAAATAGCGCATTTTATCATCGTCAAGAAAAGGACGGAAAAATTTCCAGAGGATGGGTTTTATATAGGTAAAAAGTCATATTTTGAGCCATATTTTGTGGCTCTTTACATTTATAACATTTTCTGATATAATATAGGTATCAGTTAAGACTGAAGCTTAACAATTCACAAAGGGAGATAGAAATGACAAAGAGATTTACGTCGGCGTTGTTCGTCGTTCTGGCAGTTCTGGCAATGGCCGTTCCGGCCAGCGCCCAGGCAATTCGGTGGGGTTACATTCCCCAAACGCCGGACGGCTGGTACTACAAGATCCAGGGGGATAACGTGGGGATGTTAACCGCCGACACCCTCGGCATGGTGCGCGACATGACCAATCAGCTTCGGCGATCGGAGATTCGGTCGCTGTCTGATAACCTCATGTGGAATGGAAACGCGTACGGTATCAACACCGGACGGGGCTTCTATTCAATGTATGATCGAAACATGCGCCCGATGGGTCGTCGAGAGGCGACCATCACCTACGGCGCGATTGGTGCGGGCATCGGCTATGGAATCTCGGGGAATACCCGGGGTACGGCAATCGGCGCTGCCGGCGGAGCGATTATTGGACTGTTGACTCATCGTGGCAACAGCAATAATCAGAACAATCAGCGCGACAACGGCACCGTCGTGATGCCTCCACCTCAGGGTGGCGGTCAGCAAGGGGTGTATATTGGCCGTGACGGAATTCCCGTCGCGGTCGGTTCGAGACCAGGGACGGCGTCGCCGTTCTGGGGACCTGGAACACAGAGTGGCCGTCCTAACTGCATGGCAGAGGGGATGGTTACGCTGGATAACCAGAGCAGTGGCCCGCTTCGGGTGTTCAGGGACGGACAGCCGTTCGAAGTTCTCATGCCAAAGGAGCAGAAGTGCGCTCCGTTGGAAGGGGGATACACCGGCGAGATTGTCGGGGCGGTTATCGGAAATGATGGCCTAACTGGCCGAGTCGGTGTAGCGCCGGCTAAACCTGAAAGCCGACCGGGACTTGTCCTGGTCTGGAGGTAATAAGATGGCGACAACACCAGCAACACCGGCGTCAACAGCGCCGACGACTGTAACTGCGACTCCGAGGCCGAGACCGACACCTCCTCGAGGAACAAGGGGTCATCTGACTGTCAGCCAGCAAAAATTGGCTGAACCGTTGATTTTGGAGCAGGCAGTGCTCGACCCGACATGGAACAAGTTCAAGACCTTCATGGTCATTCTCGGTGGCATCTTATTTTTTTGGGTGTTAGGCGAGAAAATGTTCTTGTTGGGGAGGATGGTGGAACAACGGGTTCCAGTTACCCAAGTGGCAACTGTCCAGTCTGTTGTCGCACCGCCGCCGGTTCAGCAGAACACGGCAGCATCTCAGCAGCCTCAGTGGAGTTCCTATGCGGATTGTCAGCGCGCCTACGTGCTGACGCTCCGCCAAGACCCTGAGGGTGCCTGCGACAGTCTTCCACACTAGTTCCTTCAGTAGAGTCAATCCTGACCCGAACCGCATTTGCAACCACATCAAGTGGCCATCGCAAATGCGGTTTTCTAATTGAAAAAAATAAGAAAAAAAGATAGAATAAGTCATGATTTTTAATTCTCACAGCCCCGAAGAAACCCAGAAAATTGCCGCGGATTTGGCTCATAAAATTATTAAAATAAAAAAGGGTGCTATTATTGCTTTAGAAGGGGAATTGGGGGCAGGTAAAACAGTTTTCGTGAAAGGTTTTGCCAAAGCTCTCGGTATAAAATCAAAAATAAAAAGTCCGACTTTTGTTCTAATGAAAAAATATCAAGTTTCCGAGGATATTAATTTGTATCATTTGGATTGTTACCGGGTAAAAGACGAAAAGGATTTAAAAATTCCCGAGATGAAAGAGATTATGACCATGTCGCATAATATCGTTTTAATAGAATGGGCAGAGAGGATAAGAAAGATACTTCCAAAGAAATTTATTTCAGTTCATATTGACCATGTCAGTGAAAATGAAAGAAAGATTTCAATAACATGAAGAAACTTATTTTAATAGATGGTCACGCCTTGGTACACAGAGCTTTTCATGCGTTGCCGCAAACATTAGCTTCACCAACAGGCGTTTTAACGAACGCTGTTTATGGTTTTACGGCGGTGTTAATTAAAGCAATTAAAGACATAAGGCCCGATTATATTGTGGCTACTTTTGATTTAGCTGGTCCGACATTTCGTCACGAAGAATTCGCTGATTATAAAGCCCATCGTGAAAAAGCTCCCGAGGGGCTTCATGAGCAGGTTCCGAGAGTGAAAGAAGTTCTTATGGCTTTTGGGATACCTGTTTTTGAAAAAGCCGGATTTGAGGCCGATGATGTGATTGGTTCTGTTTGTGAGAAAACCAGAAAAATAAAAGACCTTCAAACAATTATTGCAACAGGAGATATGGACACTCTTCAGCTTGTTGAGGGAGACAAAGTGGTTGTCCTGACTCTTAAAAAGGGAGTAACAGATACGGTTATATACAACGAAGACGAGGTTATAAAACGCTATGGCATTAAACCGGAACAGATGATTGATTATAAGGGATTGAAAGGAGATCCGTCTGACAATATTCCGGGAGTTCCAGGTGTGGGGGAGAAGACGGCATCTATTCTGATACAAAAATTCGGTAATCTGGATAACCTATATAAGGAGATAGAAAAAGGTAAAAAAAATAAAGATGTTTCCGAAAAACTGACTCAGAAACTCATAGAAAACAAAGACATGGCTTTTTTCTCCAAAAAACTTTCAACTATTATTAAAAACGTAGACATAGATTTTAAACTGGAAAACGCCGAATGGCGTAAAAAAATGAAAAAAGACGAAATTACCCGCGTTTTTCAGAACATGGGTTTTTATAGTCTGCTTAAGCGTATTTCCGAGATTGACGGCTCAGCCCCCCTTTCCGCAAATGAAGTGGTCGGAGTGCAAACATCATTTTTGCCTCCGGCAGTAACGGGACCAAAGGTAAAAGAACTTAAGACTAAAAAGGAGATTGAGGATTTATTGGTCAAATTGGAAAATCAAAAATATTTTGCCTTGGATGTGACAGGGGGCAGTATTTCTTTTGCTTTTGATTCTAAAGAGTGTTTCTCGGTTTTATCTGAGTATTTTTTAAAAAACAAAGAGCTAAATTCCGGTCTTAAGGCTGTCTTAGAGAATGCAAAGATAAATAAAATAGGCCATGATTTTAAAGCAATATCTAAACATTTTCTTGATGAAGGGATTCATATTGAGGGAATAGGTTTTGATTCAAAACTTGCTATGTATCTCATTAATTCCGACCTCAAAGACTATTCCCTGGATAAGATTTATTTTGTTGAGATGAAACAAAATATGGATTCTGACCCAAAAAAGAGACCAGGTTTTATTTTTGAATTGAAAGACAAATTTATTGCCAAACTGAAATACTCCGACACTCTTTGGGTTTTTGAAAAAATTGAACTGCCCCTCTCTATTGTTCTTGCAGAGATGGAGTTAAGTGGAATAAGAATAGACTTAAAAGCTATCATCCAATTGAAAAAAACTACCGTTAAAGAGCTGGGTAAGTTAGAGAAAAAAATACATGAATTGGCTGGTAAGGAATTTAACATCAATTCTCCTCAACAAATGTCGGCTGTTTTGTTTGAACATCTGAAGATAACTGGAAAACTCAAAAAAACTAGCAAGGGTGCGATTTCTACGGCGGCACCGGAATTAGAAAAACTATCAGGTGCTCATCCGATAATAGATTTTATATTGAAATATAGAGAACTTCAAAAATTAAAAACTACTTATATAGACCCTTTTCCGGCCTTGATCAATAAGAGCGGACGTATTTGCACAACTTACAATCAAACCGGTACTACCACTGGCCGACTTTCAAGCGAAGAACCCAATCTTCAAAATATTCCAATCCGAACAGAAATTGGCCAGGAGTTCAGGAAAGTTTTCATTGCTTCTCCGGGGTATAAATTAGTTTCTTTTGATTATTCCCAGCTTGACCTTCGCGTCGCGGCCCATATTTCCAAAGATAAAAAAATGATTGAGGCTTTCAAAAGGGGAGAGGATATTCACACTCGGACTGCTGCCGAGATATTTGGCGTAGAAGCTGACAAAGTTACTACTGGCATGAGAAGACAGGCAAAAGTTTTAAATTTTGGAATTTTATACGGCATGGGAATTCTTGGTTTCCAGAGAGCTTCCGGAGTAGACCGAGCTAAGGCCAAAGAATTTATTGATAGATATATGCGAGAATTTTCCGGAATAGCCAGATATATGCAAGAAATGAAAGATAAGGTCCATAAGGACGGTTATGTAACGACAATTTTTGGAAGACGCCGACAACTACCGGAAGCATTTTCTGGAATGCCACAACTTGTCAGTCAGGCCGAAAGAATGGCAATCAACATGCCTGTCCAAGGTACATCAGCTGATGTAATAAAATTAGCGATGATAAAGATTCATGACTTGATACACAAGGAAGGGGTCGGAGAAAAGGTGAAGTTGCTTTTGAATGTTCACGACGAACTCTTGTTTGAAATTGAGGATATTATGGTTAAGGATTGGGCCGGCAAGATCAAAAATATAATGGAAAATAATCAAAAAATAGATGTACCATTGATAGTTGATGTTAAACATGGTACAAATTGGGCAGAGATGGACAACAAGGAGTAGCGAACATAAATGGCACTTTCAAAACTTGAGCCTGATGTCGAAATGGTTCAAGAAATGGCTCATCGTATGAAAGAGATAATTGAAACTACCTGGTTAAGAGATCCAAAACTTAACGATGAATCGGCGAAAGAATTTAAGGCATTAAAGAAAGAAATTGAAGACATGGGCCTGTACGTTACTTGGGAAACTAAGCTTAATTTGGACGAGTTATCAAATCCCAAACTTGAAGCTGAAATTAACGTATTGATTCCGAAAAATACAATAATTCATTAGACCTGCTAAGCAGGTCATTTGTTATAATAGATCTATGCCGGAATTACCAGAAGTAGAAACAATCGTAAGAGAGTTGAGAAAAAAAGTTGTTGGACTCAGGATAATTGATATCTGGGCTGATTGGCCCAAAACCCTTAAACAAGCGGGCGGTGTTGATGGTTTCAAAAGACAGGTGAAAAATAAAAAAATCTTAAGTGTAAGGCGCCGGGCAAAGTATATTATAATGGATGTAGAAGGAAAAAAGACTATTTTTATTCACCAAAAGATATCGGGCCATTTGCTTTACGGAAAATGGAAACTAAGCAAAAATGTATGGATAAGTCGGATTTCAGGGCCCTTGAAAGATGACCGCCAGAACGGATATATCCGCTTTATGATAATGTTAAATAACGGCTATCAGCTTGGGCTATCCGATTTAAGACGTTTTGGAAAAGTGATTTTGGTGGATGACGATAAGATCAAAGATCTTAAGGAAATAAGCAGTCTCGGTCCCGAGCCGTTGGAGATAAATTTCAATCAGTTCAAAAAACTTTTTGAGAAAAAAAGAGGGAAAATAAAACAAGTTTTAATGGACCCTTCTTTTATTGCCGGAATAGGAAATATATATGCTGATGAGATTTTGTGGTCTTCCGGGCTCCACCCCCTTTCTAAAGCAGAAAACTTAAATCAAAAAGATTTAAAGAAAATTTTTAATTTTACTGTAAAAATACTTAAAAAAGCAATAAAATATAAAGGTTCCAGTATGGATGATTACAGAATTCCGTCAGGAGAAAAAGGAAGATTTCAGGACATTCAAAATGCTTATCAAAAAACAGGGGAGAAGTGTAAAAAGAAAGACGGTGGAATAATCGAGAGACTTAAACTTGGTGGCCGTTCTGCCCACTTTTGCCCCAAACATCAGATACTCAGATGAATTTATCAGAATTAAAATTAAAAATAAACATGAACCGGGTTTTAGTGTTTTTCGGGGCAATTGTCGTCGGACTTTTGATTGTTTTTATAATTTGGTGGAACAAAGAAATAATTATCAATAATGGAATAGGTATTATAAACAAAGACGAAATTCTTAAGAGCTCAATTACGGGACTCGACTGTCCAGGTGCGTCCACCAGGCCTATTGCCATTATGCTGGCATCTGATCCAGAGGCCAGACCTCTTTCAGGAATAAGTCAGGCCGACATGGTTATTGAAATGCCGGTTGACCCGACCGGAATTACCAGATTTATGGCCGTTTTTCAATGTGAAAAACCGAAAGAAATCGGTTCGGTAAGGTCTGCTAGAGACGATTTTATTCCATTAGCATTGGGTATGAAAACTATTTATGTTCATTGGGGAGGAGAACATGGCGCTCTTGAAAAATTGGATGCTCATATTATAGATAATGTTGATGCTATGAAATATGAGGGCACAGTTTTTTACAGAAAAATGGGAATCCGTCCGCCCCACAACGGTTTTACTAATTTGAATTTGGTTACAAAAAAAATTCAAGATCTCGGATATGATTTTAAAAACAGTTTTCCGGGATACCCTCATCAAGAGAAAGAGCCAAAAAAAAGCCTGTCTAATTTAACAGACAGAGTAAATATAAATTATCCGGGATCGCATGCTGTTAACTGGACCTATGATTCTGGAACCAATCTATATAACCGATACAGAAACGGCAGTGCCGAGATTGATAAAGATAATAACCAAATAGTTAAAGCCGGTGTTGTTGTTGTGATGAATACAACTTCAACATTTTTAAAGGAACAATATATAAGCGTTGATATTGCGGGCAGTGGCGTAGTAAGAGTTTACCAAAACGGTAGTGTTATAAATGGAAAATGGAGCAAAAATTCCTCTCAATTGGACAGTAAGCTGTATTTTTATGATGATTTAGGAAAGGAAATTCAATTCGCGCCCGGCAAGATTTGGGTAGAAATTGAAACAAACTGAACAGATAAATGATTATATTTTTATATGGACCGGATAGTTACCGGTTGAAACAAAATAGCCACATTGTTCTGAGTAATTACCGCAAAAAGTATCCGGATGGTATTTTTTTAAAATTTGATTTGTCGGAGGAAGGTGAAACAATAAAAGCCGAAGACGCTATTAAGAGCGGTTCTTTGTTTGGTGAAGTAAAATTAGTGGTTCTCAAAAATGTATTTTCCAATAAATCCGGTTCAGATCGGATGGGGGAGCTGGTTAAGGCTCAGAATCTTGTAAAAGAGAAAGATACCGTACTTTTATTTGTTGAGAATCAAGAAGAAAAAGAATTAGCCAAGAATAAAACATTTTTTAATTTATTATCCAGAAAAGATAATATGGTAAGAAATATTGATTATCTTAAAGGAGAAAAACTTACGAAATGGATAAAAGATGAATTTGTTTTAAGAAAATGTTCAGTAGAGCAAGAAGCGATAAAAGAACTTATCGTGACGACCGGAAATGAGAGTTGGGCCTTGGTAAATGAAATAGATAAACTGACTAATTTTAAGACAGATGGGGTGGTAAAAAAAGAAGACGTGGTATTGCTGGGCTTTAAAAAAACCGATCTGAATATTTTTGACTTTGTTGATGCAATTTCCGGAAAAAACAAATCAAGAGCTTATGAAATATTATTTAAAGAGATTAAAAATAGCCGAGATCCATATTATCTTTTGACCATGATTGTTTATTGTTTTAGAAATTTATTGTCAGTAAAAGACCTATCCGATAGGGGAATGTCGTTGGACACTATAACTAAAAAAGTCCACCTTCACCCGTTCGTAGTGAGAAAAGCATACCAGAGCGCCGGAAAATTCAGCTTGGAAGAATTGAAAAAAATTTATGGACATTTGCTTGATATGGACACTCATTCCAAAGAAGGAATGGTAAATCTCACGGATTCTTTGTTTAATTTTATGCTGAGTTGATTTTTATCAGGTCTTAGCTATACTATATTAAATTGGGAAGTTGTTTGAAAAAGGATATTACCTTGAACGACAGAGAACGGCAGTTTGTTGAGATATGTAAAAAATGTGATTTGTTCTTCAAAGAGTTATTGGATGATGCCATGGCCAGTCAGCATCTACACATAAGCCAGGAAGCGGCCTTTTATCTCATGGGAATACTGACCCTCAGCATTAAAAAAGATCCTCATAGCGAAACTGAAAGCTTAGCCGAGAAATACATATTGGCCCACCATACCGAAGAAATGGAAAAGTTCAGAACAGTTGGGGATCTCTCGCTTATTGTTGCTGGAATATGGTGGCAAAGCTTGTTGAGAAAATCAGTTGATGTAGATTATTATATTGACCTTGGCAGTGATTCCTATCAAAAAGTAAGTGAGACAAGTTCTGGAGACCTTTCCGATCTTTTTGAAGAACTTGCCCAAAATTTTAGGAATATTGTCAATATTTTGGCAGAGACCACTAGATGCATCTCCGAAGCCAACATGAGCAACAGAGATATTTTACGGATGTACGAGGTTTGGTTAAGGACACATAACAAATTTATTGCTGAAAAACTTGTATCTCTTGGCATAAATCCAGTTAATGTAAAAACAACAAAACAATAATCCCGCCGGAGGGGATTTTTTTTGTTTGATTTTTACCGAATTATCTGTATACTATTGGCAAGTTCATTACCAACTAGGGAGGCAAGAGAAAATGCAACGGAATCAACGAATCGTGCTTTCGGATGAGCATCCTTTAATCAACCTTGCTCCGAGCATTATGGTAATGCCAGGTGTCGTGTCTCGTGTATTTTTAGATAACCGCGAGTCTTCACAAAAGCTTTTAGAGATTGTTAGAGTTGGTCAAAGTCCGCATCTTTTTGCGGTAATGTCAGACCCGCAAATGAAAGAACCCCCAGAAAGATTTTATAAGACAGGCGTAATTGCTGAAGTGCAAGCAGAGGAGATAAATCCGATAATTATTTTAAGAGGTTTATTTAGGGCTGAGAGGCTTAGCCTCAAAAAAATTGGAGGAGAGGGATGGGGTTTCTGGGTAGCGACAGTCAAGATGGTAGAAGATGAAAATCATGATGAATATTTTATTCAAGCCGGTCAGCATGTAATGGCCGATATGATAAAGATCAGGGACCTTCTTGTTGGATTCATAATCAGGTCTAGGGGAGAGTACGAGTTTGACTATAGGGTCATGGAATCTGTTATTGACGAATTTGAGAATACCGACTGGGGAGACAAAGACGCGGTAGATAGTTTTATCTGGTCAACCATATCTTCCGTTCCGGACCTGCTTCAGAAAGACAAACAGCCGCTTCTTGAAAGCACAAGCTTGCCTGAAAGAATTGAGTTGTGTATTAAAAAACTGAAAGAAAGACTTAAGCTTTTGTAAATTCAAAAGAAAAACATAACAAAAGACGGCAAGTCTGCCAGAAGAATGAAGAGGTTGACCGGAGATGTTAATAATCAGGATTCGAAAGAGCAAAATGAAGACGAATTTGTTAAAGGTGCTCACGGAGACATCAAAAAAAGATGGGAAAAATTCAAGGTAATCTGTGACTCAATGAACGAAGATGCCAAAGATGTAATAATGGAGGACATGGAAAAACTTAAGTCCATCGGGAGTCCGCAAGGAAATACTTGGGAGTGGCCTAAATACATGAGGCGTATTGATTTTATTCTAGGATTACCATGGAAAGAAGAAACTGTTCAAGAGGGCGATATTGCCAAAGTGGCTAACGTTCTTGATGAAGACCACTATGGTCTTATTCGTGAAAAAGATTCAATTTGCGATCAGGTTGCACCAAGGATACTTAATCCTAATGGTAAGGGGTCTATTATTTGCCTTGTCGGTCCTCCCGGAACAGGGAAGACATCTTTGGCTAAGTCTGTGGCTAGGGCATTGAACAGAAAATATATCAGAATGTCTTTGGGTGGTGTCAGAGATGAAGCCCAAATAAGAGGTCATGGTTTAACACATAGTGGTTCTGAGCCGGGAGAGATATTAAAGCTGATGAAACGATGTGGAGTCAAAAATCCATTGTTTGTTATTGATGAGATAGATAAATTAGGAAATATGTCCAATAGTGGAGATCCTTCAGCGGCAATGATTGAAGTTTTGGATCCTGAGCAAAATGATTCTTTCAAGGATCACTGGGTGGCTTGTGGTTTTGACCTCTCAAAGGTTTTATTCATTGCCACAGCAAACCAGGAAGATACAATTCATCCGGCTCTTATGGATAGAATGGATACCATTCGTCTGCCAGGATATCTTGAGGTTGAGAAGGTAGAGATTGCCAATAGACATTTAATTCCTCGGTTAATGAAAGATTTAGGTCTCACTCAGAATGATGTAGAAGTTGTCTGGGAAGACGGACTGATTTCTAAGATTATCAGGGGTTATACCAATGAAGCCGGAGTCAGGAACATAGAAAGGGCTCTCGCAAAAATTTTAAAGAAGATTTGCCGAGAACATCTCAATTCAAAGAATGCGGAAAAGATAGTTGCCAAATTCAATGTGACAGAACAAAAAGTTCACGAATATCTTGGACCCCCTAAGTTTACCAAGAACAGAGTCAATCCCACTAAGGTGGGGGAAGCCATAGGGCTTGCTTGGACTCCTGTCGGTGGAGATATTTTGTATGTTCAGGCGGAAACTTATCCCAGAATGCACGATAAAAAATCTTTTGCCAGGACTGGAATGCAAGGCGATGTGATGAAAGAATCGGATGAAGTTGCTTTGACTCTGGTAAGAAACAGACATCCAGATTTATCTGAAAAATTAGCAGGACTTGCCATCCATTTGCATATACCAGAAGGTGCGATTCCTAAAGATGGACCTTCTGCGGGGATAACCATTGTAAGCGCTTTGGAGTCTCAGTTAACAGGTGTGGTGTTGAGGCTTAATCTTGCAATGACGGGAGAAATAGACCTCAAAAGCAGGGTTCTTGCTGTGGGCGGAATTAGGGAAAAGATTGTGGCTGCTGAGAGAGCGGGCATCGAAGAAATTATTATGCCAAAGGATAACGAAAGAAACCTTCACGATGTTCCTAAGGATGTTAGAGATAAACTTAAATTCCATTTCGTGGAATCTGTAAATGAAGTCCTGGAAATTGCATTTCCTTGACCCCTAAATTAATATAAATCTCTGGCGCGATGCTGGAGATTTTTAATTTAGGCAAAGGCATTCGGATGAAGGTGTAGAAGTCTACTCTAAGTCCGAATGCCAAAGAATAAATTAAAAATAACCGCATCCCGAAGGGTTGTTGCTAAAATTGCCCGACTCTTTGTTGCTCCGACTTATCATAGAATAATCTATGCCTGCATCGTAGCAACTTTAATTCGGGCAATTTTAGCTAACAACGCGCCGAGGGTTTATATTAAATTAGGGGTCTGCCCGGCTTAAAGGGTCGGTTTTTTATTGCAAAAAATAGATTTTTGGCGTAAGGTTTAGAATATAAAATGCAGGAATATCTCCATATCGGAAGAGCGACCGATCTAACAAACAAAAAAGACCGCCGTTTATACCGGATATTAGAAATAATGCCGGGCTTTTTGGCTTGGATAACCATTTTTATGGTGGTGGCGTTGTCTTTTTTTACGCCTGTCTTTATGGCGATATTCATTATTGCTTTCGATGTCTATTGGCTCATCAAGACAGTATATCTTTCCTTACACCTTAGAGTTTCTTACAACAAGTTGAAACAAAATTTAAAAATAAACTGGCTTGAACGTCTGGAAAAGATACCAGTCACAAGTTATAAACTACGAACCATTAAGTCATGGCAAGATGTTCATCATTTCATATTCCTTCCTGTATATAGAGAGGATTATTCGGTTGTTTCGGGATGTGTGGAGGGTCTGCTCAAGGCCAATTATCCGAAATCTAAAATGACTATTATTTTGTCATGGGAAGAGAGAGCCGGAGTTGAAACGGAAAATATGGTTAGAGAAATCGAAAAGAACTACAAAAGTATTTTTCATGAATTTGTCGTCATAAAACATCCGGCCGACTTACCGGGAGAGATGCCCGGTAAAGGTTCAAACACCGCTTATGCTGCTGGGTTTGTCAAAGAAAATATTATTGATAATAGTGGTATTTCTTATGACCATATCATAGTATCTAATTTTGATGTTGATACGATAGTGTATCCAGAATTTTTCGCTATTTTGACCCATACTTTTCTTACTACCGAAAATCCTTTGCGGGCCTCGTATCAGCCGATTCCCCTATATGTGAATAATATTTGGGAAGCCCCATCATTTGCCCGAGTAGTTGCTTTTGCGGCAACGTTTTGGCACACCGTGAAGCAGGAAAAAGCAGAAACAGCCACCACTTTTTCTTCTCACTCAATGCCGTTTCAGGCGTTGGTTGATGTCGGATTATGGCAAAAAAATATGGTTTCGGAGGACTCCCGTATCTTTTGGCAATGCTTTTTGAGATATGACGGCGATTACAGAGTTGTGCCTTTGTTTTATCCTGTATCCATGGATGCTAATGTTGCATCTACTAATGTTCAGACCCTGAAAAATATTTACAAACAACAGAGGCGTTGGGCATACGGAGCCGAGAATATTCCTTATTTCATGTTCGGATTTGCAAAAAATAAAGCTATTCCTCTTTTCAAAAAATGGTATTACGGATTTATGGTCATTGAAGGAAATCACTCTTGGGCAACCAACGCTCTTCTTATTTTTGCTCTGGGCTGGTTGCCTGTAATGCTGGGCGGACAAGAATTTAATAGAACTGTTCTTTCTTTTAACCTGCCGTACCTGACCAGAATAATCATGACTTTTTCAATGCTCGGCTTGGTTTCTTCGGCGGTTTTGTCAATTGTTCTTCTACCGCCACGACCCCTCAAAT
>ERZ1292629.2505-Hain-H43-01um-R1-2505-length-15318-cov-7_pt1 | contig 15318 bp, 16 predicted proteins | sample MGYA00564399_ERZ1292629 | MGnify/ENA primary metagenome ERZ1292629 (study PRJEB36523, sample SAMEA6512636) | groundwater metagenome | collected 2019-01-08 | study: AquaDiva: Metagenomics assemblies of 32 groundwater samples
GTATGGACCGTGTCTCAGTTCCATCGGTGGGGGTCAGCCTCTCAGCTCCCCTAGGTGTCGTAGCCTTGGTAAGCCATTACCTTACCAACTAGCTGATACCACGCAGGCCGCTCAAAGAGCGAGTTGCCTCTTTAGTGTCGCCACGCCATCGGAAATTACCCAGCCTTTCGGCTGGCTATGCCCGACTCTTCGGTGCGTACCTGCGCATTACTACCTCGTCTGCCGGTTTACTTCGGTCTTGCGACCTCAGCACCCCTTGACTTGCATGCCTTATCCACGCCGCTAGCATTCATCCTGAGCTAGGATCAAACTCTGAATATAGTCCCTCGTCGTTCCTTGCGGAACTTCTCGGGACAATTAACTCGAACAACTCTTCGAACTCGCTTGCGCGAGCCTCAGAGTAAACGGAACAAGAGAAAAGTGTCTTCTCTCTCATTCTTTACTTGCTTGCCCCGCGTAGCTTTGTATTCAAAGCGTAGTGGGGCTTCTTTTTAGATCGGTGTGATCTTTGAACTATTGTATTGTCAAAAAACAATCCCGCTGCAAGCGGGATCCCTAGAACAGTAGGATATATCCACCTCAGCAAGACATGCGTCTCAGTATAGTCATATATAACTGTATGTCAACCGGCTTGCCGGCAGGCAAGATTAGGAAAAAGGGCCGTTTGCGGAGCACAAATGGACTACTACACACCCGCTTTTTGGAGCGCCGCCTCCACCTGTTCAAACAACTCATCGCGCGTGCCGTCGTTCATCAGGAGCACGTCGGCCATGTTGCGTACCGCCGCTAAATTTTGATTATTAGGATCATTCGAGCTCATCTCCCGCTCCTCCTGCTCTTGAAATTTCTCAAAGCTCACGCTGTCTTTGTCCGACGCGCGTTTGACGATGCGGTTGTAACGGGTGCGCAATTCGGCATCTACCGCCCACAGCGTGGCTCCGTGCGATTTTAAATACTGAGCCTCCCCGATTGAACGTATCGACTCAATCACAACGCTGCTAATTTTAACGCTCAATGCCTGCGTCATGAGCTGCTCGATAATGTACCCTGAGCCGTGCTTGGCGCGCAACTCATTGGCAGCAACCGTGAGCGTATCGCGATTGACCATTTTTCCCTGGCGCAGCACTTCCTGCGCTAAAAAATTTTTAACGGAAAAATACACAAATCCGTGTTTGTTGGTCAGATACTCCGCAACCGTCCCCTTGCCGGCGCCCAAGGTGCCTGTAATTCCGATGATCATACATTCAGTATAACAAAAAAGAGCGGCCCGCCTTGGAAGGCGGGCCGGCGAAATTATTGCGCTGCAGCGACTTCTTTGACGGCACGGTCGTACTGCCTCACTATCCCCGCAACGAGATTCATTTCGGGGACATAGTCGGTACTGTCTACGTCTGCCCGAATCTCCTCATAGCGGGGATCGAGGATGAGCCAGCGCCCCTCAAACCTGACCGCCAAGACTGCGTGGAGTTCTCTTGGCCTTTTAATTTCGGGTATGTCTACAATGACACCCCGTATGTCATTGCGGGGTACGCCCGAGAGCAAGAGGGCTACATACTTTAAGAGGAGATAGTCCTCGCAGTCGCCCCAATGAGTCTCGAGCGTCTCGAGCGGGGTGCTCCAGCGATCCTCCTCATCCCACTGTGCCCAATCGGCGACATATTCTATAGCCCGATTGACCGTGGTGTTGACATACTCGATGCGCTCAAGCCCGCTCAACTTGCGCGACTCTTGGATGAGCGCGAGGAGCTCGGTACTCTCCGGCGTACAGTGTGCGGAGTCGTCCTCACACATGTGCAGGAGGTAAATGTCGCGGTAGAGCTTGAGAGTTACTTCCCGCCATCGTGGTTCTATTTGCTTCTGCCACAACTCATTTTGGAGCGGCACAAGCCGAAACCCGAACGGCTCTGCATTGTCTGCTCGTGCCAAGGAGGCAGAGAGAAGCAGTGCCGCAAGTAACGCGCGAAAGAGATTCTGCATCTCTCTTCTCCTATAAGTTAGGGGTGAGTGGGACCTTCCTTCCCAAGCGGACGGAGGATAGAATCTGAAGTCAAGATGAACTGCGGTGCTAGGCGCGGCGCTAGAGGGATATTTTTTTAAGCAGTTTTTTACAAGTGCCGTGGGAGCCTACTACATATACGCCAAGCTCTTTGGCAGTAAAGGAAAAGTTCGTAATGGGAGTGGTGAGCGGAAGTCCTTTGGGAGCCGTTTTAAAACGGGTAAAGGAGATATGTGGATGAAAAGCAGCGCCAATCGCCGGATAACCAAACCGTTTTGTGTTTATCTTAGCTCTGTGGGAAAACTTCGCAAATACTTCTTTATGCGCCACGCTTCCCCCCCGCAAAGGATTCAATGCTGTAATAATTTTTTGCTGCATGGTGCGCAATGCAGGGGTGACTTTAAATTGAACCTCTACATATCCATCTTTTTTTACTACATACGAAAAGGCGCGCATATGAATCGTTGATACGAACATGGTTGTAAGCAGCTTCGGTATGCGGCGTACCTGCGTTCTTGGAAAATCAGACATATACACCGTGACATGGGGGTGGCGTGTCTTGCCGAGCACAAATAATCCTCCCTTTTTTTTGAGCGCAGCGCTCATGCGTATAGCGCGTGAAGTAACTCTTTTGTCCGGAATGATCGCAACATTAATTCGTACGCTACTTGATTTCATAAATTACCTGTGGTATAGGTGTTGGAAGAAGTTTAGCACGAAAACCCGGAAAGGAAGCATGTCATGTCAGGTAACTGGCAGGAGTTCCTAAAGAAGCAGCGCGATGTCTACGGCCAGATACGAGCTAAACAAGTCGACCTTCACCGCTCTGGTACCGAGGTCGAGCAAACGTGGGCGGCTCGTCGAGGAGCCTTTGGAATCGCGCTCCTGCATCCGTTCAAGATCGCCGACCAGTTTGCGGAGCTTTCCTACAAGATCTCGCAAGAAGTGCCCGCGGTCGAGTACCGACCATGGGACATCCATACGTCGCTCGTTGGCACTCCCTTTGAGCAACCGTTTCTGTACAAGCCGAACGACAAGGAACATCGGCGAGTACTGCGAGCGTTAGTACGCGTCGCGACCAAAACGGCAGAACGGTTCGGCAACTTGGGGTGCCCAATCCTCTACCGTTCGTATCTCTACACCCCGCAAGCGGTGATCGCTGCGGGTCAACCCCAACCAATGTTCATCGATTTGGTTGAAGAGCTGCGGGCCGAATGCGTTGCAGAAGGGCTAGCCGAGGTACGCACCACGTGGGGCGCACATGCAACTATCAGTCGGTTTACTTCGAAATGCCCCGCAGATAATCTGGGTGGTCTGATCCCGCTTCTCGAACGCTCAAGCGTCCGGGGTCCGGGTATAAGCTTTGCTACGCAGATCGCGGTTGGATACAGTTTGTGGGGACTTTCTCCAGAGTTTCCGGGGGATGCCGAGTACAACGGACACTTTGCCCCGTACCAAAAGTTTAAACTTTGCTGACGCTCCGTTTGGGGCAGCAGCAAAAAAGGCCCCGCGCAAGCGGGGCCCTTGTCTTACTATGAGCATTTCAACGACGCTTATGCATCTGCTCGACGATTTTGGTCGTCGAGTGCCCTTCAAGAAAGGGTGCGAGACGCATTGTGCCGCCGAGGCTCTCGATGAACCGTTTCTCCAACTCAAACGCCGAGTCCGAGGCGCTTCCTCCACCCTTTACATGCACGTCGGGGCGGATTCGCTTAAGCCATCCTCGCGGAGAGTCCTCGTCATAGATGAGGACATAGTCGACCGGCCGAAGCGCACCGAGCATGTAGGCGCGGTCCTCTTCGTTATTGATGGGCCGCTCCGGCCCCTTCAGTCGTTTGACCGACGCGTCGGAGTTGATGCCGACGATCAACAAGTCGCCTTGTGTACGCGCCCACTCAAGCATTTTGGTGTGGCCTGGGTGGAGAATGTCGAAGCATCCGTTCGTGGTTACGACAACTTTCTTCTGCTTTCGCAAAAGCTCTACAAGCGCGATCATTTCATTCAACGTCACAAACTTATGACGCGGGTCGAACATGTTCATGTCATGCTTAGTCATAGTAGTAACCTCCAAAGGCAGAACCCCCACTGCCCCACGTTATAGCACAATGCAAATGCCAATTACAATGAATTGATGAGCTCCTCCTTTCGTGGCGCTGCGGTACCCGGTTTTGAGACGACAATGCCTGCTGCGCGGTTCGCCAAGTCTGCAGCATCAGCAAAAGTAGCGCCCGCGGCAAGTGCGAGCGTGCAAGTGGCTATAACCGTATCCCCCGCGCCGGTAATATCAACAACACTGCGCGCAACGGTAGGAATATGCAGAAGTTTTTTACCTTTTTCAGCAAGTAACATCCCCTTATCTCCCATGGTGACCAGTACATTGCTCCCGAGTGTTTTTGAAAGCCATCGCGCAAGCACCGGAGGCGTTTTGTCTCCTCCAAGCACCTGTGCCTCAACTCGATTCGGCACAAAAAGTGTAACACCCTTGACCGCACCTAGGTAGGCAGGATTTGCAGGTTTAGGACCAAGGAGTACCGGCTTTCCTGCGCGTTTTGCCACCGCAATGCACGCAGCAAGAACAGAGGGCGAAAAGACTCCCTTCGCGTAGTCGGAAAGTAGGAGAGCGTCATTATTTTTCATGAGCGCGCGCACGTGCGCAATGAGTTTCTTTTCTAAGGACGCCGAGAGCGGCTTAACCGTCTCGTAGTCGAGGCGGGCAATCTGTTGGTATCCTTTTATTGCAAGGCGCTGCTTTTCGGTCGTACTACGAGTCGAGTCAATCAACAGCTCTGCGCGTATATGCGCTTTGCGCAGCTCTGTCCGTACGATTGTGGCCGCTTGATCTTTACCACATACCCCCACAAGAGTGACTTTTCCTCCAAGTGAGGCGATGGTACGTGCGGCATTGGCGGCGCCCCCTGGAGCGTGTGTTTTATGCTCATAGCGCAAGACTGGTACCGGAGCTTCCACAGAAAGCCGTTCGACCAAGCCATGGAGATACGTGTCGAGCATAATGTCCCCGACAACCAACACGCGCGTTTTATTGAAGCGTTTGATAATTTCTTCCTCTCGCGCAAATCGGCCGGCATCAATGTGTCTTGAGGTAGTGGTGCGGTAGCTGTCCTCCTCTTTGTGCGTTGTAGAAAATTCAAATATTTCACTATCTTCGAGACCGGTAAACCGGTGCGGAGTATTGGGTAGGATGGTGATACTGTCTCCCGGCTTCATCACATGAACCTTGTTGTTGACCTCCATGCGGACCAGACCACTTTGCACATAAAATGTCTCGTCTTTTTCTTTATGCGAATGGATGGAGCATTGAAAATTTTTCTTTAAAATCAGCTTTTTCCCGCAGTACTGTTTATTTACTATCCAGTGTTCTTCCCCCCAGACTTTTGGCACACGGACCATTTTGAGACGACCGGTTTTCATTTATGGGAGAATTTTTCCCACACCACCAAAAGCGGCGCCGCGAGGAATATCGAGGAATAGGTTCCGGCGATCATACCCACCGTGAGCGTGAGCGCGAAGTTTGCGGTCGATTCGGGTCCAAGGAAGTACAAAAAGAGCAGCACAATAATGACCGTCATGGAGGTGTTGATGGAACGCGCGATGGTTTGCCGGATGCTGCGGTCGACGACCTCGCTAAACTCCTCGTGTTTGCGCTTTTCGTCATTGAGCCGCAAGTTCTCGCGGATGCGATCGAAGACCACGATTGTGTCATTGATTGAAATACCAAGGATGGTAAGCAGCGCGACAATAAACAGCGCGTCAACCTCAGCGCCGATCATATGCCCCAAAAGCGCAAACAGACCGGTAGGGATTAAAATATCATGCAGCAAGGTCACAATGGCGACGATGCCGTACTTCCACGACGAAGGCTTTGACGCGTGACGAAACGCGAACGCGATAAAGAGAATAGTGAGGATAACCACGAGCGAAATCGCAATCCATGCCTTGCTCATGAGTTCTTGCCCGATTGAGGGGCCGATCGAGGTGAACTGCACTTCCTCTGCCGTCTGCGGCATCCCGAGCGTTGCTTCGAGGGACTCCTTTTCGGCAACCGTTAAGTTGCGCTGGCGTAAGATATACCCCTCTTCGCCGGTTGGCTGCACGCGCACCTCGCCCAAGCCCAGTGCAGAGGTTTTTTCGCGAACCAATTCTATAGCCGGACGGCCTGCAGGATATTTCACTTCCAAAAGTGAGCCGCCTGCCAAGTCGATACCGGGCTTGAGGCCCCACAGGCCGATGGCGATGACTGCCAGGATCGAAAGCAGGCCGGGAAGTATAAAATAGTAGCCGATATTTTTTGAGATGTTCATATAGTATTGCTTTTATTTGCGTAGTCCCGAACGCAGGAGGAAACGGCTAAGGGGCTTTTGTTCATTGACTCCGAGCGCTAGAAGAAAAGTGCGCGAGATGGTAATGGCAGAGAGCATCGACACGATAACCCCAAGCCCAAACACCAGCGCAAAACCTTTGATGAGCGCGGTGCCAAACCAGAAAAGAATGACGGCGGCGATGATGTGTGCGATGTTGCTATCGCGTATGGCAAGCCATGCGCGCGCAAAACCTTCGCGTATGGCATCCTCCGCTTTTTTGCCTGCAGCCAACTCTTCTTTAAGCCGCTCGGCAATGAGCACGTTGGCGTCGACCGCAAGGCCAATCGAGAGGATGAAGCCCGCCATGCCTGCGGCGGTCAACACCACCGGAATCAGTTTAAAGAGTGCGAGCATCATGATCGAATAGATGATAAGCGCCATCACCGCCACGACTCCCGGCAAGCGGTACCAGAAAATCATAAAGAGCGAAAGTACGACGAACCCAAAAATGCCGGCCACCAATCCGGCATGGAGCGCCTCGTCGCCCAACGTGGCGCCGATAGTTTGGGTCGACTCAAGATTGATAGGCACCGGCAGTGCGCCCAAGTTTAAGTTGCGTACCAACGCTTTGGCCTCGTCGGCCGAGTAGTTGCCCGAGATCACCGCGCTACCGCCATCTATTTTTTCTTGTATGGTGGGCGCCGAGACCAGTTGGTTGTCGAGAAATATGGCAAGCGGCTTACCGACATTGTCGCCGGTAATTTTTGCAAAGAGTTTTGCACCTTCGGAGTTGAAGGTTACCAGCACCGTCGGCTGCGCCAGTGCCGCCTGGCCGTTGCCAAACTGCAGTGCGGCGGTTGAAAGATATTTTCCAGTAAGACCCGTGTCGACATAGGCGGCGGGGTTCAGATTGCCTGCGGCATCGGTAGTTGAAGCCCCCTCTTTAATTAATTTAAATTCAAGGAGCGGCGTCTGGCCGATGAGGCGCACCGCTTCATCAACATCAGTAACACCCGGAAGTTCAACGATGAGCCGGTGCGTGCCTTGGCCCAATGCGCCTCCTTGCTCAAGCTGCACTAACGGCTCGGAAACACCGAACGAGTTGACGCGACGCTCGATGACCTCGCGCAAGGTTTGAAGCGAGTCGGCTATTTGTGCAGAGGAAAGTTTGCCAGTGTCGGCGCTGTAGACCAAGTGCGTGCCGCCCGAGAGGTCGAGGCCGAGCTTAAAGTCGAAACGGCCGTCTGTGCCAGTAGTACGCCACACAAAAAAAGCGAGCGCCGCCGCAGCGATGAGTATCATGACCGACCAGTACCTAAGTGCGAACATGTGCGGAACAATAACAGAAAATAAAGGTTATTTGAAGGGACTTGCAAATTTATGTTAAGTGTGATTTAATATGGCTGTTACGTTCTTCAAAAAAGGGATACCCCCAATGACCGCTTTCTACTACATGACGGCTCTGATGAACGGGGCGCGGATAGTCAGTTGTAACGATACTGCAGATGGCTGGAGGGTGGGTGAAAACATGACCCTTGACTCTTTCCTCGACAGCTCGGAGGCCGTACGCGCTTTGAAGTTCGCCGCCGAACAGAAGTACCAAGACATCAAGGTCCACGAAGTCTGCCTCACTACCGCACTCGACAAAGGGCAGATCCAAGCAATTCGACAGCAAGCTCTGGTCAAACTGCTCGACCTGTCTCCCGAGGATCTTGAACTCCTGCGGTGGCAGTCAGGGTAAAGACACTTCAACCGTTCACCCCCGGCCGCGCATTGCGGCCGGGGGTTTGTTTTTTACCAATGGTTGAAATCGGCCCAGGGTGTGATAGAACTATGTCGAACTTGTACAAACCCGGGAGAGACGGATGTCTGACGACCTAAGATCAAGAGCGGAGATGATCAATAGGTACTTTATCGACGCGTGGAATCGGGGGGACATTGAAACGGCATGTGGAGTGTATGCAGAAGATGCGACATATATCGGGAAGGGTGGCATCATCAACGGCCGCGAAAACATTGTCAAGCACTATCGCAACCAGTACCCGAGCGTAACGGTGATGGGGATACTGGCGCTGAAGTTCGTGGAATTTCGGTGTCACTCGCTCGCATCACCAGTTATGGCATCAGGTGTACTGGAATTCGAGCTCCTCATACCGACTGACCTCTATCGAGGCTACACGCTTGAAGTATATGCGATGTATGGCGGCGAACTATGCATTGTGCAGGACATGTCGATTGGAAAGTCGACGTAACTCCCCACCCTGTTTGAAAAATTGTTTGAACCCCCGGCTGCGCATCGCGGCCGGGGGTTTGTTTTTTTGAGTGATAGGAGGGAGTATTGTTTATAATCTACGGTCGTAAAAAATAAACAATGACTATTTATTTTGTATTTTTGAAAGCGCGAAAAGGTTTTTGAAAATCATGGCGACGGCGATGGGGCCGACCCCGCCAGGGACTGGGGTGAAGACTGATGCAACTTCAGCGCAGCGGGGGTCGGCATCGCCTGTCACCGCCCTTGGCGGGATCCCGCTAGAAGCGGTGACTAGTTTGCCAGGGGCCGAAGTACCCGCATCTATCAAAACCACTCCCTCTTTTAACATTTCAGGTTTAACGAGTCCGGGCTCCCCCGCCCCCAATATCACAATATCTGCGTGTTTGAGGGACATCAGATTTCCTTCATTGCGGGTGATGACCGTCACCTCGGCACCCAGCTCTTTGAGAAGCGCTGCGGCGGGAATACCCACCAATCTCCCTGCTCCAACTACAGCCGCTGTTTTGTTTGCGGCCGCGACGCCGTTGCGTGCAAGAATTTCTGAGATTGCCTCTGCAACCGGCGCGCGCACCAAGGGCTTCGGCGAGACTCCGTCTACATCTTTTTCTGCGGGCAATGCGCCGAGCAACACTTCCGTATCAACCGACTGCGGCAGGGGTAGCTGCACAATGACACCCGCGCAATTTTTGGCAAGGCGCTCCAGCACACGCAACGCGTGCGGCGTCGTTGCATCGTTTGGCAATTCTTCGCGCACCACAACCACACGGAGTTTGTCGGCAACTCGCTCTTTAATTTTCACAAACGACGCCGATGCGGCGTCCTGCGCGCCCATCAAGACCCCGAGCCGCAGCACTGGCGGAAGATTTTTGCGCTCAGCAAGAAATGTTTCAAGTATGTCGTTGGCGATTTGCTTCCCATCAACCTGCATGAGCATCACAGTATCAGTTTTTATCAAATAAAAAAGCCCTGCATCTTACGCACCGCTCTGGGTGAGCATTTTTTTGATCGTTTTAAGGATGATGACGGCGTCGAGAAGAAGCGAGCGGTGCTTTAAATAATACAAGTCATATGAAAACTTTTCACGCGTCGCCTCAACCTCAGCGCCATGATGCGGGTGATTGTCGTGGTAGAGCTGCGCCCAGCCCGAGAGGCCCGGCCGCACCAGGTGGCGCACACCGTAATAGGGAATCTCTTTTTCATAGAGCGAAACAAGACCGGGAAATTCCGGCCGAGGGCCGATGAGAGAAAGATTGCCTCGCACCACGCTCCACAGTTGTGGAAGTTCGTCTATCCGCGTGACGCGCAACACTCTGCCTACCGGAGTTACGCGCAACGTACTGACGCCCATAGCACCATACTTCCCTTCATCATTGCCGGTCATGCTACGAAATTTATACATGGATATGATTGATCCGTCTTGGCCTACGCGCGGCATGGATATAAATACCGGTCCGCCGTCTTGAATTTTTATTGCAACCCAAATAAACGGATATGCCATGAGCGAGAGCAGCGCCGCCGGCAACGCGACCATAATATCCATTGTCCGCTTAAACGCGTCGTACAAAAGATGTGCCGAGCGAGACACATTGCGCGCTATCCAGCGGTCATCAATCTGTGAGAGCGCGATCCGGCCGAACACTTCTTCGTAGAGCGACATGGCATCGAAGAAACGAATACCCTTCGAGATGTAGTTATAGAGTTCGGGAAAGGCGGCCGAGACGGTCTTGTCATTAAAGTCGGCAATAATAAAGCGCGGTCGGTACTGCTCGATCGCGCCCGCAACCGCCAGGGCAATTGGGAGGCCGTTGGGCTCAATGATCGCAGCGATGCGCGCGGGCGCACGATGCGCTTTGTTGAGCGCATCGACCAACTGGTCGATTTCGGGCCCTTGGCCGACCACGAGCGCGGTCTCGGGCTTCTGCAACCCTAGCCACGGGTAGACCCATACGCGCCACAAGAGGATGAGGAGGAACGAGACGGCTAAATAAATAAAGAGGAGCGTTTTAGGCGCGATGCCGAAAAACGGTATAAAAAAGAAGAAGAGCGCGGCTAAACAGATGTTAAAAATTTGAGTGATGAGCAGCGTTGCCGAAAACGCGCGGCGCGCCAGGATGATTGAGCGGCTCTCATAGAGTCCTGCAATAAAAAAAATGATGAGCCACACGATAAAGAGCACGCTAAAAGGGATGAGGTGCGCGAAAAAGATGTCGCGGCTGGGCGCCACAAAGGCGCGCATATAGAGCGAGAGCCACAGCGAAAACGTGAAGAAAAAGAGGTCCCCCGCGAAAAGGACGAGCGTTCGAGGGCGAAAGGTTGTGCTCATAGTAGGTTACAATAGAATAAAACTATATTGACTATTATTCAAGTTTCTTACATTAGTGAACTATGAGGAGAAAAATTCTCTACGTCATAACAAAATCAAATTGGGGCGGCGCGCAGCGGTATGTGTTTGATCTGGCCACTTCTCTGCTTGATTTTGATGTCTCCGTAGCCTGTGGGGACTCGGGTATGTTGGTGCAAAAATTGAAAGAAAAAAACGTTCGAGTGTTGCCGGTGCCGTCGTTTCAACGCGACATTGCTTTTATGAAAGAATTCACTGCGTTTAGTGAATTACTAAAGATTTTCAAAACAGAACTTCCGGATGTAGTGCATTTGAATTCAAGCAAGGCGGGCGGCATCGGGGCGTTGGCCGCGAGGATTGCCGGTGTGCCGAAAATTATTTTTACCATACACGGGCTGCCGTGGGATGAGAGCAGAAACCCCATCTCAAAATTTTTGATCTATCTTGCATCCCAATTGACCTTTTGGCTCTGCCACACCGTTATTACCATTTCAGAAGACAACCGCGCGCGGGTGCCGGGAAGCGTGCTAATTTACAACGGCATTACCCGCACAACGCTCGGTTCGGGCCAGGTTATTCGCAATGCATTTCCGCCAGGTGCGGTTATTACCGGCACCATCGGCGAACTCACGCACAATAAAAACCAAATCGCCCTTATCGAACAGGCGAAAGAAAATCCCGCGATGTATGTCGCGATTGTCGGCGAAGGCGAGCTGCGGAATGAACTAGAACAAGCGATTAACAAGCATAATCTACAAGATCGCGTAAAACTGTTCGGCTTTATACCTGCAGCGGAGATTTTGCGCGGATTTGATACCTTTGCCCTGCCCTCGCTCAAAGAAGGCTTGCCCTATGTGCTGCTCGAGGCAAAAATGGCAGGGCTTCCTATCGAGGCCAACCGTGTTGGTGGTGTCGGCGAAATATTGGATAACACCTTGGAGGAATTCACACTCGAAAAAATGGTGCGGGAGACGGTAAAAATTTATCTATCGTAGCCGCCTTGGAATTCTTTTTCAAAACTCTCCGCGTGTGCGACGCGCGAGTAACGGTTCATGCCGCACAGGATGCCGAGGCTCAAAAATTCGGTGAGCACATGCGAACCGCCGTAGCTCATAAACGGGATCGTCGTGCCGGTGACGGGCAAAAGCCCCATATTAATACCCACATGGAGCGCAAAATGCGCTGCTAAATAAAAGAGGACGCCGAGCGCAAATAACATTTCAAAATTAGAGGCACCGCGCATCGCCATCATCGCGATACGCCAAAAAAGCACTCCGAACAGCGAAAATACGATAATGACACCGGCAAACCCCCACTCTTCGGCAAACGCGGCAAAAATAAAGTCGGTTTGATATTCGGGTAAAAAGCGCAGTTTGCTTTGCGTGCCGTAGCCGATGCCTTTGCCAAACAATTCGCCCGAGCCAACGGCCACGGTTGACTGATACGCGTTGTATCCCGCGCCATGAATATCGACGGCCGGATTTACAAATGTCATGATGCGCTGTTTTTGATAATCTTCAAATCCAAAGAGCCACAAACCACCAAAGGCGACCGCCCCCGTCACAAGCAATACCGCCAGATGCGTACGCGAGAGACCCGAGATAAGTACCATCGAGAGCCACAAAAGCGCGATGATGATGGCGCTGCCGAAATCGGGCTGCAGCGCAACCAGTACAAATACGATCGCCGCGTAGGCGCCCGAGACAAAAATATGGCGGAAGTTTTTTATCTCGATGTGGCGGCGGGAAAAATATTTGGAAAGTGCAATAATGAGCGCAAGCTTGGCAAACTCAACCGGCTCGATCCCAAGGCTCCCTATGGAGATCCAGCTGCGCGCGCCCTGGATGGTCTCGCCCACAATAAGCAAAAATATAAGCGGGATGATAAGCGCTCCATACAGCCCTGCCGCAACGCCGGTGCGGCGTAAAAAACGCCAATCGACCCGGCTTGCCACAAAAAAGACCGCGACGCCAAGCGAGATCCAGATGCTCTGCCGGATGAAAAACGGGTCCTGCCCCATAAACGAATTCATGGTCAGAAGCCCTAAGCAGGCAAGCGCAAGCGCCGCCGTAAACGCTACCCAGTCTATGGAATTTTTCTTATCGTCGATGGTAAGCGGAGTCATCGGTGCGGCCGTTAGAAGCTCGGGAGGACATTAATTTCAACACGGACAATGTTGGGGTTTTGGTACGGCCAGGTAAAGACCAAGGGCTGCGATGATTTGCGCGGCACGATGTCGAGGAGGCTTTTGGCCGCGGCACGCGCCACACCCTGCGCATCAAAGAGCACCGCGGCTATGGTGACACTGCGCGCATCTTTGAGAGAATCATTTTGCAGTGTGGCCGCAAGGCGTGTGCCGCCGGCCGTTAACTGCTGCTCGGTGACGCGCAATGCGGGGAGGTCGCGTGCCAGGATTTTATTCCACACGGGAGGCGCAGTCGGTGTCGGCAGGCAGCGTGGATCAAAATTAAAACAAAGTTGTGTGCGCACTACCGTGCGGTTGCCCACATTGATGTTGTGCTCGACGATGGGGATCACTAATACGGGCGGAAGATCAATAGTCCCCGTCTTTTCTTTGACGAGCAGATTGTTCTCGTCATACAACTGAAATGAGTACGAAACTGATTTTGCGCCGGCACCGAGGTTGTTGTTTTGAATATAGGCGGCGGCGGTGTAGAGCGTGGGCGCCGTGTTAAACGAGCGGCTCCAGAGCACGGTGGGAACTTTTGCCTCTGCAGCGCAGATGAGCGCGCATGAACCGCCACAGTCGACGCCGCGCTCGCTGCCGTTTTGGGTTTGGTCAAAACATGTCGGGTGTTCGATAAAAAAAGTAACCCAAATCATAAGCGACAGGGCAATCAAAACCGCCGTCCCTACCGCGTAGTAAAGTAATTGCCGCCGTGCGCTCCATCCCAGTGCCATAGAGTCAGTTTATCAAAAATTTAGACCTATGCTTATAGCCCAAACAAGGAATAGAGACTCCACCCCCCGTAGAATATAGTCTGCACTAACTGTAAAACGAACGGGAGCAATACCAGGATTGTGGCAACCTGCGGCTTAATTTTCTTATTCAATCCTCCTATAGCACCTAGGAGGTAAACCGGCCCTGTCAACCAAGACAAGAGAGGCACTAATATACTAATATCACCTTCCCCAAATCCGACACCATCAAGACAATAGTTAAGACAGACCATCCTTCCAAATAAAAACATAAACGCCGTAGGGATAAGTAGAACAAGCCAAATAGCACCAAGCACTCTTTTCAAGTTAAAAACTGGACTCATAATTACACTCTAGCACTAAATTTTAGACCCTCTGTTCTGGCGGCTAGCTACTCTTGCCTCCTGTAACAGAGACTACCATCGCCGCAAGTAGGCTTAACTTCCGTGTTCGGAACCCGCCGACGCCGGAGGCTATGGCGGGCGCAGTGATAACGGGTTGAAAAAGCGCGGGGCGCTTTTTCAAGGCCGGAGGCATGACGGTGCCGAGGCGGGGTCGCACAAATTTTTAGCAAAAAATTATGCGTGACTGACCCCACCGTAAAAAGATTAAATACTTTGTCCTGGCGATTAGCTACTCTTGCCTCCTGTAACAGAGACTACCATCGCCGCAAGTAGGCTTAACTTCCGTGTTCGGAATGAGAACGGGTGTGACCCCACCGCCAAATCACCAAGACAAAACATTCAATCATCGCTTGCGAGCTTTGAAGGAGGCCCGAAACAAAAGTTCGGGCAAGTCCAAAGAACTGGAGGAGGAGCATGGAATGGATACCACCTTTTTCATAACAGCACGTCGCTTCCGACGGGAATCTCGCTGATCAGGCACAGCCTTCTCAGCAAGCTACTGTTATCAAGCAGAGACCCAGGCTTTCGCCTCAGTCACCCTTTCGGGGACCTGTCCCCTGTTTCGGCTTTCGCGTGCACTGCTACATGGCCTTTCTCCTCTCCAACAAAACTCACAAACTAGGTAAAAAATTCTTAAACCCTTCGGCCTCTCGGCCTCAGGATTTCGGGCCGTTATGGCCCTCAACAACAAATTATTGCGATTCTCAAGTTCCTACCCTAATGAAGAAACTCGATCAATTAGTACTCCTCGGCTAAACGCCTTACGGCGCGTACACCTAGAGCCTATCAACGTCATCATCTCTAACGGATCTTAATGATTACTCATCTTAGAGTCGGCTTCGCGCTTAGATGCTTTCAGCGCTTATCCTTTCCCGACATAGCTACCCAGCGGTGCCCTTGGCAGGACAGCTGGCAGACCAGTGGTCAGTTCACTCCGGTCCTCTCGTACTAGGAGCAAATCTCTTCAATAATCGACGCCTGCAGTAGATAGGAGACCAACCTGTCTCACGACGGTCTGAACCCAGCTCGCGTATCACTTTAATTGG
>ERZ1292629.199-Hain-H43-01um-R1-199-length-63091-cov-9_pt2 | contig 15316 bp, 14 predicted proteins | sample MGYA00564399_ERZ1292629 | MGnify/ENA primary metagenome ERZ1292629 (study PRJEB36523, sample SAMEA6512636) | groundwater metagenome | collected 2019-01-08 | study: AquaDiva: Metagenomics assemblies of 32 groundwater samples
ACTATAGTGTATCTCGTAAAGTTTAATTTCTCAATATCCACAACAGCCTCCATTTTCAAGCGTGTTATGTCGGGAGAGAAGAACGGATATCGGAGATATGCCCTCGTAGTTCAACGGATAGAACGGCTCACTCCTAACGAGTCAATCGAGGTTCAATTCCTCGCGAGGGCACAAACTAAAATCGTAGGCAATTTGACTTATTTCCACTTATCCGTTACCATTGGTACTAGTACGTTGAAACATAGCCGCATAGCTTAGAATCTCTTTGGGTTTTAAGCTATGCGGCTAATCCAGCAGGATGATGCTGCAGAGCGCCGATCGTGAGTGCGATCGGTGTGCAATCAACCAAACAAAACTGGAGAACACCATGAAGAAAAAGCTCCTGGCAGTTATCGGGGTGTTCGTCTTCGCGGGCGATCTTTTTTTGTTGAGTTGATTTTTCGATGACAGGGATAGTCTATTTATTTATGCACATGTATTCGCATTGACAGCCAAACACTATTTTTTGTACTCTTAGAAAAGGAATTTCACATATTTTATATACTGCATACGCTATTTTTCGGATGTTTTTTTGAGCAGACTCTTCGCGGGTGGCGCTTTGTGCGCGGTCTTTGGTCAACAAGCGCATAAAGCGTCACCCATGAAGTTCTCTCGCTCGCGTGTAGCGCGCGGGAGAGTGAGTGGCAAACGATAGAAAGCTCAAAAAAAATAACAACATGGCTCAAAAAGTAGACGTTTCGAGGTTGGTAATGGCTCTCTTGCTCGAGAGGGCTACGGCGTTCAACTTGGATCTTCCAGATGAATTGACGCCGGATACCAAGGTCAATTCCGCAAGATGCGGGCAGGTGGTGGTTGGTGATTTCCACTTGTCAGCAATTGATCTTCCCGAAGAGGAGATACGAATCAGGGATCTTGCTCGACAGATCCCCAATGATAGGTTGGTGCACTATACACCGCCTGACGCCAAAGAAGGGCGTTACCGAATCTGAACTCGAAGTTTTTCCGAGTCCGGGGACCAGAACCCCCGGACTCTTTTGTTTTTAAATTCAATCTCGTTGCCTGACGCGCTTTTGATTTTTACGTCCAGTTCTTTTATATTATGAACGTGTTATACGGGCGTGCGTATGAAATTTAGATCGCAGTAAAATTTTTGGACACGTAGTTCAGCGGTAGAACGCTGTTTGTCCCGTACAACCCTTTGGATTGTTTGGGATACTGACCCCGCATCTGGGCAATTAGTTCAGTGGTAGAACGCCGTCCTGATAAGACGGAGGTCGAAGGTTCGATTCCTTCATTGCCCACCAAACGAAATGACTCAAATATTTGTGAAATTAAGATAACTCCATGGTCATCACGTATATTTTGTTTATTGTCGGCTTCGGCGTTCTCATTAAGGGCGCGGATTTGCTGGTTGATGGCGCTTCTTCTCTGGCGAAACGGCTTGGCGTTTCCACGATAGTTATTGGGCTTACTATCGTTGCGTTTGGCACCTCGATCCCAGAATTAATTGTTAACATATTCGCCAGCGTTAATGGAAATACGGACATTGCGATCGGCAACATTTTAGGAAGCAACATCGCCAATATTTTGCTTATTTTGGGAATATCCGCAGTGATCTATCCCTTGGCGGTTAAGCATGGAACTGCGTGGAAAGAAATTCCTTTTGCTTTCTTGGCGGTAATTGTGCTTGCGCTTATGGTGAGCGACGCTTTTATTGATAACAGCACATTTTCTGCGCTCACGCGCATTGACGGCCTTATTTTAATTTCTTTCTTCATAATATTTCTTTATTACGTGTTCGGTATCAGCAAAGCCGGGCCTCCTGATGTAGTCGAAACAACGCCGCGTGTTTACTCATTATTGCGGTCATATGTAATGATCGGCGTGGGTCTTGTGGGTTTGGTTTTGGGCGGCAAGTGGATCGTGGACGGCGCAGTGGCTTTCGCATCGAGTTTCGGAGTAAGCGAAGCATTAATTGGTTTGACAATCGTCGCGGTTGGGACTTCTCTTCCAGAACTCGCGACCTCGGCAGTGGCTGCCTACAAAAAAAATACTGATATTGCCGTTGGAAATATCGTAGGCTCGAATATTTTTAACATCTTTTGGATTTTAGGCGTGAGCGCGACGATACGGCCATTACCATTTTCTCAATTGCTCGTGAGCGACGTGTTGATGACCGCTCTCGCCACTTTTCTCTTGTTCGCGGCTTTGTTTATCGGAAAGCGACACATTCTCAAGCGATGGCAGGGGATTTGTTTTATCGCCATCTATGTCGGTTATGTTACGTATTTAATTATTCGCGGATAACATTACTATCCGGGTATTTCTTGCGGAGCTCGCTCAACCACAATTGTTCCATCCTCGCTGAGATGCACCGTGAATAAAATATTTGAAGAATCTTTTGCTGTAAAAAGAAATTCGTTCTCCGCCTCCGGTATGGGGAAAACGAGGTCTTTTTCCACGACGGTCGGTAAACCTGGTTTGATGCAATGTTCAGCATCTTGAGTTGATTCAAAATATGATTCCATTGGAAGTACCAATGTTCCTAACTCATCCGAGACGCGCCGAATGTTGGCGGGAAGCTTCCACGCGCATATTTCGCTTGTTGAGGAAGATTGATCGAATATGAAAGCAGAGATGGTAAATATAAGCTTGTGATTAGAAGTCGGTGTTTCCTCAATGAGCGTGGATACAAACTGAACATTAAGAAGAGAGAATTTCGTTCGTACCTCACGGTTTATTCCTTCGTTTGAAATGAGATTTCCGTATACGTTCTCCCACGTAATTGAATAAGGAGAATCTGGGAGTAACGCGGTGGGCGCCGTGGGTTCTGCCGGCCGACCGAAAAAGCTTGAAATAATACCCGCGCCAAGAATAAGCGCGATAATTGCCCCGAGAGAAATTCCGAGCATAACTGGTTTTTTCTCAAATGGGTTTTCCATCAAATAATTTTAACACGCTTTGCCGTGCGTAAGGTATTATGAAAAACTTTCGACGTTTGATACCTTAAATACGAATTCTAAAAAATTTTTTCTTACCGATTTTTAGGGTATCGCCGCCGGAAATTTTAAGCATCTCGCTCGGATTTTTTTTCACTTCGCCGTTTACGTCCACCGCGCCCTGCTCAATGAGCCGTCTCCTTTCGCTAATACTGGAACCCACTCCAATATGGGTCAATAAATTGATAAGACGTATCGGATTCTCCGGTATCCTAAGTTCTGGTATGTCTGCTGGAATAGTATGTTTCGAGAAAAGTGCGTCAAAATTTTCCTGCGCCTTTTTCGCGGCTTTTTCGCCCTGGTAACGTTTCACGGCTAAAAAGGCAAGCCATTCTTTTGCGGATTTCGGATTTAGCTTTATCTCCGATTTCTTCCGTTCAATTTCTTCTTCCGAGGCATCCGTAACGGCTATTAGATATGGCTCTATTAACGTATCCTTTATTGACATTATTTTCCCATACTGCTCATCAAGATTATCGGCGATGTTAATTACATTGCCCCAACTCGTCGACATTTTCCGTTCATCTGTGCCGATAAGCATCTTTACGGTAAGAATATCCTGTGGTTTTTGACCATACCGCTCTTGGATTTTTCTACCCGCAAGTAGGTTGAAAAGCTGGTCAGTCCCGCCAATTTCAACGTCGGCTTTCACGGCGACAGAATCGTATCCCTGCATCAAGGGATACATAAATTCGCGAAGGCTGATAGGGCTGTGCGCGCTCCAACGTACTTTGAAATTTTCGCGCTCCACCATTTGCTGGGCGGTAAACGTTTCCGCGAGCTCGGATATTTCACGGAAGTCTAATTTCTTGAGCCATTCACTGTTATAGCGGATCTCGCACTTTTTCAGGTTCAAAATTTTTCCGATCTGCGGCAGATAATTCTCAAGATTTTTTTTGATTTGCGCCTCGGTAAGAAACGGCCGTTTTTCGAGTTTGTCCGATGGGTCGCCAATTTGCGCGGTAAAGTCGCCGATGATTAAAACGATTTTATGTCCCAAATCTTGAAATTCTTTGAGTTTCCATAGTGCCACAGCGCGGCCGATATGGATTTTGTCTCCCGTCGGGTCAATGCCGTGTTTTATGCGCAGCCTTTTTGTGCCGCATAGCGCTTTCTCGAGATGTTCTTTCTCAATAACTTGCTCAACATTTCGAGAGAGGAGTTTTTTTATGAGTATCGTGCGATCTGTCATGAATTTATCTTATCAATCAATTTGCAAAATAAAAAGCAGTTTATGTGCTATTCTGCTATTTTGATGCAGTGTCTTGTCCAGATTTCATTTCGTTATGATATCAAGCTTATCACGATATCTTTATTCCTGCACCCTGCGTGATACAATTTAGGCAATGGAGAAAGTTCAAGGTTTAGAAGCCGAAAATAAATTTTCTTCTCCTGAAGAAGAACTCGCATTTTTGCGCAATGAAGTGGCTCGAAAAGAGTCGGAACTTCAGCGGAAACTTGAGGACACTCCAATTCCTCGAGGGCATGCCGAAAAAGAAGTGCTTACGGAATACAAAACTCGAGAACCAGAGAGCGTAATTCATGAAAAATATCGAATACCGGAGGCGCAAGCCGGCGAAATAAGTCTTGGTTTGGCTCCCGAGGAGCACGATGTGAAAATATCCGAGCTTCTCGTTATGCTTCGCGAGAAGGGAGTGATGAATACACTCTCTGTGATCAGAAAAATGAAAGACCCTCATCTCGAAGACGACTTCGAGCGTTTTCTTGCGCAATACATTAAATCAGGTTTTCCAGCGTGGGCAGAGAAAGAAACTGGCCCGCTCTTCAAGGGGCTCCGAATGACGCTCTATGAAATAAGTTTACCGCAGCAGGGTTCAAATGAAAAAGAAAGGGAGCTTAAAGAAATAATTTCGGCGATGGAGCAGTTTTATTCAGGTATGCTCTCTGTCGGAGACAAGAAGGCGCGAACCGCGCAGTATTTCACGATCGAGCTAGCCGTCGAAAACCACAGCGATGAATTTGTGTTTTACGCCGCGGTGCCGGACGACAAAAAAGCCCTTTTTGAGAAACATATCCTGTCGTTGTTTCACGACGCGAAGATTTCCGAACATAAAGACGATTACAACATTTTCAACGAATCTGGAGTTTCAATCGGCTCGTACGCGCTCTCTGCCGGCAATCCGATTTTTCCAATTAAAACATATGATGCGTTCGAGCGCGATCCGCTCGATGTACTCTTGAACAGTTTTTCTCAAATTGATCGCGATGGCGAAGGAGCGGCGATACAAATTGTTTTTTCTCCGGCAGGCGACGACGAGTATGTAAAAAAATATTCCCACGCGCTCGAGCTAGTCAAGAAAGGGTATGACGCAAAAGAAGTAACCGACGTGCCCGATTCGCTCGGCGGGCACATTTTTAAGGCATTCAAAAACTTTGGCAAAGCGCATGTTCACGACGAGAAAAAAGAAAAAGAGAAAGAAGTAGCGCGTCAAGCGGCAAGCGACCGCATAGCGGAACAGATCACCGCAAAAGTTTCGAGTCCTATTGCGAAAGTAAACATCCGTATTATTGCCTCGTCGCATACGGAAGCCGGAGCAGTTGAGATTCTCTCTCATATCGAATCTGCATTCAACCAGTTTGATAATGCGGCCGGAAACAAATTTAGGTTTGTCCGCGCGAGAGGCGGTGGTCTTGACGATCTTCTTCGCTCATTTACATTCCGGCTCTTCGATAGCGGCGCGCGGATCCCGTTAAACCTCAAAGAAATTACGACAGTAATGCACTTCCCGGCCGTAACGTCGATTGCCGTTGCTCCACAGCTCAAGATCGCGAAGTCGGGCAGCGCTCCTGCGCCGCTCGATCTTCCAAAAGAGGGAGTTGTTCTTGGCGTGAACCGAAATAGGAATGCCGAAACAGTTGCGCGAATGTCAGCCGATGATCGCTTGCGACATTTGTACGTGATCGGTCAGACAGGCACGGGCAAAACCACGCTTCTCAAAAATATGGTTGTGCAGGACATTCAAAACGGCGAAGGCGTATGCATGATTGATCCGCACGGGTCTGATATCGAGGACGTTTTAGGCGTGATTCCAAAAGAACGCTACGAAGACGTGATCTATTTTGATCCGGGATACACGGCACGGCCGATTGCGCTCAATATGCTTGAGTACGATACTCGATACCCAGAGCAGAAAACATTTGTCGTGAACGAAATGCTCTCCATCTTCAACAAACTGTTCGATATGAAGACGGCAGGGGGACCGATGTTCGAGCAATACTTCAGAAACGCAACAATGCTTGTGATCGAGGATCCGGAATCGGGATCAACGCTCCTCGACATATCGCGCGTGTTGTCGAACAAGCAATTCCGGGAATTGAAGCTCTTAAAATGCAAGAATCCGATCGTTCATCAGTTCTGGAAGGAAGTTGCAGAAAAAGCTGGCGGAGATGCGGCGCTCCAAAATATGGTTCCGTATATCACTTCTAAATTCGACAACTTCCTTTCAAATGAAATCATGCGCCCGATTATTTCGCAGGAAAAGTCTGCGTTCAGTTTCCGGGATATCATGGATCAGAAAAAAATCTTACTCGTCAATCTCGCGAAGGGTCGGCTTGGAGAAATAAATTCCCATCTTATAGGTCTTATTATCGTCGGCAAAATTCTTATGGCGGCGCTCTCGCGCGTGGACGCACTAGGGAAAAATCTGCCGCCATTTTACCTCTATATCGATGAGTTCCAAAACGTGACCACCGATTCAATCGCGACGATCCTTTCAGAAGCCCGCAAGTATAGTCTTTCCTTGAGCATCGCTCATCAGTTTATCGGTCAGCTTGATGAAAATATAAAGACGGCCGTATTCGGGAATGTTGGCTCAATCGCGAGTTTTCGTGTCGGTACGGAAGACGCGGAAGTCCTCGCAAAACAATTCGAGCCAGTCTTCACGGCGCAGGACCTCATAAACATCGAAAATCGCCATGCGTATCTGAAGCTTTTGGTCGCCGGCCGCCCTGTCCGGCCGTTCGATATCGAAACCATACCGCCCGCAAAGGGCAATCCGGAAATCGCCGCAAAACTCAAGGAACTTTCGTATCTTAAATTCGGCCGCCCCCGCGAAGAAGTCGAGGCGGAGATTATGAGGAAATACGAGAAATCAGCCAATTGACAATGGGTGTTAATCGTATATACTTTGGGTATATGGCGAAGACGTTGTTAAATATAAAGATTGATCCTGAAACAAAACGAGAGGTACAGGATCTCGCGCGTGATTTGGGGTTGCCGCTCTCTGCGCTTGTAAACGCGCAACTTAAGCAACTGGTGCGCGAGCGCACTATTGCCTTTACTGCGCCGTTTCGAATGAGCCGTGCGCTTGAACGGACGCTTGGCATGGTTGAAGGCGATCTCAAGCATGGGCGCAATCTCTCGCCAATTCTCATGTCTTCGCGGGAGATCGATCGGTATCTCGATGCATGATGCAGATCGTTTTTCACCGGCGATTTGTAAAACGGTACAAAAAACTGCGTTCCGGAGAGCGTAAGAAATTCAAGGAACGCAAAAATCTTTTTCTAGTCAATCCATTTCATCCAATTTTGGAAAATCATCCTCTCTCCGGGAAGCATGAAGGATATCGAAGTATCAACATAGCAGGCGATCTACGCGCGGTGTATAAGCATCTGGATAAAAATATAGTCGTTTTTGCTGAGATCGGTACGCATAGCGAGCTATACTCAACATGAAATCGGCCGCCCCCGCGAAGAAATCGAGGCGGAGATTATGAAGAAGTATCAGAAATAAATTTATGCCGGAAAATTTTGCGAGAGAAATGTCTGCAATGGCGCCGAGTGGCGCTGAACAAGTCGAACAAGAAAATCGCGAACGCCTTGAAGCCGTCAGCCGTGTTAAAGAATATCTTGCCGCCGAACAGATAAAAATTTCGGAAAAGCTGGAAGCTTTGCAGAAAGGAGAGAATCCTGAAAATAGAGTTACGGTCACGCGGGATCTTCGCATAGAGCCACCGCAATCACGATACATCGAGAGAGATCGAAAGTTTGTGGAAGAAGTGTCTAGGCAAAATTACGGTACGGCTGATACCGCGCGCGTGGAAGCCGAAGAGAGTCTCAAAGAAGGTTTCCAATTCGAACTTCTGAAGACTGCCATAATGCATAAGTACGCCGGCAAGCAGTTTATAACATTGAGATCATCGCGGTATGACGACATCGCAAATGGCGTAGATAATGTGCTTGTTGATATCACAACAGGGGAACCGATTTGCGCTTTTGACGAAGTTGCAACAGAAAAAATTACCGGGAGCAAAAGGTATGACGAAAAAATTGACGAAATCGTGAGATCTAACCTCGGTTTGTATGATGGCGTTGAGCAAAAAAGAAGTGCGCGTGAGGGTTTCGGGCCGGGAGCTCGCCTGAAATACGGGCTACGGATTCGGGACAATAATCTTGAATGCAGGCCGATGAACAACCTCCCTTTATTCCTTTTGCCGATTGATCGAGAGCGTCTTAAAGGCGGTCTCGAAAACTTCGGCACAGAAGAAGGCGACATCTATTTAAAAATGTTGTACAGATACTTTCTTTTGACAATGAATCGTCAAATCGGTCAGATGGCTTCAGACGAATTCAAAAAAGAATTCACAGCATTGCCACCAGAGATGCAACAAAGAATTTCGTATTTCAAAAGTTTTCTAGATCAGGAAATAATGGGCGAAGTAGAAAATAATTGAGCTTCGCCTCGCACCACAAGGAGCCCCGCATATGAAAGCGATGGAGGAATGGGTAAAAACCCGAAGTGTAACGCCCAGATGCCGCGGCTGTAAAGCCGTGGTGCTGGGTTCACTTGCTATTCTTTATTATCTCGTCAATCAAACCGTATGCTTTCGCTTCCTCGGCGGTGAGCCAGAAGTCGCGGTCGGTATCGCGCTCGATTTTTGAAAGCGGTTGGCTGGTGTGTTTCGCGAGAAGGTGATTGAGCCTTTCCTTTGTGCGGATAATCTGCCTTGCCGCAATTTCCACTTCCACCGCCTGGCCTTCAGCACCTCCCATAACTTGGTGTAGAAGTATTTCGGAGTTCGGGAGCGCGAGCCGCTTGCCTTTTGCGCCTGAAGCTAGAAGGAACGCGCCCATGGATGCCGCTATGCCGACGCACATGGTTGAAACTGGCGGTTTTACGTATTGCATCGTGTCGTAGATAGCCATGCCGGCCGTGACAGATCCGCCAGGAGTGTTCAAATAAAGCATGATTTCTTTTTTGGGGTCTTCGTGCTGAAGGAATAAAAGTTGCGCGATCACGGTGTTTGCGACGGCGTCGTTAATCGGCCCGCCCAAAAAAACGATGCGTTCCCTAAGGAGGCGCGAGTAAATGTCGTACGCCCGCTCTCCAAACTGCGATTTTTCGATGACGGTGGGGATAAGGTTCATAATAGATAAAGTTTAAAATTTAAGAATTAAAATGTAAAGTTTTTGAATTCGATACGCCACCGCTATTTTTTTAGAGAAATGATACTAATAGCAGCGCGATGATGTTGATAATCTTGATGACTGGATTAATTGCCGGCCCTGCCGTGTCTTTATATGGGTCTCCTACGGTGTCTCCTGTGACCGCCGCCTTGTGCGCCTCCGATCCCTTGCCGCCATAGTTTCCCTCTTCAATATATTTTTTTGCATTATCCCACGCCGCGCCGCCGGAAGTCATAGAAATTGCTACGAAAATTCCTGTAACAATCGAGCCGACGAGAAGCCCGCCCAACGCTTCTTTTCCGAGCGTGAATGCGACAATAATAGGAATCGCGACCGGAAGGAGAGCGGGGACAATCATTTCTTTAATAGCGGCTTTTGTGACGATATCAACGCATGTTGCATAATCGGGTTTTGCGGTGCCGGCCATGATTCCGGCAATTTCCTTAAACTGCCTTCGGACTTCTTTTACTACGCTGTACGCGGCTTTACCGACGGCTTTCATTGAGATAGATGCAAAAAGGTATGGAATCATTCCTCCGATAAGGAGCCCGGCGATGATTTTTGGATCGCTTAAATCAAACCTCAATATTTCGCCGCCGGATTTTGCTTGGAGGTCTTGCACATACGAAGCAAAGAGCACGACTGCGGCTAGTCCAGCCGAGCCAATGGCATATCCTTTCGTAATGGCTTTTGTGGTGTTGCCGACAGCATCAAGCGCATCGGTGATTTTGCGCACAGAATCCGGAAGGCCGGACATTTCCGCGATACCGCCCGCGTTATCAGTGATAGGACCGAAGGCGTCTATTGCGACAATTATGCCCGTGAGCCCCAGCATGCTCATTGTGGCGAGAGCGATTCCATAGAGTCCTGCGAATTGATACGCGAGGAGAATTCCGGCGACGATGACGATAATGGGCATCGCCGTTGATTCCATGCCAACCGAGAGGCCAGTGATGACGTTAGTGCCATGGCCGGTTTCGGAAGATTTTGCGATCGAGCGCACCGGGCGGAATTTTTTCGACGTGTAATAGTCGGTGATGAGGACTAGAAGGCCTGTTACGACAATGCCGACGAGCATGGCGCTGATGAGTTCTATGCCGAGTACACCAGGGATTGCGATTGGATTACTCGGTTCCGAAATGCTATCTCCATATGAATCTGCAAGAAACCAGAATCCTATGAGGGAGAAAATGCCGGAAGCGATAAGTCCTTTGTAGAGCGCTCCCATAATAGATTTTGTTCTGCCGAGACGGACAAAGAAAACACCAAGAATAGATGCAATGACGGCTACTCCTCCAATAAGCATGGGGAGTAAAATCGCAGATTCCGATCCAGGGAAAGTTAAATGTCCCAAAATCATCGCGGCGATGGCGCTCACTGCGTATGTTTCAAATAAGTCTGCGGCCATGCCCGCGCAGTCACCGACGTTATCACCGACGTTATCTGCGATGACCGCCGGATTCCGGGGATCGTCTTCCGGAATTCCAGCTTCAACTTTGCCGACCAAGTCTGCTCCTACATCCGCGCCTTTGGTAAAAATGCCGCCGCCCAAGCGGGCGAAGACCGAAATAAGCGAGCCGCCGAATCCCAAGCCGATAAGCGCTGACACGTCTTTTGTGATTGCATAAAATACCGAAACCGAAAGGAGCGCAAGTCCTACGACAAGGAGCCCGGTGGCCGAGCCACCTTCAAAAGCGACACCAAGAGCATTTTTAAGTCCGGTTTTCGCGGCCTCTGCTGTCCGAACGTTCGCGCGAACGGAGACGTTCATTCCGATGTATCCGGCTATCGCCGAAGCAACTGACCCGACGATAAATCCAGCCATCGTCATTTTATTTATGAAAACGCCGATCAGAATCGCGATCACGACGGCAACTATTCCTATCGTTTTATATTGCCTGTTCAAATACGCGCCGGCTCCGACCTGTATCGCTCTCGCGATTTCCTGCATTTTGCTGTTGCCTGCAGGGCGTTTCCACGTCCGCAACGCGAGAAACGCAGCGACAGCAATTGCGACGAGACTACTTATGATAGGGAATAATAAATTATTCATAGAAATAAGTTATATGCGCGATGCGAATAGAATGCAAATTTCATGCGAATGATGCGAATAGATTAAATTTCATCAAAAACCATCAAAAGAATTTTAATTCGCGCTATTCGCATGTAAATCAGTGTTGGTTTCGCATCGCTTTACGCTCCAAGAACTCCTTTTTCTTCGCCGTCTTCGTCAACCGGAACCGACCCAGCAATGCCGCCCTCCTGAACTTCTTCCGGCCTGTTTTGCGAACGAACGTCTATTTTCCAGCCGGTGAGTTTTGCGGCAAGCCGGACATTCTGTCCGCCTTTTCCGATCGCGAGGCTTAATTGATCTTCTGGAACATACGCTCGCGCTTCGCGTCTGGGGAGAGCTTCAACCGACGTCGTTTTTGCCGGAGAAAGCGAGTTGCCGATGAATTTTTGCGGATCATCCGACCATTCAATAATATCAATCTTTTCTTGTCCAAGTTCGTTGTTGACAGCCATAACTCGCGTTCCGCGCTGGCCGACCAAGGCTCCTACGGGATCAACACCCTCGGTTTTCGAGAGTACCGCAATCTTAGTTCTGTTGCCCGGCTCGCGCGCGATTGCTTTAACTTCAACAACTCCCTCTGAAAGTTCCGGAACCTCCATTTCGAAGAGCTTGGTGATGAATTTCGGATGTGACCGCGAAAGAATGATGCCGGGGAGGCGGGCGTCCTCCTGAACCGCAAGCACCAGAAACCTCAACCGTTCGCCGGAGCGGTAATGCTCGCCGGGGATTGATTCGTTCGCGAACATGACGCCTACGGTCCGCCCGAGGTCTACATAAACATGGCCGCGCTCGAATCGCTGGACGATGCCGCTTACAATAGTTCCTTCTTTGTCGTGCCATTCTCGGAGTATGGAGTCCCGTTCCGATTCGCGGAGTTTTTGTAGAATAACCTGTTTTGCCGTCTGGGCGGCAATTCTGCCGAAGTCTTCCTGGGTTTCAAGGGGAAAGGTCATTTCATCTCCGAGTTTTATTTGCGGGTTGATTTCCTTCGCTTCGGTTAAAAATATGTGTCGTTCCGAGTTGTAGCGCGGAAGCACTGGCATTTCGGTCTGTTCTCCTACACCGGGTGGCGCATCATGGCGTCGAGGTTTTTCTTGGGTTCCGCTTATATTTTTTTCATCTTCCGATTTTTCTTCAACAAATCGAACAGTTGTTTCGTCCACTACCGTTTTAATGCGCGAGAATATGAGTGCTCCGGTTTTTAGGTCGAGTTTCGCTTTAACAATCTCGCCGCGCTCGCCGTATTCTTTTTTATAAGCGGCGGCAATCGAAGACTCAATCGCTTCAAGAACCTTTTCCGTTTCAAGGCCTTTTTCCTCTGCTACTTGTTTGAGCGCCCTAGATAGTTCTTTTATATTGAGCATGGTTTGAATAACTTTTAACTGATAACTTTCGACAACCGGCCTTTTTAAAAAATCCGCCCGCGGCGGATTTCTCAAGTACATATCCTTTATACATCTCATCGCAAACTGTTGTCAAGCTGTCGAAAATCAACTCATGCCATGGAAGTTTTGGTAATTATTCTTGTTATCCGAGGTATATTTTCGATCCGTTTCAAAAGTGAGGTATTATATATAGTGCATGCAGCGTACTGGTTTTAGATTCTATTACGTTTTTATGATCGCGGCGTTGCTCGCGATCATAATTTTTGTTTTTAGAATGCCACATTCTGTTTCGATTTTACCACAAAGCCTTTCTTCATTTTTTGAAGATACAATAGGTGTAGGCGCCACGACAACGCCTTTCGTCAAAATAGGCGATACTGCTATCCAGGTTGAAATTGCAAGTAGCACTAGTGCGGTCAAGAAGGGGCTTTCAGGAATGCCGTCGCTTGACCCGAAGAGCGGCATGCTTTTCGTTTTTTCAGAGCCGGCTATATACCGCTTTTGGATGCCAGACATGTATTTTCCAATAGATATCATTTGGATTGGCGCGGATAAAAAAATTTCAGGAATTGCAGCCGACGTTTCAAACGAGTTTGATCCGGAAAATCCGCGTTTTTACACTGCGCCACAGCCCGTGCGCTATGTACTTGAGGTGAATGCTGGATTCGCCAAGAAAAAAGGCATTTCAACGGGAACCGTCGTTCAATTTAACAATATCGAGTAAATGAAAATCGTAGAAGTTGCATACGATCGGGAAAAAGAGTGGAATGCGTTCGTAAGAGAAAACTATCCGCCGGTAGGCGCTTTTATGCAGGCGTGGCAATGGGGGGAATTTCAAAAAATGCTTGGCAGGAGGATAGGGCGTTATTTCGTGATTGATGGCAATGTTCCTGTAGCCGCGTTCACGCTCGTTCACTATTTATTACCTTTCGGATTTTCGTACGGATATATTCCGCGGGGGCCGGTAATCTCCGGGAATGTCACGGAAGAGGAAATTGTTAAAACATTGCAAGCAATTAAAAAGTGGGCGCTTGGAGCATTCCCGCATTTTGTATTTATGCGCCTCGAGCCGCCTTTGTTGATGTCCGTCTCTGTGCCGCAACAGACCGGATTTCATTTTCCTTCATATTATATTCAGCCGCGCCACAATATCGCCATTCCGCTTTATAACAGAACCGAAGAGGAGATTCTAAAAATATTTCATCCGTCCACGCGTTCAAATATCGGGCGCGCGGAAAAACGCGGTGTGACAGCTACTATGAAAACGGAAATAACGGGCGATGACTACATGAAGTTTAAAGATATGATCAAAGAAACCATAAGACGAAATAGAGGGAAAAATGCTTACCCCGACGATTTTTATATGCGCTCTCTTCTTAGAATTATTCCATCGGCGGCTCGCATTAGGGACCCGAATGTTTTAACGCTAGGTGTTTTCTGCGGTTATCAAAACCACATATTAGCCGCGATTCATGTCGTGTTGTTTTTCGGTTCTACGGCAACTTACTTGTATGGAGCGTCGTTTAGCGAATACTTGAATTCAAAAGTAGTTACGTTTTTGCATTGGAACGCTATGCGTGCGGCAAAAGAGCGTGGCATGCGGTATTACGATATTGGAGGAATCGACGAACGCCGATGGCCGTCGCTCACCAATTTCAAAAAGCAATTTCGGGGCGAGGAATTTTCTTATATCGGGAACATTGACATTCCTCTCCGATCCTCGCTGTATCGGGCGTATAATGTTTTGAGAAAGTTAAGGAGATAGTCTTGGGAAATAGCCTTGATTAGGAGTGCGGCGATATCACTATCAGCTGACTTTAAGGATGAGGTATGAGTGAGATCCATTCGGCGTTTGCACGGTTGCGATTTCTCCTTGTTTTTTTCCGATAAGCGTTGCGCCGAGGGGCGATAGGTGGGAAATTCGCCCTTTCACCGGGTTGGTTTCATGCGGACCGAGTATTTGATACGTCGTACGTGTGTTTGTGTCTGATTCAAGAACAACCGTTGATCCAAGCGCGATTTTTCCGGTTGAGTTTTTTCCGATCGGAATCATCTCTGAACGTTTGAGCCGGTCTTCGATATTCCAAATGCGTCGTTGTACGCGACGGAGCATTGATTTCGCTTCTTTATACTCTGCGTTTTCTGATCTATCGCCGTATGCCGCAGTACGCTGCGCTTCAAGAGCGAGCGTTGGGAGTTCAATCGTGAGGCGCGCAAGTTCGTCAGTGAGACGCTTATGTCCGTCGTGCGTCAGATATACCGGTCCGTCGTCGGGAATTCGGGCGCTAATTTTCTTGCGTCCGGGGATGTGCATGGTTCAATTTTAAATCACTTTTCTTTTCTGCGGTATAGCGGGTTGATTTGAGTTTTTGCAATTTGCATAAGGCCAGATACATATTGCACTCGGTGAGGTCATCGCCTCACCATGAAAA
>ERZ1292629.1148-Hain-H43-01um-R1-1148-length-26990-cov-8_pt4 | contig 15312 bp, 14 predicted proteins | sample MGYA00564399_ERZ1292629 | MGnify/ENA primary metagenome ERZ1292629 (study PRJEB36523, sample SAMEA6512636) | groundwater metagenome | collected 2019-01-08 | study: AquaDiva: Metagenomics assemblies of 32 groundwater samples
CGGCAAGCCCAAGGGGGAAATTTGCGAGCGATGTCATTTGGTCAATCAAGGGCTCGTCTCTTTTCGCCTGGCGGGAAGAAAACTACCTTTCAAGATGTCGCTGGGCTTTTGGAACCTAAACAAGAGCTTTTTGAGGTAGTAGAATTTTTAAAAAGTCCGGCTAAATTCAGGAGTTTGGGGGCGGAAATTCCCAAAGGTGTACTGTTAGTTGGACCGCCTGGTTGCGGTAAAACACTTTTAGCCAAAGCGGTCGCCGGCGAGGCGGCGGTACCGTTTTTTTCAATTTCTGCTTCCGAATTTGTGGAGATGTTTGTTGGCGTTGGCGCCGCCCGGGTAAGGGATTTATTCCAAAAAGCCAAACGCAACGCGCCGGCGATTTTATTTATTGACGAGCTGGATGCGATTGGCCGCCAGCGGGGAGCGGGTTTGGGTGGTTCTCACGATGAGCGGGAGCAGACTTTAAATCAAATTTTGGTTGAGATGGATGGTTTTGAAACCGATACCCGGGTGATTGTTATGGCCGCCACTAATCGGCCTGATGTTTTAGATCCGGCGCTCCTTCGGCCCGGTCGCTTTGACCGAAGAGTCGTCATTGACCTGCCGGATTTGATTGAAAGGGAAGAGATTTTAAAAATCCACTCCCGGGGAAAACCTTTAGCCCGCGATATTGAGCTGGGAAAAATCGCCCGTTCAACCGCCGGACTTTCCGGGGCGGATTTAAGAAATATTATCAATGAGGCGGCGATATTAGCCGCTCGCGAGAATTTCAAAGAAATTCATCAGGCAGAATTGAATTCTTCAATTGAGAAAGTGGTTTTAGGCCCAGAGAGAAAATCCCATCTTCTTTCTCAAAAAGAAAAGGAAATTTCGGCCTATCATGAGGCCGGTCACGCGATCGTCGGCAAAATCTTGCCCAACTGCGATCCTATTTTAAAAATTTCCGTTGTCTCGCGGGGGATGGCTTTGGGTTACACTTGGTCTTTGCCAATTGAGGATAAAAAACTTTTCTCCAAAGCCAAATTTGAAGATGAGATAGCTCAGCTTTTGGGGGGATATGTGGCGGAAAAAATTATTTTTAGCCAAGTGACTACTGGAGCGCAAAATGATTTAAGACGGGCAACTAAAATTGCCCGAGATATGGTGATGATTTACGGGATGAGTGAAAAGCTGGGGCCAATTGTTTTGGGCGAAAAAGAAGAGCTGATTTTTTTGGGTCGGGAAATTTCCGAACAGCGCAATTATTCGGAGGCTAAAGCGGCTCAAATTGACTCCGAGGTGGAAGGCATTATCAACCAAGCCCAGAAAAAAGCCATCGCAATCTTGCAAAGGAAAAAAGCCGTCTTAAAAAAAGTCGCTGAAAAATTGATAAAAGAAGAAACTATTGAGGCAGCGGAATTCGAGCGCTTGATGGGCTAAAGGTTCTAAAATCCAAATGGAATCAACAGGACCCCCTCGCAGATATTAATCAAGACAGCATTGTTAACACCTTTGACTTTGCTTTTCTGAACTCCAATTGGTTTGTCCAAGGGTCATAAGGTTGAATTGATTTAGGATTTGGACTAAAATAGATTTGGAGATGATTATTAATGGATAAGTTAAGAACTTTTTTTGGTGGCAAAAATTCTTTACGAGCCGCCTCTTTAATTTTGATAGTTACTTTGTTTATATCAAATATTTTAGGAGTTATCAGAGATCATTTTCTAACCCAGAAAATTCCCACAGACATCTTATCGGCCTATTATGCGGCTTTTCGGATTCCTGATCTGGTTTTTAACGTCCTAATTTTAGGGGCAATTTCGGCAGCTTTTATTCCGGTTTTTTCTTCCTTGTTGACGAAGAATAAAACTCAAGAAGCTTGGAAAGTGGCAAGTTCGATCATTAATATCGCTCTTATTTTGTTAATTGTTTTTTGTCTAATCTTATGGCTGCTGATGCCCCAGATTATTCCCTTTTTCGTCCCGGGATTTGAAGAAACTAAAAAACAGCTGACAATTAGTCTGGGCCGTATTTTACTTATCTCGCCGATTTTTTTTGGTCTCTCTTATATTTTTGGCGCCATCCTTAATTCCTTCAAACGGTTTATTGTCTACTCTTTAGCGCCTTTAGTTTACAATTTATCAATTATTTTAGGCACCTTATTTTTTGCTGATCGTTTTGGAGTTTGGGGTGTAGTCTGGTCGGTAGTTGCAGGTGCTTTTTTACATATGCTTATCCAGCTCCCAATTGCCTTAAACTTAGGTTTTCGGTGGCAAAGGATTATTGATTTTAAAAACAGCCAAGTCAGAAGAATCGGCATTTTGATGTTGCCCCGAGCAATTGGCTTGGGCGCCAATCAAATCCTTTTATTTATTTTTACCATAATTGCCTCAACTTTGAGCGGTTATTCGGTGGCAATTTACAATTTAGCTGATAATATTCAGACAATGCCGATGGTGGTTTTTGGAACTTCGTTTGCGGTGGCGATTTTTCCTACTCTTTCAGAGGCCTACGCCAAGAAAGATATTCAAAATTTTTCCAGATACATTATAAAAACCATGCGGTCGATTATTTTCTTTCTCGTGCCGATTGTTGCCGGGGTAATTTTACTTCGGGCGCAAATTGTTCGTCTTATTTTAGGTTCAGGACATTTTGGCTGGGAACAAACCATCGAGACCGCCGATACCCTGGCTTACTTTGCTCTTTCGCTGGTTTTTACCAGTCTTATCCCATTGCTGGCGAGAGCTTTTTATGCTTTTCATAATACAAAAACTCCGACCATCGTGACGGTGGCGACAGTAATTATTTCGGCAATTTTAGGAAAAATATTGTCTTCCTCAATGGGGGTAGCCGGCCTTGCTTTGGCTTTTTCCATCGGTTCTTTTCTAAATGCCTTAGTTTTATATATAATCTTAAGAACCAAGATTTTATTGGACGAAAAAAATCTTTTCTGGTTTTTTACTAAAGTTATCATTGCCTCCTTTATTATGGCAGTGGCTTTGCAGGAAGGAAAATTTATTGCCGCCTTATTTGTGAATATGCAGCGTTTTTGGGGGGTATTGACTCAAACAACAATCGCCATAGTTATTGCCCTAATAATTTACTTTTTATTAGCCTGGATTTTTAGTCTTGAGGAAATCGGCACCCTCAAAGTAATTTTTACAAGATTTACCGGGAGGTCAATTGACGAAGAAAAAGAGCCAGGAAGATGAATTTTATGGAGAAATGGACCGGAAAACTCTTCGGCGGAGCTGTTGCAGTTGTAAAACTTTAGCGATATTTTTCGGGATTTTATTAATTATTACTGCCGGTTTATTAATCTATGGTTTTAGACTTATTAAAAAAATAAATATAACTGAAAATATCCAACCGTCTTTACAAGCCAAAAATGAGTTTTTTGAAAAAATTAAATTCGATCAAGAAAAAACGCCGACATTAGAACTTCGAATCACTTCCGAAGAAATGACATCAATTGCTAGTGGTGGTTTTTCCAATAATTATTTTGAAACCAGAGAGGTCCAGATTCAAATTCTTTCCGAAGGAATTGAAATTTTTGGGAAAATGATTAAACCCTTAAAAACAGATCTTAAAATTGAGTCTAAGCCAGAAGTTGACAAAGGCCAAATCCATTTTAAATTCAATAAAATTTCCGCTGGCAAATTAGGGTTGCCGGGTTTATTAAAATCAGAAATTGAGCAAGCTTTTAACAAAATGATGGATGAAAATTTTAAAGACCTTTATCAATATTATCAAGTAGAAAAGATTGAATTAAAGGAAGATGAGATGATAATATATGGGCAAATAAAATCCTAAATCCGAAATCCTAAACAATATCTAAATTACAATTTTCAAAGTTTAAAAAATTAGAATTTTGAATTTGGGGTTTGTTTAGGATTTAGAAATTAGAATTTAGAATTTTAAGCGACTGAAAGGAGCGCATTATGTATCAGGCCTTTTTAGCCATCATTTCCCTTTTGGGGGCAGCTTATGCTTTTGGAACCCGTCAACCAAAAATCGGGTTGGGTTTTTTAGTCTACACCGGCGCCTTTATTCTTTTGATTCCCAATCTTGCAGAAGGTATCAAAGCCGATATTTTGGGGGCGATAGCTCTGGTTTTGTTTGTTGCCGGAAGTCTATCAATTGTTTGGAAGAAGAAAGAAAAAGTTGAAGAAAAAAATGAAAATTCTGGTAAAACGGAAAACAATGAATGATGTCCATCAAATAGTTAGAAATACCTATAATCATATTGCTGAAAAATATTATCAGCGCTATCATAAGTATTCGCCGTTCTTTTTGAAATTCTCGAAAATATTTTTAAAATTACTGCCCGAAAGAGCAACAATTTTAGATCTCGGTTGCGGCCCTGGGCGGGATGCGAAATATTTTAGTTTGGAAGGATACGAAGTAATTGGAGTTGATTTTTCTGGAAATATGCTCAAAATTGCCAGAAAAATCGCCCCTAATGCTAATTTTTTAAAACAGGATCTAAGAAAAATAAATTTTCCGGCAAATAGTTTTTATGGAATTTGGTGTTCATTTACAATATTACATCTCGAAAGGGATGAATTGCCAAGACTGTTAAAGCTATTGGAAAAGGTTCTTAAAAAGAATGGAATATTATTTATTGCCACCAAACTTGGAGAAGGTGAGCAAATTTTAAAAGAAAATTTGGATACGTCACTGGCAATATTTGAAACTTACTTTAGCAAAAAAGAAATGGAGACCCTCTTAAAAGGGGTCGGCTTTAAATTATTACTGACTGATTCTGGTTTTTATGATCGTTTTGAATCTGATGATAATATACTTGTTGTTTTAGCTCAAAAATCATAAATTAATATACAGATTTAACCTCTAAGGTTCCATGGTTCAATTATGGCAAATTAATTCATAAGGTATTTTATCGCTTTTAAGGATTTAATTTGCTAAAATAAAGATATGAAAAACATGGAAAATAACCAGCATAAAAGAGTGGCGGAGATTTTCCCATTTAAAATTAATCGGCCGTTGGCTTCTGAAGAAAAAGCCGCTTTTGAAATAGTGGGGAAACTTCAAAAACAAGGATTTGAAAGCTATATTGCCGGCGGGGCAGTGCGCGATCTTTATTTGGATAGAGTTATTCATGATATTGATATCGCCACCGCCGCCAAACCAGAAGAAGTTAAAAAAATTTTTCCCACCAGTTATGGTCGAGGCAAAGCTTTCGGAGTAGTAGCGGTGAGGCCGAAAAAGGAACTTGAATTCGAAGTTGCCACCTTTCGAATTGATTTAGGTTCTGCTGATCACCGCCGGCCAGCTCAAGTTAGATTTACCACCGCCGAAAATGATGCCCGGCGTCGGGATTTTACTATTAATGGATTGTTTTTTGATCCCACTAAATCTCAAATAATAGATTTCGTCGGCGGAGTAAAAGATTTAAATAATAGATTGATCCGTTTTGTGGGAGTTGCCGAGAATCGAATTGATGAGGATTATCTTCGGATGCTACGGGCAATTCGCTTTACTCATCGTTTAGACTTTGCTCTTGATTTTGAAGCCGCCAAGGCAATTAAAAAACAAGCAAAAAATATCATTCAAATTTCCCTGGAACGCATCCGCGATGAATTAACTTTGATTATCACTGGCAATAAAAGAGAAAATGCTTTAATGCAATTAGAGTCTTTGGGGTTGTTAAGAATAATCCTACCGGAAGTACAGGCCTTGAGAGATGTTTTTCAGCCGCCGGAATTTCACAGCGAAGGCGATGTTTGGATCCATACATTATTGGCAATTGAGACATTAGAGAATCCTTCGGCAGAACTGGCCTGGACAGTTCTGCTCCACGATGTCGGTAAACCGGCAACTGCCGGCAGGCGCGATGTTCCGGGAAAAACGAAAATTATATTTTTTGAGCATGAGCAAAAATCAGTTGAAATCGCCAAAAAAATTTTAGAGCGTCTTCGGTTTTCCAATGATTTTATCAACGATATCTCGTGGGCCATTTCCCAGCATATGAGGATTATTAATGCCTTTCGGGGAATGTCTGAAAGAAAGCAAAAAAAACTTTTTACTGATCCTAATATCAATTTACTTTTAGATTTGACCAAGGCGGATTTAAAGGCATCTTTACGGCCCGGCGGGAAAATTGATTTGGGTTTATATAATTTGGCTTTGGCTAAAAAAGAAGAATTCGAAAAGGAAACAGCCGATGATGAGAAACAACAAATTAAAAAGTTTTCGCTAATTACCGGCAATGATATTATGAAAATTTTAAAAATTCCCGCTGGTCCAGAAATTGGCAAAATTAAAAGTCAAATAGAAACCGCTTTTTTAGATAGCGAAATATCTACCCGCAAAAAAGCCTTAGAAATGATAAAAAAAATTAAATTATTTAAAGGATAAAATGTGGCTTAAAAAACCAAAAGAATTAAACAAACAACAGGGGATTGCTTTTGGAGTTATGGACGGGGTTGTTAATGTCTTAGGAGTGCTGTTGGCTTTGAGCGTCGCCACCGAATCGAAAGTAGCGATTATCACCGGGGTTTTGGCTGCCGGCATCGCCAATGCTTTAGCAAATTCATCGGGATTTTATGTTTCAGAAGAGACCGAAGGAATTTATACTCAGAAAGATATTATCAGCTCAACTGTGTTGGCATTTATTTCATCTTTTTTTAGCGCGGTGGTGGTGCTTCTGCCGACATTCATTTTCAATCTTAAGACTGGTCTGTGGCTTGGTTTTTTAATCGGGATTTTGATGTTATTTACCATCGGTTATATTTTTTCTCACGCCAATCGAAAAATTGCCGCTAAGATTGGATTTAAATATGTTGTTTTGGGAGCGGCGGTTTCTCTCTTAGGATTTTTAATTGGACTTTTAGTTCAAAGATGGCTTTAAATAGGTATAAAAAATATAGATGATAATTTTACTTTTTGCTTTTGCTTTGGCAACATTTATTTTTACTCTTTTGGGTGGTTTTCTTGCTTATCGAATGCAAGACAAACTTCATTTGGTGATAAGTTTTTCTGCCGGAGTATTAATTACCGCGGCATTTTTAGATATTTTACCAGAGGCATATGAACTTCAAGGCGGGGGGGAGTCATTAAAGATCATTCTCCTTTCGGCAATTGGCGGTTTTTTTGTTTTTCATGTTATTGAACGATTAAGTATTTTGCCTTCGTGCCAGCAGGGAAAATGCGAAAATGTTTTACATTTTCACCATGCAGGGAGATTGGCTGCTGCTAGTTTAGTTTTTCATTCATTACTCGACGGGATAATTATTGGTCTTGCTTTTCAAGCGGGGATGAAGCTGGGAATTTTAGTCGGCTTTGCGGTTATCGCTCACGATTGGACCGACGGTGTTGGGGTGGTAGCGGTTTTACTGCCATCCGGGAGGCGGTGGCAGGAAATGCTTTGGTGGGTTTTAGCCGATGCCATTGCGCCGGTAATTGGCGTCTTAATATTTTTTGTGGTTTTCTCTTCGCAGGTTTTGTCAATCGCCTTGGCGATCGTTGCCGGCATTTTTATCTATATCTCCGCTGCCAATCTCCTCCCCGAAGCCCATCACCGCCATTCATCCGTCCCGACCTTGTTAGCGACTTTGTTGGGATTCGGGTTGATATTTTTATTGGGGAGATTTATTTAAAAATATGAACAGGCCCTCTGTCATCCATTGGATGATTACTAGCAAATGCAATTTAGAATGTCCGTTTTGTTTTTCCTTTGATCGAAAAGATCTATCTACTAAGAAAAATATTGAAATCGCAGGTAAAATTATATCTTTTGGTGTTCGAAAAGTCGTAATTTCTGGTGGTGAGCCTTTATATCGCAAAGATATCATAAAGATTATTAATTATTTGAAAAGTAAAAAATTGACCATTCGTCTGGATACCAATGGTTTGTTACTGGCCAAATATCTTGATCGACTTAAAAATATTGATGCTGTGGGCATTTCTTTAGATGGTCCTGATCCAGCGACAGATCAGTCTATGCGGAAAAATCCCAAACACTTCGAATCGGTTATCAAAGCGCTCGAGAAGCTTAAAAAAACTCAAATAAGAATTTTTATCCATACTCTGGCAACGAAGTTAAATTACAGTTCATTAAAGTATATGAGTGGACTTTTAGAAAATTATCCAATTAAAAGTTGGGTCATATTTGAGTATTGCCCTTACGGTTTGGCCTATAAAAATAGAGATAAATTTGAATTAAAGCCAGGACAATTTGAAAAATTCAAAAAAATGATCAAGTACAAAGGTAAAATTAATTTCTGCCGGATAAAAGACAGAACAAAGGCATATTATTTCATCAACTCCGACGGCAGTATCTATACCCAGCCAAAAAAATTTCAATTTGATTATCCGGTCTTCGGGAATATTTTAATCGAAAAAAATCCCCAAAAATTCTTTTTAAAAATCAGTCAAATAAACAATAGAAAAAGAAGTAGGATTTTTTAATGAACTTCAAGAAGAAACGTTGAAAGCTCGACTTATGCTTGACATCTTCATTAGATTCTGGTATAATCAAAAATAATCTTGCACCTTAAGATTTTGATGGGATAAGCGCTTTGCAAAGCATTTTTGGGGTGGTTTTCAGGGCGCTTATCCCATCTGGGACAAGCCTGCCGTTTCGCGGCAGAAGCTCCGACGTCCTTTATGGACAGGGAGAATACAGAAGGAGGCAACGTGCGATGAGCACAAGCCAAGTGAGAGGTTTCGGGTCGTTAGTCAAGGGGAAGTACGATTCGGGCATAAGGAAGTTCGAGAAAGCTCTGGAAAAGGCAGGAAGAGATCCTGCCGATGTTATCGAGTTGCTCGACACCAACGAGGGCTATTGCCGGCGGCTCGCTGAATTCGCCGCCCGCGGTGCCATCTCGATGCCGGCCAGCTACAAGCTGGCGCGTCGGATCATGGGAAGGAATCTCTTTGGTCTTGAGGAATGGACATCGTTCTACTGGATCTCGTTCACCCAGAGGGAGCTTAGCAATGCTGTCAAGTTCCCATGGAGCGAGGAAATCCTCGACAGCGAGTGCCCGTTCAATCCGGGCAAGGCCGTCAGCGAGACCCACTTCGCCTTTCTGGGGATCAACCGGTACAATGGTCCCGTCACCGAGGCTCACGGTCCGCTAACGACTATGGCTTGGCAGAAGATTCAACCTGCCGGCAGCCAGCCGAGGTTCTACGCGTACGGAGCGAACTGCTGGTATCCGAATGAGCAGTTCGCGGCCGTCCCGCTCGAGCTGCGCTGGCACCTCGCCCTCACGGAGATCGTGCCTCGTTCGCACTCCACCAGCTGGGTGGATATGCAGGGCATGATTATTCCCGAGGCGTATGAGGTACCCTCTCTAATCATTGAGGTGACGAAGGTTCTTTTGTACTACAAGATGAACGACGTCTACCTCAATCGTAACTACTACGGGGCGACCGACATGGTTTCTGACGGCCGCCGCGTCATGGTCGGCCGCTGCATCGGCGAGGGCGTCAGTGTCAACAACTGGCGCGGTGTCGCCAATGACGATGTCGGGCTTTCGCTCCTTCGGAAGTCAGGGGTCTGAACCTTGTCACCTTGAAGTCTCGTTTCTGTCGAACACTTGAGCCTCCGCGGCATTTTTGCGCGGAGGCTCTTTGCATTTAATAAGGAAAATACATACTATCAAGAACACCCCAGGGGTGTCGGAGTTGGTCAAGACTCATCTGTTAATCGTCTTTTAATTATTGCGAGTTCTCGCTGGTAGGATTTTCGATCTGTGACAAATTTATGATATTGCTTTGGTTTAATGGCTAACAAGTCATTATACTGACAAAATGGATAACCGGCTTTATTTAGATATTCATTATAGGATGAATGCTGCCATGCTTGCGGATTTTCTGTGAGGTGAGCGGTTACCGGATTTAAATGTAGATATCGCGTCAAATGAATTAACTGTTCATCGTTTTCAACCCTGACATTTTGAAATTTACTCTCCCATAATGGCCCCTTTCGTTTATGTTTTGTATTGAAATAGCGACTATAACCATTTGAGATATTTCCTATAAATTTTGAAATTCCAAATTCCGCCAATTGTTTCAGAATGAAATGAAAATGTGTTGGCATCAAACAATAAGCAATAATCTGCACAATGTTAAATTGACTCTCTGTAATTGAATCTAAGTAATCCCAAAAACCAAATTGTTGAACTTCTTTCAATTTTATGAAATAAGAGAATTTAGTTGGAGGATTTTTGACCTGAAAGAATTTCATTAAGTATATAAATCTTAAATAATCGCGGTTAGAGTTGAATATTTTGAAGTCGGCGATGCTTCGATTAAATACGTGATAAATTTCTCCTTGATCTAAATGAATTTTTCTTTGCATACTTCTATTTTACCACAAAACCAACACCCCAGGGGTGTTGGTATGGTATAAAGTTAAAAGATAAGGTATAATTAAATCTATGGAACAAAGTCATATCAGAAATTTTGTTATCATCGCTCATATTGACCACGGTAAATCCACGCTGGCCGATCGGATGCTGGAAATTACCGGCACTATTTCTAAAGATAAAATTCGTCCCCAAATGCTTGACACTATGGATTTGGAACGCGAGCGGGGGATAACCATTAAAATGCAGCCAGTAATGATGATTTGGGAACCAAATCCTCAAATCCTAAATCCTAAATCAGAAATGCTAAACAAATCCCAAATTCAAAATAGTAAAAATTCAAATAGTTTAGAATTTAGAGCTTCGAATTTAGAGTTTGCAAATTCAACATTTGTGTTGAATTTGATCGACACTCCCGGTCATGTTGATTTTTTTTATGAAGTCTCCCGTGCCTTAAAGGCCGTTGAGGGGGCGATTTTGTTAGTCGATGCCACAAAAGGAATCCAAGCCCAAACGCTGGCTAATTTACAAATTGCCCAGGAAAATAATTTAAAAATTATTCCGGTGATAAATAAAATTGATTTACCGGGAGCAAAAATCGAACAGACAAGAGGGGAGATAGCAAAATTGTTAACTGTTGATATTAATGAAATTTTACTTATCTCCGCTAAAACCGGCGAGGGTGTTAAAGAATTATTAAATAAAATTATTTCGAAAGTTCCCGCCCCCAAAGGGGAAAGGAAGGGGGGATTTAAGGCCTTAATTTTTGACTGTGTCTATGATCAATTTCGGGGAGTAATTGCTTATGTGAGAGTTTTTAATGGTTTAATTAAAAAAGGCGATAAAATTAAATTTTTAGCGACAAATAATATTGGGGTTGTTGCTGAAATAGGGAGGTTTCGTCTAAAGTATGAGCCAACCGAATTTCTAGGGGCAGGGGAAATTGGCTACCTTACGACCGGCGAGCGGGAATTAACGAAAATTAGAGTCGGCGATACTATCACTTTAGACTCCCCCACTCAAGTCTCCCCTATTGAAGGTTTTAAAATTCCCCAACCCTTTGTCTATGCCAGTTTTTACCTTCAAAGCGGTGAGCCCTCACTTTTGCGCCGATCTTTGGAAAAACTTTCATTAAATGACGCCAGTTTATACTTTATTCCGGAATCGTCAAAAAGTTTCGGTCAGGGGTTTAAGGGCGGTTTTTTGGGATTGTTGCATTTAGAAATAGTCAAAGAGCGCTTAGAGCGCGAATACGGACTTAATTTGATCGTTACCCAACCACAAGTTGAATATCGGAAGACTGAAGACGGGAAACAGAAGACGGAAAACGGTTACGAAGAACCGTGGGTGAGGTTAGAGATTATTACTCCGCAGGAATATATCGGAGGGGTGATGGAGCTGGCGCAGTCAAAACGAGCAATTTACAAAGACACCCAATACATGTCTGACCGTGCTATTTTGTCTTATCAAGCACCGCTTGGAGAAATTATCATTGATTTTTATGATAAATTAAAATCAGTCTCACAAGGATATGCGTCGCAAAATTATGAATTTATCGGCTATCGGCCGGCTGATTTAGTTAAATTAGAAATCATTATTGCTGGGGACAGAATCGAAGAATTTTCGCGAATTGTCCCCCGCTTACAACAGTATCAGGAAGCAAAAAAACTGGTTTCCAAATTAAAAGAACTCATCCCGCGGCAGATGTTTGAAGTCGCTTTACAAGTCTCCATTGGGGGAAAAATTATAGCCCGCGAAAATATCCCGGCGCTTAGAAAAGATGTCACTGCCAAACTTTACGGTGGCGATAGGACCCGTAAAGACAAACTTTTAAAAAAGCAAGCGATGGGGAAAAAAAGGATGAAGCGTCTTGGCAAAATCGATATCCCAGATAATGTATTTATCGAAATGCTTAGACAGTAGCCAAGTCCCGCCAATTATTTATGATAGTTTCGACCTTATCTTTTCGACAATTTTATCCAAGTCCCAGTTTGATTTGATAATATAATCGCAGGCTTCTTTTTCGATAGCTTCGGCAATTTTTTCTTCTTCGCGGACAATTGTCAATAGAATTACCGGCACCTCTTTGCCCCAATCATCTTTTCTCAAGAATTTCAGCATTTCCAAACCGTCCATGATTGGCATATTGATATCAAGCAAAATCAAATCCGGGTGTTTTACTTTAGCGGTTTGCAGTCCCTCTTCGCCGTTGATGGCGGTTAAAACTTTAAAATTTTCGTTTTCAAGTTTTTCGGTGAGAATTTCTCTCAGAGACGCATCGTCGTCAACCACTAAAATAGTTTGAATAGCCATTTGTCCTCCTGTTTTGAAAAATTAAATTTTACTTTTTGGCAGAAATTTTTTAAGCTCTTTGAAAATTTTTTGAGACTGTTTATCGGCGGCATGCAATTTTTTACAATTGTTTTATCATTGTTTTCATCTTATCAAATTATCCCGATTTTACAATGTAATGTATGCGTTGCATACAAATTTGACTTTTTAATAATATAATAATATTATTAGATCAAGTGGAGGGTTATTATCAAGCTAAAGGTTGGGCTTTTAACAATAGATCTAAATATAATGAGGTGGAAACCAATTTTTTTGTTATTTCTGGGCATCCTTCTCAACTTTTTTATATTTTTAGGGTCTAATTCCGCTTTTGCCACCGCTCCGGGTGATGTTTTGTGGGCTAAATCAACGACAGTCGCACCAAATGGTTCTATTTTTTATAGTTCTGCCACTGATTCTTTGGGTAATATTTATGCCGTGGGTAAGATTGTGGGTAATGGCCAATTCGATTTTGGCAATAGCGTGACAGTCAGCGGTGCCGGGACGATTTTCGATAATGCCGTCCTAGTCAAATATAACTCTAACGGACTGGGCTCAGTGGGCCAAATCAACCATTGTTGCTCCAAAAGGATCAAGATTTAACAACATCGTCCTTGATTCATCCGGCAATATTTATGTTGTTGGCGCTCTTGACGGCAATGGCGAATTTAATTTTGGCAATGGGGTAATAGTCAGTGGAAATTACGGTCTTACTTTTAACGTCTTAATTGTCAAATACAATTCCGCGGGTGTTGCCCAGTGGGCTAAGTCAACGACGACTGCACCAAGCAGCTCGACTTTTTATAGTCATTCAGTTGATGCCTCCGGAATATATGCAGTGGGGGTGATTAAAAATAATGGTCAGTACGATTTTGGTAATGGGGTAACCGTAAGCGGTAACTACGCTAGCAATGGTTATAATGCGGTCATTGTAAAATATAATTCTGCGGGTTTAGCTCAATGGGCTAATTCTACTACCACTGCTCCCCATGAATCAAAGTTTAACAACGTCGTCCTTGATTCGTCCGGCAATATTCTTGCTACCGGCGGTATCAAGAATAATGGTCAATATGATTTCGGTAATAGTGTCACAGTAAGCGGAAACTATGCGACTGGCTATAACTCTGTAATTTTAAAATATAATTCTGCGGGTGTTGCCCAATGGGCCGAATCAACCACCACCGCTCCGGCCGCATCAGAATTTAATGATCTAACTTTAGATAATTCCAGTAATATTTATGCTGTTGGCTATATCAATGGCAATGGCGAATATAACTTTGGCAATGGCGTGACAGTCAGTGGTAATTCTGCAGTTCAAAATACAGCAGTTGTAAAATTCAATTCTGCGGGTGTTGCCCAGTGGGCTAAATCTACTGTTTCCGCGCCTGCCGATTCATTGTCTGAGTTACAAGACGTTGTCCTTAATCCTTCAGGCGGTATTTATACCGTGGGTTCTAATGGTATCAATGGCGAATTTGATTTTGGCAATAGTGTGACTGCTAATGGTGCTTCAGAGGCCGGTAATGTTTTGATCATTAGCTATAATGCTGAAGGTACTTCCCAATGGGCCAAATCAACACCTACCGCGCCTCAATTTGAAGTTTCAATTTTTTACGGCGTTACTGTTAGTTGCTCTGGCAGTATTTATGCGGTCGGTCAAATCGATAACACTGACCCCTATTCTTTCGGATCAGCCGAAGCAACCGTCAGCGGGGCGAATGCGGGCAATAATGCGGTGATTGTTCAATACGTTGGAGATGCCCCAGATTCCTGCCCAATTTCTTCTCCCTCATTTTCGAGCGCATCAACATTTGAAAATTTGCCCGGTGACGATCGACCGGTTAATTTAGATGAAGGCGGAGTCGTTACTGAACCTGTCTATACAATTGAAGTTAAACCTTCCGGTAGAGGGATTGTTAAAGTTGAATTTTATATCGATGATAATTTAATTTGTACCGATCAAGAACCCGATTCGCAGGGCGTTTACAGTTGCGATTGGGATACAACTGAATATCATTCTGCTGTGAGGATTATTGCCTATTACAACAATGGTCGAACCATTACCTTGACAAGGAATGTTGAGGTCCAATCTGCTATGGATCAAGTATCGGTTCTTCCTGAAACCGGTGCAGACCAATTCAATTTTTTACTTTTGATCTTTAATTTAAATTTTTATCGCAACCTCAACCTTATCCAAAGCTAGTTTATAAGATAGTTCTCAAAATATTTCGAAAGTTTTAAAAAGAGAAATTAATTCGCCAAGCTTCTATTGGAGGGACATTCGGGTCTAGAACCCTTCGATAAACTCAGGGCAGGCCTTTTAGCTCTTTTAACACCTCTCTCCCTCTATATAGTAGGATGCCTAATTTTGGGGCGATTTTCAATCCTTCGACTCCGCTCAGAATGTTATAAACGATGGGGCCATACAAAAACTATCCTCTTCTAATCTTACCAAAGAAAGGGTTAAAACAACTTTCCTAATCACGACTTAGTAAAGAGTACTGATCCCGGCAATATCGCCGCTTTCCAGCGTTTGTTTTTTAGTTTCACCATAACTGGCATAACCGTACATTGTCTGTTCAGAACAGTTAGAATCATACAAATCACCTAAACCGACGCTGTGACCAAGCTCATGAGTAGCAATATTTTCAAAATCCATCTTGCCGCCTTC
>ERZ1292629.1657-Hain-H43-01um-R1-1657-length-20939-cov-4_pt1 | contig 15304 bp, 23 predicted proteins | sample MGYA00564399_ERZ1292629 | MGnify/ENA primary metagenome ERZ1292629 (study PRJEB36523, sample SAMEA6512636) | groundwater metagenome | collected 2019-01-08 | study: AquaDiva: Metagenomics assemblies of 32 groundwater samples
CATATCCCGAACCCTTCTCCGGTTATAGCTACGATATAAATATCAGAGTCATTATCTTCATCTTTTCCAATATGTATAGCTTTTAAATTATGTCTATACACATCGTTTACTAATACTGTTTTAGCATCTACTGTATTGTACACATATACGTCTAAAATAATTTTTTCTTCATCAAAATTAATGTTGTTTGGAGCATAATAACAAATATATCCCAAAAATACATCTGGAGCGTATATTTCGCAATCTCCATATATTTTTGTAAATTCTTCCTTAAGACCAAATATAATTATATCATCATATTTCCTAATCTCTTCCATCATTTCGCAGTATATCGAATGCCTTTCTTTAATATACTCTGTAATTTTTATATCAAACATTGTTAATTAATTTTATAAATAAATCTATAACTGTAGCCATAACTGAAAGGGTTATGATGCCGTAAATCGTAAATACAATCCAATGATTTTTTAAACAAAGAACGGTGCAGAATAATGATGTTAAAAATATTAACGCATTCAATCTTATTTGAATATCTAAAGGCGTAGCTTCTGTTACCGAAATAGCCCTAAAAATCATTAATGCTACTATTATCCAAGCAATCACCATTCCGTATGTTTCTACTTGCTTATCTGTCATTTAATTTTCTCCAAATATTCTTAACCATTTTTTTGTATTCCAAATTTACGCCAGTGACCGTGAGAATTATTCAATTTCTCTTTAAATTCTTTAGTGACGTATTTTCCAACCCATTTTGAAAATTCTTTATAATGAAACGAATCTGCAACTCTAATTACAAATCCTTCTACTTTTTCTGGATCATATTTTCTGTCTTTGTAAAAAGACTTAAGCATATCCATATCAAATATACCATCATACTCAACCTTAGGACTTCTAAAAAATATAGAATTTTTCTTATTCTCGTCTGTCTCGTCGCTTCTCATAGACTCTTCAAAAAGTCTAAACCATTCTACTGTTTCGTCCCAAGCCAAACACTCGTTCTTCTCGTTCCAAATAGAGAATGGTCTAAGAGGATTATAATGTCCATCAATATACATCTCATCTTCATAAGGAACCGTATGTCTTGCCCACAAGTTTTCTGCACATATTCTCCATCCATCGGGAATTAAGTATTTAATTCTTTGATGAAAATTAGCTACCCAATGTCTTGTGAAATCATTCTGAGAGTCTACAGACCTTGCATGAAAATGATCGTTTAAAATAGTTGTATTTTCCCCGTCCATCTTCAACATCAATATAATTCTCTTACCTTCAAAATGATTAAGGTTTTTATGACTTCTATCTTCTGGAGATAATCCAGCTAATAAAGAAGCAGAAAATGGAAGATGCAATGTTCTAGGATATTTTACATACTTGGTAAATAAATGAATTACTGGCTCAAGTATCTTTTGAACAGAATCGTCATAAAACAATTCTCCTCTAACCCTCATGCCGTTAGAGAGTATTTCATTTGCCCATTTGTCGTAGCGACATCCGTCATATAAATGCTCTGGATAAAGAGGCTTTTTAACTCCAATTTTTTCACATATTTCTTCAACAGACAATACTGTTTGTTCTGCTAATACATGATGCTGAGTGCAAAGCGTTGCACCATTTGAAAAGTAATATCCTTCATCCGGCCATAATCTTCTTTCGATTATATGATGAACTGAAAGATTATCTTTGCAGTCGCAAAAAAGACACTTATAATTATCTCTTTTTAGACAGCCCTCTCTAAAGGCGTCTCTTGTAAGAAGTTTGTTATTTGTGTCTTTCATGTTAATTCTCAATAATAAGTTTTTCCGAGGTAATACGCTTGATGCATCCTTCCTCCGAACTTAGTGAATATGATAAATCCTAAACACTCTAGGACTTTCTTATTAACCTTTTTTTCTTTTTTATCTAACGTCACATAATTAACATGAGTATAATTTTCATCATCAAACCAAACAACGTTAAATAACGACCCCTCACCAATACTAGATTTTTTTACTGTTTTTTTCTTTTTTTTATCCATTTTACTACCTTTGTACTTAGTTTTACCTTGTTTAAAGATTTTACCTTAGAATAGTGATCTTTAGTTTTGTATTTATAGAACTTACCTTCATTAATAGAATATGCAGTTAAACATCCTCCGTGAACAGCAGAAGTATCTATTCCTATAGAATTAACTATGCCCTTTTTATTCTTCCTTATTCTAACCTTGCTATCTTCTGAGCATAAGTGTCCATAAACAACTATCTCATCTCCGTCATAATTATCCCACCAATAATTATTTATGTCTTTCTTTTTAACTATTGGCATGGATTTATCTTGAGGAAATCCAGCATAAACATTCATTGATAAATCTTTTTTTGTTGGATTTTTTATGTTAACTCCAGCGTGAGCTAAAACATATTTCTGCATATGGGATTCTAAAACATAGATTGATTTTAAATTAATTAAGAATTGATAAAGATCATCTAGATCAACTCCATTTTTAACTAGGTCGTTTAATGCAACATAATAATGCTTGGGGAGAGAATCTCTTTTTCCCTCCAAGAACTCAATCATCTTTATTTCATGATTTCCTAGAAGACATTTAACATTGTATTTGTTAATTGTATCCCAAACTAAAAAGCTATGCATTCCCCTATCAAAAAGATCACCTAAAAAATATATACTGTCATTATCTGACATTTTATATTTTTTAAACATCTTACTTAATTCCAATCCTGTTCCGTGAATATCTCCAACAACTATAGTTCTAAATGATTTCATAATTATAAAAATAGAATCTTTAAATCTTCAATAAACGATCTTTTTCCGTCACTAAAAGCCCAACAGCAAAAAACAATAAAAATGACATACAAAAATGCAAAAAGTATTATACAAATAACATATAATGATATAATTGGACTAAGTATTAATATAGTACAAATTAAGGAGATAAAAAGAGTAATAATAAAAATTCTAGCAATTAATTTTGTTTTCTTCATGTTACTAATACTCACTTTATAATATCTGCGTTATTAATATGAAATTCATATCTAATTTCTTCCGAAACCCTAATTCCGTTATCTATTGACACACTTTTTATTTTAACATAGGGCTTTTCGTTTTCTTTAAGATCAAATAATATTTTACTTTTTTCAATTTTGCTAGCTTGTCCATCTGGAGTTAAAAATGAAAAAACTTCAATATTTTCTTGCTTAAATATACAACTTACTTCTTCTGTTTTTATATTTGTAGATCTAATCTCAATCGGGTCATGCTCCTTATGTATTAACACAATAAGAATTAACATACCGCTAATTATGAAAGTAAATAAAAAATAACTAAGATATTTGTCAACAAAAATATCAAAAAAAGATTCTTTGTATGGTTTTGTGTAAAGTTCTTTTAAAGGCTCAGAAGGGGTAGATACTATTTTTTTAATAACTTTCATATTACTTGACCACCAAAAATTTCACCTAGCGTTCTTTTGTCATCTTCTCCAGAAAAACTCCATATAAAGAATGCCTGTATAAATAAAATAGCTAAAAACAGCAATATAAGACCAACAAGGACCCCTATTCCTATTAATAACATTAGTATAAACGTAGCGATCAAAGCTACAAATGTACCCTTAAAAATTATAAGAGACAAAATTAAAGCTGCTGACAAACCTGAAAATATACATATTCTGCTAATTTTTTTCTTACTCATAAAGATCCTTATTTAAGTTTCGTAACTCTTTCTATGCATTCTTTTAAAGATATGCTATCGTCGTCTTCAAACAACCAGCAAAAAAATCCAATTAAATTAAAAATAAAGTATGTAATGATAAAAACTAATAAAATTAAAAGAATAAAACCGCTTAGAACAATTATAAAGTAAAAAAGAAGAGTTAAAAGAGAGTAAAAACTCTCGTAGTAAAAATAAAAAATATAAAATACAAAAAACGACAACAATCCAAATATCACAGAGGATAATGCTGTTTTTAATTTTCTTGTTCTACTCATTACTTATTCCTTTATCAACCTTATCAATTAGTTCCAAATACCTTAAACCTGTAATATTAAGTCTAGTCAGCCAATTATTAAAATAAATGTTAAGTTCACCAGACCTCTTATGATTGCCTTTGTGATAAATATCAAAATCTTTTTTGTTCTGAACTTTATCTGCAATAAGCATGTCGTTCACATCCTTTAAAGGACTTAATTCTATTAGGGATACATCGTCAATTTCTCTATTTGACAAATAAGCATTAGCTATATTTCTATATTCCATAGATAAGATTAAAACTCTCTTTGAAATCAAATCTAAAGAATAACTCTCTATACTAAGAAGATTAAACGTACTTAGTAACTCCATATCATCTTGAAAGACAGGATGAAGACAATAAGCTTCTTTTGCAATTTTAGAAGCACCAATTTCATCCAAGATAATCAACCCCTCATCAATATGGTTTATATATGGAACCTTTGATCTTTTAGCAAATTTTCCAAAATAAAGAGAATCAATTATCTTATAGCATAGATTATTTTTTCTATTCTTATAGTTCATATCAATTGCCTACTAAAAATATTCTGATAAAAACTATTAATAATTATCAGAATTTGAGCACTTACTCGAAATCCTTTAAGTTGTAACTATTACAGGTTTTTGGGAAACATGTAAAAATGCCACCTTCTGTAACGAACCAGTGCCATTTCTCTGGCGTATATGGATTTACATTGTTTCCATAACCGTCAGTAACCACGAACACACCGTCAGGATACTTAATCTTTTCTTCCTTGATCTTGCCCTGTATATATATCTCTAAGATATCGAAAGCCGTTCCGCCGAAGCCTCTTAATTTAGCTTCAAATTCTTTCTTTGTAACATCTTTCTTTCTTAGATCTATATCTATAGGATAAACCTTAGTATCAAAACAGAAAAGTCTAACATTAAACCTATCCATTTTTCCTTGAGGAATACTCATTGCTGCCGTTAAGAATCTTGGGGCTAATTCAGCACATGAGCCAGAAGTATCTAAGAACATCCATACGTCGATCTTCTCTCTATCCTTCCAGTCGTCATTAACATCCATTTCAGTTGGAAGAAATATGTCGCTCTTCTCAAGAATAGAAGCGTATCTAGGCTTTTGTTTTACCCATTGATCTACTTCCTTCTCATCTTCCATCATTTTCTTTCCAACCCATCTCTTAATAACGCTTTCCCACTTCTTTTTCTTCTTTACTTTATTTGTGGTTATGTTCTTCCAAAAACCACCAGCAGAAGTTCCAGCTTGAGAATTTAATTTAGATTTTATAGAATCTGACTCTCCAGTTTCTGTTCCTGGATTTTTTTCTCCATCAACATCCTGTAAAGACTTTGGCTTTTCACTTGGCTGATAAGATTTTTCTATAATATCTTTAAGATTTTCCTTTTCTTCTTCGCTTAAGATATCGCTCAATTCCTTCATTACTTCTTGAAGCTCTTCTTGAGTTAATCCGCTGTGATCGTCACAAGGAACAATTTTTCCGCCACCGTTCTTTGCAATTTGCTTTAATAAGTCTTTCAAAGACATTTTTGGAAGCTTTGCGTAATAGTATTCAAAAGACCTGTCTGTTTCAACAATTTCTTTTGGAAATACTTTTTCAACCCAAACTCCGTCATCGTCCAAGCAAGTCATTTCTCTCTTAAAGTCAAATTTTTCACAAAGAGCGTGATTGACCACGATATCCATCGCTATATTGCAAGCACCGGGAGAAAGACAATCTTTCATTCTTGCTCCGTGATTAAATACAACGTGTAGCATTTCGTGACAAACAACGAACTTTCTAGAATAATCATCCATTGAAAGCCAAAAGTTTGGATTAAAAAGGAATCTTAAAGGAGAACCATTTCCATTTCTTTCAAACTGAATTGCCGCAGTTGGCAAATCTTTTGTAAAAAGAGGAGAACCCATCTGCCAGAACTTATAGAATATTCCATGAAAATCTTGAAGTTCAGCAGCCATCTTGTAATAATATTCTCTATTTATAGTATAGTTACCAGAACTATCCTGATCTAAAGAACCATCATTAACTAGGTCTTCCTCTACTACCTGAGCAGGCTCATTTGAAACCTGCTCAGGTAGTTCCGACATTTCTTTTTCTACTAATTCATTACTCATAACTTATTCCAATTCAAAGTAAAAGTTTTTCTTTTGTGCTATGTACCAGCAAGTCTTTGGGTATGTAGCTGGAAAATTACTAAAGTCGTACTTTTGTTCGAAAAGATTATGACAAACGTTGTTTATTACTCCAACGAAATCTATCATAACAGCATTAAGTGTAGCCACGTTTTCGTTATTAGAAATTACCTTTTCGATAATATCCAATATTCCTACTGCGTGTTCCTTACTTATCTTAGAAGACATATTTGTCTTTATGCTTACCCAAATGTCTTTTCTGGTTTCGAAATTATCTGGCAATTCAGCCTTAGCTTTTACTGCTCTGATAACTTCTGACATATTTGGATTCTCTTTCTTAAACTTCTCAGTAAAGCTTCCATTCTCATCCATCTCACCAGCCACGCTGAAAGGAGCATGATCGGCCTTAACCTTAGGACGAGCAGAAAGTTTGATTCCCTTCATTCTAGACTCTTTGTCAAACTCATGATTGATCTTTCTGCTTAGCTGAGCGTTTACGCCAGCATCTTTAATAGCTGTCATAGCTTTTCTAAGCGAAGGAAATCTTGTGTAAGCTGCCAAAGCGAAGTTTTGTACTCTCATCTCATCATTAATCAACTGAGAGATTGTTTCTTCTGGCATTATTGGAACATAGAAGTCTAAGAAATCTGGATTTCCTATAATTTCCTTCTTAACGCTTTCGTAGTTATTTGAGTTATTAACCCAAACCTTAGCTCTAGCGTAATCCTTAGCGGTATACATTTCTCTTAGTTCGTCCACTTTAGAAACGTTTTTCAACGCATCTTCTAATTTCTTAAAGTTAGAAGAATATGGAAGAACGTCTTCTAAGTTAGCACCGCTAAAAGTACCCCAAACTTGGAGAGCGTAATCTAATCTTCTAGGAGAAACCTTAAGCTTATCTGCGTTGTTTAACGAATCCCACCAGTTACAAGCAATTTGAGCTAGTGACAATCCGTATTTTTCAGCAAAGAAAGCTCTGTTTGGTTTGTATTCTACATTCAAGTGAATGTGGAATCTGTCCTTTTGAGCAGGGTCCAAATCCGAAACGTCATATGATTCGTCATCATCGTCTGCGGGGTTAATTGCTGCCCAAACAACCTTCAAGTTATCAAACTTCTTGCCGTTAATAGACTTAAACTGAATAAGTTCCATTACAGCATTCTTGATCTTTACTGGTGCTCTTGAGTATTCGTCAAGGAAGATAGCTTTGATCTTGTTGTTCTTAAAATGCTTAGGTCTGATTACGTCGATGTACTTTTCCTTTGTTATAGGATCTTCACATTCCTTTGGAATACCGACGAAGTCTACCCAAGGATCAAGAGTAGATGCGGAGAAATAAAGCCATTCATCGTCTTGAAGACCCGCTTTCTTAAAAGCCTCAATTACTAAGTGAGACTTACCAACACCCTTTTTACCGATCAAAAGGACGTTGAATTCCTTATCTACATAATCTGCTAACTTTTCTACCGTGACAACGTTATTCATAAACTTTTTCCTTTTCCTTTTAAAGTTTTTTGTTATTTCCTTAGAATACTAATTTCATGCTTTCATCTTTAGGACTGTTCTCAATACTGCTTAGATCATTAAAAACCAAGCTTTTAACATTTTGTCCGAACCTAGAGATATACCAATTTGAATTTATATCTACCGAATCGTGAGTCATCATCCAATTCAATAAATTTGTACTTAGATTCACACCACCAGATTTCCCTCTATCAAAATAGGACTTTATTTTGTAGATTAAAACCTGAACATCATAATTTCCTGGTGGACCAGATAATGGGCTGTAAATAGTTTTGTGTTGCAAAAATTCTGTAAAACCTGGCCCAAGTCTAATCTCTTTGGTTCCTAAATTTATTCCTATTCTCTGAAAAGAAAATGGACAGTTATTAATGTAGTCTTCTATTTGTTCTTCCCAAATATCAAACTTATTAACTACAAGCAAAGATTTATCTCCAGTAGAATATAAAAATCTTTCGTAGTTATATTCTCTATATAAGTCTTGTGGATTACTATTGTATCTACTTTTTGGATCGTACAATTCTTTTTCCCACTCCTCTTGCTTAGAAATATCTTCTTGTTTTATAATCTTAAGCCCACCCATAGCGTTTTCTCTAACCAATTCCTTAAACTCGTCCCTAATACACTTTTTTGTATATTCTTCGTCTCCATTTGAGATAATAAGATCAATATCACCGGCTACGGCAAATGGAATATCTATAGCAGAAGAATTACAAAAAGTTCTTAAAGCTGTTGAGCCGACCAACCATATATTGTTTTCAAAAAACAGATTCTTAACTCTGCTCAATATATCTAAACTTTGATCGTCTAAAAAATGTTTCTCAAAATTATAGCTTATCAAATCTCCAGTTTCATCAATTTTTTTTACATTATTCATTATTTTTCCAATTTAATTATTTTTAATTCTCCCTTATAACTTATGTGCGGTGCGGTATTCCAAACAAACTTACACTTAGGACAAGTGTGATATCTGCCCCTAATAGATTCGTAGCTATTTCCGCAAGGGCAATCTATTGATATTTTATCTATTGATTTATCCATATAATTATTGAGCAAATTTTGCTAATTCTTCTACAACGACATCAACATCACAGCAATAAAGTCCAGAAGAATTAATTGAGTTTATTTCCATAAACCTGTATCCGTCGTCTACTTCTGCAACATCAAAACAATAAATCTTTTCAGGTTCATACGGAGAATTAAGAGTTATTGACTGAACCCAATCAATCAATTCTTTTGACTTCTCTTCCCTCATAACTACGTTAAGAGAATTGTTTTCTCTTTCTTTATAGAGCGATCCAGTAATAACCATTTTATTAGATACTACGAACCTCCATTCTCTATTTATTATTGATGGTTTTGAAAACATCAATAATGTTCTTCTGTCAATATTTTCAACATAATCTACTCCAATAGATATGAATTTTTTAAAATTTTCGTAAGCAACTAACTCGCCATTAAATATTTTATCTCCAGAATTTGGTCTAAAGAAAACATGAGAATCTAAAGAAAAATTATCATATATAAAATTTTTCTTGTCTAATAACTCTCCAATTGTCAAATATCCGTATTCTTTATGTATGCTATATTCTGAGAAAAATGGCATATAATCTGTGCATTCAAAATTTTTCCAATTACAAAAATGAATAACATTTTCCATGTTATGTGATTGTATATTTTTTAAGAAATTTATTGAACCGTAAGGGATAACTGTGCAATCTTTAGGAATTTCACTTTTATCAACTCCGACAAAAGGAACATATTTTGCATACTCGGACTTATATCCAAGTTTCTTTGCTGACTTAAATATATTGATTGAATCGTTACCATAAATAGTAACAAAAAAGAATGGATTATTCATCTATTTTATTTTTCCAAAAAGAATTAGGAATATGCTTTTTAAGCCTCTTTAGTAACTGTCCGTCAGATATATTTTCGCAATCAAAAGAAATCTTTCCATTTATTGTTAGATCCGAATATCCACCCAAGAATATTTTAAATCTCATATAATCTTCACTAACATAAACTCTAGCCATAGGAGTAGATGATAAACCTATCTTCTCTACTTTTGTTTTTCCGTAAAAATAACCCAATAGATAGTATTTCTTTTTAAAAGGCCACATGTTATATTTTACCTTTTTTTAAACACGTCATTTCTAGGAGTTGTAACTAATTCAAACATCTTTTTATCTTCTGAATCTAAAATACATCTAAATAGAGGAGTGTCCCACAGAAATTCATTGAATACTCCAATGACAACTTCGTTGTTGTCAACAATTATGTCTCCTATACTTAACCCATTTTTATCTAATGTCCAATTAGAATTTGGATTATTTCTCATAAGCTTAATAAGCAACTTTATATATTTTTTTCTCTTCATTTTAAACCTATTAATTTTTTTTCTTCTTTAGAGAGTTTTAGATTTTTCAAAATGTTATTCTTTAACTCTTTTTTCTTTTTAGCCTTATTTATCTTCTCATTCTTTAAAAATATAACATTACTCTTATATGTAGCTAGTATATGCAGTAATTTTTTATCATCAAATATATAATAAGTAAAATGAGGATAAGCCCTAAAGAAGTTGTCTACCACTTTAGTTCCGGTCATATACTTACATACAAATTTATTATCTTTTAAATAATTTAAATAAACATACTTATAGAAATCTTTTCCAGAAGGAAAAACCCAATTATAAGCAATTGTTTTTTCTATAAGTTTATTTTCTATAAAGTAATTAAAAATTATTTCCAGTCTTTTTTGGAATATTTCATATAATGCATCTTTAGCATCAGAGACTAAAACTTTTTGTTTTTCACGCTTATCTTCTTGAATTTCTATATATTTTTCTTGTTCTTTAACTGAAAGTTCTAGATCGTTCATATAACGTTATCCTTAATTTTAACTTCAAATAATCTTCTGTTTATAATTTTTTCAACAACCTCGTAAGTGTCTGTCATTAAATCAAGATTTTTAATATCTTCTAGAGAGAAGAAACCCCATTTTTCTGTTTTATTCTTTCCTTCGTTGTTTTTTTCTATAAAACATATCTCCTTTTCTTCTTTAAGCTGAGAAGAAAACCATAAACATATAAATTGTTGATCTATATTTGAATAGTAATTGCTAGAAATAAAACCCATCATCTTTGGAGAAACTGTTAAATCTTTTTCTTCTAATCCTGTTTCTTCCTGTAACTCTTTATATACTGTTTCTAGAAGAGTGTGGCCGTTCTCTACTTTTCCACCAGGACATCCATATTTTAAATTTTCATGACTAGACAGCAATCTCTTTGCTAACAAGATTTTGTCTCCATCTCTATTAAAGAGAACCAATGCAACACCGGGAATCGGATATTTTTCTGTCATAGATAAAATAAACGATTCCCGGTTATTAGGACTTACACAGATACGTTAGTTTCGCAAGCACCGCCGACGCAGGTTCCTTCTGCTGTCATCATAGTTCTATCTTCTTCCTCTTCCAATAAAGTATAATCTATTGATTTTAAATTATCGTATAAGAAACTAAATCTCTCTTTGTCTTCATCAGTTATAACCTCTTCCATTGGAGCCTGTGGATAATCTTTATCACCAGACTTAGAAAGTAATGATACTGCTGTAAATGTCTGTCTATTATCATAGATATAATTTATTACACTTTCCCATTCATCTTCTGCAACAACAACAGTACAACTTACATTGTGAACAACGTCCTTTGTATTGTATTTAGTTGTACCGGGAAGAACCCAATTCTCTTGAGTAGACTTAATTATTTCTAGATGCTTAATAGCACTTAAATCCTTTTTAACCATACATGTGTCCGCAATTCTTATTGGGAATGTTATTACATCGTCTGTTTTGTTTGCAGACCAAACTGATTCTTCACACATATGAGGATTGTGTTTCTTAAAGAACCTATAAACAGGATCTATTTTGTTGCACTGAATTCTTCTAAAATATTCTCTTGCATGATGAGCGTGTATTCCTGATCCAGTTCCCAAAACCAATGAAGATGTTCCTTCTGGCTTAACCAATGTAATTCTTGCTGCTGGATTAATTCCTATTTTCTTAGCCCATAATTCATTAGTATCTTTTGCAATCTTAGAACATTCTCTTTGATTTTCTGGATTAAGCAATACTTCTGGATTATCCATTATTCCAGTTATTGAACATCCCAATAAAGCTTCTGCTTCTGTTAATTTCTTTGCTGTATTAGAAAGATATTTAAAATCTGTATAGCCAGCCTGCAATGTTCCAATTATTGCAGACGCTTCTGTAGTTTCTCTAAAATCCTGTAAGGTTTTAATCTTAGAGCCATTCTGAGTAGTTAAGTTACACATTTGAACGCCAGGAATTTCTTCGTCGGTTACCGGAATAAAGCTAACTTCATAGCACGGATTGAAAAGTGATCTTGGATCATTTGCCCAAACGAAACCTGGTTCACCGAATTGTCTAGTTCTTTTTACTATCTCTATAAATTCTTCTCTTGATACTTCATTTCTTAAAAGAATAACGCTATTATTACTTCTGGCTCTTTGTGGATTGATGTGCCACCAATTTATATTGTTATCTTTCTTTAATCTTTCTAATTCCCAATCTTCTAATTCTACGTCGTACTTTATTCCCTGATATAAAACTCTACCTTCATATATTTTCTTTTTAATACCAGCTTGCTCTATTTCTTTTAATTCAGAAAACGCAAATACTCTATCTACCTTATGTAAAGTTTTTGCGTTAAGCATTCCTTCATCATGCTTATCAAACATTACTGAACATGCTGATCTTCTAACTCCTCCAGACAATACGGCATCTGCTGTATGCATTAAAATATCATAAGCATTAACTGTACTTAAGGCTATTTGTTTATTAAACTCTATTGCATGATCTAATAAATTCTTAATCTTAATGTGAGCTGCTTTAAGACCCTTATATCCAGGAGCCTTGCCGCCGCTGGTCTTTAAAGGAGATCCCTTTTTTCTTATTCTAGAATAATCGAATACTATTTTTCTTCCTGTATAAGCCGTATTTTTAAAATAACAATTTAAAAGTGCTTCTAAAGAATCAGACCATCCTTCTATTGTGTCTTGAACAACATAGTTTATTACTGTTCCGTTCTTATCATCTTCGTCAACTAAATTTGGCAATCTAGACAAATATCTATTTGTTATACCAAAGCCGACACCGCATCCGTTTAATAGAAGATAAAAGCTTTCTGCGAAAGAGCGAATAGAATGTACGTGCGTAACGCTGCAATTATATAGCTTTGCATTGTGTGATTCTATAGCTTGTCCACCAAATTGCAAAGAACGCATTGAAGGGGCTACTTTTTGTTCTTCAACTAATTTAAATGCCCACTTTATCTTATCCTTATCCTCTTTTGGGAGATGCTTATATTTCTTTAAATGCATCATTAAAAGCCTATCTACTGATTCAGCCCAAGACTCTCTTCTTTTTAAATCATCCCTATATCTAGAATATTTAGCCGTATATGTAAATTTAGATATTTCTCCCAAAAGATCTTTAGTCTTAGAATGCATTTTTACTCCTATTATTTTGTTTTTTATTTTTCTTAGAAGTATGTTGTTTGAAATTAAACAACATATCCCTCTAACATAAATATAATTTCTACAACTACATATAGTATAGTAGGTTAGAAGAAAAAATATTTATTCAATTTTGAGAATATTGAAGCTTAGATATATCAGAAAATGCATCAATTATATCATTAAGCGTAGACGCATCTATACTCAAAATAATTTTAGATTTTATGTTTCCTCTTTCGACCTGAAACACTTCTATTTTTGCTTGATTTGAGTTATTTGATCCAGTTATTGATATGACGTCATTTCCTTTTTCGTCTTTTATTGTTAGAGTCTTACTCTCGTTGATTTTATCTGAGTTCATATATTATATATCGGGCTAAATAAAGGATAAGTGTTTTATTAAAATCAATATATTTCTATGCGATATTATTCTTTATTGATAGTGCTCTTTCTATTTTTATCTGGATGCTCTTACGACGAAAAGCCTCAAATAAAAGATAGAACACAAATAACCCATACACCTTATATTATAGACTGGATGCCACCTACGAAAATGAATGAAATGTCTAAATACTATTGGCAGAAAGAGGTTTCTAAGAAAATAAATTTGTCAGAATGCGTATTTTTATTTTGCCACGGAAACGTATTTAATGAAACATGGATTTTAATTCCACATTCAGACTCTTTGTATGAAAGAAAAGCAATGAGTGTTGATTCTTTTTTAAGGACTATAAGAAATATTTTTCCAGATAAAAAAATAGTATTAATAGTTTGCAATCCAGGAAAAATTACTACCTCAGAAAAAAACGTCTGGTATTCCAAAACAAATGTTTGGATTATACCAGACGAGATATTTGAAAGAAACTCTTTCCTTGGATTTTTAACTATTAGTATAGGTCAAAGAGAGTTAACCATTAATAACGGATTTGATGGTTCGATAGAAGATTTTATTAAAAATTAAAATTAATCTCTTTTATTCCGTAATCAGTATGCTCAAACATACAATTAGATCCAGCTTCTCCGAACCTGTTTTTAGAAGGTATTGAAAGGCTAAACCATCTCTTTGTTTTTATAACTAACTCATCAATACTTTGTTGAGAAAATTTCTTAACCAAATCTTTCTTTAACTTACCTTCTATCTTAAACTTATTTATATGACAGATTACATCTGGCAAGAATGTCCATTGAGAAGAACCCAATACGTTTCCATCTTCACCCAATTGACCAATTAGAGCAATGTGACAAGAGTTATTGACTGCTGCTCTAGTATAAAGAGATGCAACTTCTTTTACCTCTCCGTGCTTAATACAAGCACCGCTTTTATTAACCAATAAATTAACAGAGTCAATAATAACAAATTTAGGATTATTTTCTTCAATGATTCTAATTTGCTCTTCGTGATTGTTTGCTTCTGAGAAAAGAAAGCTATTTCCAAGTTCTCTTGCCCAACGCCAATTCTTTACGTTACCTAGAGACGCTTCTAAAGAAAAATAGATCACTTTGTGCTCTTTGGCTATGTTCTTGCCAATACAACCCAATAATGAAGATTTTCCTGATCCAGCCTCGCCAGCAAACATAGATAACGCTGGAGATGGGATTCCACTCTTATTTGCGTTAAATGAAGAATTAACGCTGTTAAATCCAGAATTAATTAGTTCTATTTTGCTTTCGGGAATTTCATCTAAAGTATAAATCATTTTGGAGGTTTTTTCTATTAAAGTTCTAATATTAATTTACAATGAATACATACGAACAAATTGCTAAGATTGCAAATGACCTTGATTCCTTAGGACTCATAAAAGAAGCAAATACCGTTGATGAGGTCTTAGAAACTCTAGTTAATATTAAAAATGTAAAAGTAGCTGGAAAAAATCAATCAATAATTAGTAAAAAAATAGACATTTTCTTCAAACTGTGTTCAATTAATCCAATAAATAAAGAAATAGATGATAAAATATCAATAATATCATCAAATATAATGAAAGAGGCTATATTTGGCACAATAGGAGACGGTATAAAAAACCTCATAACCTCTCCATTCATAGGTGTTTATGAAAGAGGCCAATACGAAAAAATACAATCAGAAATATCTAAGCTTACTAATAAAACAA
>ERZ1292629.2071-Hain-H43-01um-R1-2071-length-17882-cov-17_pt3 | contig 15283 bp, 13 predicted proteins | sample MGYA00564399_ERZ1292629 | MGnify/ENA primary metagenome ERZ1292629 (study PRJEB36523, sample SAMEA6512636) | groundwater metagenome | collected 2019-01-08 | study: AquaDiva: Metagenomics assemblies of 32 groundwater samples
AGCCAATGGCCCTTTCCCTTCCCCTTCCGGCTGATAATCAGAAATATCCGGCAAAAGCACCGGTAAATCCTTCTCCGGTACCGGCTGCCAACCACACTTGGGACAATTGATCATGGGTATCGGCGGTCCCCAGTACCGCTGCCTGCTTATCAACCAGTCTCTTAAGTGGTAATGGGTAGTTTTCTCACCATATTTCTCCATACTTTTGTCGGGCTCCATCTCAACCACTTCTATTCCATGCTTCTTAGCAAAAACCATATCTCTCTCGTCATGCGCAGGCACACCCATAATTACTCCAGTTCCATAATCTGCTACCACGTAAACTGCCTCCCAAACCGGAATTTCCTTGCCTGTAGCGGGATTGATCACCATTTCCCCAGTAAACCGATCTTTTTTGCCAGCCAGAGCCAGAAAAGTTGCCCCATGTAGTGTGTCCGGCCGGGTGGTAAATACCTCATATTTGCCAAATTTTAGCTTCATTCCCTCGGATCTCCCTATCCAATTTTTTTGACTCGTTTTAATATTTTGCACCCAATCCAGCTTGTCCAAATTATCCAAAAGCCTCTGAGCATACTTAGTAATTCTGAAAAACCACTGTTCCAGTTCTTTTCTTACCATCTCACTCTTACATCTCTCACACTTGCCATCAATGACCTGTTCGTCAGCCAGTACCGTTTTACAATGTGGGCACCAATTAACCTCTGATTTGGCTCTGTAAGCCAATCCCGCCTTGTACATCTGGATAAAGATCCATTGCGTCCATTTATAGTATTCGGGGTCATAGGTCTCCAGAGTTTTGCTCCAGTCGAACATGTTCCCAACCTGATGTAACTGCTTATAAAAGTTCTCCTGAGTTATTTGGGCATGTTCCTTAGGATGTCGGCCAATCTTTAAGGCATAGTTTTCGCTATGTATTCCAAATCCATCCAGGCCAATAGGCTCAAACACATCAAATCCCTGCATCCGTTTAAACCTGCCATATATATCTGCGGCTGTAAAAGCATACATATTCCCCACATGCAGTCCCTCCGCAGAGGGATATGGAAACATCATTAAGTTATAAAACGGCCTTTTGGCCCCCAATAAATCGGTTTTATTTAATTCCTCATCTTCCCATTTCTTCAACCACTTAGATTCTATTTCTCTGTGGGCGTATTTAGCCTCGGACATAAACCAATTATACACTCTTTCCACGCACGATCTATCGGCTAATTTTAACTGTTCTTATCATTTTTTAATTTTTCAGATTCTTATTTTCTAAATCACAAAAAAGCAAAAATAAATCCCAACACTCAGACAAAAATAGATGTTTTTTATTTTGTTGGTCACATAGACTCACTGCTAATTCCTGTTTCTGTCTCTTACTACAAGACAAAGATAGGCACTTATCCTCAATTGCTATCTTGATTATTTTCATTTTCACTGTATAATTTATATAATCAAAGCTAATTATATTTCCCGCATATGAATGTTATCCACATCCTACTTCAAAATTTTTCCCAATTTCTCCAGGATACTGGAGCTTCTTCCAATACTATTAAAAATTACATCGCAGATATCAATGTTTTCTTCCGCTTCGTTTCCGGCAAACAACAGCCCATTTCTTTCCTAACTATTGATTCTTTATTATCAACTTCTTCACAAGACAGTTATCATCAATACTTAACTGCCAACTTCCCCATTGCCACTGTCAAACGCCGCTTGTCTTCTTTAAACAAATTTGCCGGATTTGTCAAAAACTCCCACCTGATTTCTACCACCCCCGTTGTTCCTACTCCTAATTTCCAATCTCCAATTTCTATTCCCCTACCCATCCCATCCCCCCTTCCCCCCCTCCCTGATTCAAAATCGAACTTTCCCTTTCTTTTTGCTATCTTTGTACTACTTACAGTATCAGCCAGCATCATGGGCGGTTATCTGGTCAGTCGAATTTCTGCACAATCAATTGTGGGATTAGTTGATCCCTCCGTTACAAATCTTTCATATCCCTGACTGCCCATCAAACCCAGAATTGATTCAGGGTGTACCCACTCGACCTGTTCTTTACCCAGATATTTCCGGTAGCTTGAGTAAGGATACTCATCCGGCTTATTTGCTGTCACGGTTTCTACCAATCCGTACCGCTTTCTAGCCATTTTTACCGGGTTTAAGTGGATGTACCGGCTAACATGCAGCAGTTGTTCTTCGTTTTCTACTAGTACTGCCTTATATACTCCCTCCCATAACGGTCCTTTCCTCTCATATCTACGGTTAAAATACATTCCATACTTAGTACCCACTCTCTGCATTAGTTTTGCAATTCCCAGCTTGCTTCGCTGACTTACCAGTAAATGAATATGGTTTGGCATCAAACAATACGCCATAAGCACTACGTCTCCAGCTAAGCTCATCTTCTTTCTTTGTACTGTCGTTGACGGCCGCTCTTTACTTTGTTTCTCATAATCCGTCAAATATCTTTTCAGGTAATCTAAAAATACCCGGTGGTCTTGCTCGTCCAAAAAGATCTCTCTTCCCTCCACTCCCCGGTTATATATATGGTAGCAACCTTCCTCAACATACTTTTTGATGCTATTCTTAGCCGGCATTACTCACATTGTATAAGGTGAGACCCTATACGTCAAGGGTCTCCCCTTAATCAACATACCTCTTGACAACCAGTTTCTCCTCATCTAAAAATAGACTACACATGTCTCCCGCTCAAATTTCTAGAAAAGCTGGTGTTGTTCTCATTTATGTGCTGGTTTTACTCGTCCCCTTCTTCTTTCTGACCACCACTCCCGATTTTTATGACTTTAACAAACAATCCCTTCTGTTTGGAATTTCTCTAGTTGGTCTGCTAATTTTGGGCATTAATTTTGCTTTTGAACGTCAAGTTCGCCTCACTTTCTCCCCTTTTGGACTTCCATTGTTATTTTTAGCCGCTGTATTTGTTATTTCCACTATCGTTAAATCACCCAATCGTTTCGACGCTCTCCTGGAGCCAGGACAAACCGGTACTTGGCTGGCATTATTAATCTTTTTTACTTGTGCCATTAACTTCATCCGCACCAAATCCGAACTGGATCACCTGGTTACTGCCCTCACTGTCTCTGTGGCTCTTTTTGGATTAATTACTATTCTTTGGACCTCCGGCCTCGCTACTAAAGTTCCTCTAATTTCTAGTATCCAATATCTAGCATCTAATACCTGGTCCCCCACTGGTTCACCTCTGGCCACTCTTGCACTCTTTTTGGCCCTCCTTCCCTTTTTAATTCTTTTGCTTGTTCGCGAAAAAACTTTACACTTAAAATCTGGCTTTCTGGCTATTTGTTTTGCTCTCACTTTAGTTGCCACTGGAATTTTAGGTTACCGGCTCAAACCCATTTTTCTATCTCATAATGTTGGTTGGGCCATTGCTTTAGAATCTCTCAAGATTTCTCCTTTCCTGGGTACCGGTCCAGAAACCTTTTCTTCGGGCTTTACCCGTTTCCGCCCCATTTCCTACAATCTTTCTCCCAACTGGGCTCTGCGTTTTACCACCAGCAGCAACCACTATCTGCAAGTTCTTTCAACCTTAGGTTTACTAGGAATTCTCGCGTATGGATTTTTAGCATATCGCGTCTACACCACCTTGCTCAAATCCTCCAAATCGGTTTCTCCCTTACCCCTTGCTTCTTTAGTTGCAGCCGGAGCCATTTTACTTACTTACTTCTTTCTCCCCGGCTACTTCCTCCAATCGGTCTTTTTAGTCATCTTTCTCGTCTTAACCACCGTTTCCCTAAAAATTTCCGGTTCGTCCCTCATCCATGAATCCAGTATTGATATTGTGGCCGCTTCTCAAACCCGCAATTCCCCCCTTCTTCCTTACATCTCCCTCATCCTTATCATTTTAATTATCTTACCTTCAGGATACTTTACCCTCAGAGCTTATGCCGCCGAAATTCTTTTCCAAAAAGCTCTCACCGCCGCAGGCAAAAATGACGGCAAATCTACTTATGACACTCTCATCAAAACTATTTCCACCAATCCCTACCGGGACACCTACCGTATCGCCTACTCTCAAACCAACCTTCTGCTGGCCAATGCCCTAGCATCACAAAAGGATCTTACAGACACCGACAGAAATACCATCACTCAGCTTGTCCAGCAAGCCATCCGGGAAGCCAAAAATGCCGTGGCCCTCAATCCCACCAAGGTTACGAATCTAGAAAATCTCGCCGCCGTTTACAGAAATCTGCTCAATTTTGCCCAAGGAGCTGATGCTTGGACCATCGCTTCTTACCAACAAGCCATTGCCCTAGATCCCGTCAATCCCAATCTCCGCATTGCCTTAGGTGGAGTATATTATGCCCAAAAGAACTGGAACGACGCCATCCGCCTCTTCCAGTCAGGAGTCGACCTAAAACCCGATCTGGCCAATGCTCAATACAACCTAGCTGCAGCTTACCGGGAAAAAGGTGATTTTGATCTGGCAGTTTCAGCTCTGCAAAAAACGGTTGACCTTTTAGACAAATCATCAGCTGACTATGCCAAGGCCGCCGGTGAACTAGCCGAACTACAAAAGAAAGTCGGTGAAATCACTCCCCCCAGCAAACCAACCGCTTCACAACTCACCAAACCAGAACCTCTTCCCACCCCCAAAATTACTCCTCCTCTCAAACTAGACGAGTCCGCCTCCCCCGCCGCCCAGCCCTAAGTTGATATAATTGAAGTTAGAGGTTGGAAATTGGATCTTGAATCTTTGATTTTTTGATCATTTGATCATTTCAAAACATCAAATAATCTACCTTCAAAAACCAACTTCTAACTTCCATCGTCAAAAATTCTAAACTCGGGCCGTTAGCATAGTAGTAGTGCGCCGCATTCGCATTGCGGATACGGGGGTGCGATTCCCCCACGGTCCACACCATTGAATTGATATAATTGAAGTTAGAGATTAGAAGTTAGATCTTGAGATTTTGATTTTTTGATGTTTTGATTCTCAAATATTCAAAACGTCTATCTTCAAATTCCAACATCCATCTTCCAACTTCAAAAATTCCAGTCCCGGGCCCGTAGTTCACCGGTAGAATACGTCCATGGCATGGATGAGAAAGGGGTTCAATTCCCCTCGGGTCCACCCTTCGCCCCTCGTTTACACTCGGAGCTACGGAGTGGCAAGCCACTTAATTTTGCAGGTGACGTTTGGATTGTCTTAAAGAAGGGTGCCCCAAACGAAGCTGAAAGCGTAGTGGGGCTATAATATTCTGGTGTTCTATTCCTATATCTTAAAATTATCAAACAATACATATTACGCTGGATTTTCAGCAGATCTTAAACAAAGGATTTTGGAGCATCAAAACGGAGGAGTAAACGCAACTAAACATCTTCGTCCCATAGTGCTAGTTTATTATTCGGCATTCAAATCAAAACAAAAAGCACTAGACTTCGAAAAGTATCTAAAAACTAACTCTGGTTTCGCCTTTAGAAACAAACATCTCATCCCCTAGTCGCCAAAAAAGCGCCCCAGTGTTACACCGGGACGCCTTTCTTTCTGCCTATTCCAAACCGAGTTCTGTTTTCAAAAAACCAACGTAATAACCCACAACTTTATCAAATAATGGTTCATTTCCTACCTTTAGTCTTTCAAGTTTTTCAGGATCAAGAAGTTTATCTGGCTCTGCATAATATAAGCTTCGCATAGCATCTCTAACCTCTTGTTTTTTTTCTGGAACAAATTCAACCATTCTGTCAAAATCATCAGAATGCCGCTTTAAGGCTTTCATATATTCAGCCTCTCTTGCATAAGCTTCTGGAGTTGGTTGTTTTACTGGTTCTGTCATGAGCATATGTTATCACAAACTTACTACTCATTCTCTCGCCCTCACAAACCCAGCCTTAATAGCTTCGTCTTCTGAACAAAACCACCGGTCCGCCTTGTCCAAATTCACCACCACTTGAGAATAATGCCTAAACTCCGGCAAATGATAATACCGTTTTCCATGGATATCATAATTGCCTTTAACTCTGCAGGGCCCACATTTTTTCCATAGTCCCCTGTTCCCGCTTCTTGCCTCTTCATCTGCTGTTATCAGTTCCTCTTGGTGTTTTAAATTCACACTGTCATAGAAAAACCTTCCCACTCCTTGTTCCAACAGCATTTTGTTGACAAACGTACCATCAGTCAAATAAACATACCCCAGGACCCGGCCAAAATTGTCCGTCTCATTCGCATCGGTTTCAACTCTTACCAACTTATCAAGCAACAAGTCTTGTGTAGCTTTAGTTGACTCCTCCCGGTAACACTCGCCCTTCTCCGCAGTATCAATCCCAATTAACCGAATACTTTTGGCATATCCCGAAACCTCAACTGTGTCTCCATCAATAATCCGTACCACTTGGTGTATCTGTGGAGAAAAGACAGCATTAATAACAGCCACCACACCCACCACAACCGCAATCAAACCAAGTTTCTTCACTGTTTTTAGTGTAGCACCAAAAATACTAAAACAGAAAAGAGATAAGAAATAGCCTCAAAATCTCCTTCTTGACATCTCTATTATACTTAACTATAATAGTGTAGATTATTACTATTATAGTTAACTAGTAAAGAATATGAGTCAGACCATAATCGATCAGTTTGTTCAAAATCAGATTGGCCGTGCCCCAGCCTTGCTAAAGAGTTACGTTCAAGACGATTCCGGCAACAAATATGTAGCCAGATCCATCTTTGGAAACATTAAAAACTTGATCAGCGACTTTCAGAGAGGCCAAAGAGAGATTCGAATGGTCGGTGTTCCAGGTTTGCGCGGAGTAGGTAAAACTACTCTACTAGCCCAAACCTACCTCGACCTTTTCCCTAAATATTCAGATTCTTTGCTCTATATTTCCGCGGACCAAGTTGTCAATGAATTAGACTCAAATCTCTTCTCCATCTTCGACAGCTACCAAAGAATTATCGGTACTTCTTTTGAAAAACTGGATCACGACTTGTTTATTTTCATCGATGAGATACACTTTGACCCAAAATGGTCTGCTGTTTTAAAGACAATGTATGACAGATCCAAAAAAATCTTTGTCGTCTGTACCGGTTCCTCTGCTCTATCTCTCCAATCAACTACCGACCTAGCCAGAAGAATAGTTTTTGAAAAGCTTTATCCCATGAGTTTCACAGAATATATGCTTTTAAAAAATAAGCATGGATCAAAAAAGCCCAAATTAGCCAACCAGATCAAGCAGGCTATATTTTATAGCCTTGATTCATTACAGTGTTACTCTGCTCTAAGTGACCTACGACCCAAGGTTAACAAATATTGGTACGGCGTCGACCGACTTGAAATAGACAGGTATTTGCGCTTTGGATCCATGCCCCACTCTCTGAACATAAAAGACGAATCTAAATCTCAAATCCTGACTTCTCAAATTGTAGACAGAGTTGTAGAAAGAGATATACCTAGCTTGGGTAAATTTGACAATGCTACCCTGACTAGTATTAAAAATATCCTACTTTTAATTGCTGGCAGTAGTGAAGTAAGTATCAATAGCCTGGCCAACACCCTGAAAGGTATTTCCCTAGTCACTCTGATAAACGTCTTAGAGACATTAGAAAAAGCCGAGATGTTAATCCGCATTTATCCCTACGGCTCAGCCTATAAAAAGGTGCGCAAACCTTCAAAATACCACTTCATGACTCCGGCCGTCCGTCACAGTCTGCTTTCAATTATAGAAGGTGAGAGTGCATACAGAAACCACAAAGGCAAATACCTGGAAGATATTGTTGCTTTGACTCTTTATCGTGAGTTTGGAGTTAAATTATCCTCACCAATCTTCTATGACAGTGCCAAGGGCGGTGCCGACTTTATTTTGAGCTTGGCCGGAAAGAAAGTCGCAATCGAAGTCGGTCACGGTAACAAGGATTCGAGACAAGTTCAAGCGACACTACAAAAAATCAAGGGCGATTACGGCTTAGTAATATCTAACTCACAACTGGCACAAGAGGACAACATCGTAAAAGTCCCACTAGAATACTTTTTATTGATGTAAGTTTGCGAAAATGCGTCCACAAAAAAGCGCTCCATAAGGAGCGCTCTTTTGGTTTTTTGGACCTGTTTTAGCGGGATTTACTCGCTTTAAAACAGTCGCGGCAAAGCACTGGCTTGTCACCACGGGGTTCAAATGGCACGGTATCCTGTTTCCCACAGTTACTGCAGGTTATAGGAAAATCGCGTCTTTGACCACCACCCATGGATGAAGCTTTCTTTGCTTGGCGGCACTCGGGACAGCGCATCGGAGGGTTTGTAAACCCTTTATCCTGATAAAATTGCTGTTCGCCTGCCGTCCAAGTAAATGGTTTGCCACAATCCTTACATGTTAGTTGTTGGTCTTGCATTATTTATTTCACCTCCTTCGAGATAGTCTACTTCGAGTCTCCGGTAAGGAGGTTCTACGACTAGTACTTCCGCTATTATATCACCTGTCAAGCAGGTGTCCAATCCACCTAATTCCTACGATCAATTTATATCGCCATTTGCCGTAATACCACTCGGAAGCTTGTTCTTGTTTGCGTACCGCTTCTCCTTCAGGAAGTTTTTTAGAAGCGGCTCCATGATAATGATCAAATACTGCCCCCGGCACATAATATATGGGCACTCCAGCCCTACCTAATCTCCGGCAATACTCGATATCTTCCAGATACAAGACTGTAGCCTCATTTAAGCGGCCTACGCGGTTACGCACGGTCTGGGGCAACATCCAACAAGCCGCTACGGCTCCGTCCACTCTCCCCCCCCCTACAGGCGTATACCACAAAAACGCTTCTTTCTGGCCTAAAATATATTCTTTAACTGCTCCCCAGACAGTTGGTAAATGAAACACTGATTTCTGCACACTCCCATCAGGCAATATCAACTTTCCTGCAGTCAACGCCTCACCATTCATGGTTAATAACTTCTGCACTGATTCTTTTCTAATCTCGATGTCTGAATTTAATAACAATAAATATTGTCCCCGGCAGTAATCCAGTGCTAAGTTATATCCGCCAGAAAACCCCAAATTAACCGGACTGGAAATAAACTTTTCTACCCCGAAACTTTCCCCAGACCCATTATCTACAACTACCACTTCTGCCTCCGGACAATATTTAGTAATGCTGTGCAATAGTTTTTGGGTAAATTCCTTTGTTTTGTAGTTAATAATGGCAATTGATAGTTTAATTGGCCACTTCCCAGCCAGTTCTCTTTTTAATCCTCCTCTTTTCCCTCTCCAGAAATCCCTTACCCCTCTCTTTTGCATCGGCCGGCCTGTTATCAATAATCGCAATCCTTCTCTAACGACAGCCAATTTTGTTCTCATACTCGCATATCGCATGGCGAAAATGTGTTTATTTCTGGCCAAATAATAATCTGCCGTTTCCGACCCGATTCCCGCCGTCCGTGAAACTTTGTGATATATTCCCACTCTCCCGTCGTACCCGCACCTCCACCCCGCTCTTTTGATTCTTTGCATTAAATCATTGTCTTCATAATAGGCAAACAAGCCTTCATCAAAATAGCCCACTTTTTCCAAGACCTCTCTTCTTACCAAAAAACAGCACCCGCTTACAAAACCGGTTTCTTCCACCCCGTCATATTTTCCCGTATCCACTTCATCAATCCCCCGGTGGACTGACCACAAGTTGTTCCAATCAAACTTTCCCCCTGCATACCAGATTACTTTCCCCGCCTCCTTTTTTGTATATCTCTCCTTGTGAAATTCATACCCCGGGGCAAACCAAATTTTGGGAGACACCACCCCCCAATCAGGATGTTTCTCCAAAGATTCTACCAGTTTCGTTAAAAGGTTTTTGTCTGGAATCAAAGTGTCATTATTAATTATCAATATATAATCCGCTCCTCCTGCCACTGCATACCGCAACCCCCGGTTATACCCTCCCGCAAATCCCAAATTCTCTCCGTTTTGCACTACCTCTACTCCTGGAAATTCAGCTTCATGGATCGACCCATTATCCACCACAATCCACCCGGCATCCAAACTTTCTCCCGAAGCCAAAAGTTCCTTGGTATCCTCCGCCCCATTGTAATTTACCGTTACTACTGATATCTTTTTCATTTCAAAAACTCTAACGGGTTAATAGCTACTCCGCCCTTTCTGATTTCAAAATGCAAATGCGGCCCCGTACTTCTCCCGGTTGACCCTTCCGCCCCTATCTGATCTCCCCTCTTCACTGTTTGTCCCACCGTCACATATATTTTTGATAAATGACCATATAGTGTCACATAGCCATTGCCATGATCAAGCATCACCCTGTTTCCATATCCCGTGTTATCCGGCCATCCTGCCACTACCACCCTCCCCGCATCAGCCGCCAAAACCGGAGTACCCATACCAGTGGCAATGTCTACTCCCTTGTGATACCAAACATATCTTTGGGTAATTACTCCTCCAATTGGCCACACAAACTGTCCCATCGCCGTTACTGCTCCTGCATTTGGGGTTCTTTGAGCTACATACAAACTGGGGTTCCATGGCACAATGTTGGGCTTCTTACCATCGGGTACTACCAAACTCTGGCCAATAGCCAATGCAAATGTTTCATCATCAGTAAATGTATTGAAGGGAAAATCTACAATTGCCTGCGACGAAGCGTTATATTTTTTAGATATTGAGTAAATTGTTTCTCCACGGACTACCTTGTGAGAAACTCCGGATACCGGCAGAATCCTCAATTTCTGCTTGGGTTTAATGTCCTTGATATCCGCTAAATTATTTTCCCACCGGATAGTATCTGAATCTATACCAAATTTAGCCGCAATCCCCGACACAGTGTCACCATTTTGCACCTCGTACTCTACTATTTTATCTCTCACTTTTTCAGAAATTACCGTTGTGGTTGCATTATCAGTCACCGACAACACCACTTCTGCTACAGCCGTAGTATCTTTCCAGGGATCTGGAGACACTCCGGGAAAAGAGCTGGCCAACACTGGGGCCAGCATTACTCCGGCAGCCACCAACCCTGCCATCCCCAAATGCACAAATGGCTGGGCAAATCTCCCCCTCTGCCGGTACAAAATCCCGGCCAAAAACCGTTTCACCCGTTCAAATCTGGCAAACATTCCGTAACCGTGCTTAAACATGAACGCGTACCAGATTTTACCAAAGGCAACCAAGTCTTCCCTCATGGTACAATTATACGGCATGAATATTAAGGTTGTTGGCGGCCAAATCCTTACCGGTCAAATTACTCCCTCCGGATCCAAAAACGCAGCTGTCGCCCTCATTCCCACCACTCTTCTTTTCGATAAACCCGTAACCTTAAAAAACGTTCCCGATATTACCGATGTCTCCCGCTTGGTTGATATTCTTCAAAGTCTGGGCAGCCACATAACTTGGGATAAATCAGCCTCAATCATGACCATCGACAACTCCCAAGTTAAGTTTGATCCCATTGAATCCTCTGACGTCAAATCAGCTAAGGGCATCCGTGGTACCACACTTCTGTGGGGACCCATGCTCGCCCGTTTCCACAAAGCCGAAAGCAGTGAGCAGCCGGCAGGTTGTACTCTCGGCGCCCGCCCTATCGATGCCCACTATTTAGCCTTTACGGATCTGGGGGTCAAAGTAACTACCACTAACAACCATGTTTTCTTAGATTCGGCTTCAGCCAAAGCGGGGCAAGTTTGGCTTACTGAAACCAGTCCTACCGCCACCGAAAACATCATCAATTTTGCTGTCACCCTGCCCGGCACCACTACCATCATCCACGCCGCTACCGAACCCAACGTCCAACAGCTCTGCACTTTCTTAAATTCCTGCGGGGCCAAAATATCAGGCATTGGTTCCAGTGTCTTAACTATTGATGGAGGCCACCCCCTCACCCCAACCGAAGTAACTATTGACTCCGACCTATATGAAATCGCCACTTTCCTGGCTTTAGGTGCTGCCACAGGAGGCCAAATCAGTGTTACCCATGCCCTACCTCAATATATGACCGCCGTCACCCGCGAATTTGCCAAATTTGGCATTACAATAACTTACTCCGGAGATACTGCCACAGTAGCAGCCGGACAAAAACCCCATATCGGTAAAACCACCTCTCCCCTGATTGTCCGGGCCCAACCTTGGCCAGCTTTACCTGTAGACACTTTGCCCCTGTTCATTCCTCTCGCCCTCTCTTCACCATCCGGCCAGGTTATGTTTCATAACTGGATGTATGAATCAGGTTTGTTTTGGACCTCTGAACTTTCAAAAATGGGTGCCAATATTGTCATGTGTGATCCTCACCGGGTACTGGTTACCGGCGGCAACCGCCTTACCGGAGCTATTTTGGACGCTCCATATATCATCAGGGCCGTCGTTTCCATGGTCATGTGTGCCATGATTGCAGACGGAGAAACCATCATCAACAACGCCGACTCAATTCACCGCGGTCATCCCAATTTTGTCGCCAATCTCAAACGCCTGGGAGCTAAAATCGACGAATTTTAAGGAGCGATTTCTTGCATGAGGATCTTTCTGCGCAAGATGGAGGGGGGCAGCATATTTACGTATTCGGGATGATATATGAAGATTTCGGCGGGTTGATTGCCGGTGGTAAAGGTGCGGGAGAGGGCTACATCTGTCAGTCCGACTACAGTTCCGTCTACCTGAAACTGGGTGTTGCCTACTCCGGTATCAAATGTTCCCTGGGCCAGATATATGCCTTTGAGAGTAGTTACAGATCCGTCCAGGGTGATATTGCCGCCTGACAAGATGACTAATAATCCTTGACCGTCGGTAAAGGTTAAATTGCCGGTAATGTCGACGTCGCCGTCAGAGAGAAGGACCACTTTGTCTGCACCAATGTTTTGGGCAGGCAGAGACAAGTCTCCGCTGACTTGCCAGTATATGAAGCCGTCTGCGGCTTGGACTCCTGGGGTAAGAAAGCTGCCGGAGAAGGAATTGGGGGTGACTTTGTTGATCACCCGTCTTTTGAACAGGGCATATGAGTTGTTGGCGGTAAAGGCTTTGGACACAGAATAATTAATATCTGCCGTGGAACCGGAAGATTGGCTGTTGGTATTCAAACTTCCCCCATATGCCACTACTCCCCCGTCTGCTCCAGATACCAGTTTCTGGCCGTTGGGAAGCATGGAAACTATATCCGTCATGGCAATGGCATTGCCAAACACCTGCCACCAGGCAGCCCCGCCGGCCGGCGGGGGTGGTGGGGTTGGACCCGGTGGTCCTCCTCCTCCACCAGGTCCGGGAGGACAGACCCCACAATCTAGGGTACAAGTATTGCAATCTTCCCCCAGAGCAGCTTGACAACCGCCAATGCCACAGGTTGGAGCATTGAGAACACATATTGAAGTAGTTATACCAACACCTCCAATGGTGGGAGTGCAAGTTTTGCCAGGTGGACATTTGGTACCAATTGCTAAGCCTGAGATTTTTCCACATTTTCTTTTGGGATCACCAGCACACCTAGGCTCTTTAGTTTCTTTTGGATTACAAAGTTTGCAGTCATAAGCTTGGCCGTAACAAGTGTCCTTTGCACCATATTTTCCGCAGTCTACTGTGCTGGGGTCTACACTCCAACCATAAGCCTTGCAAAGTCCGGTGCCGCAATTGACATTATATACACACATGGACGGGCTCGTTGCTCCTCCGGGAAGAACACAATTTGATCCATTATATGGGATACCTGTTCCAGGAACTTTATAGTCGCATGTCACATAATCATTGCCTATTGGTAATGTACAGTTTGGATTATTGCAGTCTTCTTTGCAGCTACCAGCGACAAGGGTGCAGGTGGGTATGCAGACACCACCTGATGTGTCGTTAGAAGAACAACCGTTTGGGCACTTGGTAGAACTGCAGTATGAAACGCAGGTTCCTCCGTAAATATTTGCGGTGCAACCCCCCGGGCAGTTGGCCGTGTTGTTGTGCCAAGCGTCGCAATATGGAGAAGGAGGAGAATTACAACTTCCTCCGTTGGAATTGGGACTACACCCCCAACTACAGTTCAAATAGTGCCAATCGTCACAGTAGGCATTACAGGTAGGTGGTGAGCTACAGCCATTTTCACACTGTGATGGGCAAGCTGGGGGTGGAGGGGGTGGAGGGGGAGGTGGGGACTTACAATTTCCACCACATGAGCTGTTGCTACTACAGCCATTAGGACACCTGTTTCTGTCACAGTACGGGGTTTTGTTGACACACTTGGCTGAGCAAGTGCCCGCTCTCGAGCAAACCTGGCAGCTGCCGCACTCGGCATTGGAGTAGCAAATGGGATCACAAATCACCCTGGCAAACACAGGGCTTACTTTCCCCGATATCAAAAACAGACCAAAGACAAAAAACAAAACCGGAATTATTTTGCGGGCAAGTCGTAGCATGTTCTGTCTTCTACATTAACAAAATTTGGTTCGATTTGCTGATTATTTTGTATGGTGGTCCAAATGTTGTCCTTAGTGCCAATTAATAAAATATCTCCTTTACAGAAAGCCCCCTGCCATTCTTGAAATGTATACGTATCTTTGTATATTACGGTAATTTGGGTGCGGTCTTTGGGGCTTGGAGCAAGCACATATGACTTGCTGACGTCTCCTACTTTAAGATTAACGGTTTTTCCCAAGTACAAGTTGACTTCTAGGGTATCTGAACTGGGAAACCATTCAGTAACATATCCATACACCCGGTAATTTGGTGCACCGGCAAATGTCTCTGTCATGACTGTTGGCGGCCGGGGGATGACAGTCGTAGGTGCTTTCTTAGTAAGTTTAAGGTAAGTTACTACTCCAGTGAATATTATTCCTAAAACCAGTAGTATTATTCCAATTTTTCTCACACTTTTAATATACCACAAAAATACTGTCTACTGCTTCTGCTCAAAAACAACCTTAATAGGTACATATTTACCATTAAGTTGCATTAAAATATTCCAGAAATTTTCTTCGTGTCCAGGTTCCCAGCCCCGGGCAGCGGCTAAAAGTTGAAAAATATCCGGTAGTTTTTCCTCGGTTGCAATCTTTTTAATTGAATCTTCCGCTGGAGAACTTGTTTGAGCGAAAAGTGCATCTAGTGAAGGATCTAAAAACAATTCGATTTTTTTGGGATTGTGAAGAGCACCAAGTATGTTTAAATTGTATTCAGGGGGGTAGAGGTCTACTCCATTGAAGAATATCTCTTGGCCTTGTGGACCTTTCATTTTAATAACGTAGGTGTCCACACTGTCTGCATTTGCTCCTGATTCTACTTTGAACCATGGGTTTTGGCTAGGTCCATCAATTAGGGTTATACGCATAGATCCGTCGCCCAAAACTGCAACCACATTTTTGAGTGG
>ERZ1292629.2508-Hain-H43-01um-R1-2508-length-15273-cov-5_pt1 | contig 15273 bp, 17 predicted proteins | sample MGYA00564399_ERZ1292629 | MGnify/ENA primary metagenome ERZ1292629 (study PRJEB36523, sample SAMEA6512636) | groundwater metagenome | collected 2019-01-08 | study: AquaDiva: Metagenomics assemblies of 32 groundwater samples
TACTTCCCAACTTAACAGGGAAGAAATAATAAAATTATTAAGATCTACGGGCTTAATACAATGAAGATTTTGATTTTGGGATTGACCGGTATGCTTGGGCATCGCGTTTATATAAAATTTAAGGAGTCTAAATTATTCTCTGATATAAGGGGGACCATACGTGAGGATAAAAAAATCCTTGAAAGGTATTCATTTTTTAATCTGGAAGAGGTATACGATAAAATTGATTTTGAATTGAATGGGTTTGAACAACTTTATAACATTATAAATGAATATAAACCAGATATTGTGGTTAATTGTATTGTGATTAAAAAAGACGCTCCTAAGGAGAAGTTTTTAATTATAAATTCATCTCTACCCCATTTCATTGCAAAAATAATTCCCAAGGGGTCCAGACTAATACAACTAAGCACAGATGGAGTTTTTTCGGGTAAAAAAGGAAACTATTCGGAGACGGACGTGACAGACTCAAATGATATTTATGCTAAATCCAAATTCTTTGGGGAAATTATTTATGGCGACAATCTGACAATAAGGACATCTATCTTCGGACATGAATTATTTGATAAAAAATTAGGGATTGTTGAGTGGTTTCTTAACGAAAAAAAAAGAGCAAATGGATTTTCTAACTACTTTTTTTCTGGGGTCTCCACAAATTGGTTATCCGATACATTAATTATTTTAATAAGGTCAAAATTCTCTGGCCTCGTAAACATCTGTTCAAATAAAATTAGCAAGTATCAATTTTTGAAAATTCTGAATGAAGTTTATTCTTGTCAAAAAGAGATTATAAATTTTAATAATGAGCCGGTTGATAGAAGCTTAAATCCCCGCAAAATGGTGACTGAACTCAACATAGAAATACCAGATATGAAATCTATGATAGAACAAATGAAAAATGAAAACGTATAATGTAAGAACCATATGCAGATTGTGTAATAGTAATAAAATAAAACTTTTACTAGATTTTGGATTGATGCCTCTTGCAGGAGGTTTTATTCATACGGAAGACATCCCCTTTGAAAAAAAATTTCCATTGCGGCTTTTTTTCTGCGAAAAATGTGCACTTGTTCAAGTCGTAGATATAATTCCCCAAGAAATACTTTTCAGAGATTATAGGTACACTTCATCCACAACAAAAACGTTATCAGAACATTTTAGAGATTATGCAAAAGATATTCAAGATAAATTTCTGGATAAAAATTCATTTGTCGTAGAGATAGGTTCCAATGACGGGGTTTTACTTTCACCTTTAAAAGAACTGAATGTTAATGCCCTTGGAGTTGAACCTGCTTCAAATATAGTCTCAATAGCAACATCAAAAGGTCTTAAAGTATTAAACGATTTTTTTAATGTAAAAACTGCCAGAGAGGTCGTCAATCAATATGGTCTGGCCGATGCCATACTTGCAAATAATGTTCTTGCCCATATAGACGATATGAATGGGATTATTGAGGGGATCAAAATACTTCTTAACAAAGATGGGGTTCTCATTTTTGAAGTTCAGTATTTTCTAGATTTAGTCAAGGATCTTCAATATGATTTCATATATCATGAACACATGTCTTATTATACAATAAAACCGCTCATCAAATTTTTTGAAAAACACGGCATGAAAATTTTTGATGTGAAAGATGTTTCAATACATGGCGGATCAATAAGAGTGTATGTCACTTCAGAATCTAATAAAAAATATAAAATATTAGATTCGGTAAAAATACATTTGCAAAAGGAAGAAGATATGGGGCTTCACACTTTTTCAGGTCTTTCAAATTTCTCACAAAAAGTCAAAATACACCGAGATAAACTTGTAAAAATTTTAAATAAATTTAAGTCTGAAGGTAAAAAAATTTGCGGGTATGGAGCTTCCGGCAGGTCTGTAACACTTACAAACTATTGCAATATCGGACAAGAAACTCTGGAATATATCATAGATTCCTCTCCAGAAAGATACGGAAGAGTAATGCCTGGAACACATGTGAAGATAATGAGTCCAGAGTATCTCAAATTGAATAAAGCTGACGTAATGTTAATTCTGGCGTGGACATATCTGGAAGAAATACTTAAGAAAGAACAATGGTTTTGGGAAGACGGAAGAGAAGGAGTGGTACCTTTTCCCAATGTTGCCATTATTACCAAGGAGGACATATGTCTAAACCAGTTAGCTTGATTGTTTTGAATTATAACGGAAAATTAATATTAGAAAAATACTTACCTTCTATAGTAAATGCGGCCAAATATAATAACCTTAGAAACGAAGTTATTGTGGTTGACAACAATTCCGAAGATGATAGCCTAAAATATGTTGAAAAAAATTTCCCAAAAGTAAAAATACTTGCATTAAAAGACAACAAAGTATGTGCAAGTTTCAATGATGGCGTCAGACTTGCTAAAAATGATATAGTCATAGTCCTCAATAACGACATGGAAGCCAAAGAAAATTTCATAGATTATCTTGTGCCCCATTTCAAGGACGAAAATGTTTTTGCAGTCATTCCTTATTGCGATTGGAAAAAAAAAGGTCTCAACCCAATTTACCCCGTCGGGGAATTTGTTTTTGGATTTTTTAGACCCGTGGGCAAAACAGATTATGGGAATAAAAATATTAGGGTAAATAAACATGTTGAGATATTAGGTACTGGCTCCGGAGCTTTCAATAAAAAAAAATATCTCGAGCTCGGCGGATTCGATGAAATATATTTGCCTGCCTATTTTGAGGATGTTGATATTGGTTACAGGGCAAGAAAAAGAGGATGGAGAATTTTGTTTGAACCCCGAAGCAAAGTGTATCATGAGGCGCATGCTACGATGAAAAATTTATTCAAGAAACAAAAATTGTCCTGGATGCAGAACAGAAACAGATTCATTTTTACCTGGATAAATGTTACCGATCACAAACTTTTTTTCAGCCATATAATCACTTTGCCAATAGTACTAACATTGGGCTTTGTAACCCGCGGACCAATATTTCTTTTATCTTTTTTTAGCGCATTGAAATTACTTCCAGGAATAATAAAAAGAAGAAAGAGAGAAAAAACAGAATCAAAGTTAAGCGATATCGAAGTTTGCAAAATAACCAATACAAAAGTTACCTACCTTGACACAAACTTAATAAAAAATAGGTTAGCAAGGCTTTTTAGGAAGAATAGGAAAATTAAAAATCCTCTGAAAACAAAAAGTCATGATTTCTAAAATGAATAAGCAAAAAATTTCAGTTATATCTACGGTTTTAAACGAGGAGTTCGGAATTCGAAAATTTCTTGATTCAATTATAGCTCAGACTAAAAAACCGAACGAGGTCGTAATTGTAGACGGGGGGTCCAAAGATAACACTTTTGACATTCTTAAGGAATATTCAAAAAAATATAACTGGATTAAAGCATTTCAGGAAAAAGGAGCCAACATCGCCAAAGGAAGAAATATCGCAATTAGAAAATCAAAGGGAGAGATAATTTTTACAAGCGATTCTAGCACAATATTTGAAGAAAAATGGATTGAAAAGATAGCTAGGGAATTCAAAAACGACATTGATGTGGTATTCGGAACTTATTACACCTCTCCTCAAGGAATAATCGAAAGATTTCTGTCTTCCAGATTGCCTGATTGGAATAAAATCGATCCTGAAAAATTTATACCTTCTAACAGAAATGTCGCATTCAGAAGGATAGTTTGGGAAAAGATTGGAGGGTTTCCTGAAAATTTAAGGCGTGCAGATGATAATTGGTTCCATGATAAGGCTCATGAAAAAAGATTTAATTATTTCTTTGTCAAAGATGCACAAGTACAATGGATTTTTAACAGAAATTTTAGACAGATGTTGAAACTGGCTTTTCTTGACTCAAAAACAGAAGGATTTTCCTCTCTTTTCTTGAAAAGAAAAATATACCTTGTAGAAATCTTGCTGATGGTGATCTTTATTTTTATTCTTGAGGGAATAATTTTTTCCGGAAAAATAAATCTTTTATTACCCCTATTAATTATTATTTTGATCTTTTCCGCAATCATAGGGGGCTATATGGGGTATAGAAAAACAGAGGATGAAGTTGCGGCTCTTGGAGGATCATTTTTGATAATTCCCCTCTATCTTGCTCATGTTTCAGGAGTTATTACGGGAATGATTCAGAAAATTTACAAGAAAAATGAATAAAGATTCTATTCATTAATTTTAAAAATAGTTAATTCTTTTGAAAAACATGAAAAGAATATTGATCGCAAGAATTGTGGAGCAGAAGGAAATTTATTTGGCTGAGTTTTCGTTAGAAAATTGTGAGGTCCATAGCATACATCACAGATTAGACTCAGACAATCGTTTCGAAAAGATCAAAAACTTAAGTGAAAAAATGCAATATGAAATATGAATTTCTTGGATACCCTGAAAATTTTGAAAAACACCCCTTGGAGAAACTTATTTCTAAATATGTCAAATGGGGTCCAGTTCTGGATGTAGGATGTGGAAACGGGAATCTCTTATCCATCTTAAAAAAAGATTTTGAAGTTGAGGGATTTGACATATCTGATATTGCAGTTAAACTGGCCAATAAAAGAGGTTTGAATGTAAAAATTTCTGATGTGAATAATTTTAAGACACCAAAAAAATTCAAAACGATTCTTCTCATTGGTTTCTTAGTTTTGTCAAAAAATCCGGGAGAAGATTTGAAAAAGATAAGCAAATGGCTTGACCAGGATGGAGTGATAATGCTAACTATTCCAAACTCCACTTCCCCAAAGACGTATTATAGACTATTTAAGAAAGGACTGTATCATTTTTATTTTCCTTCTTACTTTGGATTTAAAAATTTTCTTAAAGAAAACAACTTTGAAGTAATAAAGTGTGTTGGCGCCGGAAAATTGAGCAAAATTCCGGTTTTAGATTCCGTAATTTTTTACATAATAAAACCCAAAAAGAGTCCGTCCAGTTAAATAACTACCAGGAATAATTTTGAAATATATATTGTCCTTTCACAAACTATTTAAGCAATTTTCCTAAATGCTTATGATGAGCGATGAGAAAAAGAGAGCGTTAATCACAGGCGTTACAGGACAAGACGGCGCATATCTGGCTCAATTTTTAATTGAAAAGGGTTATGAAGTTTTTGGCCTCGTCAGAAGAACTTCAACGCCAAATTTTTGGAGGCTTCAGGATTTGGGAATTCTTGACAAGATAATTTTTGTTTCCGCAGATTTGTCAGACATGTCTTCTCTTACGGAAGCGATACACAAGTCAAATCCGCATGAAATTTATAATCTGGCAGCGCATAGTTTTGTTGGAAGTTCATTCAATCAGCCGATGTATTCCGCAGATGTAAACGGACTTGCACCATTGAGAATTCTTGAAATAGTCAGAACATTTAATCCAGCCATAAGAGTTTATTTTGCATCAACATCAGAGCTTTACGGAGACTCAATGAATTCAAGCGGCCTTCAGGATGAAAATACTCCGTTGAAACCAAATTCTCCTTATGCATTGGCAAAACTTTTTTCACATGAACTTGCGAGGGTTTATCGTGGGGCCTATGGAATGTTTGTATCTTCAGGAATTTTGTTCAATCATGAATCTCCATTGAGAGGATTAGAATTTGTTTCAAGAAAAATTACGAACGAGGTTGCAAAAATAAAATTGGGGTTGTCAGATGAATTGAGCCTTGGAAATCTTGACGCAAAAAGAGATTGGGGATATGCAAAAGATTATGTTGAATTAATGTGGAAGATAATGCAGCATCACAAGCCGGATGATTTTGTCATATCGACGGGAGAAACTCATTCAGTAATGGAATTTGTTGAAGAAGCTTTCAGAGAAGCAGGGTTGGATTGGAAAATTTATGTGCGGATAAATCCCCAACATAAGAGGCCATATGAAGTTCCATATTTGAAGGGAGACTGTTCAAAGGCAAGAAAGGAATTGGGGTGGGAACCAAAAACAAAATTCAAAGAATTAGTCAAACTAATGGTTGATGTGGATTTGAAGAGATGGGAAAGGAGCAACAATGGAGAAAGCTTCGCATGGGACGCAATAAACCACCCGAAAGATGTGAAATATCTTTACAGGGCAAAGGACTTGTAAAATGAATCTAGGAAGAAGACTTGTAAATTGCAGGATGTGCGAATCAGCCGATTTGCATGAATTTTTAGATTTGGGATTTTTACCTCCGGCTGATGGAATACTAAGCAGAGAAGAAATTCAGCATCCTGAAATTTTCTTTCCGTTAAAAGTCGCGCAATGCATGGATTGCGGCCTGACCCAATTGACATATGTTGTTAATCCTGAAATTCTTTACGACGATAAATACAGCTATGAATCTTCAATAACTGAAACCGGGAAAAAACATTATTTTGACATGGCAGATTCAATTTGCAAGAGATTCAATTTGCAGAATACTCTAGCGGTAGACATCGGAAGCAATGTCGGAGTTTTGCTTGAGGGTTTTAAAAAAAATGGTTTGAAGATTCTTGGAATTGACGCTGCGCCAAAGATTGTTGACATTGCAAACAAAAGGGGGATTGAAACCTGGAAAGCATTCATAAGTCCGGGAATTGCAAAAAGAATTATTGAAGAAAAAGGCAAGGCAAAAATTGTCGTTGGAACGAATGTATTTGCACATATAGATGACAAAGCCGGACTCGTAGAAAGCCTCAAGATAATTCTTGACGATGACGGAATTTTTGTAATTGAAGCGCCATATTTGGTTGATTTAATTGATAATTTGGAATATGATACGATATATCTTGACCATTTGGAATATCTTTCAATGAAGCCGCTTGTAAAATTCTTTGAGAGAAATGGCATGCAGGTTTTTGATGTCGAAAGGTACGACATCCATGGAAAATCCATAAGAATTTTTGTCGGCAAGAACAAAAACAGAATAGTTTCTGACAATGTTAAAAATCTTTTAAAATTAGAGGAAGAAAAGGGAATTTACAAAATCGAGAATCTCAAAAAATTCGCGGACAGAGTCGAGCAACACAAAAAAGAATTTTTAGATTTGATAAGAGAATTGAAAAAACAAGGCAAAAAAATAGTTGGAATAAGCGCTCCAGCGAAGGGGAATACCATCCTCAATTATTGCAAGATAAATACCGACGTTGTTGATTACATGACTGAAAAATCCAAAATAAAACTTGGAGGATACACTCCGGGAATGCATATCCCCATTGTTGAAGAAAGCAAACTTATTGATGAAAAAGCAGATTATGGAATAATTTTTGCATGGAATTTTGCAAGAGAGATAATGAGAAATAATCGGGAATTTGTAAACAGGGGCGGAAAATTTATAATACCCATTCCCAAGCCAATTGTAATGGAAGGAGAAATGGAAGACTTATTTGGCGTGAAAATTAAGAAAATGAATCCCGATTTCATGGACGAGAGAGGAATGATTTGCGATTTATCAAACAAGCAGATGAATCATGTTGGATTGATAACCACTGAAAAAGGCGCGCAGAGGGGGCCACATTATCATCATCTTTCCGTTCAAGATTCATACATTCTTTCCGGAAAATTTGAAGTTTCTCTTGCAGATGCAAAGCACCCTGAAAAAGCCAAGAGAGTTATTGTCAATGCCGGAGAGATGATTACGGTCCCAGCGGGAATAATTCATGGTTTTAAGGCAATAGAAAGAGCAATAATGATTGACATGTCCCAAACAAGGGGAGAAACAGGTTATGAAAGTGATGTAGTCAGAGTCAAGATGGAAGATTTGAAAATTCAGAACTAAATTAAAGAGCAGCTTTGAATCAGTCTGCAATTTGTTCCATCTTTTTCAGAAAATCAAAATAATCTTTATAGTTCTCTTTTTCGCTCGGAGTGTTTGAAAGAAACTCTGAAAATCTATTTGGATTAAAAGGACCTTGAGTTATAAACCATATTGCCGAATCTTCCTCTAATGAAACAACAGTATGATAAGTCTTAGACGGAAGAAACATGTAAGGAGTTTCCCTGCTTATTATCTGTCCCATCTGAACCATTCCTTCCTCGTCAAAAACGATGGAACATAGTTTTCCAGAATGATGCATTATGTGTTCATCAGTGTAACGAAGGTGGGGCCTCACATAACTATCGGGTTGAATTATGTTCAAACCGAGCTGTGGACCGGGATAAGACTCTTCTTGAAAACTTTTTACAATTCTTCTTCTTTGACTAATCCTAGACTTCTCAAACAATTCTTTTAATTCCTTTTCGGCAAGATTTCTCATTATACAAAGAAAAAAATTGAATTTAAAAGGATTTCCAAATGACAATATCAGAGTATCGGAATTACACAACCCTTAAAAAGGAATTTGATTTGAAAATTTTCATGGTGGAAACCACAAAAAGGAATTATTCGGTTGGAATAATATTAAGCCCAGATAACGACGTACTTTTCCAAAAAAAAGGGAGAGGATATCCGTGGGCAAATAGCGAATCTTGGACAAAAGAAGATGGAATTTGGACGCCTTCTTCAAATATAAAATATTATTTTGGCCTTTTTGGAGGAGGAATGAAAGAAGGGGAAACTCCCCAGACAACATTCGCAAGAGAAAAGAAGGAAGAAGGATTAGAGCTGCTTTCCGGAGAAGCAAAGCCCTTTTTGAGCCAAGAATTTGCAGAGAGGACTGACACAAAAAAGAGAGAAGGCATAATCAATTATTCTGTTGTAAGATTTAATGGAAACATAAAAAATTTCAGAGATAAAGAAGCAGCTGGATTGGTACTCGCATGTGAGGATGAAATCCGCGGATATTTTGGAAAATTAGTGTTCCAGCCGAACCTCAAGGCGGTGCTGAAACTTTATGAATCATTAAAAGAAGGAATTTTTGAAGTATGATATGCTGAAGCAAAAATTACTTCTGTTTGACATTGACGGAACACTTATTTCAAGCGAAGGTTTTCTTGCAGAGTATTCCATGCAATTGAAAAGAGGATTGGCGGGATATTTTGGAAGAGAGCTTAAGGTTGATTTCAAGGGATTGCATGGAAATACCGAGAGAAAAAATATCAGAATGATTCTTGAAAGGCAAGAGGTTCATCCGACGGAAAGACAGCTAGATGAATTTTTTTCTCTTTTCGGAGAAGATTATTTCGCTTCTGAGGAAACCATAAAACTACTTCCTAATGTTCGCGAGACTCTGCAAAAATTAGGGAAAGAAAATTTGATGGGCATTGTTACGGGAAATATAGGACTTGTTGCAAGGAAAAGATTGTCTGTTGCAGAGATATATTCCCTTTTCTCTTTTGGCTCTTTTGGAAATGAAAGTTATGAAAGGTCAGATTTGGTGGGAAACGCGATTTCAAGAGCCCAAAAAAATTATGGATGGGGAGATGATATTTCCAATGTTTATGTAATCGGAGACACTCCGAGAGATGTTGAAGCGGGCAAAAAAATTGGGGCAAGAACCGTTGCAGTCTCCACAGGAGCATATGATTTTGAAAAATTAAGAAAGGCAAACCCAGATTATACAATTTCCAATCTGGCACAAATGCTTAACGGAGATTTAAAATGATTCCAGTATGCAAACCATGGATGCCGGGAAATGAAAAAAAATATGTCAATGATGCAATTGACACTAATTGGATAAGCAGTTCTGGAGAGTATATCGCAAGATTTGAAGAAGGTTTTGCAAAATATTGCGGAGTAAAATATGGAGTAAGCTGTTCAAATGGTTTTGGAGCATTGCACCTTGCATGCGTCGCTCTTGGCTTAAAAAAAGGCGACGAGGTTATCGTAAGCACATTTACAATGGCAGCGTCGATAAATGCGATAATAATGACTGGGGCAAAACCCGTTCTTGTTGACATAGATTCTGAAACCTATTGCATTGATGCAAACAAAATTGAGGAAAAAATAACTGAAAGAACAAAGGCAATAATGGCCGTGCATATTTATGGACATCCTTGCGACATGGACGAGATAAATGAACTTGCAAAAAAGCATGACTTATTTGTAATTGAAGACGCCGCCGAAGCTCATGGGGCGGAATACAAAGGGAAAAAATGCGGCTCAATGTCAGATATAAGTTGTTTTAGTTTTTATGCAAACAAAGTTCTCACAACAGGGGAAGGAGGAATGTGCCTGACTAATCATAATGAACTTGCGGAAAGAATGAAAAAATTAAGAAATCATGCTTTTGATATTCCAAGATTTATTCACAAGGAAGTTGGATTTAATTACCGACTGACAAATGTTCAGGCGGCAATAGGAACTGCACAAGTTGAAAATGCGGAGAAGCTTGTTGAGGCGAGAAGGAATGTCGGAATAAGATACAATAAAATTTTAAATGGAATCAAGGAACTTATCTTGCCTGTTGAAAAGAGTTATGCAAAAAATGTTTATTGGATGTATGGCGTTGTTTTGTCGGACAATGTTAAAATGACAAAGGAAGAAGTGATGGGCAAACTCAAGGAAAATAGCATTGAAACAAGAAGTTTTTTCATACCTATGCACAAACAACCGGCCTATTATCTTAAAACCATTGAAAATGCCCCCAACTGCAAGGAAGAATTCCCCGTTGCCGACAAAATTTCTGAAAGAGGATTTTACCTTCCAAGTTCAAGCGATATTACCGATGAAGAAATCAAACAAGTTTGTGATGCATTGGGAAAAATTCTTGGGAAAAATTGTAATTGAAAGTCTGATGATCAGGCATGACGGAATAGGAATTAAAAACAAACAAATATATTTTAGAATGGGCAAGAAAATCCATCTAGGATTTTAATCTTACAGTTGTATAGGGTCTGCCTGTTTTTTTACTTCTCTGATGTTTTATAATTTCGACCAAGCCAAAAAATTCGAGTTCTTCAATCTGATCTCTAACTGTTTGATAATTTGTATTGGCCTTTATATCTAGTTTCCTTAAAGATATTTCACTATTCTCTTTTAAAATTTTTCTTTAATTCTTCAAAAATCTCCGCAGAATATGTATCCCAAGTCCTTTTGTCATTAGGATCAAATAATGTATTGCAAATGACTAAAAGCGAACCTCCTCCGCCTTTTTGGGTTTTGTAATCGTGCCTTATGAACGGCGGGAAATAAACCATATTTTTGTTGTTGAGCAAAAGTTCTTTCTTCTTTCCAAAAACATCTTCAAACGTCCATTCAACTTCTCCTTCCAAAGCATAAATTAGCTCCTGCCTTATTCTGTGAAATTCGGTTCCGCCAATTCTTTCAGAAGGAATTTTTTCAACGAGATATGCCCTAAATCCGCGAATATCAAAATAAGATGGAATATTCTTAACCTCCTCGGGCTCGTATTTTGCAAATCTCTGCATCCACTTAAATGGCAAGTAAGTTAAAACGCTTAGTTCAGCTTCAGATTTTGTCTTCCAGGGTTTACCTTCACAATTAAGGCGTCTTGGAATTTCCAAAACATCATCTATTGTTGGAACTGCATACGTTATAGGTCTCTTTGATGCAAAATCGAATTCAAGCATGTCTTTTTGTCAAAAAAGATAATATATAAGATTTATGGTATTTTGATTCCCGAATTCTCAGTTTTTAGACTTCTCTTTGATTTTTCCTGTTTTTTCAAGCGCATAATTATACAGTTCCAAATCGTACTTGTTATCCTTGTAAATTTTACGCCTAGTCTCTTCGTCTAGTTTAAAAAAAGAATTTTTCTTTTCGGTTACATTGCTGTTTTTCCATTTCACCGGAACCCCTATCTCCTTGAACAAGTATTTCAGACTTTCATCCAAATCTGAGATGATTCCTATATGCCAAGAATCATCCAAAAGTTTTTTGGCATTATCCCTTTTTTCTTTTTGAATTTTCTCGGAAGATTGAAGAAAAGAAACATATAGCCTATACATTTTCTGAAAAAACCAATAAACTTTTTTCGATTGAAATATTTTGGCAAAAAAAGGAAGCATGCTTTTCGGAATGTTTGCTTTTGCCCCCTCTTTTCCCCTAAATTTCATATCCAAAAAAAAACCATTTCATTTTTAATCTGGGAATTGTACCATTCCTGAAAAGAGATATTTTTCCCATCTTTGGTTCTCATCTCAAAATTATAACTTGACACAAATCTTTCTGCAGGATCTCTTAGAAAAACAATATACCTTGGAATCCTGTTAGGGAATAATTTATGAATCCCGTAATAACTTGCATGTCCCAAAACAACCCTTATTTTATTTTTATCCAAAGAGGGACCAGAAGAGTTGTACCTTAGCTGGCTTGTTGAAAATATCTCCTCTTCTTTAAGATTCCTAATAAGATGGTGCGAAAAGGTTGTCCCACCCGTCTTGGGCAAGTGGATAAAGATATACAAGTAATCTTTCTTATCCATTTGGCAAAAATCTTTCGGTCATTTTAAAATTAATTACATCCCCATACACTCTTGAATGCTCTTTTGCAATGTTTTCCCACGAACACTCATTTAACAATTTCTTCGCCCCTTTTTTAAGATTATTCCTCAATTTGGAAGATTTGAATACTTCAATAATTTTTTTCTCGAGTTCTTCCACCGAATTCGCAGTAACGCAAGCCCCATATTTTTTTTCATAGGTTCTAAAATCAGGGGTATCCCAAGTTACAATGGGCTTCATATATTTTAATATCCTTGGTAAAACTCCGCTTGCCGGAACTACGCTCCAATAAGGAAGTACGATTACATCCGCCTTTTTTGAGTATTTTTCAAATTCATCTTCCTCCAAAAATCTTGCTTCGATCTTCAAATTTTTAAGATTTTTTTCCTTTTCCTTGAGATAGTCTAAAGTTGGCTGTTCCAAAGGATTCCAAAGAGGCCCTGCAACAGTCAAAAATATTTTTGGGTTCCTCTCTATTACTTCTATCGCACGCTCGTAACCCTTAACTTTCGAAATTGAACCAAAGATGACGCATTTAATAAATTCCATGTGGAATAACCTCAATCTTTTTTGGATTTACTTTATAATCACTCACCAGTGCATCTTTCAACTCGTCTATCATTACAATAATCCTGTCAGATAGCATGCAAATTGCCTTAGTTATGATTGGCAAAACAATTTTTTTTATGGAAGTTACAAATCTATTTCGGGCATAGATATCTTTTCTTCGCGGAACAACTCCAAAAGTCAGAACAATTTTTTTCCCATTAGATCTCAATCTTAAAATTTTGGGAATAACTCCGGCCCCGAAAGGATGAAAAAGAGAATAATCAAACTGGATATGAACCACATCAAATTTTCTGTAATTGATTCTTCGGGAAAGAACGACATTAACCCCAATCTTTTTCATGCCATTAACAAGACATTCCGAATATGGCTTTAGCCCTCCATTATCAATATTATACATTAATAATCTCATTTGTTAGATTAATCTTTTTCCTTTCTGCCACTTATAAACCTTCTGAAAGAAAAACACTATTCCTTTTTAGAATGGTAATAGAGTGCAAAAAAATAATATATTTGACTTATTATTGTTGCAAAACACACTCCATAGACCATCGCCAAATCTCCAAAAACCATAAGAGATTTTATGAATATAAAGTTAAGAGATAAATTAATCAGGGTGGTTATTACAAGTATTTTTGAAAGAATTCTTTGTTTTTCTATGGATAAAAAATATGAAGAAAAGACTCCAATTAGGGGCAGCAGAATTATTAACGGTGACAAAATTATAGCTATACTTGTGGATTGTGCATACCCCTGTCCATAAATCAGAGGGATGAAATATCTTGACGATATTAACGTCAAAAAAAACATCATCAAACTCATTATAAAAGTAATCTTCAGAGCTTTTCCAAGAATATTGTCCAAATCAAGCCTGTTCATTCTACTAAAGATTGGAAGGAATGCAGCACCAAATCCGCTAATTACCGCTATTGAACTCACAATCCCAAATGCCGCAGAATAATAGCCTATGAATTCTGCACCAACATAATGTCCGAGCATTATCTTGTCTATATAACTAAAGAAAACTCCAGACAATAAAACTGAAGAAGTTAGAACTAAAAAGTTATTTATTTTCAATTTGTATTTTTTTCCTATGCTAAAATTTGTTTTTCTCATGGATGGTTCTCTTCCTAACCGCAAGAACAGGTACAAATCTGAACACAAATAAGAAAGACCCAAAAGGACAAATATGAAAAAGAGCCTGACATCATTCGGATAATTTGAAGTCAGTATAATTCCAAAGAAAACCAAAATAATTCTTGTTATTTGAAAGATTATTTCTTTGTAAAATGCTATATTGATTTTATTGAAAGAGTAAAAAACAGATTGCAAAAAACTTGAAAAGTTCATAAAAACAAGATAGAATATTCCTCCAACTAATGCAAAAGTTATTCCCTTATGATACAACCCTGAAGAAATAAAACGTGCCGAGAATAATATTGTCACGCATGCAATCCCCAAGATCATTAATCTTATTTTCCATAAATAGACAACAATAGATCTAATATTCCTTTTTCTTTTACCCAGGTCTTGTGAGACAAATTTTACGAGAGTCTCGTTTGTTCCCAAAACTGCGAAAGAACCGATGATTAAAATTGTCGACATAGCAAGATTGTACAGTCCAAAAAGTTCCGGCATCAGCATTCTGGCAAGAACAATTGTAAAAAACAATGAACCGATCTTTGCAATTATTGAATTTAAAAAATCATAAGTTGAATTTTTTATGACCATCCGTCCATACTCATATGAATTTATTCTTTGGAATAAGTTGAAAATGCTCTTTTTCTCAAACATTTTCAGAAAAAGGTTTAGATGTTTTTAATGCTTATGAATTATTCTTTTTCTATCAAACTTACCATGTCTGTAAATGCGGGTCTTGTTATCAAAACTCCCGCAGTTATTCCAATTAAAGTTGTTATCGCAAAACCCTTGAAGAATCCTGCAGCAGCCCAATAAAGAGGAAGCATTGCGACAAATGAAGTCATGAATGCTCCAAGAATAATCGCAAATGCACGCTTCATTCTTTCTTTTATGCTTCTGCTTTTTTCTCTTGCCTCGTCCAAAACAATTATCTGTTGGTCGACGCCAGTTCCGATTGTAATTAAAATCCCAGCAATACTAGGTAAATCCAAATTCCAATCAACAAAGGAAGCAATTCCCAAAATGATTACCACTTCCGCAAAACTTGTGATAATCACTGCCATGGAAGCCTTGATATTTCTATATCTTATCAAGACTATTAAAAATACTGCAAGGGAAGATGCGATTCCGGCAAAAAGAATTATATTTACAAATTGCTTTCCCAGCGTCGGCGAAAGCGTGTCTAATTTTACAATTTCAAGTTTGTACGGCAAGCTTCCGGTAATCAAAACTGTTTGCAAACGATTCATGTCAATTATTGCATTTTCATACGCCTCGTTTTGCGTTGC
>ERZ1292629.2509-Hain-H43-01um-R1-2509-length-15271-cov-4_pt1 | contig 15271 bp, 17 predicted proteins | sample MGYA00564399_ERZ1292629 | MGnify/ENA primary metagenome ERZ1292629 (study PRJEB36523, sample SAMEA6512636) | groundwater metagenome | collected 2019-01-08 | study: AquaDiva: Metagenomics assemblies of 32 groundwater samples
CTTTTATCTCTATGGTAACTGATTTTGTGCCTATTCTGCCTTCGGGCCCCCCGGCCTCTCCAAATGACTGGTGCAAAACAGAGGCATTAAACCCTTTTGTCGCACAATATCTTTCATACATCCTTTTCAGCATTGTCGCCCAATCTTGCGCATCCTGCCCCCCTGCCCCGGAAAATATTTCCATTATAGCGTCTCCTTTGTCATACTTTCCGGATAAAAAGGTTCTAAATTCCTGGCGCTCAATTTCTTTCTCTGTTTTTTCTAAATCGCTCGCCTCCTCTAGTCCTGTTTCGATTTTTTCAATTAATTCTATCTCTTCTTTTATTTGAGAAATTTCCTTTTGTACCTCCGCCGCTTTTTTATTGTCCTGCCAAAAACCGGGTTTTAGAGATTCTTCCTCCAGCTTTTTCAACGTCTTTTTTTTACTCTCGACATCAAAGGCGCTCCACCAATTGATGGAGCCTAGTTTTTAATTCTGAAATTTTATTGGAATCTTCCGCCATTAATCTAATTTATCATATTTTAATTTTAAAAAAAAGAGCCGGAGAAGGGATTCGAACCCCCGACCCACGCTTTACGAAAGCGTTGCTCTGCCTCTGAGCTACTCCGGCGCGATTTTTGAGCGGGTAACGGGAATCGCCCTATCATCCGATAGGGCGCCCTGTCAAATGACAGGGCGAACTCCGCTTGAGCGAGAGACGGGAATCGAACCCGCGTATCTTGCTTGGGAAGCAAACGCACTACCATTGTGCTACTCTCGCGACTTTAATTTAGATGCTACGCTAAAATTTGCTTTTTATCCAGCCCCATGCGCCGCTCATCCAGCCAAGCCAAAACTCCGCGCTCCAGATGTTTTTTGATTTTGTATTTTCTTCCGGGCTTTTTGTTTGCGAAACGACAAAGCTGACTACTTTTTCACCCGATTTTTGAAGGTCTAATTGCTCTCGGGCAACTTTTTCCAAATAATCCTGGCTGGCAGACTCTGATATCCCCTTCCGCAACTCCTCATTGCTTTTTTGAACCTGCTGAATCTGAGCTTTTAAATCCGCGACCTCGGAATCGAGCTTATCCTTTTTTTGATATACTCCCAAATCTTTGATAACCATCCATGAAATTACCGCCAAAACAGCAACGCCTCCAATAACTGAAAAAATAATCCTTGAAGGTCGCAAGTCCTTTTGTTTTTTTTTGAAATCTGTTATCATTAATTATATAAATTACTATGAAATCAAAAAAACTATTTCGAATAATTTGGGTTATCTTGATAAGTCTTGTTGCAATAAGCACAATAGCTTGGTCTATCGGGATAGGATTTATCTAATAACCTATAAAATGCCGGAAATATTAGGAGGCTCCGACATTTTTTATTGCAGTTTCGTAGATTAATAACATTTCTCTTGTTTTTGCCTGGTCTGTTTTATAATCCGGCTCATACACAATAGAATTTCTTGTTTTGTGTACTTCCATAATTTCATCTAAATTTGGAAAAATGACACCGGCGCTCTTCGCCAATTCTTCAAAATTATTGCCGGTGAAGCCCCTGTCCTCCATCATCTCGGTCAAAAAGTCATCGGCCTCGATTATAGCAAGCTTAAACTCTGATTGAAGGCCTGTGTCCGCCCTTTTTTGAATTCTGCCCCAGCGCCGGGAAATTTCTTTCAACCCGGCCGCCTTCCAAGAAACAAATTCCGTGACGTCTTCTAAAAACTTGTACTGCAGCCAGCTTGAAGTAAGCATAAAATAAATAACTCCGGCCAAAAAAAACATTCCGAAGCTGATGAAAATCAGCTTTACGGGAAAAAGCGCATCCTGCAATTGAGGAGACGAAATAAAATAGATAAAGTCTTTTATTCCCAAAAGGCTGTATATAGATTCCCAGAAGTCCATATTAGCCAATTATATCATTTTTTCTAATTGAGAAGCAATTGCCAAGATTTTGTTTTCCTCAAAATGGTTTCCGATTATCTGAAGCCCCACGGGCAATTCAGTTCCATCTTGGCAAACCTGCCTGCCGGCAGGCAGGGAAATTCCCGGCAAACCTGCCATATTTACAGAAACAGTATAAATATCCATTAAATACATTGAAAGCGGGTCATCTGTCCGCTCGCCTATTTTGATTGCAGGAACCGGAGAAACCGGACAAAAAATCAAATCAACTTTTGAAAATGCTTTTTTAAAATCTTCTTTTATCAGTTCCCTGACTTCCTGCGCTTTCTTGTAATAGGCATCGTAATATCCAGATGACAGCGCATATGTCCCAATCATAATTCTCCTTTTTACTTCAGCTCCAAATCCTTTGCCTCTGCTGTGCAAATAAACCTCTAATAAATCTTTTCCCGCGCCTTCAGACAAGCCATATTTTATGCCGTCAAAGCGCGCCAGATTTGCAGAAGCTTCAGACGGAGCAATAATATAATAACACGCCAAAGCAAATTCAACGCTTGGCAAACTTATTTCAACAATTTCAGCTCCGGCTTGTTCCGCTTTCTTAATTGCGTCGCGGATTATTTTTTCAACTTCTGGATCAATTCCCTTTACAAAATATTCTTTTGGCACTCCAATTTTTAATCCTTTGAGGCTAACGTTTAAATCTTTGAAAGCATATTCTGCAGAAGTGGCATCCATCGGGTCTTTGCCGGAAATTGCTTGAAATACAATTTTTGCGTCTTCAACTGTTTTTGCAATCGGACCAATTTGGTCCAGAGAACTTCCAAAAGCAATTAATCCTGAGCGCGAAACAGCGCCATATGTTGGTTTTAATCCCACAATTCCGCAGAATGACGACGGCAACCTAATTGATCCTCCGGTATCAGAACCCAAAGAATAAACTGCCATATCGGCTGCTACAGCAGCCGCAGACCCAGAAGAGCTTCCTCCTGCCACTCGCGTTTTATCATGCGGATTTTTTGCAACCGAAAATGCAGAATTTTCGCCCGAACCCCCCATTGCAAATTCGTCTAAATTTGTTTTGCCCAAAATTACAACACCTGCTTCTTTCAGTTTCTTTATAACTGTTGCATCATAAGGGGCAACATAATTTTCCAAAATTTTAGAACCAGCCGTGCATTTTTCTCCCTCAACTAAAATTGCGTCTTTTATCGCGCACGGCACTCCGCAAAGTTCTCCAAATTTTCCAGTTGCAATTTTTATGTCGGCTTCTTCTGCTTGCGCTAAAGCCAAATCTTCTGTCACAGACAAAAAGGCATTAATATCTTTATCTTCTTTTTTAATTTTATCTAAATAAGCCTTCGTCAAATCAACCGAAGTAAACTCCTTCTTCTTTAAACCCTCATGCGCCTGCTTAATTGTTAGTTCTGTCAAATCTATCACAAAATAGCTTTTACTTTAATATAATCGTCTTTTTTGTCCGGCGCCGCCGCAACTAATTCATCTCTTTTGTCATAATTGGAGATTACTTCGTCTTTCCTGGTAACATTTGAATCTGCTATTCCGTTATTCCGCGGAATATTGGAATAGTTTGTTTTCGTTCGCGGGGCTTTTTTTAACAAATCAAAATAATCTAAAATAGATGACAGGTCCTTCTGCATTTTTTCAATTTCTTTTTCCGTTAATTCCAATCTCGCCAATTTCGCAATATGTTGCACCTCCTCTTTTGAAATCATAAATTATGACAAAACCTCGGCGTCTTCGTCTTTTGACATTACCTCTGCCAAAGTTTCAAGATTTTCCAAGGCAATGCCAGCTCCCCTTACAACAGAAGTTAAAGGGTCGTCAATTATTTTGCAAGGCATTTTTGTTTCTTTCATTATTAAGGTGTCTAAGCCGCGAAGCAAAGAGCCGCCTCCTGCCAAATAAATTCCGTTGGTCATCACATCAGCCAATAATTCCGGCGGAGTTTCCTCAATTGTTGTCTTAATGGCTGTTATAATCTGTTTTATGCTCCTGTCTAAAGCCCTTTGAACATCATCATTAAAAATTACAACCTCTTCTGGCAAACCGGTTACCAGGTTTCTGCCGCGCATAGGCATTTCTTTTTTCTCTTTTAAAGGTATGGCCGAGCCAATGTTTATTTTAATCAATTCAGCTGTTCTTTCCCCAATCAGCAATTTATATTCTTTTTGGGCAAATTGCACAATGTCATCATTTAATTTATCGCCGGCGATCCGCAAAGACCTGAATGCCACAATGCCTCCCAAAGAAATCACGGCAACTTCTGTCGTGCCCCCGCCAATGTCAACAATAAAATTTCCTCCGGCTTCCTGAATCGGCAATTTCGCTCCAATGGCTGACGCCAGCGGCTCTTCGATTAAAAACACTGTTCGGGCTCCCGCATTTTTTGCGGCATCTCTTACCGCCTTTTTTTCAACTTCCGTCACTCCGCAGGGAATTCCAATTATAACCCTTGGCATACGCCCCATTCCAAACATTTTCTTGCCTGAAGCCGCAGCCTTTTCAATAAAATATTTCAGCATTTGCTCTGTCACCTCAAAATCAGAAATCACTCCGTTTACCAGGGGCCGTGTGGCTGTAATGTAAGCCGGAGTGCGGCCTACCATTTTCTTTGCCTCCTCGCCAATTGCTAAAATCTGGCCCGTTTTGTTGTTTATCGCAACCACCGAGGGTTCGTTTATGATTATCCCCCTGTCTTTTACGTACACCAAAGAATTGGCAGTGCCCAAATCAATCGCCATGTCCACAGACAAAAAAGAAAATAACTTATTTAACATTTGATTTTAAAATTTTAGATATTCTATTTAGCTTCACCAATTCTGCCTTACTTTTTGCTCTTTCTTTCAATTCAACCGAATTTGTTTTTAGCGTCTTTTCGCTAACAACAACCCTTAAGGGAATGCCGATTAAATCGGCTTCGGCAAATTTTTCTCCCGGAGTTTTTGCCTCTCTCTCGTCGTATAATATCTCAATATCTCCGGATAAATCTTTATAAATTTTGTCTGCCGCCCGTTTTACTTTATCAGTTTTTTCTATTGCTATCAAGTGAACATCAAACGGAGCGACAGATTTTGGCCAAATAATTCCTTTTTCATCGTGGCTGGCTTCAACAATTGCGCCCATTAAGCGCGACAAGCCAATTCCATAACAACCCATAATTACAGGCTTTTCAGTTCCGTCTTTATCCTTAAATTTAAAATCAAATGGCACTGAAAAACTTGCACCTAGCTTAAAAGTGTTTCCGACCTCGACTGCTTTTTTCTCCTCAAATTCAGAGCCCTTGCAATTCGGGCAAGTGGGATTTTCCGCTTTAATCTCTTTATTAATTGCTGTGCCGCATTTTTTGCAAATATAAATTACATCTTCACCGGCATCGGTAACTGTTTGAAATTCATCAGAGGTTTTTGAAAAAGTTCCGCCGGAAGCAAAAGTTTTATAGGTTTGTTTTCCAATCCCGGCCTCCTTAAAAATGTTAAAATACGCTTTAATCATTTTATCGTAATATTTGTCCAAATCCTCCTGGGTGGCATGAAAAGAATAAAGGTCTTTCATAAAAAATTCCCTTGTTCTTAAAATTCCGGATTTTGCCCGCAACTCATTTCTGAATTTAGTTTGGAACTGAAAAAGCCCGAATGGCAAATCTTTGTAAGAAAAAACATTTTTTTTGGCCAAGGGAACTACGACTTCCTCGTGGGTTGGGGCCAAAGCCATGTCTTTATCCCCCGCTCCTTTTAATTTAAAAAGCACATCAAAATTTTCCCATCTTCCGGTTTTTAGCCAATTTTCTTTTGGAGTTAAGGCCGGCATTGAAATCTCCTGCCCTCCGGCTTTTTGCATTTCAACTCTGATTATATTTTCAATTTTCTGCAAAACTTTTAATCCCAAGGGCAAAAACGTATAAACCCCGGCCATCAGCTGGTCGATAAAACCAGCTCTGGTCAATAAATCGTGCGAAACTGATTCTACGTCAGCGGACTTTCCTTTTAGTATTTTCGAAAATAATTTAGATTGCAGCATAATGTTTATTTTTTACTATTTTTTTCAATTGAATCATTATCCAAAAGAACTCTACCCTCTTTACCTCTATCTACTTCCTCCTTTGGTATTTTTAATAGATGTTTTATATTCCAATCCTTTGTAAATTCAACATATACTAAAAAATCTATTTTAGAAAGCTGCTTCGATTTTATGGAAAAATTCATAGTATTATTACTCTTTGGAAAGTTTGTTTTTGTAGCCTTTCGTGTTTTAATTTCGTATTTTTTGCCATTGAGATCTTTTGCATCATATCCTTTATTTTGAGGACTATCCATTAATTCAAGGTGCAATTTTTTAGAGGCGATATATTCTCCATAATCTCCCACCACCTTAGCTGTCTTTATTATTCCTGCGTCTTTTAATTTTTCGATAATATTGCTATATCTGTTAAGCATTCTTCTAACCTCATCTTCTCCAATTTTCAATAATTTTTTATTTCTGTTCGATATTATCATAATTTCATTTTCTATTCATTTTTATTTTCGATTATTCCAATGTTCTCAAGAACTTGAGAATAGCCGCTCCCCTTGTTGTTATTTTATGTCGAACGCTTGAACCGTCAGATCTTTTTAAAACAAACCCGGCAGTTGCCATTTTTTTAATGTGATCTGAAGCGGTCCGAAAATTAATTTTCAAAGCCTCTGAAATGTCCGCTAGAGACAATTCGGGCGTCTCTTTTAATAATTCTAAAATTTCAATTCTTCTGTGGTTGGCTACACCTTTTACAATCCTTTCTAATTGATAATAGCTTTTATTCATTTTATTATAGCATGCTCTGATTATACTATTCCATAATTCCGCGGAACATTGGAATAGATACACCATCCCCTCCCCTTATTTTTGTAATGACGATTTTAAAAATTCTGAAAAACGCGGAATGTCAAAACGCACAGTCACAAATAAAGAAAGCGAAATCAAAATAAAGAAAAAAATCACCGTTATGCTTTGTTCCACTTTCACAGGAACCGGTTTTTTCATTATTTTTTCAATTGCCAAAAAAACGAGCTTTCCTCCGTCCAGCGCCGGAATGGGAAATAAATTAAATATGGCAATAAAAACCGAAATAGAACCTATGAAATAAAGAAAAAATCCTGCGCCAAAGTCCGCTGCTCTTGCCAAAAATACTGTAATTCCCAACGGCCCGGCAAACTCAGCTCCCTGCGGAACCCCCTTGCCAGAAAAAAGATCTGCTAAAATTTGATACAAACCCTGCAAGGATTTTATTGTAATATCCCATGTATAAGCAGCTCCCTGAACAGGCGCCCGATACCAAGGATATTTTTCTATCAAAGTTGCAATTCTTTCAAGCGAGACACCCACAAGGCCTTGGCCGGCCGGAGCTATGTCTCTTAATTTAACTGGCATATCAAAGGTCTCGCCGCCCCTCTCAACCGTTAAAACAATTTGCTCTGAAGTGTGGCTTTTGGTAAAATCCTGAAAATCTTTTATTTTATTTATTTTTAAAACTTCTTTTGCAAAACTTGCCTTTAAAACGACATCTCCCGCTTTTATTCCTGCCGTTTCTGCAGGAGAATTTTGAGCGACGTCTGCTATGACAACTTTTGCCGTAGCAGATGAAGGCAAATCCTGGTCGCCCACCGGAATATTGGCTCCAATGGCAAATACAACAGAAAAAATAATTATTGAGGCTATCCAAAAAGCAACAACTCCGCCGATGACAATTAAAACGCGCTTCCAAATTTTAAGGTTTGAAAAACTCCTATAGTCGTCTACCCCGCCCTCCTCTCCCTTGATTCTGACAAAGGCCCCCAGCGGAATTAAGTTCACAGAATAAATTGTCTCGCCAATTTTTCTTCCAAATAACCTTGGCGGATATCCTATTCCGAACTCCTCAACCTGCACCCCGAATTTTTTGGCTACAATAAAATGCCCGAATTCATGAATTACCATTAAGGCAATCAGGCTCAAAAGCGCAATTACTAAAGTTAAAATTGTAGACAGCATAAATAAATTTACAAATTACGCGACTTCTTTGCTTTTCTTTTCTATTAAATCTTTTATTTTTTTGTTATACTCGTCAATTAATTTTTGAAGCTCGTCTTTTCCGCGGAACTTATCGTCTTCTGAAAGTTTTTTTTCTTTGAAAGCATCCTGAATTTTATTCCACGCGTCTTCCCTCCAATGCCTTATAGTCTGGCGCGACTGCTCTCCCTTTTCGTTCAGTGTTTTTACAAGCTGCTGCCTGTATTCCTCGGTTAAAAGGGGCAAGTTTAATCTGATAAGATTTTTATCTACAGCAGACGACATTCCAAGCCCCGACTGAGCAATTGCCTTTTCTATCGGTTCGATATATGAGGCGTCCCAGGGCTGGATTACAATTTGGTTTGTTTGCGGGGTTGAAATCGCCCCCAGTTGCTTTAAAGCAAATTTTTGGTTGAAAGCATTTACTTCAATGTCTTCAACCAAAGCCGGCGAAGCTCTTGAGGTTCTTATTTTGGCCAGCTCCCCTTCTAAAAATTTAAAGGCTTTTTCAAATTCCGGTTTTACTTTATCTATAAACTCTTTATGGCTGTTCATCGTTTTAAATTTCCATTAATAATATTTCCAGCGCCAATTTCGGGCTGGAATTGGTAAAAATCAAATTTTTATTTATTTCTTCTGTCAACTCTAAAGATTTTTTATTTTTAATAATGTCTTTGCGAAGATATTTCTGCAAAACATAAATTATGTCGGTTGCCTTTTGCTTCTCAAAGTCAATTGCTTTTACATATTTAAATTTTTCCGCCAAATCAGAATCCAGCACAGAAATCAAATTTTTTAAAATTTCTTCTTCTTTTTCTAATTTTTCTTTGTTTTGGGGCAAATTTTTGGGCTTTGAAAATTTAATCTGCTGGCATCTTGAATAAATTGTCGGCAAAATCAAATCGGGTTTTGAGGAAATTAGGAATAACAATGTTTTGCCTTTGGGCTCTTCCAGCGTTTTTAAAAAACAGCTCTGGGCCTCCTGATTCATTTTTTCAGCGCCGTCAACAATCACAATTTTAAATCCTCCGTTATATGATTTATATGACAGAAAATTTTGGACTTCCCTGATTTTTGCAATTTTTATCTCACCGCCATCGCCAAATTTTTCATCTCTTTCATTCGGCTCGACAATCATTAAATCCGGGAACTTGCAGCCAACGAGCCCTGCAAATTCTTTTGCAAAAAGTTTTTTTTCTATGCCCTCCTCTCCTGAAAACAGGTATGCGTGAGAGAGCTGGTCTGATTCAAATTTTCTTTTGAGAAAATTAAATTGTTTTTCGTGCCCCACCATCATTAGAGTTTTTTTAATTAATGTTTTACGCGACTTCCTGTTGATAGCACTGTTCGCAGTAGACAATTTCCGGTCTGTCTGGCGCATAAGATGTCTCAAACTCGTTGGTGCATTTTCCGGTATGGTGCGGATGACTTTTGTCGCACATACACTGCCTGTGCCAAATGTTGACTGGGTTTCTTAATTGAAACTTTTCAAAATTTCTGGTGTTCGGACATTTTCTTGGCAAAGGTAAATTAAATTTTTTGTATACCGCCAATTCGTCTGGGGTAATCTTAAATGCCATACTGCATTTGTGCTCCTTAGCCTTCTCTTTATCTTTATCCCAAGCCTCGCAAAGTATTGTTTCTTTAGTTATTGAGTCGTTCACTTCAAAAATAGTATCAGGCAATTCATCCCATCTTTTAGTCGGCACATATTCCTTGTCAGCAGCCTCTTGCCAAGGATATTTTAACTCCTCGGATTTGTTTTTTGTAATGGGGGCATACTCTTGGGCTATTGTTTCGTTATAGGCAAAGGGTGATAATTCCAAAGGGAAAAACTCGCCATAAAAATATTGCCTGCCCGATTTGTCTGAATAAGGCATTTCTTTCATTTGAGCAATAATCTTTTCCTTTAATTCTCTATAAGTTTCTTCGTCGTACTGCTTGTTTAAAATACAGTATTTTTTGTGGTTCAGCGATATAGAGCCAAAGCAGTTTTCAACACTAAAGCTGTCAACGACATATTCTGTGTTTGAATTGTTTTCACCGTTAACACTAAAAAGAACTCTGGAAGAAAAATCAACATTATTAGAATCATATCCCAATTCTCCGCCATTTACTCCAAAAATATCCATGGAATCTTTTTGCCCTTTTACGCTCCTTACTGCGTATTTTTCGTTTTCTCCGCCGGAAACATAGAAAGAAGTGTGGACATTTTTAGCATCGTAAATAAAATTACCAGACACGTTGGAATTATGGTCGCCCACTAAATATTTATGGATAGCTTTTTCTTGGACCGCTTTTTGGAATTCTAAGAGTCTTTTTTCAAGCAAAGCATGTGAACCAAGAACGCTGTCCTTAATGCGTATAAAATCTTCTTTTGATACCTGCTGGTTAAAAACATGATAATTTTTATTCCTAAGATTGTAGCAAAAAAGGCAATTCTGACAATTTCGGCAGTCGTACAAAAATGCTGAATCCGTGCATCCGGTGCAATTCTGGGAAAAATGCGTTTTGTAGCATTTGTTTATATCAACGGAATGCAAACATCCTTCGCTGTCCCCGACAAACAAACAATCCCAACAATCTTTGCTATCCAGCACGCTGTTCCCGTAGCCGCAATTCTCGTCAAACCAGCTTCCAAACAGCAAATAGCAATCTTTGAGATGGGCTGTGTGATTACAGTAATCGCTGTTTACATTTTGCGATGCGTATAGGGCTGGCCTGGGAACTTCTCTCTGAAGAGCGGTAAATTGCTCAAAAAAGTTTTTGGAAAAATCGTATTCCCTGCCAAATTTTAATGAATCCCAACTATCACCCCACCAGCATTCATGGCAATAAACTGGAAAAGGAACTTCTGGTTTAAACATGGAAATTATAGACTTATTACACAAACTACAATTTCGTTTATACAATGACCTCTCGTTCCTCCACGCCAAACGTCTTGGAAAACGGCACTTCCAGCACCACGTCGGTGCCGGTACTTTCATTTTTTCGTAGAAATCAAAATCATCGGGCTCAACTACAAAGTCCTTTTTACAGTTTTGGCAATTACGGGTTTCTTGATTTGCAGACATTTATTTTTTTGACATTACAACTTTTTTATACTCTTCTAAGTGCTCTAACACAACGCCAGTGCCTTTTACCACGCAAAACAACGGCTCCTCTGCAACAAAACATGGCACTCCCGTGCTCTGGGCAACTAATTCGTTGATTCTGGGCAAAAGAGACCCGCCTCCGGCCATAACAATTCCTTTGTTCATAATATCGGCAGAAAGCTCCGGAGGAGTTTCGGCCAAAACGTGTTTTACCGCCTGAGTTATTTCAACCAGCACATCAGAAATTGCCTCGCAAACTTCATTGCTTGAAATTTTAATGTTCCGGGGCAAGCCCAAGATCAAATCCCTTCCCTGTATTTCAAGATACTTCGGCTCTTTTTGCGGAAGAGCTGTCCCAACTTTTATTTTTATTTCTTCGGCAGATTGAGTCCCGATTGCCAAATTATATTTCTTTTTTATGTATTCAGCGATGGCAAGGTCTATTTTATCGCCGGCAACTCTTACAGAATGTGAGGTGACAATTCCGCCAAGCGAAATTACAGCCACCTCGGAAGTGCCTCCGCCAATGTCAATTATCATGTGCCCAGAGCACGAATTAATCGGCACGCCGGCGCCTATTGCAGCCAAAATGGGCTCTTTTGCCACAAAGGCCCGCTTGGCCCCCGAAGTTAAAGCCGCCTCTATTACAGCCCTTCTTTCTGTGCTGGTAATTCCCGCCGGAACCGAAATAACAAGCTCCGGCTTGAAGGGCCTTAATCTGCTTGCTGTTTTTGAAATAAAATAACGCATCATTGCCTGCGTTACCTTGTAATCTGCAATTACCCCGTCTTTTAAGGGCCTGTACACTTTGATGTCGGCAGGGGTTCTGCCTATCATTTCTTTTGCTGCGGCCCCAACCGCCAAAATTTTATTCTCGGTCAGAGAGACGGCAACCACCGAAGGCTCGTACAAAACTATGCCTTTTCCCTGGACATAAACCAGGGAATTGCAAGTACCCAGATCAATTGCAATTTTTGTATTAAACATAAATTAAAATTTACGCCTTTACGCGTTTTATATCCGCTCCCAGTTTTTGCAAGCGCTCTTCTATTTTTTCGTATCCTCTGTCAATTTGAAAGACATTTTCAATTATTGTCTCTCCTTTTGCCAGCAATGCGGCAATTACCAAACAGGCTCCTGCCCTTATATCCCAGGAATCAATAATAGAACCAGAGAGTTCTGTCGGACCAAATACAAAAGTTCTATGCGGGTCAACCATTTCAATATCAGCTCCCATCTTTTTTAATTCCTGAATATAATTAAACCTGTTTTCGTATAAAGGATCGTGCACCAAACTCTTTCCTTGCGCCATAATCAAAAGAGGAATTATTATTGGCAGTAAATCTGTTGGAAAGCCGGGATATGGAAGCGCCTGAACTTTTACCGCATTTAAATTTGGCGAATGAGAAACTATAACGTAGTCTTCGCCTTTTTCTATATTGACTCCCATTTCTTCTAATTTTGCCAAAAATAAATCCAAGTGCGATAAATCAACGCCCGTTACTTTTACTTTTCCCGGGGTTAATGCTCCAATAATTATAAAAGTTCCGGCTTCTATTGAATCTGGAATTACCGAATGAGCGCATCCATGCAAAGTTTTTACGCCTTCAATTTTAATCACGTGCGTTCCCAGCCCCTCTATTTTTGCCCCCATTTTAAAAAGCATTTTCCCTAAATCCTGAACCTGCGGTTCTGCTGCAGCGCCTTTTATAATTGTTTTGCCCTCTGCAAAAACAGCCGCCATCATTATAGCTTCAGTGGCTGTTACGGAAAATTCCTCTAAAACTATTTCTTTTCCTGTAAGTTTTTCACGGCTAACTTGGTATACATTGTCTCGTCTTTCAATTTTTGCCCCTAGTTTTTCTAAAGCCTTTAATTGAACCGATATGGGCCTTAAACCAATCCTGTCTCCCCCGGGCGGAGGCATTTTAAAATTTTCAGCTCTGGCTAAAAGCGCGCCGAGAAATAATACAGAAATTCTGGTCTTTGAAATTTTCTCAAAATCCATTTTGTCTGCCTCAACCTTTTCTGCCTTAATTTTAAATGTTTCCTCGCCTGTTTTTTCAACTTCAACACCCATGCTTTTTAATATATCTAAGATATTAAAAATATCTTCTATAGACGGCACATTGTCAATGATACACTCTTCTTGTGTAAGCAAACAAGCAATCAGGGCCGGCCCTGCTGCATTTTTTGAACCTCTTACTTCGATTTCCCCATCCAGTGGCTTTCCGCCATTGATAATAAATTTATCTGCCATAGAAATTAGTAGAAATTATATCCTTATGTTATCTTAATTTTTATTTAGAGTCAATGCTGTCAAAACTTGACAACCATATAATAATATGATAATATAAGTTATGAGCACCGGATTGTCCGGAACTGCTCGTTACCAACCATTTTGGAGGATTCAGCGATGGCCGATAAAGCATTGTTTTCATTTACCATCGGAGTTTTTGGCCTCGCAGCCAGTTGCATCGATGGTGTAGTGCGGATTATGGTAAATGTCCGCACCGATCAAGAGCGTCAGTGGCAGTTGGCGAAATTAGCTCCAATACCAGGAGTCCAGCTCATCGACTGCCCCGGTGGCGGAGTTCGAACCGACGAATCACTAAACGACGCATTGGTACGGGAGATCAAGGAAGAGACTGGCTGCGATATCAAAATCGTAGGACCGTTCAGCGCGCCGCTAGCGTTTCTCAACCCCGATCTTACCAAGCCGTCAGACATGGCTATCTGGGCGCCGATTGCGCTTTCCGGTGAGCCGAATCGATCTGACGAGGCTCTTACTCACCCGTGGATTTCCATGGTGGAGTTTGAGGCAGAGGCGCCCTATCGCTGTATCAGCGGCTTGGGCAACAAGGGCAGAACTGGCCGCATGATGCGCGCCGCGCTCGAGTGGTTTGAGGCCAACAAACACCGGCCGGAAATTTTCTCCTGATTCTTGGCCGAGAATCGGCGAGGGCACAACAAGGGCGGACAACTTAAAAAGCTGTTCGCCATTTTTTTTACTTATTTTTGTTTTTGATGTATATTTATTTAATATGAAAATAAATTTTGAGAAAATAATCACTGTTTCAATTACGGGTAAAAAAGAAAAGGACTGGCAAGACAAATTAAAAGAAGTTGAAAAATTGAAAATCAACGAGATTTCGTTGTTTTTGGAGTTTTATGAAAAAGAGCAAAGAGAGAAAATATACAAAGCGCTCCTGGGTTCAAACATTAAAAGCATTCCATTAATCCATATCCGCCACGATATGACAAAAAACGAACTCAAGTTTTTGAAAGATAAATTTAAGACAAAGTACTTTACGCTTCACGAGGAAAATTTTGTGGAAAACGACATAAAAAATTGGAAAGGGTTTTATAAAAATTTATGCCTGGAAATGAACACCGATGACTTTGTGTCTAAAAAAGTAAAAGTAAAAGAAATCGGCGGATTCTGCGTTGACCTGGCGCATTTTAAGGTTGGCATGGAAAGATTAAACAAGGATTTTAGATATGTTTTTGCCAGAAAAGATATAAAAAAATATTTTGATTGCAACCATTTAAACGGGCACAACCCAAAAACAAACTGCGACATGCACACGATACACAGCTTAGATAATTTTGATTATTTAAAAACCCTGCCAAACTTTTTATTCGGAAAAATTATTGCTCTGGAAACTTTTAACTCTATAAAAGAGCAACTAGAGTTTAAAAAGTATCTGGCTAAACTCTTGAGCAAAAAATTTATAAAAAAAGAGCCTTGGCGCTCTGCCAAAGCTTAACAAAATATTATCCTGTATTTTGCCGCCTTAATCCTTGAAAACAATTTTGCCTTTTTTCAAAAAGACCTGGTTATGTATTGCCTCGCGTCCACTCGTGACAACAGATATCGATAAAGGACTGCGGTCCGTATCGTGTAGCATACGACATTTGCTACATATTAGCGCAAAAGAGTGGCCGGAAACGCCGATCCAGTTGGTACCGCCAAGAATACCTTTACAATTTGGCGCTCTGCTACAATTCATCTTTCGCCTCCTTTGTTATGGGATCGCGCGTTTCTGGGTCGTAGGGTTCGTAGCATTTATCACACAAACACACTAATGCAGTGGGAGCATGACTCACGCCCAAGGATTGGCGATACGTTTGCCTTACATTAACCCATCCTCCGCATTTACACCTGAATATGTAGATTTTCCCCCTCAAGGAAACAAGGTGCTCACTGAAAATTTGGATTTGGAGAAACAGCGACAAGAGAA
>ERZ1292629.2122-Hain-H43-01um-R1-2122-length-17474-cov-5_pt2 | contig 15266 bp, 12 predicted proteins | sample MGYA00564399_ERZ1292629 | MGnify/ENA primary metagenome ERZ1292629 (study PRJEB36523, sample SAMEA6512636) | groundwater metagenome | collected 2019-01-08 | study: AquaDiva: Metagenomics assemblies of 32 groundwater samples
ATAAAGAAGCTGGTTCTATATTTGTGTCTAAAATTTCTTTTTGATATGACTCACCAATATAAGCAGAGGCGTTAGTAAATGTTTTTTCAGACCCCAGAGTCAAACATTTGTACGCTAGCTCTACACGATCCCAATTGTTGTCCCTGTCCATACCATAAAATCTGCCAATAACAGACGCTATTTCCGCGAATGGATATTTGGACGAAATAAGCTTCTCGAATTGCACGAAAAACTCTTGCCCTTCTTTTTCTGGCGCATCTTTGCCATCCGTAAAAAGGTGCAAATAAACTTTACTTATATTGTTGTTTTTTGCAAAATCCAAAAGAGCGTATAAATGCTCGGCGTACGCATGAACAGACCCACTGGAAAAAAGACCAACAAAATGCAAACTGCCACCAGTTTTTTTAATATGATCGACAGATCCTGTAAATGCTGGATTTTGAAAAAATGTTTTATCTTCTATCGCGGAAATAATTCTTGGCAAATGATGATACAGAGCGCGCCCAGCGCCGATAGTCAGATGCCCAACCTCGCTATTTCCAGCTTCCCCCCACGGAAGTCCTACCGCGATACCCGACGCTTGCAGTGTAGTAAATGGATAATTTGCTTCCAACGAACGAATAGTCGGCATTTTTGCGTATTTCCAAGTGGACTCCGGCGCGTCAACGTTGACCCCAAACCCATCCAATATGATTAGCACAACGGGTTTATATTTTTTTATTTTATCTGATTTCATACAAAACATTATAACACGCCTAGCAACAATTTGACTTACATGAACGTTTCATATATAATGAAAGCACTTATTTGTTAACCAATGCTATGAAAAGCACAAACAAAATTTATGGCTACATTTACGCTAATCAAAGCGGCTCTTGCCTTATTGGCAGGCGGGGTTTGCGGGTATTTTCTACGCCAAATTATAGCGCGTCAAAGGGGAGACGAATCCGAGCTTAAAGCAAAACAAATTCTGCTCGATGCAAAAGAATCCACACAAAAAATGCTGGACGAAGCAAAGGCGCGCGCAGAAAGACTTTTGGAAGAATCTCGTGAAGAACAAAAAGAAAAAGAACGAGATTTGCGCGAATTGGAAAAAAGAGTTGCTCATAAAGACGAGACATTGGACAAGCGACAAGAAGATCTCGTCAAAACAGAAGATAAATTACGTGAACAAGCGGAGCGTCTTAAGATTATGCGCGAAAAAATTGATTTACTAGACGCTAAAAAACACGAAGAACTTATAAAAGTCGCGGGGCTATCCGAGGAGGAAGCAAAAAATCAGCTAATAGTTGCCACAGAAAAAAAACACGAGCAAGATCTTTTGGGAAGAATGCAGAAGCTCGAAATGTTTGGCACAGAGCGTCTAGAACAAAAAGCGCGCGATATTTTGGCTACATCTATCCAGCGTATTGCTTCATCGACAGCGTCTGAAGTAACAGTAACATCAGTAGCAATTCCATCGGACGATATAAAAGGAAAGATTATAGGTAAAGAGGGACGCAATATACGAGCGCTGGAACGTTCCGCAGGAGTTGAGATTATTGTGGACGACTCGCCTGGATTTATTTTAATTTCTAGTTTCGATCCTGTGCGCCGACAAATCGCGCGAATCGCTCTTGAAAATTTGATTCTAGATGGGCGCATTCAGCCCGCAAGAATTGAAGAAACCGTGGAAAAAGCAAAATTAGAAATAGAAAAAATTATCAAAGACGCGGGCGAAAAAGCGGCATATGAAGTTGGTGTACTAGATATAGACCCCAGACTACTAATGCTTTTGGGGCGCTTAAAATTTAGAACATCATACGGACAAAATGTGATGCAACACTCCATAGAAATGGCACATGTCGCCGGTATGCTGGCTTCTGAACTTGGCGGAGATGTGGCTGTCGCAAAAAAAGGAGCACTGCTACACGATATCGGCAAAGCAGTGGACCACGAAATACAAGGAACACATGTTGAGATAGGAAGGAGGATTTTACAAAAATTTAACGTAGATCAGCGCATTATTCAAGCAATGCAATCTCATCATGAAGAATATCCATATGAAACATTGGAGTCTATTATTGTTCAAACGGCTGATGCAATATCAGCATCTCGCCCAGGTGCGCGAAGAGATTCTGTAGAAAACTACATTAAACGACTGGAAGATTTAGAACGCATTGCGTCTTCTTTCGGTCCAGTCGAGAAAGTATACGCTATTCAAGCTGGTCGAGAAATCCGAATTTTTGTAACTCCTGAAAAAATTTCCGATCTTGAGGCAAAAAAACTTGCTCGCGATATTGCTGATAGAATTGAAAGTGAATTAAAATATCCTGGTGAAATTAAAGTCAACGTGATTCGTGAAACCAGAGCCATTGAGTACGCCAGATAAGAAATATGAAACTGCTTATTTATGGAGACGTGGTGGGGAAACTCGGAAGAGCCGGGGTGAAACTAACATTGCCTGATTGGAAAAAAGAATTTGTGCCTGATGCTGTCATTGCAAATGTTGAAAATGTTGCGCACGGAAAATGTATCGGTGTAGCGCAAATCATGGAACTCAAATCGGCTGGTGTGGAAATTTTCACGGGAGGCAATCATAGTGTCGAAGGAAAAAATGCAACATCAATCCTTGCGGATGAAACCATTTTTATCACAAGACCCGCAAACATGTCTCCGTCTTTACCGGGGAAGGGAGTAGTAGTATTTAAAAAAAATGATTTGTCAAATCCCCTTCTGGTAATCAATCTTGTCGGACAAGTAAACATGAGACAAAATTATGATTCGCCGTTTCATGCGGTTGATAAAATTCTTGAAACATACAGCGAACTAACCCCTTACAAAATTGTTGATTGGCACGCGGACGCAACATCTGAAAAGTCAATAATGGGGTGGTATCTTGATGGAAAGATATCCGCGGTTTTTGGGACGCACACACATGTGCCAACCGCTGATGCAAAAATTCTACCACAAGGCACAGCTTACATTTCTGACATTGGAATGGTAGGGCCGATGGATTCAATTATCGGCGTGGATGTGCCAAAATCAATTATTCGCTTTAAAGATCAAGTACCCGCGCCAATGGATGTAGTTGAAAATGGGCCGATTGAGATCAACGCGGTACTTATTGATATTGGCACTGACGGAAAAGCTGTGGACATCAAACATTTGCGTAAAATCCTTATAAATTATACAATTTAGAAACGGTCGTTAATTTATTAATTATTTAATGATGAGTAATTCTATATGAATAAAGTGCAACTAGCAGAGAAGGTTTACGAAATGCATACACAAAAAGGCATAGATGTCTCCAAAAAGCACGCTGAAGAGGTAGTAGATTTTGTGTTTGATACTATCGCGGGCTCCCTCAAAAAAGGAGAGGAGGTCGCAATCGCAGGATTCGGGGCATTTGCGGTAAAGCGTTCAGCGGCAAGAACCGCGCGCAATCCACGCACAGGAGAAGTAGTACAAGTCGCGGCCTCAAACAAACCAAAATTCCGAGCGGCAAAAGCATTGAAAGAATTGGTAAAATAATTTAAGAGTTTTTTAGACTATAAAAATCTATCAGCTATGCTGGTGGGTTTTTATTTTATGCAGTATTCTTGAATTAGTCCGAACGCATTTTGCTCCGCCAGTTGGCGGACGAGGCGGCGAGCCTGCCTGCCGGCAAGGCAGGCTCTTGGCTTGCCTTTTCCTAAAGTGTCCCCTTGGGCGGAATCGAACCACCATCTATCCCTTAGGACGGGACTGTTCTGTCCGTTGAACTACAAGGGGAAGCCGAGCTTCATTTCCTTATACCATATTTATTTGATATATTAAATAAATATGAATGAAAACAAAATAGTAAAAATAATTGAGGAATCTCTGCCAGCTATTATTAGTATTGCGGCGACTAAAAAAGTTACCGATGTGCAAGAAGAACTTACCAAAGCAGGAATGGACCCCAAGCAATTCGCGGAGCGTCTGGCGAACGAATCAGAAAACGGGCAAATTACCGTTTCTGCAGGCTCTGCCTTTATTGTCGATACTTCCGGGCTTGTGCTGACTAATAAACATGTAATACAGGATAAAGATTCGACGTTTGGGGCAATTATTGACGGAAAAAAATATAATATTGAAATAATTGATAAAGACCCTCTGGCTGACATTGCAATACTAAAAATTATAAATGCGTCAACAAATCTCCATACAATCCCGTTGGGAAGCGCAAAAAAAATTAAATTGGGGCAAGGGGTCATAGCAATAGGCAACGCGCTTGGCGAATTTCAAAACACAGTGTCAGTTGGAATTGTATCAGGGCTTTCTCGTTTTTTGAGCGCGCTTACAGACCTCGACGGACATCACGAACGGTTGCGCGGACTTATTCAAACTGACGCGGCTATTAATCCTGGTAACTCTGGCGGGCCATTGATAAATTTGGACGGAGAAGTAATCGGAATAAATACAGCGGTTGTTTTTGGCGCGCAAAATATTGGATTTGCAATACCTATAGATAGAGCCAAGCGCGACCTTGAAGAAATTAAACAAGCAGGCCACATTCGCTCACCATTTCTTGGGATTCGCTATGTGCTAGTCAATAAAAAAATTGCCGAACACTTTAAGTTATCAATTAATCAGGGCGCGCTTATTGTGCGAGAAGGGCTTCCCGGAGACCATGCCGTATTGCCAGGAAGCGCTGCGGATATTGCTGGGCTTCGCGAACACGATATTATTGTAGTAGCGAATAATCAAGAAATTACTGATAAAAACACATTAGAAGATGTGTTAGATAATTGCGCGGTCGGAGACGAGCTTGAATTAAAAATATTGCGCAATGGCGAAAATATTATTACAAAAGTTCCTCTTGAAGATAGGACAAAATTTGCGTAAAAATGTATTCTAATAAATCAGCTATTCCCACTCCATTGTCGCTGGCGGTTTGTTAGTTATGTCGTAGACCACGCGATTAACCTTATGAATTTCGTTTGTAATCCGTGTTGAGATTTTTTCAAGAATGGAAAATGGAATTTTGGAAAAGTTTGCCGTCATCGCGTCTCGCGATTCCACAATTCTGACGACTACCGGATATTTATAACTTCTTTTGTCTCCTTGAATACCGACGCTTTTTATTGGTAATAAGACGGCAAAACTCATCCAAATATCTTTCCAGAGCTCTGTTTTTCTTAATTCTTCTTCAATGATTTTTCCGGCTTGTCGAACAATTTTTACGCGCTCTGGTGTTATCTCGCCAATAATCCGTACCGCCAAGCCCGGGCCGGGGAAAACCTGTCGTGTGGTTATTTTTTTCGGCAAGCCGAGTTCGCTGGCAATTTTTCTTACTTCGTCCTTATACAAATCTTTGAGTGGCTCGTATAATTTCATTTGCAGGTTTTTGGGTAGCCCACCAACATTATGGTGAGATTTTATTTTTGAGGAATGCTTGGTCAAGCCACTCTCAATCCTGTCCGAGTAAATAGTTCCTTGAATAAGAAAAGTCGCCAGCTCTTTTTTCGCAATAGCATAAAAGATATCAGCAAAAAGTTTTCCAATAATTTTCCTCTTTTGCTCCGGTGAGCTAACCTCTTTTAGCGCATGGAAAAATTGTTTTTCTGCTCTGATAATCTTGAGATTTAGTTTTTTCTTTCGAAAAGCGCTTTCTATGAATTTTGTTTCTCCGTCGCGCATTAAGCCGGTATCAACATATACGGCAACTAACTTTTTTCCGATTGCCTTTCCGACCAAAGCGGTGGCAACGGATGAATCAACGCCGCCCGAAAGCCCGATAATTGCTTTCTCGTTGCCGATAACATCTCGCGTCTCTTTAATCAGATTTTGAGCCACAATGGTTGATATCCACAACTTTTTGCATTTGCAAATATCAATGACAAACTTTCTTAGTATTCGATCGCCGTTCTCCGTGTGGCTTACTTCTGGATGAAATTGAACACCAAAGATTTTCAGTTTCTTATTTGCAAATGCGGCAATTTTTGAATGTTCGGTGCTTGCTACTGACACAAATGATTTTGGAAGCTGAACAACGACATCACGATGATTCATCCAAACATTTTTTGATTTTCCGAGATGCGCTAAAATTTCGCCTCCATTTTTAATATTCAGCTTCATCAATCCGTATTCGCCGGATTTTCCAGACACAACTTTGCCATGCATTAAATGAGCGATAAGTTGATGACCATAACAAATTCCCAAAACTGGTATAGACAAATTAAAAATCTCTTTGTCGAATCTTGGCGTGTCCTTTTCATACACAGAGCGTGCGCCGCCGGAAAGAATAATTCCTTTTATAGATTTATCGGCTAGTAGTGATTTCGCAGAAGTATTGAACGGCATTACTTCGGCGCGTACTCCAAAATCTCTGATTCTTCGTGAAATCAAATGACAATATTGGCCGCCAAAATCTAAAATCACGATTTTATCCATAATTATTCTGTCACAAAAGCCACTATATTGAAATTTCAAAGACATTAACAATCATTGTGGTGTTTATTGCACAATAGGTTTGTAAAAAATATTTTTACTATTCAATCGTAACGCGCGTGATGACAATCGGGCTTTTGGACCTGTCGTTTTGATCGGTTGGAGAATTTGCAATCGCATCCACAGTTTCAATGCCAGAAACAACTTTGCCAAAAATAGTATAATTATTTGGCAAAGGATAGTCCGTGTGCATAATGAAAAACTGACTTCCATTCGTATTTGGACCTGCGTTGGCCATTGCTACTACTCCGCGCTTGTATCCAGCTTGAAAACTTTTTGTCGCTGGATTTAATTCGTCAGCAAATTGATATCCTGGCCCGCCAGTGCCCCATCGATTTATCTGTGAATCATCTTTGGTAAGGGGATCCCCGCCTTGAATCATAAATCCTTTAATGACGCGATGAAATTTTATGCCATCGTAAAACTTTTCATTTGCAAGCTTAACAAAATTTTCTACTGTTTTAGGCGCGTCATCTTTATATAATTCAATCGTAATATTTCCACGATTTGTTTCAATTAATATTTGAGGAGCTTGTGACGACTCGGCGACAGACTTTTTTATGGGTTTTTCTTGTTCTATTGGAGCAACCGCAGAATTATTCGAATTTGTGTTTGCTCTGCCAGCCCAATAAAAATAGAGACCACCTATTATTACTACTGCAACTATAATTATAATTATTGTGTATGTATTCATATGAATATAATAATATCACGACATTGAACGCGCGACAATTCCTATTATCGCAATGCCGATAAAATTAAGAAAGAAAGACGTTGGAATAAACCAAGATGTTCGTACGCGTGAAAACCCAAGCATCATAATGCCAAGCTCGTCTGGCAGAGGGGAAGCAATAATCAATGCGCCAACAAGCGGAGTTAAATATCTAAAAATTTTTCTATGATAAATATGTAAAAGTCGCGCGCGATAATGAGTAAATTTTATCAAGTCTCGAACATCTTCAGTTATATCGTTTTTTACAAATTTAAAAAGAAATAGATCTCCTATGGTAGCTCCGCATGCGCCCAACAATGCTACTAAAGCAATCGAATTTGTTTGAGCGATTTCGCCAAGCGCTACAATAGCAAAAGATGTAGTAAATATCGAAGTAAAAAAGAGTCCTGCCACAAAGCTTCCCAACAGTTTTATACTCAAAGAAAACGATAAAATACTTTGTACTGCGCCTATGCGCACCAATATTAAAGCGAGCAATATGCTCATCATTACTACAGAGGCGTCTCTAATTAAATGATAGTGAACAGATCGATACGTTTTTAACACATATACATTATACAACATGTTTACGAAACAACAATTTAATTAATTCGGCAAGAATTATATTGAATATGCCGATTCCAAGAACTCCAATTAACCACAAAAATGGCAATGGCGTAGTTCCTAAAATTGCGTTAAGCCAAGGCACATAAATTGCGCATAATGTAAGCAACAAGCCCGCCACTATTCCGGTAGTCAAATAATGATTCGCAAATGGATTATATTGTACAATACTTTTATTTAAACTCCTTAAAGAAAAAGCAAGAAATAAAGTATAACTACTAAAACTTGCAAAAATAAATGTTCGCACGATTGCTTCGTCAAACTGTGCCATCAATAATAAATAATAAAGCACAAATAAAAACAGAGATGTTGTTGCGCTAATTCCTACAATCAAAAAACGCATTTTTTTGTCCAACAAGTTTTTATCAAATTTACGCGGATGTTTTCCCAAACCATCAACGCCTTGTTCAAAAGCGAACGCTAGAGCCGGGAAGCTGTCCGAAAAGAAATTAACAAAAAGAATTTGTAATGCGTTAATAGGTAGCGCAATGCCTGCAAACAATGATCCTCCAATTAAGAGTAATTCGTCTAAAGAATCCGAGATAAGATATACAACAACTTTTTGTATGTTGTCCAAAATGGTTCTTCCTTCTTCTATTGCGGCAACGATTGTTTCAAAATTATTATCTAAAATTATCAAGTCTGCCTGATTTTTTGCTACATCCGTGCCAGACCCAACGGCAATGCCAATATCTGCTGCCGCAAGGGCCGGAGCATCATTTATTCCGTCTCCGGTAACAGCAACAACGGCGCCTGTCTCTCGGCATAAATTTGTAAGTAAAAGCTTTTGCTCCGGCGTAACTCGAGCAAATACATTTGTATGCACAATCCGGCCTTTTAGCTCTTCGTTGCTAAGAAGCGCTATATCGTCTCCGGTGAGCACTTTTTCTTGTTCATTTGCCAGCCCAAGTTCTTTTGCAATTGAAAACGCCGTACCCTTGTGGTCTCCAGTTACTATTATAGTGCGAATACCCGCTTGTTGAATACGGAAAATAGCATCTTTTACAGTAGGACGTAAGGGGTCGCGAAAAGCAAGAAGTCCTTTAAATTGATGATTTTTAAATTGATGTTGCCATTCTTTTGTTTCTCGCTTTTGAAATGAAATTATTTTGTCGTGTCCGCCTGGCATCTCTTTCGAAATAACACCCAAAACACGTTCTCCGGCAAGCGCCCTTCTATTAATTTCTTCTAAAATTTTGTTGCGCAATATTTCTGAAGTGTTTGTAAAATTTAAAATAATTTCTGGAGCCCCGACAATCGCGAGTTTAGTTTCGAGATTGTTTTTAAATAAACTTACAGAAAATTTGTTTGTAGAATTAAACGGCACAAAATCAATGCGCTGATACTCTTTCTGAATTGAGTTAATTTTTAAACTACGATGTGCGGCGCCAAACACTAATGCAATTTCTATCGGTTTGCCGACAATCTTCCATTCTGCAAAGTCTGATTCAGGGTTTTCTATCAGCACATCCATATTCATTAAAGCGTCTTGCAAAATAACGTTTTTTGTGTCGCGCGATTCTTTTTGGCTTGCATCGAAGCATACTATGTCGGAAAGTTCCATTTTAGCTTGTGTCAATGTTCCCGTTTTATCGGTTAATATAATATCCGTGGAACCAAGTGTCTCTGCGGCTAGAAGCTTGCGAACAACGCCCTTTCTGCTCCCCAAGCGTTCTACTCCTACTGCCAAAATTACAGTAAGCGCGATAGGCAATCCTTCAGGTATTGCTGATACGGCCACGGCTATTGCAATCAAAAACATGTCAAACAAGGCGTGTCCTCTTAATAATCCAAAAACAAACATACCAACAACCATTATCCCAAGTATTATTCCGGCTTTTGAGACAAAACGACTCATTGATCGTTGTAGTGGCGTTTGTTCGTGTGCGCTTGTTTTTACCAATTTCGCTATTTTTCCAAACTCTGTATTGACGCCGGTAGAAATTACCAATATTTCTGCCATTCCATCTGTTGCTAATGTTCCGCTGAAAACCATATTTGTTCTGTCTCCGAGAGTCGCTGACGCAACAACATTGTCTATAGATTTATATACAGGCAAAGATTCTCCGGTTAATACGGATTCATCAACTAAAAAATTATTAGCAAATAAAATTCGCCCATCAGCAGAAATTCTATCTCCCTGACTAATACGTATAATGTCGCCAGGAACTAATTTTGCAGAATCAATTTCATATTCACGCCCGGAACGTCGTATTTTCGTGCGAGCTAGAATGTAGCTTTTAAGTAATTGCAGTACTCGCTCTGCCTTATTTTCTTGGTAAAAACCAAGCCACGCATTTACCAAGATTGCCGCAGTTATAACGCCGGTTTCCACCCATTCTCTTAAAAAAGCGGTTACGATTGCCGCTATTAATAAAATAAAAATTAGAGGAGATTTAAATTGGTTGAAAAACAAAATAATTTTTGCAAGTTTTTTGTCTTCTGGTATTTCGTTGAGTCCAAAAAAACGCAGTCGTGCCGCCGCTTCTTCTTCTGACAAGCCATCAAAAGAAGTTTTTAAAAAATTATATGATTCTTCAATACTCAAAGACCAAAATGGTTGAGCAATATCTTGCTCTGTCAAGCTTGTGGGGCGAGGCTTTTCTAAGTTTCTCATATATAATTATTGTAACACGCATTAAGTACAACCTATGTTTATATAATTGAAAGTATTTTTGTTTTGTCACGTGCTATTGACATTTTGGTTTAATAGGAGTATAATAGGAACGAGCGACGCTGAAATGGTGTCGCAGGCTTCAACATTGAAAGGAGGTGCCCCATGGGGCTCGGCAGTTGAGCTTGGGGAGAGCGCTTCGGTTAGTAATTTAGCTGTCTCTGTCTCTGACGAAAAAGAAACAAAACCGGAAAAACGGAAAAAATAGATTTGAGATTTGGGCTACGCATCGCGTAGCCCTCTAACTATATAAAGTGTTTGAGTAATTTAATTAAATTTTTTGGCTTGGTCCCACGCGAGATAAAATAGAGCGCGCATGGATGTTGCGATTTCCTTACTCTCAATAATAATTCCGTATGGACGTTCATGTAAAGCAGATAGCGCCACATTATCTCCGTAAATTGCCATATCAGAAGCAAGCTTGAAATGTTCAGGCGGCACATATCGCGATTCGCGAAGCATTTTTTCATCCGTGTCTTTTAAAATTGGCCCGCGCGATGTTGTATAAATTAATTTAGAATGAATACCGCGCCTTACTCTTCGTGGAGTATAGTCTTCCGGATGTGTTGGAAATATTCGAATTACATCATCAAGAGACGCGGCTGATTCCACCAACTTGTCGTTTGTTCGTAAAAATTCATCTTGTATTGTTTTTAATCCTTCAACTCCTTCAAAAAAACGAACTTTAGGACGAGAACCAACCCCAACAAATAATTTTTCTAAATCCGGGAGCGTTGTTTTGAGTGTCTTTTCTCGTTCTGATAATATACGTTTTTCTGTATCAATAATTTTTTTTAAATAGGCCGGATCTTCAACGCGAAAAAATGTTTTAGTGGCGCCTCCCTTTTTTGTGGCCTCCTTTTCAAAAGAGCTTACTAGCCCGATTTTCATTAATGTTTCAAGCTGAACATATGTTGTAGGGCGATTTACAGATGCTTTTTGAGCGACTTGTTGGGCTGTTGCACCTCCCAATTCCAAAAGCGTAACATACACGCGTGCTTCATTTTCTGACAGCCCAATTTTTTTTAATGAATCAATCATTGAGGCAATGTGCCAGTTGAATCATCCACTAATTTTAATGCCCATAACATATTTGTGGTTTTATCGCGAAAGAAAAGATACGAATCATCGTCAAAAATCACTGGATTAATAATATCTGAATTAGTTGGAATAACAATAATTTGCTGTCCTGTCGATGTATTTATTATTGTAATGTTATCAGTAAATGAAACTTTTCCTTGCCACCAAGCGTCGGGGTATGCTCCTGACGGAATAGATCTTGGCACTCCACAGTATATTATTTTCTGGTTTTTTTTGCCAAACACGCACTTTTCAGCAATTGTCGCGAATGGCAATTCCAATGTTTTACCAGACGCAAGTTCATATATTTTTGTTGGCTGTGGACGCTTGACAGTATTTACTGTGGAATATAGAACCTGCTTGCCGTCTGTGCTCCAAATCGCATCCAACCCAAGCCCTTGAACTATTTTTTTTAGCAAGCCGCCGCTTGTATTTAATGTATAAAGAAAACCTTCTGCGGCGTATGAAGATTTTGTCTTTAGCGCAATGATATTTTGAGCGGGCCATGAAATTTCAAAATTCGGAATTACATTGGTAGTAACTTTTTGAGTTTTTTTGAAATTTACATCAGTAATAAAAATATCACTAGATCCGTTTATATTGTTAATGTACGCCATTTGAGTTCCATTAGGAGAAAATGCGGTGTCAACAATTGAATTATCCAAAAAATGAGTCCGTGGAGTCGTGGTCCCGCGATATTCAACAAAAAATCTTTTTAAATTTTGTTCGTCGTCATAATACGCAATTACTGATTTATTGCCTTTCGGAGACCATGTGATTTTTGCGATTTGTTGTATGAGGAGATTTGAAATTCTAGTTTCCTGATCAATTGTATCTTTGGCACGAGAAAAGAGGTGTCCAAGATTTTTCGCCGTTATTTTGTGATATTGTGTTGTGGTGCCAAATGCGACAAGCGATGCCGTTGGATCTTGTCCCAATTGAAACAAAGTCCATTGTGGTACGCCACGAGGCCCTTGTGTCTTCAAAATTTCTTCTATAGTTTCTCCGCTCGTAGGCAATTGTTGAGTTGTTCCGGATGGCTGTTCTTGCCCGCCACCAGGAAAGATTCCTTTGAAAACCTCAACTGGCGACTTTGGCACTTCTTTAAAACCAAATAAAAGTATCGCGGTAATCAAAAGCACCAAAATTATCACTCCTACTATTATTATATTCCGTCTTGTAAATAAGTTGTTCATAGTTATGGCGTAATTGGGCAATTAAGTGGATTAGATCCAATATAGGATTTGCAAGTAAATAATGACGCTGGGGGACAATAACTTTCTGTTTGATAGCGGTTTGCCCTATTGTTATTCATACATTGAACCTCTGTTAGACTGGTTGTACATTGTCCTGTGCTTGCAACCCAGCATATGGTTGGTGCGCCTGGCGGAGGATTTTGGCTTTGAAGTGGTGCCGAGTTTTCACACTGATCTTGATATATATATCCTGTAACATGACGCGCATTACAGTCATCATAAGTAGATAATGTACAAGATCCTGGACCAATCACCCCTGTTGGAGTTTTGCACCACGCCTTTCCACTTGTCACACTTTGGTGTCCAGTATTACCGGCACACGCGCTACAATTTTCTACACTTGATCCTGTAGTACCAGCCGCATCATAAACACACATTCCAGATCCTGTCCCTAGTATTTGACATGTCGCCTGAAAAACAGAATTTCTTGGAGCAGGATTACTCTCAAGATTAATCCCCTCTATTTTAGAAATTGGCTCAATTCCAATATTCAATTTTACTAAATTTGGGCTTATTGTATAAAGTATCAAATATGATGTAAGCGCCAACACAAGCCCTATCATTGCTTGAGTCATACGGTCTTTCGCATCTTGTTTTGTACCCATTGCCTCTGAAAGCGCGTATTGAAATCCGCCAATCACTATTTGTACTACAGCGAACACGGCGGCCAATTGCAAAATAAAAGGAATCGCTCCGCTTAAATATTGACTAAATGTTGATACCGATTTTGCTTGTTTAGCTCCAAGCGGAGAAAGTATGTTGTATTGAATTCCTGCCGCAAAAGTAACAAAAAACCATATAGCAAATAATGTTGTTGTTACAGCTGTAATTATAAATATTTTATTAAATATTTTTTTCACTGTCTTGTTGCTCTTACCGATAATGACCCGGATACATTTTTATAAATTGCTTGCGGATCTTGTATTTTTAAAGAAAACGATGAAATTGAATTTGAATCCAATGGCGCGGTAAGTTCTAAAAGCCTCGGGTTTACTGGATTTTGTTTTATAACATTCGCGCTTGCTCTCCATGTGTATTGAGCGTGGCGAAGCGAATCATTACTCATAAAGTATGGTACAGCAAGTATAGAAATATTGTCTCCTCCTTTCATTTCAAATAATGTCTTAGCAAATTTGCCTATACCCGTCAGTGTATTAAAAGAATAAAAATTGATTTCCGGATAATATGATTTTAAGATCATTTTCTTTGTCGCCAAATTTGATCTGTCTATCGTGCTTGCGGTAAGAATAATTTCAACTTCTTGGTCTCGCGTGATATCCAAATCAACTGCTATTTTATTCCGTCCCCCGCCAGACTTATCTAATTCTTTTGCCTCATCCACCGTCCATTCATAAATAAGATTTTGAGGATTGGCTTCCACGCCATTCATATAAAGATGAGGTACCGCGTATATTTCCACTTTGCTTCCAGACACAGCAAGCGGAGCGCCTCTATATAATGGAGGGATAGATGTAAGAGGATGCACTATAAAATCAATATCATTAATTCTAATTACTGTATAACCTTCAAAAAGTCCTCCTGTGTTTGATGTTGCGCTTACACGAATATTCATAGCGGAACCGATTGGGCCAGCTTGGAATGTCTGTTCTGTTTTGCCTACTCCGGATGACATTAATTTATCATTAAGATACCACTTAAAGTTGCCTCGCACAGTATCAAATTCCAATGATGTAGCGCTTACGGTAAATTGTTGCCCGGGCGCAGGCGACCTTGTAGATATTTTCATATCCAATCGTCCTGCCGCTGACACTGAAAACATCCCAAAACTAAAAAATAACACAACAAAGAAACCTATTGCCCTATTCTGTTTTTTATCCTTGTGTTTCATTTTGTTTTTCTTTTTCTTGTTGATCCTTTTTAATTTCTTCTTCCTCTGCTTTTTTTAACCTTTCTTCCTGTTGTCTAATCCTTTCTTCAGACTCTTTTTTATTTTTTTCTTCTTTTCTTTTGTCTTCTCTTTCTTTGTCATCCTTTCTTTTTGCCATAACCCCAACAGCTTTTTGTGCTAATGGCGAATTTTCCAACATCCCCTCCATTCTATCATTAATAATTGTCCCTATCACAAATGCCGTCCATGCCGGTAATGCGCTCAAAAATGGTACAAACTCTATTCCTGTCGCCGCTCCGAACATCATCATTGTTCTTTTTCCTTTTGCGTCAGACCAAGAAATCCCCGACATCTTGAGCCAAATATAAGATCCTAAAACAGCACATATCCATACAATCCAATATATTGGCACTGTAATTATAAAAATATTAAGCAAAATCGAGATACCATCCACAATCAAAGCAACAATAATCATTAGAAGTCCGACTATACTGCTGATTTTATATTTTTTGCTTTCATCTTCATTTTTTGGCATCCAGTCAGGATTTTCAGAAGCATCTTGCATTTCTTGCTGTTCTTCGTTGCCTCTTTGCCGCTCCGCGTCTTCATTTCTCGCTC
>ERZ1292629.2511-Hain-H43-01um-R1-2511-length-15260-cov-8_pt1 | contig 15260 bp, 17 predicted proteins | sample MGYA00564399_ERZ1292629 | MGnify/ENA primary metagenome ERZ1292629 (study PRJEB36523, sample SAMEA6512636) | groundwater metagenome | collected 2019-01-08 | study: AquaDiva: Metagenomics assemblies of 32 groundwater samples
GCCGGTTTTGATCGGCACTATTTCTATTGAAAAAAACGAGCTTCTTTCCGCGTATCTGAAGCAGGAAGGTGTCCAGCATGTCATTTTGAATGCCAAAAATCACGAAAAAGAAGGTGAAATTATTGCTCAAGCAGGTAAACGGGGCGCTGTCACCATTGCCACCAATATGGCTGGACGCGGAATTGACATCAAGCTCGGAGGTAATCCGATAATGAAGCCGGAATATGAATTTGTAAAAAGTGTCGGGGGACTTTTTGTTTTGGGAACCGAACGGCACGAGGCGCGCAGAATAGACAACCAGCTCCGAGGACGTTCCGGCAGGCAAGGGGATCCGGGTGGAACGCGGTTCTATGTTTCGCTGGAAGATGACTTGATGCGAGTGTTCGGTTCGGAAAAAATAAAGACGATGATGGGACGTTTTGGCATACCGGAAGACCAGCCGATTGAAAATCGCTTTATCGGCAGGACGCTGGAAGGGGCGCAAGCAAAAATAGAAGGTTTCCATTTTGATGCCCGCAAAAATACTTTGGAATACGACGATGTGATGAATCATCAGCGCAAAATTATTTACGAGAGGCGCCAAAAAATGCTGAAATCGGATAAAGAAGCTGTACGGTCATTACTTAAAGATATTTTAATTAGAAATGGTGTAGTTAAAGCTAAGGAAGTAGAAGATTTTGAAAAAATCGTAGAAGAAAAAAAGAAAAAATTAGGCGAGGAAGCGTTTTTGGAAGTTGTTCGTCGCATCGCTCTCTATACCACTGATACTCTCTGGATGGAACATTTGGAAGCGATGGATTACTTACGTTCATCCGTGAATCTCCGCGCATACGGTCAAAGAGAACCAATAGTTGAATATAAAAAAGACGGATTAAAGATGTTCAAAGAAATGGAAGAAGCATTTAAAGATCAGGTATTTTCTTTGATTGGCACGATTGTAGAGCCAGCCAAACCGGAAGTGAGTGAACCGAAACAAACTTTAGTAACAAGCCACAATGAATCATCTGAAGATATAAAAAGCGCTCAAACTAACTCAGCTCAAAATGTTGGCCGGAACGATCCGTGTCCCTGCGGAGCGATCAATCCCGCGACTGGCGAAATTTACAAATACAAAAAATGCGGACTGATTAATGCACCGCAACACAGGAAGTCTCTGGTTAACTAAAAATTACCATGGAAAAAGAAAGGCCAAAAGTAGGAATAGGGGTGCTTGTGTTTAATGACAAAGGTAAAGTTCTGTTTATGCACAGAATATCAAAACATGCGCATAATACTTGGGCTGGTCCCGGAGGATGGTTGGAATTCGGGGAAACTTTTGAAAAAGCGGCAAAAAGGGAAGTGAAAGAAGAACTTAATCTTGATATAAGAGATATAAAAGTTGTAGGCGTGACTAACCATATATATAAAGACGAAGGGAAACAAGTTGTCACAGTATTTGTAAAAGCAAATAAATTTACAGGTGAACCAAAAATAATGGAGCCGAATAAATGCTCAAAATTTGGCTGGTTTGACCTTGGTAAATTACCGGAACCACTTATGCCTTCAGTCAAGATGTATTTAGAATCCAATTCCAATTGCTTTTGCGATAGTGGTTTAAAATACAAAAATTGCCATGGAAAATAAAAATGATTTTAAGCGTGGGATTGATTACATCGGTGTCAACTGCATTTTTTGGTGTCACGATGGCAAAGGGAATTTACTTATGCATAAGCGCAGTAAAAATTGCCGGGATGAACAAGGCAGGTGGGACTGCGGTGCAGGGTCTATGGAATTTGGAGAAACTTTTGAAGAAACTGTACGTCGCGAAGTTCTTGAGGAGTACGGTGCTTCAACCAAAGAAATTAAATATATTTCTTCTGCGAATGTTTTGCGAGAACATAACGGCAAGAAAACACATTGGGTAAAGAATTTGCACTGGGTATTAGTGGATCCAAAAGAAGTGAAAAATAACGAACCGCATAAAATAGAAGAAATAGGCTGGTTTAAATTAGATAAGTTGCCTACACCGTTACATTCACAAATTAATATTGAAGTTCAAATGTTAAAAGACTTTTTGTCCAAGAATAAATAACATGCAGAGCCTAGAACCAGGATTTTATTATCACTACAAGCATGACCCGAAGGGGAGTATTAATAATTACGCCTATGAAGTTTTGAATATTGCTCACCACACAGAGATTAAAGGTTGGGACAAAAATGCTTTTGTCATTTATCGCCCTCTCTATGAATCTTCTTTCTACAAATTAGGAAAACATTGGGACGCTCGACCGCTGAAAATGTTTGTGGAAAAGGTGATAAAAGACAGCAAAGAAATGAATCGCTTTACAAAAATTACTGATCGAAAAATAATTTCTGAATTGGAGAAAATTAAGGAAAAGATTTATAAATAACTTATGGAAGAATTGGAAAAGAGAGTAAAAGATATAGAAGAAAGAAACAAAAAATATGAAAATTCTATTTATTAGACACGCCAGTACAGAAAAAAATTACAAGGGTTTTATGCATAAGATCGGGGACACCGCAGGCCTTAGCGTCGAAGGCAGAGATCAGGCAAATAATCTCATTCAGATTTGTTTGAATAATAATGTAGAGAAAGTTTTTTCTTCTCCGGAGAGGCGTGCACTTGAAACAGCGGAAATAATTGTTAAAGGAATAAATAAGGATTTGGAAATAGTTCCGAATTTAATCGAGCGTGATTGGGGCGGTTGGGCAGGACAGTCCTGGTCTGAAGTCGAGAAAAAATTAAAAACCATGGATTTAGAGAAGCGTTATACTTTTGTTCCACCTAGCGGCGAATCCTGGCAGCAGATGGAGATTCGGTTGAAATCTACCCTGTCATATATAATCGGAAAGGGCTATCAGGCTGTTGGGGTAGTTACCCATGAAGGGGCTTTGAGGGGATTTATGCCTATCTTACTGGATCTTCCTAAACAAGAGAGTTTCAAGTATCATTTTGAAAATGCTTCGGTAAAAATTTTTGAACTTGAAAATAGTGTGTTTACTGAAATAAAATGAAAAGAATTTTAACTCTATGCATAATTCATCAGCATCCGAGAGTTTTGCTCGGAATGAAGAAACGCGGATTTGGAATGGGAAGATGGAATGGATTTGGCGGAAAAATTAAAAGTGGAGAATCTATTGAAGATGCTGCCAGAAGAGAAATAAAAGAAGAAGCGGGAATTAAAATTAATGATTTAAATAAAGTCGGAATAATAGAATTTGAATTTGAAAATAGTCCTGAACTTTTAGAAGTGCATCTTTTTAAATCGGAAAATTTTAATGGAGAACCGACAGAAAGCGAAGAAATGAGACCACAATGGTTTCATGTTGACGAAATCCCATTTGCCAAAATGTGGCCGGATGATATTCTATGGATGCCTTTTTTATTAAAAGGAAAAAAATTCAAAGGTAAATTTCTTTTTGATAGACCATCTACATCGGAATACGCAGGCAATATTTTAAAACAAGAATTAAAAGAAGTAAACGAATTATAGTTAATACTTATCATATCATCCACTATGCTATAAAAATACACGGCCGTGTTGTTTTATAGTATAATGGAAATATGCGTAATAAAGTTGATTTTAAAAGAATTATTTTAATGACAATCGCAACCGCCGGCATTTTAACTGTTGCGGTGCTTGCACCGAATGTCTTGCAAGTCTTGAAGCCTTTTTTGAAGCAAAAGAAAAGATATAACCTTAAATATTACCTAAATCAAAAAGCAAAGAAACTTATAAAAGATGGTTTTCTTAAAATAGACGCTGAAGATGGTAAACAATTTGTATCACTTACGGAAAAAGGAGAGCGTAAACTGAAACTTTATAAGGTTGTAGAAAAAAAGAAAAATAGCAAATGGGATGGCAAATGGAGAGTGGTTATCTTTGATGTGTGGGAAAAAACTAGATCAAAAAGAGATCTTTTGCGCATGGAAATAAAAAATTTTGGATTTATTCGGCTTCAGCAAAGTGTATGGATTTATCCTTATGCGTGTGGAGAATTTATTGAACTTCTAAAAGCAGATTTATCCTTCGGTAAAAATATCAGATATATGGTTGTGGAAAAATTAGACCATGATGAAAATCTGAAGAAAAAATTTGGTTTAAAGTAAATTATAAACATGCTATAAAAATACACGACCGTGTAATTTTGTAGTATTAATGATTTTGTAGTATGATTTGTATCATAAAAACAAAATGAAAAAATTGGTGACTATAATTAATAAAATTACTAATTGGATCCGCGACTATTTCTATCTTGCCAAAGGCCATTTTTTAATGTTTCATAAGCTGCCCAGGCACTATCTTGACCATATTTTAGAAAACAAACCGCCGATAATTCTCATACCGGGTCTACACTTAAAATGGCAATTTTTAAAAAACATTGCGGATCAGATTTCTTTGAAGGGTCATCCTATTTATACATTAGAGTACCTCGGCTATAATACCAAGGCGATTCATCACTCCGCGAAACTTATCCGGGAACTGATCAACGAAAAAAATCTACAGAACGTGATTATCCTTGCGCACAGTAAGGGTGGTTTAATAGCTAAACATTTACTTGCTTTTGACAATGAGGATGGACGAGTGGCTAAAGTAATTGCTATTGCTACACCATTTTCGGGAAGTCGTTTAGCAGAATTTATTCCCGGTAAAGCAATTAAAGAACTTCATCCGGAAAGTGAAATGATAAAAAAATTACATTCTAAAAACGGAGTCAATCATAAAATAATCTCTATTTTCGGAGAGTATGATAATTATGTTTGGCCGACGGAAAACTGCCGGCTGGAGGGAGCGAAAAATATTCAGGTTAACATACACGGTCACCATAAGATTTTGTTTGACAAGCACGTTTGTGATATTGTTTTGAATGAAATTGGGAAAGTATAAAAAATTATAAATAAGGTAAAGAGTCTATTAAAAATTTAAAAAGAAAATGATCAAAGCGGTAATTTTTGATTTAAATGGAATTTTTATACAAGCGCCGAAATTAGGAGAAAGATTGGCTAAGGATTATGGAGTTAATCACTCAGTTTTTGTGCCGAAACTGCATGAAATTATGCATCAAATTCGCCAGCCCGGTGCAGGCCCTGCTTGGGTTTATTGGGGAAAGGCACTCAAAGAATGGGCATTAGATTTTTCTGAAAAAGATTTTTGGAATTATTGGTTCGGCGCCGAAAAAGTTTCCGCAAAAATGGTTTCTTTTGCGAAAAAAATAAAAGAGAAAAATATAAAAATTTTTATCCTTTCCAATAATTTCAAGGAGCGCTCTCTTTACTACGAGCATTATCCTTGGGTGCATGAAGCAGTCGATAAAATGTATTTTTCTTGGCAAACGGGCTTTGTAAAACCAGATGTTAGAGCTTGGAAAAATATTTTGGCAGAGAATAATTTTAATCCAGAAGAATGTCTGTATTTTGACGACCAAGACAAAAATCTTAAAGCGGCGGAAAGTGTTGGTATCAAATCTTTTTTATTTACAAATGAAGAAAAATTGGAGAAAATAGTGAACGAGCATTTAAAATGAAAAATTTCACTAAAAAACTGAAAACAGTCTGGTGGAGGATAAAGTCAATAGCCGTGAGATATTATTACGGCAATCCATCAAAGAAATTAAAGATTGTTGGAGTAACAGGTACAAATGGCAAAACGACTACGGCTACACTGTTATATAGAATCACTATCGCTTTAGGATATAAAACGGGACTCATCAGCACCGTGGAGAATATTATCGTGGATGAAAGAAGGGGAGCGACGATGACAACGCCCGACTCAGTGACACTTACCAAACTTTTTGCGGAGATGGTAAAAAAGGGCTGTGAGTACGTTTTTATGGAAGTTTCCTCGCATGCCTTGGACCAAAGAAGAGTGGCGGGGATTAGTTTCGTTGGGGGAATTTTTACTAATTTGACGCATGACCATTTGGACTATCATAAAAATTTTAATAATTATTTCGTTGCTAAAAAGAAATTTTTTGAAATGCTGCCAAAATATGCATTTGCGCTTTCAAATATTGATGATAAATATGGATTAAAAATGCTGGAAGGGATTAAAGCAAAAAAATATACTTACGGCTTTAAAAATAAGGCTGATTTCAGCGAGCAACTTAATACCAAACTTTTGGGAGATTTCAATACATACAACGCGCTTGCAGTTTATGCTTCTGCAATTTTACTAGGACAAAATAAAGAAAAAGTAAAAGAAATTCTGAAAAATGTAGAACCTCCAAAGGGGCGTTTGGAACACTTTACATCCAAAAACGGGGTTTTGATAATTGTGGATTATGCTCATAGTCCAGATGCGCTAGAAAAGGTTCTTTTAACTGTTAGAGAAATTAAAAAACCAAATAGTAAAATTATTTCTGTCTTTGGTTGCGGGGGAGACCGCGATCCGCTTAAGCGTCCGATTATGGGGAAACTCGGAGCCAAATTATCCGATATTGCAATTTTTACATCAGATAATCCGAGAGGCGAGGATCCTGACGCGATTATTGGACAAATGAAAACTGATTTATCTGTGGAAGATTTGAAGAAAGCAAAAACAATTTCAAACAGGCATGAAGCTATTCTAGAAGCGGTAAAAATCGCGCACAAAGACGACATTATTCTTTGCGCCGGCAAGGGTCACGAAGATTATCAAGAGATCAAGGGTGTAAAGCATCGCTTTGATGATATGGAAGAGCTGAAAAAGGCGTTCCAGTAAAAACATAACTTTTTCCGGTTTGTGCTAATATAATTTTATGGCTGATTTTAAACAACTTTTTAAAAATAAAAAAGTGACGGTGATGGGCTTGGGCCTGCTTGGGCGTGGGGTTGGTGACGCTGTGTTTTTGGCTGAATGTGGGGCAAAACTCACGATTACGGATCTGAAGAATAAAGAACAATTAAAAGAATCGTTAAAAAAGCTCAAAAAATTTGAAGATATTAAATATGTTCTTGGTGAACATCAGGTGGAAAATTTTGAAAATGCAGACATGATTTTAAAAGCTAGCGGTGTAGCTCTTGATTCTCCTTACATAGCCCATGCAATAAAAAGTGGTATTCCCATAGAAATGGACGAATCTTTATTTGCCAAGCTCGCGCCGAAAGTAAAAATTATCGGGGTGACTGGAACTCGGGGCAAGAGCACTACGACTGTTTTAATTTATGAAATTTTATCCGCCTTTGTCAAAACTTCGGCGGGACGAAGAAAGCTTGGGAATGTTTATCTTGGCGGAAATATTAAAGATACCGCGGCTTTACCACTTTTGAAAGAAGTAAAAGATGGCGATTATGTCGTTTTTGAACTTTCTTCTTGGCAACTTCAAGGTTTTGGCGAAGCGAAAATCTCTCCGCATGTTTCGGTTTTCACCAATTTTATGCCGGATCACATGAATTACTACAAAAACGATATGGAGAAATATTTTGCTGATAAGTCTTTTATATATAAATTTCAAAAACCCGGGGACGTGCTGGTGCTCGGGCCGTCCATGCCTGCCCGACTGAACAGTCGTTCGGGCGGGAAAGATAGAATCAGGGGGGCCAAGGGGAAGATTATAAATGCCGATGTCAAAGATATTCCAAAAGGCTGGAGTGTCCAACTGAAAGGAGAACACAATCTAGAGAATATCGCCTGCGCCCTCGCTATATCTCGTTCTCTCGGGATTCCTGATGATATTGCAAAGGAGACAGTGGAAAATTTTAAATCCCCTCCGGGGCGTCTTGAACTGGTGAAGGCAGTAAAAGGGGTCTCTATATATAACGATACCAATTCCTGTACTCCAGAGGCGACAACTGCCGCCCTGCGCGCTCTCGGCAATTCAGTCAAGAAAAATATTATTCTTATTATAGGTGGATCGGACAAGGATTTGAGCTTCGCCGATTTGTATAAATATATACTTCGATACGTGAAAGAAGTGATTTTGATTCCTGGCAATGGCACAGACAGAATACTGCCGGACTTGAAGCGGCTCCGGATTTCTTTACACCTAGAGAGAGATTTAAAAGGTGTGGTGAAAAAAGCATATACTATTTCAAAACCCGGCGATATAATACTTTTCAGCCCCGCTTTTACTTCTTTTGGGATGTTTGATAATGAATACGATCGGGGAGATAAGTTTATGGAGATATTAAAGGACTTAAAATAATATGAACCTAGATTTATCAAAAATTAAAAAAGTTTTCTTTATCGGGATCGGCGGGATTGGGATTTCAGCACTGGCCAGAATGGCACTATCGCAGGGGGTCATGGTATCGGGTTTGAATGACGAAGAGGGCGGAAAGACTCTCGAAACTTTAGAACAAGATGGAATTAAGGTCGTTTTGAAAAAAGATTTCAAGAAGTTGCCGGATGCTGATCTTTATGTTTATAGCGATGCTTGGGATTTCCGCGGACCCGAGATTATTAATGAAGCAAAAAAGACTGGCAAACCAGTCCTTACTTATTTTGAAGCTCTCGGCCAATTTGCTAGAGGATACAAAGTGATAGCTATCGCTGGTACACATGGTAAGACTACTACAACGGCGATGGTGGCAAATATTTTAATTGATGCTGGTTTTGACCCGACATGCATCATCGGTTCATTTGTCCCGACCTTTGGTCGAGGATCCGCGACAAGTCGGGATAAAAATGGTAGCAATTTCAGATCGGGGAGCAGCAAATATTTAGTGGTAGAAGCCGACGAGTACAACCGACATTTTTTGAATTTTCATCCTTTCATAACGGTCATAACTAATATCGAGCCGGATCATTTAGATTATTATAAAGATATTGCAGACATTCGTACTGCCTTCGGAGAACTAATCTCTCAAACCTCCGATACAGTTATTTACAACGGAGGGGATAGCGATATCAGTGTACTAGTACATGGGTACAATGGAAAGACAGTGGATTATAGTAAATATTTAGATAAAGTGCCGAGACTTTCTGTGCCGGGAGAACACAACAAGATAAATGCAGCTGCCGCGCTTGTAGTAGCAGATGCTCTTGGTGTAGCCCTCGATGTCGCTCAAAAAAGTTTGGCAGGATTTTCGGGTACATGGAGAAGATTAGAGAAGAAGGGAGAGACGGAGGAGGGAACTATCGTATATGATGACTATGCCCATCATCCGACGGAAATAAAAGCAAGTTTACAGGCGTTGCGGGAACTTTATCCTAAAAATAAAAAAAACATTACAATCCTTTTCCAGCCGCACCTTTATAGCAGGACTAAAGCTCTTTTTGACGATTTTGCAAAAAGTTTTAGCCAAGCGGATAGAATTTTGCTTTTGCCTATATATTTTGCTCGAGAAATAAAAGATGAAAACATTTCGAGCGAGAAATTGGCTGAGGCCATAACTGAACAAGGGGACAATGCGCAAGCTTTTTCAAGTTTTGAGCTTGCGGAGACCTTTTTAAAAAGTCTTGATTGGGGTTCTAAAGATGTATTTGTGACGATGGGCGCAGGCGAGGCTTACAAAGTAGCCGATAAAATGTTTGATTTGACAAATAATAAAAATATTGTCTAATATTGACTTTTTAATTCAAATGTGCTATCATTGAAGCGCATCCTTAATTGTGGATATAAAGTCCATTTTATAAGGATTTTTCAGTTATTACTGAAATAGTAGTCCAGGGTGTTGGCGGAGCATAACCGCCTTATATGGAAAATAGAAAATGGATACGGTTCGTGGAGTCGTTTATTCTTTTACCAATCTTAACAATATCATCAGCGTCTGTGGGATCTATCTCGCAAGCGATTGTCGGTATTGTTAACACTCCATCAGTTGTATCTTTTCAAAAACAAAATATTAGAGCTTCTGATCTTTTAGCTCTTAATGATGTTATAGACCAGAAACTTGAAGTCCAAAAAATTAAGGCACAAGCCATTGATGCTTATTTCAAGGCGCGCAATATGCCTCTAGAAGGTATGGGTATGAAAATGGTTCTGGAAGCCGAAAAAAACGACCTTGATTGGCGTCTTTTACCTGCGATAGCTATTCGAGAGTCTTCAGGCGGTAAAAATGACTGTGGTAAAACTAAATACAATTCTTTCGGTTGGGGTTCTTGCAAGATCAGATTTAATTCTAATGAAGAGGCGATTGAAACTGTAGCTAAAAATTTAGGTGGGAACCATCCGAAAACGGAAAAGTATTATAACAACAAAACCACCAAACAAATTCTGCGCGCCTACAACCCACCTTCTGTTGTGCCTCGTTACGCCGAGCAAGTAATATCTATCATGAATGCCATTGGTCAGGGAGATTTGTCTCCGGCATTAGCAATTACCGCGAACGCCTAAACAACATCTACGCTATAGCGTAGATCTAAAAATCCCCCGGTCGGGGGATTTTTAATTATTCTAAATACACCAAGGTCATCTTCTGATCCTTCGGCTCAAAGAGAGTAATTTGGAAATTATAGTTTTTTCCAAGTTCCAGTTTTTCCCGCAATTTGGCCTCTGAAGGGAAAGTGGAATTGTGCACCAGTCCCGCCACGCCTTCTTTGATGGAAACCAAGGCGCCGTGCTTGTTGTACTTGATAACCACCCCTTTGATGATGTCTCCCTTTTTTAATTTACCCTCGAATTCTTTCCAAGGATTTTCTTTGAGCGCTTTGATCGAAAGCGATATTTTGCCGTCCTTGATCTCGATCACTTTGGCTCGGATTTTGTCTCCGATCTTGAACATGGTGCGAGGATTCTCGACGAGTCCCCAGTCAAGCTCCGAAATGTGTACTAAACCTTCGAGTCCGTCTTCTAGTTTTACGAAGACCCCGAAATCCACTAGTCCGGCCACAGTGCAATCCAAATCTTCTCCAACCGTGTACTTGCTTAAAATTTCCTTTTTCTCTTCGGGGTTGTTATCTTTTTCGGAAAAGATAAGCTTGCCTTCCTTCGGTAGGGTGGAAATAATCATAACGGAAATCTGCTGTCCAACCAATTTTTTCAATTCTTTAAGAATTTTGTCCTTGTCCGAATCCAATACGCGAGGATAATGTTCCGCTTTCAATTGGGAAGCAGGCAAGAATCCTTGGATGCCCTGCCATTCTAGAATCAGACCTCCCTTATTCGCGTCTTTTATCTCCAAACTCATCACTGTTTTTTCTTTGATGGCTTTTTCTGCTTCGCTCCAAGTCAACGCCTGCTTGGCCTCTTTTAAGGAAAGTTCTATGTAACCGTTTTCATTTTCTACATCAACAACCTTTGCTTTAATGATATCACCGATACTGATTTTTTTGATGATATCTTTGGCATTGATAAATTCGCGGCCATAAATAATGCCCGCTCCGTATGGCGCCAGGTCCACATAAACCGATGATTTTTCGACGCTAATCACCGCGCCTTCAACCAGGGAATCAACTTCCGGCTTGTTCACGCTGCGACTCAGAATGGAACTTAACACTAAATTTTCTTCTATTATTACCGCCGGTTCAATTTTTTTAATCATAAATTTAACAAAAAAATCCGCCTAACGGGCGCATATGTCTTTTAGCTGCCCTAGCGGATATAAGGCTTAGGTTCTGTCGGAAAACTGATCCGAAAGGGTTACCCTAAATCTGCTATTAATATTTCCAGTTTAGCAAAAAATATTTCTTTATGCAACACTTGGCGGTTAAACCGCCAAGTGTTATACTTTCGTTATGAGAAAAGTTAAATTAGAAAATGGGGAAATGTATCACATTTTCAATAGAGGAGTTGATAAAAGAAAGATTTTTTCTACCCAGAAAGACGTAGACAGATTTTTTAAAAGCATGTCAGCCTTTAATTGTGTTGAACCTGTGGGAAGTTTACATGAACAGAGTTTTCAAAAAGATAAAATTAAAAAACCACTCGTTGAATTTATCTCATATAATCTTTTATCGAATCATTTCCATTTTATTTTAGAGCAGGTTGCAGAAGGGGGAATAAGTGAGTTTATGAAACGCTTGCTCGGAGGATACACTTGGTATTTTAATAAGAAAAATAAAAGATCGGGCTCACTGTTTCAAGGAACTTTTAAAAGTAAGTTTATAGACTCTGATGGGTATCTAGTACATTCTAGTGTTTACGTAAATTTAAACGACAAAATACCACTTGGCGGTTTAACCGCCAAGTGGGGAAAATCTAGCTGGAATGAATATGTTGATGTGGGTTTATGCAAAGCAGATGAAAAAATTTGCTTGGGTAAAAATAAGGTTCTTGGGCAATTCAAATCAGTGGAAGACTACAAAAAGTTTGCTCTTTCTTGTTTGGAAGATATAAGACTTAATAAAGAAAAGTATAAAGAATTGGAAGAATAGCCACTTGGCGGTTAAACCGCCAAGTGGCTTAGTCGACAGCTAAACCAAACTTACTTTTTAAGTGTTGTTTTAAGATTTGGACTCTTGCTTCTACATATTTTTCCTTTTCAGTAGAAGAGTTTATTCTTTCAGAAAACTTTTCAAATTCCATCTCAAAAAGAGGAGTTGCAAAATATATGATATCTTTTAAAAGTTGTAATTTTTGTTCCGTACTTGCTTTTCTGACTACCTCTTTCATTGCATTCAAAACTTTCTCCATTGGCATTAAAGCGTTAGGATTTTTTGTTTTTATGATTGGATAAGCAAGTTCGTAAAACATTCGTCTAAGATAAGTTATATCGTCTCGAGAAAATTCTATTTTACCATTACCATTAGGATCAACTTTAAAACCATGTTGTAAATTATATATACCAGGATTAAAATCAATTTTAAAAATATGTTTATTTTCTTTTTTTTATTTAATTCAAATTCTTGCCTAAAGTGATTGAATTTTTCCAAGAAAGGAGTTTCTGACACAAAAGGCTGTAACGGGTTTTTGTCACAATAAAAAAATGCTACATCAATATCTGAACTTTCTTTTGATCCATAGCCTTTCATCGTAGAACCCGCAATACTAGCACCGCTAAACTCTGTATCTGTCATTCCAAAAGCTTCAAATAATTCTTTGGCATATCTTATCTGTTCTGTTTGGGGACTGCCTTCAACAGTTCTAGGGTTAACGAATTTTTTCAAAAACCAATCTTCTTGCATGGTTTTAATTCTATATCTTTGAAAAATAATAGCAATTTTTTTGCTGGTATTTCACCCGATTTTATGCTACAATATGAATAATGATAATCACATATTTCGGCAAGCAGTTTTTCAAAATTCAGCAAGGGGAAACTGTCCTATCTTTTAACCCAGTCAGCAAAAGCTCTAAAACCGGCATTAGCGCCCATTTCGGTGCGGATATCGCTCTTTCCACTACCAATCATCTCGATTATAATGGTCTGGAACAATTAAGCCACGGGGATAGAACGCCTTTTGCCGTCACCGGTCCGGGAGACTATGAAATAAAAGAAATTTTTATCAAAGGAGTACTGTCTCATACAATTATTGCCGAGAAAAAATACATCAATACCGTTTTCATACTTTCCGTGGATAATATTAATATTGTTTTTCTTGGAGCCTTGTCCAATTTAGAGCTCGGAAAAGAAGCGTTGGAAGCTATCAATAATCCCGATATTCTTTTTATGCCGGTCGGAGGAGACGGTCTTCTGGATGCAAAAACTTCTGCCAAACTTGCTTCTTCGCTTGAACCCAAAATGATCATTCCCATGGACTATGATGATAAGAGCCTGAAAGCATTTCTAAAAGAAATTGGAGAGGAAAAAGCCGAAGTAGTTGAAAAATTAACATTAAAATCGAAAGATTTAGAAGGTAAAGAGGGAGAGGTGGTAGTTCTTAAGAGTTTATAAAGTTATAAAGTAAAATGAGAAAAATTATTCATCACATCAGAAGCCAGTCCGAAGAAGTCAGAAGACGCATCTTGCATGTTGCGACCGTTGTGTGCGCGATTATCCTGCTCCTGCTCTGGATTTATTCTTTAGGGACAAATTTGACCAATCCGGACACTCAGGCAAAAATAAATAACGATTTAAAGCCGTTTTCTGCGTTGAAGAGCAATCTAATCGGCGGGTATAAAAATATTTCCGAACCTAATTAAATATGTAACATTCCCGTATGACAAAAAATTTCCAAGAATCAAATAAAGGAGGAGCCAAAGATGTCAGAGATAAAATTCTCGCGGTTGATGTGGTGGGAGAAATGAAAGAATCATATTTGGCTTACGCTATGTCTGTCATTACTTCGCGTGCATTGCCTGATGTTCGGGACGGACTGAAGCCGGTGCATCGTAGGATTTTATTTACCATGCATGAAATGGGTTTGACATCTTCTGCGCGTTTCAGAAAATCAGCCGCAGTTGTCGGAGACGTGCTTGGAAAATACCACCCGCATGGAGATGCGGCTGTCTATGAATCTATGGTTGGCATGGCGCAAGATTTTTCTTATCGTTATCCACTTGTTTTAGGGCAAGGCAACTTTGGTTCGATTGATGGAGACAACGCCGCGGCTCATCGTTATACCGAAGCAAAAATGTCAAAAATTTCTTCGGAACTTTTACGAGACTTAGAAAAAGAAACGGTTGATTTTCGCCCGAACTACGATCAAACGCGCAAAGAACCGATAGTTCTCCCTTCTTCCGTTCCGGCACTTCTCTTGAACGGCACCTTGGGTATTGCAGTCGGCATGGCGACAAATATTCCCTCGCACAATTTGGCAGAAGTTTTGGATGCCACTAATTTTTTGATTGAAAATGAAGATGCTACGACTGAAGATTTGATGCAATTTATTAAAGGGCCGGATTTTCCTACTGGGGGAATTGCTTACGGATACAAAGACATGTTGCATGCTTACTCGGGGGGGCGGGGAGGAGTTGTTTGTCGGGGCGAAGCCGAAATAGTAGAACAAAAGGATGGGAATTTTTCCATCATCATTACTTCCATTCCTTTCAGGGTGAATAAAGCGAATTTAATAATGGCGATAGCCGAACTGGTGCAAGAGAAAAAATTGGAAGGTATTAAGGGGTTGCGCGACGAATCAGCCAAAGACATAAGGATTGTTATTGATTTGAAGCCGAGCGCCCATCCGGAAAAAGTCTTAAACTATATTTATAAAAATACCCAGCTTGAATCAAATTTTAATTTCAATATCGTGGCTTTGGTGGACGGCGTGCCCCAGACTCTTTCTTTGAAATCCATTTTGGAGCAATTTATCTCGCATCGGAAAGAAATAGTGAAAAGAAGAAGCGCCTATGACTTGAAAAAGGCCGAAGAGCGGGAGCATATTTTACTGGGATTGAAAAAAGCGCTGGATCATATTGATGAAATTATTAAACTGATCAGATCTTCTAAGAATGCTGACGAAGCGAAAAAAAGATTGATGGGTATATTTCCCGCCCGAGGCGGGTCCGCCTTTGGCGGA